>Ga0307426_1001785_pt1 | contig 13836 bp, 18 predicted proteins | sample SalMarWE160340MG_FD_202165 | JGI IMG/M metagenome (GOLD analysis project Ga0307426, IMG submission 202165) | Salt marsh sediment microbial communities from the Plum Island Ecosystem LTER, Massachusetts, United States - WE1603-40 | ecosystem: Environmental > Aquatic > Marine > Intertidal zone >... | reverse complement strand
CAGTTATTCCGGCGGATCGACGCGGGGCAGACCGCGGAAAAGAGAATCACGATTGTACTCATCGAAGAGGAAGGGACTCAGGATGCAGGACCAATCAAATCCACCTCCACACTGGTACGGACCACAGGGTCTGTGGAGCGCATGCCTTGCGGATAGACATAGGCCATATGCATAAATATACCGACCAACGAATTTCCTGATTAAAGTCATGAAATACTAGAAGATAAATCTATTGCTGTTTTTTGCCCTGCAAATGTCAGGTCAGCTATAGTCTATGCCTATCTGTTGTTAAAAGGATTTCATGATGTCCGCATAGTTGAAGGCGGCTATTCTGCTTTAACAGATGCTCTGAAACCGAGTAAAGTTCTTAAAGTCGTACAGGGGGCTAAAAGGGGCAATTTAAAAATGACAAGTTTGGTTATCGTTGGCTTACTTATTTTAATTGTTGCTATATCCATGACCATGGTCGGCAAAGGAGGCGGCAATTTCTATGTTGTAATTCTGGCAATAGCCAATATACCCATGCACGAGGCAGCGACAACTGGTCAGTTTATTCTTTTTTCAGCATCTGTTGCGGCGATGATAATTTTCCAAAAGAATAAATCAGTATCATGGGCATTGGCTGTTTTAATTGGAACGTTCACAGCATTGTCTGCGCTGGGAGGGGGCTATTTTTCTCATTTGTTCAGTGGTTTTTCTTTAAAACTGACATTCGCTGTTATGCTGCTAATAGCAGGAGTTGTAATGATTATTCCTGTTTCAGAGAATCAAAATATTTCAGGAAATAAACATTTTGGCGTTATAAATATTAAAGCTGCCGGTAAAATATATAGTGTCAACTTGTGGATTGCATTGCCGGTCACTATTTTAACGGGCTTTGGCTCCGGGATGGTGGGTGTGTCAGGAGGGTCTTTCTTGGTTCCGCTGATGGTATTGGCCTGCGGTGTTCCGATGCACACAGCAGTTGGAACGGCATCCACATTAATAGCGGCAACTGCTTTTATGGGTTTTACTGGGCATGCTATTCAGGGAGATTTCAACCCTTCATGGGCTATTCCATTGGCCATTATTACAGTTGTTGGAGGAATACTTGGAGGAAAACTGTCATTGAAAACTGGGCCCAAATACCTCAAAAAGCTATTCGCTTTTACGAACTGGCTTGCAGCTCTATTTATGATTATTAACGCACTTCATACAAAGGGAATAATATAAATGCGGCGGGCATAACAAGGCGCTGCACTGGATTTTTGCTCCGCTACGCCCCGTAAAAACCAGTGAGCTTGGCCGTTAGGCATATTCTCGAAATAAATAAGCCAAGCGAGTTGCCTGGAGGCATTTAGGAAACATTTGACACGTGAATTGATAACAGAGTAGAGAACAGTATGCGCATTCAACACTCAGCAAACGCCAGGACCTTGAAAGAGGTATCCAAGCGCGTTGAAGACATATTGGCATCCATTCCCGAAGATTATTTGCAGCACGTTCTCGAGACAATTTCGGTGCCTCGGCATTATAGCACGGAGAAGGCGAATAATGAACGGATTGGCCGATGGATTCGACACCAGTTTGAGACATTCGGATTCCAGTCATCCTTTCGCGGGCGCTTTCAGAATATTGTCGCCCTTCCGAGAACCCCGTTAGCCTCCTCAAGTCTGCTCGCTGCCGCGCATTATGACACCGTTCCAGGGTCTCCAGGCGCTGATGATAATGGCAGTGGAATTGCCGTCCTGTTAGCGTGTGCACGAGCGTTGTCGGCGTTTCAGATTTTCACATCAACCATTTTCATCGCATTCAACCGCGAAGAAGATTGCTTGATCGGTAGTCAGGAATTTGTGGCAGACTCTCTTCACGAGTTCGAAACGACACTCTCCGAAGTCCATGTGCTGGAAATGGTCGGGTATTGCTCCCATGAGGCGGGATCGCAACATCTTCCCCAAGGACTTCCGATCTCCCTTCCGGATCGCGGCGATTTCTTAGGATTAATCGGCAATCACCGCTCAGCCACGCTTGTTGATGCCACAATAAAGACCGCGAAGACGTATCTTGACGGTTTTCCTGTGCTTGGACTGAGCGTCTATTTGGGGCTAGAGAAATATTTTCCCCATTTCCAACGCAGCGATCACGCCCCATTTTGGCATGCCAAAATTCCTGCGCTCATGTGGACAGATACGGCAGAATTCCGGAATACACATTATCACAGCGCTTGGGATACGCCGGATACTTTGGATTATGCATTTATGAAGCAGGTCGCCCAGTTACTTCTCTGTCGAATTGTCCTTCATGAATCGAATGGGTAGAACAGTGACCAACATACGGATAACATCTTGTAAATAGTTTGTGCCTAACAACACATTGCAACGGCCATGGTCCCGCCTCGCCTTCTATATTATTTAAATCGCGTGAAGGCTCAGTGGCAGCACCGAGCGTGGCCGCGTTTGGTGAACGGCGGGGTCACGCCGCTGAACATGGGCGTTAGGCGGAAAATAGGATTGTCGCCCAAAGGCTTGTTTCCTTTAGATCTGGGAGGATCTCTCTAGAATGAAATCAAACAAAGCAGAAAATACGGCTCAAATTGTATATTTCTCCCACGGCGGGGGCCCACTGCCCATCCTTGGGGACGTGGGCCACAAATCTATGGTGGACTTCATGCTGAAGCTTCCAGCTCAACTAACAAAGCCAGATGCTATCCTCGTCATTAGTGCCCATTGGGAGGAAAGCTATGCAACCCTATTAGGATCCAAAACGCCTCCCATGCTCTATGACTATTACGGATTTCCCGCGGAAGCATATGAAATTACCTACCCAGCAGCAGGATGCCCTGACCTTGCGAATCGAATTGTTAGAGTGCTTGAAGAAAACAAGATCCCTGCTCAAATCGATACTGAACGAGGTTTCGATCATGGACTATTCATCCCATTGAAACTAATGTATCCTCAAGCGGACATTCCAGCGCTTCAGCTATCATTGTTACGTGGTCTAAACCCTGCGGCTCATATCGCGCTTGGCAAAGCATTACGTGAATTGATTAAAGAAAACATTCTTGTCATTGGATCAGGTTTCTCGTTTCATAATCTAAGAGCATTTTCTTGGAATGGCGGAATTGGACTTGATGCAAGAAATGATGCTTTTCAGGAATGGTTAATCCAAGTATGCACAGGCCAAAGCCAACAAGATCAACTCGAACAGCAGCTAATCAATTGGGAAGATGCCCCTTATGCCCGCTACTGCCATCCACGGGAGGAACATTTATTACCACTGCATGTTTGCGTAGGTATGGCGGAAAAACCTGCCAAATTGATATTTGATGACGATATCTTTGGAAAACACGCAGTTGCATTCTTGTGGTGATTTCAGGAAATTTCCCGCCTATCATGGCGCTGGAGTTGACCGCGAGCTGCGACCTGGATCAATGCCTGTCCACCTGCAACAAACTGAAGGTTGATCTAAGACGGCGCGGCGGGTCAACTCATCGTTGAGTGGACATAGCCGTGTGGCCTGTATAACCTATTATGAGAAGGAGAAAGTACATGGGAAAAAGCGTTGTCATAGTCGGGGCTGGCATTGCGGGTCTTTCGACCGGCTGTTACTCCCGTATCAACGGCTACAAAACGGCCATCTTCGAAATGAACAGTATCCCGGGCGGCTTGTGCACCGCTTGGAAACGGAAAGGATACACCTTCGACATCAGCATGCACATGCTAACCGGTTCAAAGGCTGGGCCAATACGACAGATGTGGCAGGAGCTCGGCGTGGTTAAGGACCAGAGATTCTACTACCACGACGAGATGGTGCGCATCGAGAGCGGTGAAAAAAGCCTGAGCATTTGCACCGACCCTCGTCGGCTGGAGGAGCAGATGCTTGCCCTGTCGCCGGCCGACGCCAAGCTCACGAAAGAGTTCATACGCCTGTTCGCCGGCAAGGGCATGATGGGTGCGATGTCGCTCAAACCGGCAGAGATGGCCGGACCCTTCGACACTCTGAAGATGTTGGCGGCTGTTCTGCCGCTCATGGGGACTTTTCGCAAGTATGGAAAGCTGACAATCCAAGAGTTCGCCCAGCGCTTCCAGGACCCCTTCTTGCGCCACGCCGTCCGGTTCTTCATCGACTCGCCGGGCTGGCCAATGCTGCGGTTTCCGATGCTCGGCCTAGCCGGTTTCCTGAAGTCGGCGGTGCTTGAGGCTGGCGCGCCTCTCGGAGGATCACAGGGGGTCGTCTTCCGGATGGCTGAATATTATCAGAAACTCGGCGGCGAGATTCATTACAAAAGCCCGGTCAAGGATGTGATCATTGAAAACGATAAAGCGGTCGGCATACGTCTGGAGGATGGCACCGAGCACCGGGCAGATATCGTGGTCTGGGCGGGCGATGGCCACACGGTCATCTTTGACATCCTTGGTGGCCGTTACCTCGACGATGAGGTCCGGACCATGTACAACGAATGGATCCCTGTTCTACCACTCATACACGTGATGCTTGGTGTCGGTCGAGATCTGTCCAAGGAGCCGCATCGCATTGTCTTCGAGTTAGAGAAGCCAATCAACATCGCCGGAGAGGAACATCGCTGGCTGTGCTTCCTGCATCACTGCTTCGATCCGAGTATGGCGCCTCCGGGCAAATCGGCGGCTGAGGTCTGGTATGCGACCCGCTACGACTACTGGGAGGAACTGGCGCGCGACCGTGTCCGCTACGAAGAGGAGAAGAAGCGCATCGCCGATTTCACCATCGCAGAGCTAGACAAGCGGTGGCCAGGTTTTGCGTCTCAGATCGAGGTCGTGGATGTGCCGACGCCCTCAACATATGTCCGCTACACCGGAAACTGGCAAGGATCGCCAGACGGCTGGTACATCATGCCGGAGAATATGAGGAAACAGACCGCACTACGGAGCTTACCGGGTCTTTCCGGCTTCCACATGGTCGGTCAGTGGACCTTGCCGTTCTCCGGCACTGTGATGGCGGCGCTTTCCGGCAGGCAACTCATCCAGTTGCTGTGCAAGCGGAATGGCAGACCCTTCGTGACCTCCACGCCATGAGCGCCGCGGCGCAGTGGTATGCTCCCAGGCTCCCGGCCACATTACCGGCCGCATGAGCCAGGATGCCCCATAACGGCAAGGAAGCTTTGTAAATTGGTCGATGATCTGACCTTTGATTACAAGTTTCGAGCTCTTGTAAACTGAAAGAAAGAATGCATTACGGTCACCTGACATTAACTGAGAGAACATACCAAATCGGTATTAAAAAGTTGTCTTCTCGTGATAATCATTTGGCAGGAATAATCACGAAGTGGGGGAACCCGCCCTTTTGGACGCATCCGCCCGGATTTACCGGTATTGTACTGGCCATTCTCTCCCAACAAGTCTCATTAGAATCAGCACGATCAACATTCTGCAAACTCGAGCAATCGGTTGATTCGGTTACTCCCGAGGATTTCTTATCTTTGGACGACAACAAATTGCTCGGTATTGGTTTTAGTCGCCAGAAAACTTCGTATGTTCGAGGGATTGCTGAGAAGATTATCGTTGGAGAGTTTGAACTGGATAATCTTGAGACTTTGAACAATGACAAAGCTCGAGAGAGATTGATGGAGATTAAGGGGATTGGACCATGGACAGCCGATACATATCTGCTTTTTGCCTTGCGAAGATCGGATGCTTGGCCCTCTGGCGATCTTGCATTGGAGAAAGTTGTTCGAGAGGTGGAAGTATTGTCAAGAACTCCCGGCAAAGCTGAGGTGGATAGCATCGCAGATCGGTGGAGACCATGGAGGGCCGTCGCTGCTAGAATCCTTTGGCATTTCTATCTCAGCGAGCTTGGAAGAAACTCATCAGTCTGACATCTTTTCTTGCCCCATTGAAAAAACGGATACACTAAAGTTGGGCTTGGTCCGTCGATATGGATTTACACCATGGATCATGATCTGTCATCCGTAAACTTGGTCCTATCTGGAACGAGGTGAAGATACGGTGGTAACCGAAGCCAGTTTAGCGGCCGGGCTTGCCGCCTATCTGAAATCGCCTCAGGATGGGAGACGTTTCCCCAAGAGCATCCATTCCGTTGTTTTATTGAGCACCATCATTGGTCCTACACACTTCTGGTTCCGATACAAACCCCGCTATGCCGCAATCCTGCAACTGAACGAAACAAATGAAAAGCTCGATGAGCTGTTCCTGAAGCAGTTCAGCCGAACATTGATGAGTTTTTAACAACCCCGAGCTGAGGAATCAATGGGCACAGTAGCTGCCAACAACATATACAGGTGGAGCCAATCTCCCCAGAGCGGATTCGGCGAATGTTCAGAAGTACAATTTGTGTTATCATACCCTTGTACACCGATAACCCAACTCAGGAAGGGAGAAAAAGATGGCAGATTTCACTTTTGATGGAAAAACCCTGAGGAATCAGTCCGGGCAAAAGATGGGAGAAATCGACAGGACCTCGATCAGGGCGTGGAACGGTTCTCTGCTCGGCGGAATCGACCGGAACAACATCAGGGATTCCCGTGGAAAAAAAGTCGCCGAGTTTGACGGCAAGAACCTCAAAGATGATTTGGGGAACAAGATGATTTCTCTCGAGCAAATCAAGAAGGCAATAGACGGTGAGGGCGGAATCTCCCTGGCCGCAATGTGGTATTTTTTCGTAAAGAAATAGCAGTACGTTTTCCGCTCTGCCAGAAGGGCAACCGGCCCTATTCCTGAAGCAGGCATGCGAGGCACAAACATGAACGCAGACAACAGTTGGCGGGGTCTCTACTTGATTGGCGGTATTGCCGCTCTGCTCGCTCTTGCGGGAACACTGAGCGACATCATCCTGGCAATGCTGCCGGGTTGGGAAGCTTCTACCGTCCCGGCCACGATCAAAGCCTGGTTCAGGCAGCTGGAGACTAAGCCGCTTCTGGGTCTGCGAAATCTCGACCTGCTGAACGTGGCCATCTCAGTCGTCCAGATTCCGGCCATCCTGGTATTATGCGCGGCTCATCGACGCGCCAGCCCGGCCCATGCGGCGCTGGCCTTGATCGTGGTGCTGGTGGGAACTACGGTCTTTGTCAACAGCAATGCCGCCCTGCCGATGCTGGGGTTGAGCAGGCAGTACCCGCTCGCTCCGACGGATGCCGAACGGCGTGCGCTCGAGGCGTCAGGCCTGGCTCTGCTTGCCAGGGGAGCTCACGGGAGCATGGGCATTTTTCTTGGCGTATTTCTGTCGAGCCTCGGAACCCTGCTTTTGTGTCTGGTGATCTTGGCAGGTCGGGTGTTCAGCCGGCTCACGGGCTGGGTTGGGATTGTAGGGATCGGTCTGTTGCTGATCTACACGATCGTTGTTACATTCGTGCCGGAGCCCGGACCGGCGATGATGGTATTTGCCATTCCCGGAGGGATCCTATTGATGTTATGGAACGTCCTGATCGCTACGAAGCTGTTCCAGATGCTTGGCGCAAGCGGCTGAAGTGCAGCAGCCGCTGTTCTAGGTGGGTTCCACCTTGCTCATGGTGGGATACGTGGTCCGGGCAACCTGGATAGGGCGGTTGCTGCAGACTTCGAGCATAGGGGAGAAGGACGTGAGTATCCAACAAAAAAGTATTTCCCCGCGCCTGATCATCCAGTTGCTGTTATTCATCGTGGTCATTCCCTTCCTGCCGCTGTTGATCTCCTGGAACTGGAAGTGGTGGGAGGCCTGGGTGTACGCAATCCTCTGCATCCTCGGTTTTGCTGTCAGCCGGCTCCTGGCTGGCCGCCGTCATCCGGACCTGCTTTCCGAGCGGGCCCACTTCATGCGCCATGAAGACGCCCTGGCGTCCTGGGCCCTGATCGAGAACCGCTACTTCTCCGGGATGGTGCGTATACAGACCGATCGAGGTCATCGGGTAGTGTCCAGCGGACCCTACCGCTGGATTCGGCATCCGGGATATGCTGGAGCCCTTCTTACCTATCTGGCCACTCCGCTTTTTCTGGATGCGGTGACGGCGTTCCTGCCGGCGGCAATTCTTCTGGTCTTGCTAGTGATCCGAACCTACCTGGAAGACAAAACGCTTCAGGAACGGCTGGCCGGTTACAACGAGTACGTCGAGGGGGTGCCGTACCGTCTACTTCCGGGAGTCTGGTAAGAATCTTCGTCCGTACGGTGCGCACAGACCGGCCCTTCGTATCGGTTCTCCTGAGCATCTGAACCGGGATTGCATACGACATCCGAGAAGTTGGTCGGAAAAAGTAGTGGAGGGTGTAATTATCATGAGCAAGAATCGAGCGACAAGAGCTACCGTCGCGGTTTTAGGCATCCTTATCGGGCTGGCGGGGATCGACCACGGTCTCTTCGAAGTGCTTCAGGGCAATGTTCGACCGGACAGTGTAATGATCGAAGCCATCGGCCCGGCCCAGAGGTTTTGGCAGTACGGCACCGAAACGGCATTGACGCTCATCCCCAGCTTCCTGGTCTCTGGCATCCTGTCAATCGTCATTGGGATGTTAGTCGCGGTATGGGCACTTGCCTTCGTTCACAGGAGATACGGGGCCGCGATTCTGCTGCTCCTCACGGTTTCCCTGTTCCTGTTAGGCGGAGGCTTTGCCCCGATAGTTCTATCGATCCTGGCAAGTGCTGCCGCAACTCGGATCGACAAGCCGCTGAACTGGTGGCGATCCCATCTGCCCGTCACGCTGCGAGGTTTTCTGGCCAGGCTGTGGCCGGCCTCACTGGTTGCACTGGTCGTGCTCTTCGTCATTGCCGTGGAGATGGCGATTTTCGGATATCCGCTGCTGTGGCTCTTTGGGGCGGATACGACAATCTCGGTTCAGTTCACCCTTGGCTACATCATGGTGGGACTCATGCTGCTGTCTATCCTTTCCGGATTCGCAGTGGACATCCAGCGCCGCCCTGAGGGACTAGGGGAAGATGCATGAGAATCTCGCATTCGATAGAGATCTGCAGCACTCCCGATAAGGTTTTTCACTGGCTGGCGGAACCGGACCGGGCAATGGAATGGATGACCGGTGTTACAAAGGGGGAGATTATTGAAGAAACCCCCGAGATGGTGGGCACGAGGTTTCGCGAAACAGTCGAAGAGAACGGAGCCAGAATAGAATTGACAGGAGTGATAACCGAGTTCGAAACAAACAGACGGATATCATTTCATCTGGAGGGGACATTCAATACGGTTGATATTAACTACACCCTACGGGAAAAGGGGGGTGGCACCGAGTTGTCGCAGGATGCGGATGTGCGGTTCAAGGGCTTCACCAGGGTGCTGATGACCCTGCTTGGACCCGCGTTCAAGAGGAAGATACTGGGCCAGGCGAGGGACGAATTCGCCAGGCTGAAAGAGATCTGTGAAGGGGATTCGTGATGCCGGCCCGCAATGAGGAGGTTGATCGTTGCCACAGCTGGTAAAAGGGGGTAAACACACCTATGGTTGGTCAGCCGTGGCCGACGCGGGGACAATCGTGATCCCTCCCGAGGCGATCGCGGAGTACGGTCTGGAAGACGGGGACAAGCTGATCGTAGTGCCGGGAAGTCGAACATCGGGAGGATTCGGGTTGAGTTCCCGAAAATCTGTCATTGGATCTGTCCTGGGAGTTGTGCTGGAGGAGTATCCGGAACTGTGGGAGTCCCGCGTGCCTGCAGGAGATGTTGTCGAACATGGGGGCAGACCGTACTGTTGGGTGATGCTCCGTCACGGGACCATCGATCTTGCGGCGCCGACCCCCGCGAAGTATGGAGTAAACGTCGGAGACAGGTTGCTGGTGATCAGAGGAAGCGGACTGGCTCTTGGATTTGCCGTGAGAGGTCCGATCGTGCAGGAAGCCAGGAAATATGGAGAGCTTCCGGTGTTCGAGTACAATGAGTGAGCAACTGTACCGTGCTGCCTTTTCAGCTGCGACCTCGTGAGCGTACAATAGGTTATCGATACAAGGTGATTCGTAGGGAGAGCAAGACTTGTCGATTCATCTAAACCTGTACGACATCCTGGATTTGCCGGTTACTGCCTCAGCCAATGCCGTTAAATCCGCATTCAGGAAATCGGCCTTGCGGAATCACCCGGACCGGAGCGACGATCCCGAATCCACAGCCCGCTTCAGAGTCATCTATAACGCTTATATTACTCTCTCCGATCCGGCAAAACGTCAGGAGTACGACGCCTACCTCAGGACCAGCGCCGTGTTTGGCGGGATGAACGATCAGGCGGCAGAGTCGAAGTCGGCCCGGCAGCGCCGACGGATTCCCGGCGCATCCAATACGCTGGAAACCCTTCTCGGTCATCTGAACTACGTTCTTTGGGATATCGAAGATCTCATTCGCTCAAGACCCGATTGGTCCCGCACATTCAGCGGACTAACCCTGCGCGGATACGTGCTGAAAATGTTGACCTTCATCGATAATTGGATTCTCGCTCCGGTGGGATTTCCGGATTATTTCTTCCAAGCCAGACAGATGAGCACACCCGCAAAGACCGACATGCTTTCTATGGAACAGGCAGCGGGCCATCGACCGTTCATGAATATGAACGACTATTTCTACAACATTAGAGTACGGACTGACAAATTTCTCAAGAGGGCGAAGCTGGTCGAGCTCCTGGAACCTGTACCCGGCTCCAATGTACGCATCATCGATTGCCTGTTTGAAGCCCACAACCTCTGTGTTCACTACCTCGCCGGCCTGAAGAGTGCGCTGGCCGGTGAGGTAGACGGCATTTCTCGGTTCCGTTACACAGATCCCTGCTTCGATGGCTGAGATCTGGTATTGCCGGTGAGACTGGTGGAGGCAATCGATATTGGTTAGGATAGATTGCGGAACCTCCGCTTTGGACAGGAATGAATGTCAGGAAGGCTGATACTTCCGAGGTCGAGAAGCTGGCCGAGTTGAACAAGAAACTCATCGAGGATGAGCAACATCCTAATCCGATGAGTGTGCAGCAGCTCGCCCAACGTAGGAACGAGTGGCTGGAGAGTGATTACACGTGTTACGTGGCAGAGGAAGGCGAGGCAACGATCGCCTATTGCCTTCTATAAGGCGTATGGATTTCGGGTCGGTTGCCTGAGGATGGAGAAGTAGCGGAGTTGAATCGGATTTGCGCTGTCAAGCGGGTAATGTAAGCCACCATGAAGGGATTCGAAGGCAAGATCGCTATCGTAACCGGCGGCGGTTCCGGTATCGGCAGGACGATCTGCCTCTACCTGGCCGAGCGGGGCGCCCATACGGTGGTGGCGGACCGCAATCTGGAGGGGGCTCAGGAAACCGAATCTCTGATCCGCTCCGCCGGCGGTTCAGGCGAAAGTATGCGGGTGGATGTGGCCGATCAGGAGGATATGGAGTCCCTGATCCAGGGGATGGCAACCAGGCACGGGCGCATTGACTATCTGTTCAACAACGCCGGTGTAGGGATAAACGGGGAGTTCCAGGACCTCACCATGCAGCATCTGCGGTCCGTTATGGACGTGAACTTTTGGGGGACGATTTACGGCTGCAGGAGTGTTTATCCTATTATGAGGAAGCAGGGTTTCGGCCACATCATCAACACCGCCTCCCTGGCCGGTCTGATTCCGGGAGGGTTGACGTCGATCTATTCGGCCAGCAAACACGCCGTGGTCGGCTTTTCCCTGACCCTGCGGGCGGAGGCCAGACAGTACGGCATCAAGGTGAGCACCCTCTGCCCGGGGTATATGCGGACGAACATCCAGAAGACCACCGAGAATGTCTCCGCCTACATGAACTCGGAGAAGAACAGGAAGATGAATGCGGATATGAAATTCCCCGCGCCGGAGGACTGCATCAATCAGATGATGCGGGGAGTGCGGAGAAACCGCGGTATTATAGTCACGCCCCTCAAACACAAGATCTATTGGTGGATCCACAGGATCGCCCCGGAGTTCATACCCGTTATGTTTCACCGGATCATCAGAATGATGAAGAGGCAGGAGGATTCGCCTTGAGGAACCGGAGGGGAACGATCGGCGGATACAGGTTACGAAAGGCACCGGTGTTCAGGCGTCTTCTTATGAATTCCCTGGATGTCATTCCCCCGGCTGCGCGTTTCGCTAAAAGCCTGCGCAAGCGTATCGAGAGCGCGGAGGTGCTGTGATGCAGCCGGCAGGTCCCGAATGGAGGCTGATGTACAGGATCGGCGCGGCGGCGGCGTTGATAGCGGCCATCGTGGTTCGCAGGAACTTCGCCGCAGAGCTTTCGCTCCTGGCCAGCCTGGGGATCGTCCGCTTTGCCCCATCGGTGTCACCGGTCACTGCGGCCGAATGGTTCGCCCTGCTGCAGGACAGCCGCCTGGTGGGTTTGTGGCTGCTCGATATTTTCGATCTGGCAAACTACGCCCTGGTAGGCCTGATGTACATCGGTCTGTACGGCGCTCTTCACCGCGTCCGGAGGGGCATGGTGATGTTTGCCACAGTTCTGTGTTTCATCGGCATCGCCGTCTTCTTCGCCTCTAACCAGGCCCTGCCGATGCTGGCCCTGAGCAAACAGTACGCTGCTGCCGCAACGGAGGCGGAGAGATCCCTGCTCCTAGCCTCGGGGCAGGCGTGCCTGGCCTTCAACAATCCAGGCGCCATGATTCAGGGTACCGGCTTCTACGCGAGTCTCTTCCTGGTTCTGGTTGCCGGCCTGACTGTCTCCCTCCTCATGGCGGGCAGCCGCGTTTTCAGCCGGCTCACCGTCGCCATGGGAATCACCGCCAGTGTGCTGGCATTGGGGTATTTCCCTGCCCTGGTTTTTGTCCCCTCGCTGCGGGCCCTGCCTCCCTCACTTTCGGCTCCCTTTCGCTTGGCCTGGTATATTATGATCGCCCTGCGATTGTTGAAGTTGGCTCGAGCACCGTCAGAGGCGGTTTCAGCGGCGTAACAAAAATGTTGCTGTTTCCTGTTTAATCTATTGTAGGAGAGGTGTAATGCTGTACGGTCACATCGCGGTCGGCTTTGCCGCCAAACCGCTTGCCCCCAACGTCAAACTCGGCTACCTGCTGGTAGCAGCCACGGCTATCGACGTTCTCTGCGGCGTTTTCCTGCTGGCGGGGATCGAGGGCGTGGATGCAGGCGGAGCCAGTTTCATCCCCTGGTCCCACGGTTTGTTCATGGCCGGGGTATGGCCGCTTCTGGGCTTTACCCTGGCCTTCCTGCTGACCCGGAACGGACGTACCGGCCTGATCATCGGAGCACTCGTATTCAGCCACTGGGTACTGGACTTCATCTCCCATCCCATGGGCATGGGGCAGAAGCTGCCGCCGGACCTGCCGCTGCTGTTCGGGGGTTCGCCCAAGGTCGGACTCGGATTGTACAACTCCCTCCCCGCCGCTCTGGTGACCGAGTTCGGAATATTCATCGCAGGCATCCTTGTGTATCTGCTGCGCACCAGAGCCAGGGACCGTCTGGGTCGTCGGGCCTTGGGCGTGCTGATCCTCTTCATCTTTCTGCTGGCCTTGCCGGCGGCCTTCCCAAACTTCGAATTCGTCCCCACCCTCGCCTTGATTCTGCTGCTTCCCCTGGGAAACTGGGTCGACAGGCATCGAACCCTGGTGGCCTCAAACACAGGAGCTGGTGCGGATCAGGCGGATGTGATATCGTGAGCGCGGCTGAGCCGGCAGCGGGCAATCCCGCGAATCGCCGGCGTTCACGGAGGGATTGATCATGACCGATCCTCGCATCGATCGCCTGGCGGAAATCCTGGTGCGCTACAGCGCCAAGGTGAAACCGGGGGATCTGGCGGGCATAACCGGATCTCCCTTTTCCCCGGAAGCTTTTCCTCTGATGGAGGCGGTTTTTCGGGAAGTCTTGCGAGCCGGGGGGCATCCGTTTCCTTATCTGGAAACACGAAACACCGAGGGTTTGGCCAGCGTACTCTATGAGGAGGGCA
>Ga0307426_1001778_pt1 | contig 13880 bp, 6 predicted proteins | sample SalMarWE160340MG_FD_202165 | JGI IMG/M metagenome (GOLD analysis project Ga0307426, IMG submission 202165) | Salt marsh sediment microbial communities from the Plum Island Ecosystem LTER, Massachusetts, United States - WE1603-40 | ecosystem: Environmental > Aquatic > Marine > Intertidal zone >... | reverse complement strand
TTCATTTGATTTTCTTTTAATTTAAAATGAACAGTCGCAATTTCTTTGCCGGAATGTTGAGTTAATGGAGACGATTAAAAACAATAAAATTAAAGTAAAAATCGATTTTCTAATCAGAAATCCGACATCTGAAATCAAACTTCTGTATTATTCTTTAATCAACAACGTACATTTAGTAATACATCCAAGCTTTATTCGGAGTATTATTCCGCCTTGACACGAATTGAATTAAATCACAAGTTGTAACTATAATTTTTTTTCATTTTCATGGGAATTTAAAATGAAAAAGATTATCTTCTTATTCTTCGCACTTTTCTTCAGTGTTTCACTTGCGCAAGAGTCTTACAGCGTAGGACCCTTCTCATCTTTCCGGTTCGGTATATCCGCCGGTTCAAATTTTCAAACTATAAAGTTTCCCGGATCTTCACTGCTGCTGGAAGTTAAAACACCGTTAACAAATAATCTTGCTCTTAAATTGTCGGGAGGATTTTCTCAAATATTTGAAGATAAATCGTTCGATTTAAAGTATAGTAAATTAATTAGTATTGATGGTATTGAAAGGTATGGTCTGAATACCGATCACGTTAAAAAAATAGAACACACATTATTTCCAATTTATGCAGGATTAGAATATACATTTATTGATAATGATTTATCTCCCTATGCTTTAATGGATATCGGTTATGCTTATTGCTCCAGTAAGTCAATAATAGTTTATCCTCATACAGGAGTCTTAGTAGATACAAAAGAAGAAATTCTCGATGAGTATCAAAATCCTGTACCACGGCTACGAAAAACAGGATCGATTTGGGGTGCCGGTATTGGTGCAGGAATGAAATATAAATTAACCGGCTCGCTTGAGATACTGCTGGCTTACGTTTTCAGGTATAACGACACGATAGTTAATTCGCATAATATTCTTTTAGGGATTTCTTTATAGTCCGAAATAAATATTGTCGAGTAATCTTTCAGAATAATTTAGCAATATTATCCAACCAATTATAGTATCCTTAGAATTCGGAAAGAAGCTGAATAAAAGGTTACTTGCCTTTCATCAATTCCATAAATTTTGGTTCCTTACGAATATTTTCAAGATCAGAATCACGTTTTATCCATTCATAATCCTGGTAACCTGCTGCCATCGCATTCTTTAATGTATCTATTGCCAGGTTGGTTTCACCAACTCGCGAATAAAAACAAGCGGCATTATACTGCATTAATGGATCGGTAGGATTTAACTCCAACGCTTTCGCATTTTCCTTTTTCGCTTCTTCAACATTTCCGTCCTCTAATAAAGTTAATGCAAAGAACAAATGAGCACGACCATCATCAGGATGTTTCAAACAATATCTTTTATAGACTTCCAGTGAATTTTTAAGAATTTCTTTTTTCTTTTCAATTTCACCCAATCGATCATATATCAACCGGAGATCGCTGTAAGCAGAATAGAAATCGGGATTTAGTTCAATTACTTTAGTCAACAACTCAACTGCGTCTATATCTTTGTCCGTACTGTGATAAATCCTCCCTAGTATCCAGTAACCGTTAAAATTATTTGGATCGAGTTCAATTGCTTTTTTACCTGCAGCAAAAGCTTCTTCATTCGATTTTTTGTAAAAATGAGCAAGTGCAAGAGCAGCATAAGCTTCAGATAACGAAGGATCGTAAGTGATTGCTTTTAAGCTTGTATCGATTGCTTTATCAAGCCAGATATCTTTGCTCTCAAAGTTCTGATAATAAGTTGCATAAGCCTCGCCTAATCCTGCATAAGCTCCTGCATAACGTGCATCCATCTCAATAGCTTGTTGAAATTGCTGAATGGCGTATTGCACGCTGTTCTTCGAACGCTGATATAGAAAATCTCTTGCCCTCAAATAATAATCGAACGCTTCCGCATTTAAGGTTGCTCTTTTTTCTAACACGACTTTTTCAAGCGGCGTAAGCTTCATCATCAAAGCATCAACTATTTGCTTCGATACTTTTTCCTGGATCTCGAAAACATCTGCCAGATTTCCTTTGTAAGTTTCTGCCCAAAGCTGCCGGTCTGCTTCAACATCTATTAACTGCGCCGTGATACGCAAATTATCCTGAAACTTTCTTACGCTTCCTTCAATGATATAACGAACACCGAGCTCTCTACCTATGTCTTTAATTCCTTTTTGAGTTCCCTTGTATTGCATTGATGAAGTACGCGAAACGACGCGCATATCTTTTAAGCGCGATAAATTCATAATCAACTCTTCAGTCAATCCATCGCTGAAATATTCATTCTCAGGTTCAGCGCTTATGTTGTTGAAAGGAAGTACAACTATTGCTTTTGTTTTTATTCCTTCTTCTGCACCGGAAAGCTCCGATTTAACCTGGTCTATATTCTTAATTAATTCATCAGTCGATTTATATCTTTTATCTCTTTCTTTCTCAAGCATTCTCATAACAATAGAATCGACCTGAGGAGGAATTTTACGATCGAGCTCACTCGGTTTTAATGGCTGCTTGTTAATAATAACATAGGTCCAAGCCGCTTCATAATCTGCTTTGAATGGAAGTTCACCGGTTAACAATTCATAAAGAATTACACCAAGCGACCAGATATCGGTTCTGTTATCAACTTTTTCACCACTGGCTTGTTCGGGAGACATGTAAGCCGCAGTTCCCATCGTTGTTCCGATACGGGTCACCTGTCCGCTGCCGGTAATCTTGGCGAGACCGAAATCCATTATCTTAACTTTACCGTTTGCAGTAACCATAATGTTGGAGCTTTTTATATCTCGGTGTATAATCCCTTCAGTGTGTGCTGCCAATAAACCATCGGCAATTTTACGCGTTATATCCAGTGCCTCGTTCATACTGATTTGCCCGTTAGCAATTTTATCCTTTAGCTCAACACCGTTGATGTATTCCATCACTATAAATACTTCATCTTTATCTTCTTCGATAGAGTAAATTGTAGCAATGCTCGGATGATTAAGAGCCGCTGCAGCACGTGCTTCCACTTTAAAGCGTTCTTTCTCTTCTTTTTGGGATGCAATGTGGCGCGGAAGAAATTTAATTGCTACTTCACGCTTGAGGTTTGTATCTTCCGCTTTGTAAACTATCCCCATACCCCCCTCGCCGAGCTTTTCAAGAATTTTGTAATGTAATATTTTACTACCAATCATAAGCTACCCTTCAATTACCACGACTTTTGGCATCGCCATTCTTACGGAATAAGTCGTGGTATAGTTTTAAAGTTAGATAAGGCTTTAGCCGTATTTGATTTTTGTTGTTCGGCTAAAGCCACAGATTTATTGCTGACTTAAATCCACGACCTGAAGGTCGTGGCAATTCAATTTGATTTTATTTGCCTTCCATCAATTTAATAAATTCCGGCTCATTTCTAATAGGGTCTAAGTCCGAATCTCTTTTAAACCATTCGTAGTCTTCATGTCCAGCTTTCACGGAATTTTTCAAGGCTTCGATTGCAAGTTGATTCTCACCCATTTGAGAATAAAAGCAGGCAAAGTTATATAACATAAGCGGGTCATTTGGGTTTAATTCCATAGCAGTAGCTGCTTCAGATTTAGCTTCTTTTGCTCTACCAGATTCCGCTAAAACTTGTGCAAAGAACAAATGCGCTCTGGCATCATCCGGCTGTTTAAATAAGTATTGCGGAAACATTTTTAATTGTAAAGATATCATTTCCTGCTGTTTAACTTTATCTCCGAGTTTCTCATAGGTCATTCTCAGATCAACATAAGCAGAATAGAATTCGGGATTTAATTCTATTACTTTTTTGAATAACTCAACAGCATCAGAGTACTTATCGGTTATATAATAAATTCTTCCAAGAATCCAGTAAGCTACAAAATCCGATGGATCGAGATCGATAGCCTTTTTACTGGCTTTTAATGCTTCTTCCGACATATTCTTATTGAAATAACATAATCCGAGAGCAGCGTAAGCTTCAGATAGACTTGAATCGTACATTAATGCTTTTGAGCTCGCTTCAATAGATTTTTCCAGCCACATTTCCTTCTTTTCGAATAACTGGTAAAGATTTGCATAAGCTTCTCCTAAACCAGCATAAGCGTTAGCATATTCCTGATCCAGCTCGATTGCCTTTTCAAAAAGTTGTATGGCGATTTTCAATTTGTTTTTGTTGAACTGATATAAAAAACCTCTTGCCCTAAGGTTACAATCATAAGCTTCATGATTTGTAGTCGGTCGTTTGGTAAGCTCTACTTTTTCATTCGGTGTAAGCTTTACCATTAGAGCATCGACAATCTGCTTTGATACCTGTTCCTGTATATCGAAAATATCTGCGAGATTTCCTTTGTAAGTTTCCGCCCATAGCTGTGTTTCAGTTTCAACATCGATAAGCTGTGCAGTTATCCGTAAATTATCTTTGAATTTTCTTACGCTTCCTTCTATGTAATAACGGACCCCGAGTTCTCTTCCGATTGTTTTAATTCCCGGCTTCGAACCTTTATACTGCATTGATGCTGTTTTAGGAACAACACGCATATCTTTTAGTCGGGAAAGATTCATAATTAATTCCTCAGCTAATCCATCGCTGAAGTAATCGCTTTCCTGGTCGGGACTGATATTGTTGAAAGGTAGAACCGCAATTGCTTTTGTTTTATTTTGTTTCCCTGAAGTTTGCAATCCACCTTTTGCATCATTCAAACTAACAATAAAATCTTCAACTGTTGCATATCTTTTTGTTCTATCCTTCTCTAGCATTTTCAATACAACGGCATCTATTTGTGCAGGAATTTTTCGGTCGAGCTCGCTTGGTGGTAATGGATTTTCATTCATAACTAAATAAGCCCATGCAGCATCGTAATCCGCTTTGAAAGGAAGTTCGCCCGTTAGCAATTCATAAAATAAAATCCCAAGAGACCAAATATCGGAACGATGATCAACGTTTTGTCCTGATGCCTGTTCCGGGGACATATAAGCTGCTGTGCCTAAAGTAGCACCGGCTTTTGTAAGCATGTTACTGCCGGTTACTTTCGCAAGTCCGAAATCCATTATTTTAACTGCGCCGTCATTCGCAACCATTATATTGCTGCTTTTTATATCGCGATGGATAATGCCTTTTATATGTGCGGTTTTTAGTCCTTCTGCTATTTTAATTGTTATATCTATAGCATCAGTAAGCTTGATGTTACCATCTTCAATTTTTTGTTTCAATTCCATTCCATCGATAAATTCCATAACGATGAAAACATCTTTATCAGATTCTTCAATTGCGTGAATAGTTGAAATGTTTGGATGATTCAATGCAGCGGCGGCACGTGCCTCTACTTTAAAGCGTTCACGGTCATCTGCATTAGCTGCAATATGATGTGGAAGGAATTTAATCGCTACGTTGCGATTCAACTTTGTGTCTTTTGCTTTGTAGACAACGCCCATGCCTCCTTGTCCGACTTGTTCAATAATTTTGTAATGTAATATTGTCTGACCAACTAAATCACTCATCAATAACTCCTTATTAAATGGTAAAGGCCTGTCTCGATTTGCCCACCTTGGCACGACCAAGTCGTGATAGGGCCGAGCCAAGGCGGGAGGGTTTTGCCTAAATTTTCGATAATTTTATAGTGAAGGATAGTTGAACCAATCACCTTATATATTCCTTTAAAATTTATTTATTAGCTTTCGTAAGTGCTGCTATTTCCTCAGTCCAGTTAAGTACAATAGAAATATTTTTTAATGTTGATCCTTTAACTGGTGTTGTAGTAATAAAATATTTACCGTCCGATGTAATATCATAACTGATTCCGCTATCTACATTCATTGAAGGGAAACCGGATATTAATACTTTTGGTATCCCAGCTGAATATGTAGGAGATGTTGTTACGGGAACCGCAATTAATTGAGAACCTTTTCGATAGTATAATGTTTTTCCATCGGGGGACCACCTGGGTTCTTCAATAACATCGGTTGAAATCTGCCATTTGCCTTCTTTATTCGGAAAAGAACGTACATAACCCTGGTATGAACCTGATTCATTTGTAAGGTATGCCAGCCATTTCCCATTAGGAGAAATACTTGCTTCATATTCATCATACTTAGAATCAAGATATTTCCATGGTTTCTTATCTCCTTTTAAAGGAACTACGAGAAGGTCGGATTGTGCTCCCAGGGTTAGATTATCAACTATCAAATTATCTCCATCCGTTGTCCATTCATCAACATATAACCTTGAAGCACCGCTGTAAATCTCGACTTCATCTCCGCTACCATCGTATGGCTTTATAAAAATTCCTATCTTCCCATCTTTAGTGCGTTTCATAAAAGCAATTTTTTTACCATTCTGTGACCATTGAGGTGTTCGGTTCAAACCACCAAATGTTAATCTGCTTAAGGTTTTCCTGAGAATATCAAAAATCCAGATATCAAAATCTTCCCCATCACGAATTACAAGAGCAATCTTTTTATTATCTGGTGATAGTCGTGGTTCAAGATAGGGATGTCCACTGGAATCTAATGTTGTTGTATTTCCATTCAAATCAATTTTTACAATTTTCCTACTTCCACCTTCTACAGCACCTGGAATGTATGCAAGTGTTCCATTATCAGAAACCATATAGTTGGTTATCCCGGTTGTGAGTTCACTGTAAACTCCTTCTATTACCGGTACCGGCTGTCCTTCTATCTCAAGATTATTTGCATCAAATGGAACTATATATAGAACACCGGAACGGGAAAATAAAAGATGTCCCGAATTAATATATCTTGCGGTGCTGGCACCTCTAATCAGGGTTTTTCTTTCACCGGTTTTTATATCAGCAACATCAATCACTGCATTTTCATAGTAATCCGGGCTTGAGATTGTACCTACAGTAAAAAGCACGTGTTTACCATCAGGCAGGAATGAAGGCCAGCGGTGTGTTCTTTCATTTTTCGATGAATCAATTGTCGTTATCATTTTTACAGTGCCACCATTTTCCGAAATTAATGATAAGCCTACGGTGGTAGTAGCTGAAAAAACAATAGATCCGTTATCATTCCATGTTCCACCCCTGTTATCGAGAGCGTCAGCTAATATAACCGGAGTTCCACCACTAATTGAAATTTTTTCAAGCTTGCCATTTGCAAAAAATCCAAGCCAATCATCATCAGGTGAAAAGAATGGAGAAGAAGCATTTTCTATCCCGTTTATTAAAACCGGTTCTGTAGAATTCATTTTACGAATATAAAATTTGCTGTTCGCTTTATATACTAAACTCTTTCCGTCGTGTGAAATCGCCAAAGCGGGATATGAACTCACATCAAGCATGTAATCATTTTCTATTTCAAGAGAAAATTTTGTAACAATTTTTTCTCGCGCAGGTTTATTCAGCACCAACCAGGTTGCAATAAGCGCAGCCAAAAGTAAAATAGAAAAAACCCAGGGTATTATTCTTGATCGGATAAATTTTGTCACGTCAATTTTACGGTTCATTACTTCAACTATTAATGAACCAGATGGTGTTGCATTGGTTACAGCACCGGATTTAGCTATAAAAGAATTTTGATTTACATTATATACCCTGCTTTTTCTGTGCCCTGTGGATTTTTTAATTTTCCTTAAATCTTTCGCTAATTCTTTTGCTGATTGGCATCTTTCATCTTTATCTTTTTCTAAACATTCCAATATTATAGAGTCAAGTTCAGGATCAAATCCTTCTTTTATGCTTGAAAGGGGAGGTGCCTCTACATTTACTATCTCGTACATTATTGCAGTTTCGTGCATTCCTTTGAATGGTGATTCTCCCGCAAGCAGTTCGTACAATACTACACCTAATGAAAAGATATCTGTTCGATGATCTACATCTAAGCCCTGTATTTGTTCAGGTGACATATAACCCATAGTCCCCATAGTTGTTCCTGCTTTTGTCAACCGCGAAACCCCCGAAGTCTCTCTTAGCTTCGCTAATCCGAAATCCATTATCTGAACAATCCCATCTTTCCGGACCATTATGTTTTCAGGTTTTATATCTCTATGAACAATTCCTTTCTCGTGCGCTGCTGCCAATCCTTCAGCTACCTGAATTCCTATTTCAAGTGTTTGCTTTTCAGAAAGTGAATCTTTTTTATCTTTCAAAGTTTTCCCTTCAACAAATTCCATCACAATAAAAAGCTGATTCTTGTATTCTTCGATAGAATGAATTGTACAAACATTCGGATGATTCATCGCAGAAGCAGCTTTTGCTTCCTGAATGAATCTTGCTTTATCATCTTCTGATGCTGTTAGCTGTGAGGGAAGAAATTTCAAAGCAACAAAGCGGTCCAGTTTTGTATCCTGTGCTTTAAAGACTTCTCCCATTCCGCCTTCGCCGAGTTTCTCTATAATTTTATAATGGAGTATAGTTTCGCCAGTCATTTTTTACTTTCTAATTCTTTTTGCCAGTTTGTAACAAAAGTGATAGGCACATGAGCATCATCGCCAAGGGAAATACCCGCTATAACTTTGTCCCCACTTTGATAAAAGTCATATACGTTCGAAATGTTTTCCGTTTGATGACTAAAAATTTCACGTGGTTCACCCGGGGATATAGTTGTTGCACTTTCATTAAGATCAACAGACATTATTTTATTATTTAAAGAGATGAAATAAACTTTCTTTCCATTTTGAACAAACTTTGGATCCGTTCCTCCTTCAACAGATATCTGCCATTTACCGCTTTTACCGTCAAATGGTGCTATATAAATCTGATATTTTCCCGATTCATCTGACTGATACACAATCCACTTCATATTTGGAGAAAACTTTGCATTATATTCATAAAAGTTGGTAGATAAAAATTCTATTGGTTTTTTCTCCCCGGTCAACGGTAACATTTCAATATCCCAGCCGGTTCTTTTTTTTGTATTGTTAACTGAAGATATCAGGAGGTAGTGATCATCCGGCGAAATATCCGACAGGTATTTGTCATAATCAGAAGTAAAGACAACTTCCTCATTTCCGGAACCATTTGTATTCTTTACAAACAGGTTGAAATTTGAACTTGATTGAGAAGGACTGGTTCGATTTGATGAAAAATAAATCTTACTGCCATCGGCATTCCATACAGGAACACCATCTATGGCATGGTTAAATGTTAATCTTGTATTCACATTTCTTTTGATATCGTAAATCCAGAGATCCACATTATCTTCCGCCTGATCATATAAGTCATAAACAATTTTACTTTCATCATTCGATAATAATGCTTTGCTGAGTTCGCCGATTCCTGTTGGTTTGGTGAAGAATGTGCTTACTATTTTACCACTTTTATCGATGGAAACAATCTTTTCCGTTAGGATATTACTCTTCTGAAAGACTAAACTGCTATTCTGGGAAACTGAAAATGACCCCGAGTTTCTTATCGGATAGAACTGTAAGTTTTCAGCTAATGGAATTCCTTCTCCTTTTAATTCAAAATCACCGGGGTCAAAAGCGTGTGCAAAAAGTATCGACTGACGCACGTAGAACAAATATCCATCTGAAAATTGTACTGTCGAAGCACTGTTTATAAGTAATTTGTTTGTTTTACCATCTAATGATGCTGCATATATTCCATCTTGTGCAGATGAACCGGAACCGTAAGCTCGCTGCATATATACAAAATGCTCACCATCCGGAAGAAAATAGGGCCAGCGTAAACTCAACCCGGTATCAGTTGTATCCGTCTTCACAACCTGCTCAAGCTTGCCGCCGGAGGAATTCACTTTGTACAGTCCACCATAAGCATCAGGCGCAATAATGATGTACCCGTTTGTACTCCAGGAGCCACCTCTACCGTTTGGCACGTCGCAAACCGGAAGTGAAGTCCCCGCCTCAAGCGAAACTTTCATCAGTTTGTCATTAAAAAAATATGCTATGAATTTATTATCAGGCGACCAGAAAGGATATGAACCCAGATTTGCCTCTGTTAATATTCTTGCTGTTAATGAATTTACAGGTCGCACCCAAAGCTTATTGTTGCTGGTAGAATCTTTGCCAACGAATGCAATAAATTTGCCGTTGGGAGATATTGCAATATTATTTCCGATAGAATTATCATAAACAATTTTTTCAGGGGGAAGTATTGATGTTTTCGTTTCAAGAGGAATTATCTCGGGTTTATTTAGTACGAAGAAAAACAGGAGAAAGAAAATGGTAATTATTAATATTCCAACGAGCGACCAGAGAATGTGCGTGTTGGATAATAAATTTTTAAGTTTACCTTCTCCCGGGTAACTTCCAACAAAACCGGAATCAGTTGAAGAGATACTTGCAGCCGGACCTGTTCTGACATTGTAACCTTTCGAATTAACATTATATATTCTACTTGTTTTACCGCCAGATGAACCTCTCTTAAGTTTTCTTAAATTCCTTGCAAGCTCTTTGGCTGACTGACATCTTTCATCCCTGTCTTTTTCGAGACATTCAAGTATTATCTCATCAAGCTGCGGGTCTATTCCTTCCTTTATTGTCGAGATTGGTGGCGGATCGACATTAACGATCTCATACATTATTGCTGTCTCATGCATTCCTTTAAAAGGTGCTTCACCTGCAAGCAATTCATAAAGTACAACACCGAGAGAAAATATATCTGTCCTGTGATCAACATCCAGTCCCTGCACCTGTTCGGGCGACATATAACCCATGGTTCCCATTGTTGTTCCAACCTTCGTCAGTCTCGATACATTGTTTCCGGAAAATAGTTTTGCCAGTCCGAAATCCATTACCTGGACTATCCCGTCTTTTCTGATCATTATATTCTCAGGCTTTATATCTCTGTGAACAATTCCTTTTTCGTGTGCAGCACCTAATCCATCGGCAGCCTGTGCGGCAATTTCAAGAATCCTTTTCTCGGAAAGATTTTGTTTGTTATCACGAAGTGTAACACCATCTATGAACTCCATTACAATAAAAAGCTGATTTTTATGTTCCTGTATATCGTGAATTGTACAAACATTTGGATGATTCATTGATGAAGCCGCTTTCGCTTCCTGAACAAATCTTGATTTATCATCTTCAGAAGCAGTAAGCTGAGATGGAAGAAATTTAAGCGCTACAAAACGATCTAGTTTTGTATCCTGGGCTTTGTAAACCTCTCCCATTCCGCCTTCGCCAAGTTTCTCTATAATTTTGTAATGTAAAATTGTCTCGCCAATCATAATTTTATTTCTCTACTTTTTATTTTTAAATTGTTCAATCCAGTTTTCTACTAATACCATATTGTGTTGAGATGATTGAGGTGAATAATCTGCCAGTATTTTTTGACCATCCGGCGCTACAGTGTATTTTCTGGGGGTACCATTAAAAAGTTGAACACCCACCTGATTTCCTGAAAATAAAAGTCTTGGCTGGCTGATGCTTAAATCTGAGCCGGTAACATCCACATTAACAACCATTAAGTCGTTATTAAAATTTGAGTAAAAAATTTCATTACCAACCCAAATTGGATGTACTCCATTGTTTACTGAAACCTGTCTTTGTATACCGGCATCCGGGAAATGTGAAACATAAATTTCAAATGTGCCACTTTTATTTGATCCAAAAACCATAAATCGTTCATCGGGCGAGAGTGAGGCTCCATATTCTTGATAGTCGGTTTTCAAAAGAACCTTGGGTTCTTTATTGCCTTTCTCCTGATACAGCAAATCCCAATTACCGTCTGCCCTTATAGCATTAAACATAATATATTTATCATTTTTTGAAAGATAAGTGACTTCTTGTCCTTCATCCAGATTATTAATACGCTGTGGTTCTCCAAGACCATTTAAACTTTGTTTGTAAATAAAAGGAATATTCGAAGCATCGGCTTTATCAAAGTAAATGCTTTTTCCATCTTTTGAAAAGAATGGAGCTGAATAAAACTCGCCATTCATAATCAGAGTCTTTTTATTATTTGGTTTCAGTAACCAGATACCGGAATTATTACCATCATTACCATCATATATTACCTCGGTTCCATCCGGTGATAAATCAGGATTATTAATTGAAGTTTGTCTTTCCCCAATGCTATCCAGAACTACACCTTTACGGGAAAGCCATACAAGTCTGTTAGAAGTACTTTTCCTTACTTGTATGGCATAAAAAAGAGTACCGTCCTCGGTAACATTCGGCCAGCCTGAATTGGCAGCTATCAGGAATGGAGGACCTGTAGCCTTATACGAGTTCAGATCAAATGGAATTGCCCAAAGATCAGGGTAATTTGATTGATCAGTTGAATTCCAGCGATGAAATAGAATGTGCCCTGTCCGGGAATATATCCCTTCCCCGATACCAAATTCCGGCGGGTAGCTATAAACAGTCTTTCGTCCATCTTTGTTTTGAGCAATTATTCTATTTCCTTTATCGGAATCTACAGTTAAAATTAATGCATCTTCACCGGGAATATTATATACCGATGTCAGAGTACCTGTTACTTTACATAAAGTAGTGTCCCCGTTATACATTTTTTTTAACGGACCACCACTGGCAGACATTTTATAAAGAGTGTTGGAGTTTTCTACGAATACAATGGAATCATCTTCTCCCCAGCAACGCGGGATAAAATTTGATGGGAAATTAGAAACCAGAATACTTACCCCACCATTTGCAGATACTTTTCGAAGCTGTTTCTGGTTATCTCCGGAGTTTATATAATATGCTATCTGATCACTTCCGGGCGACCAGATTATCGGGGACAGTATTCCTGCGCTATTTTTAATTTCGACATCACCAAACTTGTCAAAAGAGCGTATCCAAAAATGCGCACCCTGCGTATAAGCCAGTTTTCTCCCGTCGGGCGATATCTCAACTTCATTGTAATTATTTATGGACCATTCAAACTTACGAACCCGTTTTTCTTCTTTTGGGGTGCTGGGTGAAAATACCAGTAATATTATTGTCGCAATAAAAAAGATTGCTGCTAGGGACCAGAAAACCTTTGGATTATAAAAAATATTTCTGAAGAGATTTTTTACCTGAATTTCTCCAAGTGAAGTCTTTCTCTGAGTATCTATAGTTGTAGTTTGTCCGGTTTTAACATTAAAAGATTGTGTACCAACATTATAAATTCTGCTCGCTCTTTCGGCAGAAAGTACCCTCCTGAATTTCCTTAAGTTCTTTGCAAGTTCTTTGGCAGATTGAAATCTTTCATCTTTATCTTTCTCGAGACATTCCAGAATAATTCCATCCAACTGAGGATCGATTCCTTCTTTAATTGTTGAAATCGGTGGCGGTTCCACATTTACTATCTCATACATAACCGCAGTTTCGTGCATTCCCTTAAAAGGTGCTTCTCCGGCAAGCAGCTCATACAATACAACACCTAACGAAAAAATATCTGTCCGGTGATCTACATCTAATCCCTGTATTTGCTCAGGTGACATATAACCCATTGTGCCCATTGTTGTTCCGGCTTTGGTAAGACGGGAAACATTGCTGGGTGTGTAAAGCTTTGCTAATCCGAAATCCATTATCTGGGCAATCCCATCTTTTCTGATCATTATGTTTTCAGGTTTTATATCCCTATGAACAATTCCTTTTTCGTGTGCTGCTGCTAATCCTTCTGCTGTTTGTATTCCAATTTCAAGAATTTGTTTTTCGGAAAGCGAGTCTTTTTTATCCTTTAATGTTTTTCCCTCAACAAACTCCATCGCAATAAACAACTGTCCATTAAATTCTTCTATTGAATAAATAGTGCAAACATTCGGATGGTTCATTGCAGAAGCAGCTTTTGCTTCCTGTATGAATCTTGCTTTATCCTCATCAGAAGCAGTAAGCTGAGAGGGGAGAAACTTTAATGCAACAAAGCGGTCGAGTTTTGTATCCTGGGCTTTGTACACTTCACCCATCCCTCCTTCGCCTAATTTTTCTAATATTTTATAGTGGAGTATGGTTTCACCTATCATTTTTAATACTCTAAGGTTTTGTTAGTATTTTTTCAATCTGATTA
>Ga0307426_1001777_pt1 | contig 13881 bp, 7 predicted proteins | sample SalMarWE160340MG_FD_202165 | JGI IMG/M metagenome (GOLD analysis project Ga0307426, IMG submission 202165) | Salt marsh sediment microbial communities from the Plum Island Ecosystem LTER, Massachusetts, United States - WE1603-40 | ecosystem: Environmental > Aquatic > Marine > Intertidal zone >... | reverse complement strand
GGGCATTTTGAGCGCCCAGGGCAGTCCGGCCCAGAAACCGAGGTTTGCCAGAAAGGCCGCTGTGAGACCCAGTTCCTCCTTGACGAAAAAGGATTCGATTATGCCGGTAAAGCCGGATACGCCAGCGGCAAAATATACCATCAGCGGCGGCAGGTAGCTCCAGCGAAATTCCCTGAACAGCCCGATAAAATCATCCCTAATCCAGCGTCGAATCCCGACTCCGAGGCGGGAGGGTGATATTTTTTTCTTCAGGTGGTTGGTAGTCATTTAACGATTACCGGTTTAGTTCTAACATTGAAAACCTGACCCTCTGGGCCAGGATTCTTTACTAAAAGAAAAAACTTAAAATTGACCGGTGAATATTATGCAATTATAGTGCCGCGAGATCCATACCCACTGAACCGGAGCAAATTTGGTTATCTGATTTGCTCCGGCTGCAGTGGATGAAGGTGATCCGTCATCTATCTGCAGTTATGCCAGATGAATCACCATTAAGCCGGCATTCATGCGCTTGACGAGCAAATTAATGCCGTCACTCTTTTTATTCTGGTCAAGCAGATTTTTGAAATCTTTCACTGATGCAACGCTTACCCGGTTGACCTCCAGGATTACGTCGCCTTTTTTGACGCCGGCAGCATCGGCTTTGCTGTCGGGTGCCACGCCAACGACAATGATGCCCGCGTTATCTTGAATGTCATACTGACGGGCGAGTTCCGGTGTTAAATCCGTCACCTGAAAGCCGTATTGACCTTCATTTTTCTGGCGATTGCTCTGGGAAGCAGCGGCGATGGTCAGCGGTCGCCTGCCGATTTTAACTTCCAGGGTCTGCGGCTTACCGTTGCGCAAAACCGTCACGCTGGCGGTTTCGCCGACCTGCAGATTGGCAGCCAGGTTGGTCAGATCATGGCTGTTGGTGACCGCTTTGCCATTGACTTCCGTGATGATATCTTTGGGTCTGATGCCGGCCCTGTCTGCGGGATCTCCGGGGACGACATCGGCAACCATGGCACCGCTTTTACCTTTGAGCCCGTAATAGTCGGCCATATCTTCATTAACATCTTGAATGGTAACACCGAGCCAGCCGCGGGTCACTTCACCGTGGGTTTCCAGCTGGGCAATGATGCCCTTGGCCTGGTCGACGGGGATGGCAAAACCAATTCCCTGACCGCCGGCGATGATCATGGTGTTGATGCCCACGACCTCACCCTTCATATTGATCAGGGGACCGCCGCTGTTGCCCGGGTTGATGGAAGCATCCGTCTGGATAAAATCATCATAGGGCCCGGACCCGATTACGCGGCCCTTGGCGCTGACGATGCCGGCGGTTACCGTATACTCCAAACCGAATGGGGCTCCGATGGCGACCACCCATTCTCCCACTTTCAGATCGTCGGAGCTTCCCAGACGCACCACGGGCAGGTCCTTCTTGGGCTCTACCTTTATCAGGGCGATATCGGTTACCGGATCAAGCCCGACGATCTTGGCCTCGTATTGGGATTCATCTTTGAGAATGACCGTTATCTTATCGGCGCCTTCCACAACATGGTTGTTGGTGACAATCAAGCCGGACTTATCAATGATAAACCCGGAACCCTGAGCCGGCTGTTTATATTCCGGCTGACGCTGTTGACCGAAATGACGGCCGAAGAATTCTCTGTACTGCTCGTTGCCGCCAAAGGGATTCTGTCCGAAAGGCCCGGATTCCGGACCAGCGCCTTTGACAGTCTTTTCCACCCGGATGTGAACCACTGCGGGGCCAACCGTTGCGGCGAGGCCGCTGAAATCTTGCGGAACCATCCGTACCGGTGCATTTTTTGATGCTTGCACCGCTGGAAGACCGGCACCCAGCATAAGCCCGACCATCATGATTACCAAAAAGTACTTTGCAAACTTGAATGTCTGTTTCATTAACTCTTACCTCCTTGTTTTGAGATTTCGGCCCAAATCGGCCTTGTTTCGGTCAATATAACCTGCTTAGTTAACGGAAAGATGGCGGCAACATAATCAAAATGTTAGGTTTTTTCTCTGAAATGCGCTATTGACCCTGCATGGTAAACGATAAAGCAGGATGTTAACTCAAAGATGACGGATAGATGGCCAAAATATTACTCATGGGCGGGAATTGCTTAAAGTAAGGAGGCTTCAAATTCGCGGGCCAGGGGACCGGTGCGTCAGGTTACTCCGATGCCTTGGTATCGGATTTCAGCATCCTGTTGATCGTGTGAAACTCAAGATCGGTTCCGTCATAATCGTAGGTTGCATCTTCACCGAGTATCGGTATTATTTTCAGCTTGCCGCCGAAATGCGCCGAGACGATGTTTTCGACTTCGACGACACTCAAATCCTTTCTTAGAAAGTATTTGGAATATACATTCGGATATCCCAGACCGCGTGTAATTTTGAACAGCTTTATTTGAACATTGGGATTCAGGCATTTACGCAGACTGTAGGCCGTGTTGGCCGTGTTCACGTCAAAGCGGTGTGGATTGGCCGAAATTACGGAGGAGAGGCGGAAACCCTGCCGGCCGTATTCATCTTTTTGGCCGGATAGTTGAAACTGAGAGTCATTTTGAAGTCGCAAGGGCAGTCTGCCAAGCTTGTCTCTTTTTTCATTGATACGAATCGCCGGCACAATGATGGCCGTTTCATCCCAATATTGTGCGGCCTCGTCAATAAAACGATTGACAAATTCGTTGGTGGTCAGCGGTGAATCCGAGGCCACAAACAAGGCATGCCTTTTCTCCCGGAAGGCCTTGCTGACCGCATATCCTTTGATAAAATTTCCGGCAATGGAGCTGTATTTTACTTTTCTGGTCCTGATCCCGAATTGACGGACGATATCGCCGGAAATTCTTGAGTTCTGGTTTACTATGTGGCAGGGCTTTTCAAATTGTCGGATGAATTTACGCAGTCTTTGCTCCAGCAGCATTTGATGGCCCACAATAATGATCTCATCAATACGTTCGTTTTCGAAAAGCTTTTCCAGCGTATATTGAATCAAGGGTTTGCTGACCGGAACGCCGTTGAGAACCGTCTGAAATTCTCGTAACGGCTTGTAGCCTGACTCGATAAATTTTTCGCCGTAATGTTCAGCCACAATCCGGCTGTACCTTTTGACTTCACGCTTGTTATTATAGCCTGCCATTACAACCGCACTAATCATACCCACACTCTTCGCATTTTATTAAAAAATTTTTGCCACCAAGGCACAAAGACGCGAAGAAGAATATTAATCAAAGGTTTCGCTTTGTGTCTTGGTGCCTTTGTGGCAATCCTCTCCCTGATAAATCGGGACTTCCGATTCACTCCAACCGGCTTGTCCGGATTGGGTTTAAAAATAGCATTATAATGTTGTTCCTGAAAAATCAAGGTGCACTGTCGTATCCGCGGCGTAATTTCAAATTCGGCGCTCACTGATTCCTAAAAACGATTTGTCTTTCCGGATGCGGCCCTGTCCCGCATTTTATAGCCAACGGTTATGGCCACAGGTCAAAAAATAAGCCAGGTGGTCTTGAAAATTCGGGCATTTGTATATAAGCTTATCTCAAATTGAAGACGTTCGGAAGGACTTGACCTTGAACCCTGATCCTCTGGACCCTTGAACCCGGAACTTTTGAACCTTATCAGGAGGCTTTTTCAATGCGCACCCTCAAACTTTTTATCTTGACACTATTTTTGCTGGTTTTCACCAGCAACGTTTATGCGGCCGAAGACACGGCTTATAATCTCAACATCGACGTCAAGCACTTTCAGCTTGAAAACGGTATGCTATTTCTGGTGGTCGAACGCCCTGCAATGCCGCAGGTTGCCGTGCGACTCGCAATTCGGGCAGGTTCGGCACTTGAAGAGACCGGTAAAACCGGCATTGCCCACCTGCTGGAGCACATGATGTTTAAAGGCACCAAGAATTTCGGGTCGCTGGATTACAAAAAAGATGCGCAGCTGCAGGCCCGCATCGAGGCGGCTTATCAGGTCGTGCTGGCGGAGCAGCGCAAACGAAACCCCGACCAGACCTTGATTTCTGAAAAGACGGCCGAGATGAACGAACTGCGGCCGGAGGTGCAAAAAATATACATCCCCCAGGTGTTTTCTTCCCAGCTCGGCAAAAACGGTGCGGTGGGCGTCAACGCGTTCACCAGCAAGGATCAGACGCAGTATGTCGCCTCTGTACCCTCCGACATGCTGGAGCAGTGGTTCTCGATTGTAAGCGAACAGCTGTTCGAACCGGCCTGGCGCGAGTTTTACGTCGAAAAAGAAGTCGTCCAGCGGGAATGGGCGTTTCGCTATATCAATGACCCCAACGGCGCGGCCTGGCTGGATCTTGACACGACCGCTTACAGCGCCCACCCCTACCGCAATCCAACCATCGGCTGGAAATCCGATATGGAAAACTTCAATACGCAGGATGCCATCGAGTTCCATAAGACCTACTACAATCCCACGAATGCCGTCTGTGTTTTGGTGGGTGATGTCTCACTGGAGAAGGCCCGCCGTTTCGCTGAAATCTACTTTGAACGCTATCCGGCCGGTAAGCGCGCTCCTGAAAAGGTCACCAAGGAACCGGTGCAGCAGGGTCCGCGACAAAGCATCCGCTACTTGAAAGGTGCCCGCACGCCCCTTGTTAGAATCGGTTTTCATGCTGCGCCGATGGATACCAGGGATTTTTATGCTCTGGACGCCATGACAATGATCTTGAGTCACGGGCGCAGCGCCCGCCTGCCCCAAAATATTACTGACAAAGGACTGGCGCAGGTGGCCTGGTCTTATAACCCTGATAATCGATACGGCGGAATGATCATTCTGGGGGGGTCGCCCAATGAACCCGAAATCGTTAGAAAGGAAGGGGTTACCGATGAGGAAAAGCGCCGGTCATACCTTAAGGCCTGTCAGGAACTGGAAGATCTGCTTTTAGCGGAAGTCGAGAAAATGAAAACCGAGCCGGTTTCTGCTCGCGAACTTCAGCGTATTAAGAAACTCAACCAGCGCGACTTTATCGACAGGATGCGCAGCAACGAAAGCCTGGCCGGCACCCTGGCCAGCCTCGAGGTTCAGGTGGGGTGGCGTTATCTGATGCATTATCTGGAGAACATTGAACGCATTACACCCGAGGATATCCGTCAAGCCGCCAACAATTACATTCAAACGGACAATAAAACCAGCGTGTATGTCATACCCGGTGGGCAGCCGGACCGCCCGCCGGAGAATTATTCGGAGGTGCGTTCGATTACCGGCAGCAGCGCCGCCAAATTGGAACGTCCGCATGATTTTAGCAACATTTCCATATATCCGACTCCGATCGGCTGGAAGCATCCGCTTTCCTTTGAGCGTCATCCTCAGAAAATCGAATACCCCGCAGCGGAAGACCTGGCTATCGGCAAAACCAGAGCCTTTTATCTGCCGGACAGGGAACTGCCTCTGGTGGATTTAACCCTGTTGGTCAAGGCCGGTTCGGTTGACGTGCCTGAATCCAGGATCGGTCTGATCGATTTGCTGAATGACAGCCTCATCCGCGGGGGAACCGCATCCTATTCACCGGCTGAGCTGGCGCGGATCCTTGATGAAAATGCCATTCGCATCAGTATTGGGGGCGCAGAGGAAGAGACGGCCATTCATTTATCGGTGCTCAAAGAAGATTGGCAGGCGGGTTTGCGCATATTGCAGGAAATTTTGACCCGGCCGGGATTTGATCCCCGGGTGTTGGAGATTGTCAAAACTCAGGAATTGACCGCCCTTAAGCGGCAGGGAGAAGATGCACAGTCGGTAGCCGGCCGCGAAAGGGAAATCTGGCACTTTCAGGGCCATCCGTACGGTCGCGATCCCCTGGCCGGACTGCAGACAATTCCGGCCATTACCGGCGAGGATCTTAAGCAATTTCTGAGAGAATATTTTGTGCCGTCCAACATCGTTGCTGCTGTAGCCGGTGATATTGACAGAGACGATGTCATATCGGGTTTAGAGCAGCTTTTTGCCGCCTTACCCAAAACACCGGCGCCGTCCCGAAAACTGCCTGATCCCGGGCAAACACCGCCGGTGCTGGCCCTGATTCACAAGCCCGGACAGGTGCAGTCTCAGATCGCTCTGAGCCTGCCCAGCGTCAAACGCACGCATCCGGATTACTGGAAAATTAGCCTTCTGATGAGCATCTTCGGCGGCAGCGATTCAATGATGTATACCCGATTGCGCGATGATCTCGGCTTGGTTTACTCCGCCGCATTTTATGAGACTTACAAGTGGTCGGCGGGTGTTCTATTCGGTTATATCGGCTGCAAAGGTGATAAAACCGTCCCGGCTCTTGAAGAGACGCTCAAGATTATGGAATTGCTGGGGCAACAAGTCCCGCAAAAGGAGCTTGAGCAGAAGCGGTTGGATGCGTTAAACAGTTTCGTTTTTAACGTGGACACCCCCGCGGACCTGGTAAATGTTTACGGCCGCTATTACATGCGCAACGAACCCCTTGACACCCTGGAAAAAATCCAGGATGCATATTTCGAGGCCGATAGAAATGATCTTCGCCGGCTGGCGGAAAAATATCTCGATCCGGCGAAAATCCAAATTTTCGTGGTGGCAGATAAATATATCAAGGTGAAAAACGAGCGCGGTGAAGAGTTGACCCTGGAAAAGGCCCTGATGGATTTGGCTGGGTCACTTGGATTACCTTACCGGGAATTAGCGTTGCGGTAGACTTTCAGGGGTTCTGGGTTCAGAGGTTTCAGGTTTCAGCAAAGGTTTAATCAGCCATGAAACGGCCGGTTTGATCGGAAAAATGTTTATGTCTGCTGGGAGTGGTTTCCAACCACGATCGTAGGCTTGACAAAACCGAGTTAATCGCGGCTGGAAACCGCTCCCACAACATCTTAAAACTTTCCTCAGCTTCCCAAAAGGTTCTATCCTTGATCAAACTGGCCGCCTTTCCGTACGGGACGGGCAAACTTCTGTTGCCAGCGGCTGGACTGACACCTGACACCCGAAACCTGAAACCTTATTCCCGCCCGGACCGAATTGACGCCCGAATCAGTTTGAACGGACGATACCGATGCTTTCGCGCTCCACGTTTCCGCCTTGTAACCAAGTCTTTGATATGATATATTATCTTTAATCCGGTTGGCTCACCTGATCATGATAATTGCGGTCGGAACGCCTGCTCTCTGACTCCCTTTGCCGGTGCTGCAAGCTGTATAGGACTACACTTTTGGGTATGTTTCATTAACCATTTGTGAAGGGTTCAACAGATGGAAGAATATGTCTGGATTTCCAAGGTTGCCCACCACCCCGTCTTCAGCGGTCGCTCCCATCCGATACTGCTCCGCCTGGCTGAACACTATAATGTCAAAATATCGATTGCCGGACCGGAAAATAACGATACCGAGCCTTATGTGAACTCGGTGTATGATGCCATTCAGCGCGGGGTCGCCGGCATTATGATCATCGGCTGGGGCGATGCAGAAATCGGATTTGCCGTTGATTCAGCCGTCAGCAGCGCGATACCGGTCGTCTGTATCGATCGGGATATTCCCCGGAGCAAGCGGCATGCCTATGTCGGAACCGATTGGTTCCGCATGGGATCCACCATGGCCGAAAGAATGGCAGCTTTGATGGCAAATCAGGGGAGGGTCTTAACTTTGGGCGCCTCTGACACTGACAGTGTCGGGCAGGGTGTCATGGGTTTCCGGCAGCAAATCTCCCGTTATCCCGATATCGAGGTGCTGGCACCGGTTGAGAAATCGGATCCGGAATCCAATCTGAAAGAAGCCGTTATCGCCGAATGTCTGCGCAATTATCCGGATTTGAAGGGAATTGTGGGATTTAACGGTGACTGCGGCCCTGTAGCAGCGCGTGTATTGGAAAAGATGGGCTTGATCGATTCCGTAAAGCTGATTTGCGTGGATGCGGATGCGCCCCAGTTTCAGCTCGTAAGGTCAGGCGCGATCGATGCGGCCTTTTTCCAGAAGAGCGAAGTCTCCACCTATCTGGCTTTTCAATTGCTGTACGATTATAACCACGGATCCAGGGCAACAGGCCAGACACCGGGGGCTATCAACATCCCCGGTAATATCGACACCGGTTTTATTGTTGTCACCCGGGATAATATCGACTCTTTTGATTCAGATATCAGGTTGGACCAGGCAGTTGAGCACCACCAGCTTTCCCAGCAGCTTTCGTTGATATCTTCCATGATTGAAAATGTGGAGGAGCTCGCCCTTGCCGCCGATGCCGACGGCCGGATCGTGTATGCCAATGCAGCCAGCCTGCGCTTTTGCGGCTATCAGAAGGAAGAGCTGGTGGGGCAGAATATCGAAAATATATTTGACTTCACCTCAACCCAGAAGTCCCAGATCACCAACTGCCTCAAACAGGAAACCGCCAGAAATTTCGAGACAACCGCCATTCGCAAGGGTGGAACTTTGTTTCCGGCGCACATTAGTGTCTCACCCTTGAGATCGGAGAGCACCCCGCGCGGGCTGACTATTATCGCGACCAATATCAGCGAACGCAATCGATCAAGAAAAGCGTTGATTGATTCCCATGTTCGGTTCCTGACGGTTTTAGACAGCATCGATGCCAATATTTATGTGGCCGATATGGAAACCTATGAAATTCTTTTGGTCAACAAACATATGCGCGAAAGCGTCGGTGAAGATGTGGTCGGCAAGACCTGCTACGAGGTATTTCGTGAAATCCCCGGACCGTGCAGCGACTGCACCAATGAGCAGTTAATTGATTCAAACGGCAAACCGGCCGGGCCGTGTGTCTGGGAGGGCAAAAATCCGGCTACCGGAAGGTGGTACATTAATTACGATCGGGCGATCAAGTGGGTGGACGGCCGTTTGGTGCGCCTTCAAATTGCTACCGATATTTCGCGCATCAAAGATCTCGAAAAAGAAAGTCTTCGCATCCAGGCCCAGTTGCAGCAGGCCCAAAAAATGGAAGCCATCGGCACCCTGGCCGGGGGCATTGCGCATGATTTCAACAATATCCTGTCGGCCGTCATCGGCTATACCGAAATTGTACTGGCAGATACGGACGAAGGATCTCAGCAGCATAAGAACCTGAAGGAAGTGCTTAAAGCCGGCAATCGTGCCCGGGATCTTGTGAATCAGATTCTCATGTTCAGCCGTCAGACGGAAAAGGAATTAAAGCCGGTACAGATAAACCAGATTGTCATAGAAACCCTTAAATTGCTGCGAGCCTCTTTGCCGACGACCATTAGAATCGAGCCGGCCCTGCGGAGTAATTCGGCCGTGCTGGCTGATCCGACCCAAATTCATCAGGTGATGATGAATCTTTGCACCAATGCCGCCCATGCCATGCGGGAAAAAGGCGGTCAGCTGAAAATTGAACTGTCCGACGTCGAACTCCAGGGAAATTTTCTTGAACAGTATCCTTATTTAGCGGCCGGAACTTATATAAAACTAAGGGTGAGAGATACCGGGCACGGTATGGAGAAGAAAATCACCGACCGCATTTTTGATCCTTTTTTTACCACCAAGGAGCGCGGAGAGGGCACCGGTATGGGCTTGGCCGTAGTACTGGGTATCGTAAAGAGCCATGGCGGCACGATTACCGTGGAAAGTTCCCTCGATCAGGGATCCAGTTTTGATGTATATCTGCCCGTCATCAAGCGTGAAGTAGACACTGAAACCAGGCCGAAGATTGCCATGCCCACCGGAAACGAAAAAATTCTATTTGTCGATGATGAAAAATCGCTGGTGGATCTTGGCTATCAGATTCTGAAACGTTTGGGATACGATATTACCACCCGTACGAGCAGCATCGAAGCATTAGAGCTGTTTATCGCGCAGCCCGCAAAATTCGATCTGGTCATCACCGATATGACCATGCCGAACATGACAGGTGATGAACTGGCCGGCAGACTGATGACGATCCGTTCCGATATTCCGGTAATCCTTTGTACCGGTTACAGTGAACGAATTTCAAAAGAAAAAGCCCATGCGATCGGAATCAGGGAGTTTGTCCTCAAACCCATTATCATGAGTGATCTGGCGGTAACGGTGCGCAAAGTGCTGGATGAAAGGTGGAACAGTGAGACTGTTAACACGTTCTGATTTTGACGGTTCAGTTTGTGCGGCCATATTGCAGGAGCTGGGCCTGGTGGATGAAATTCTGTATATCCATCCCAAGGATTTGCAGGATAATAAAGTCGAGGTATCTGAATTTGACATTATGGCCAATGTACCGTATGTCGAGGGCTGCGGACTGTGGTTTGACCATCATTCAAGTGAACACGAGCGTTTTGGTTTGAGAGGCAAATTTGAGGGCGCCAGTGAACTCCTGCCCAGTGCGGCGCAGGTCATTTATAACTACTATAAAGACAATGATGGGTATGCGGAAAAATTAAATAAATTTGAAGACCTGATACGAATTGTCGGTATTGCGGATTCCGCCCGATTCAACCGGGAAGATATTTTAAACCCCCGGGGATGGGTGATGCTGTCTTTTATTGCGGATCCGCGCACCGGTCTGGGATATAAACGCACCTTCCGCATCAGTAATTTCGAATTAATGAAGCAGCTGCCCGGATTGCTGCGCTCCAAAACCGTGCAAGAAATCCTGGCCCTGCCGGATTTTCAGGAGCGTGTCCGGGTGTATTACGAGGAGACGGAAAAATATAAAGCGCTGCTCACGCAACATAGCCGGATCGAAGGCGATGCCATCATCATCGACTTTCGCAATATCGAAGATCTTCCGGTCGGCAACCGCTTTATGGAATATGTGCTGTATCCCGGGCAAAACATCTCTCTTCGCATCGTCGATGGAAGAGACAAAGCGCTTGCGATGATATCCATCGGACACAGTATCATCAATCGAACCTCCTCGGTGGATGTGGGATCTCTGGCCCTGAAGTACGGCGGCGGAGGTCACAGACAGGTCGGCACCTGTCAGATAAGGCAGGAGGAGGCAGACCATGTCGTAAAAAAATTATTGCAGGCTATAAATTCCAGTTGAACCGATGATCATTTCCGCCAACCGTCCATATTTCGCCCCTTTCCCCGGATTTTTTTGCCGAGTTCACCTTGCCGATGTTTTTGTTATCCTTGACAGTGTCCAGTTTCCCAGGGGAACCACCTGGATTACCCGCAACCGGTTCAAAAACGACCAGGGAACGCTGTGGATGACGATTCCCGTCTGGAAAAAAGGCCTGGGATTGCAAAATATCGATGACGTCCGCATTTGTCGTGAAGGCAGCTGGCCCCGCAAACACCCGGCCAGCCTGAAACAGGCCTATGCCAATACCCCTTATTTTTATGAACATTTTCAATTTATCGAGAAATTATTTTCGACGGCCGCAGGCCGCCTCATTGATTTTAATCTGGCCGTCATCCGGCACCTGATGTTGAATCTCGGCCTTGACACCGAGATCATCCGGTTGTCCGAACTGAATATCGACGCCGGCGGCGATCGCCTGCTGATTGAGATCTGCCACTATTTTGATGCGTCTGTTTATCTGGCGCCGGGGGCGGCCGGTAAGTATCTTGACGCCGGAATTTTCGAAAGCGCCGGCATCGAACTTCGCTTTGTCAATCCCCGCTCCCCCGTCTATCCGCAATTGTGGAGCGACTTTATTCCCGATCTTTCAACGTTTGATCTGCTGTTTAACTGCGGTCCCAAAGCACGTGAAATCCTGCTGGCACAGTAAAGGGGTTTCCGATAAACATATACGGGCCGGGGATCGATTTATCAGGCAGGGGGAACCGGGCGATAGTGCCTATATCATCCAACGCGGCTCCTGCATGGTGATCGTCGAAAAAAACGGGGAGTTCCATCCGGTGGGCCATCGCGGCGAAGGCGATATTGTCGGGGTGATGTCACTGCTTACCGGTGAGCCGCGCGCCGCCCATGTCGAAGCGGAAACCGACATGGAGTCCTGGGTTTTAAAAAAAGAGCAGTTTAACGATATCTCTACAGGCGATCCGGAGCTGTTAAGCTTTCTCACCGAGCTGGTTGCCGATCGATTTGATTCCAAAAGGCCGATTGCGGACCGAACCATCGGCAAATATCTTGCCACCGATATCATCGGCCGCGGCGGATTCAGCCTGGTTTACAAAGGCGAGCACCTCGGGCTGACCATGCCGGTAGCTATCAAGATGATGCGGCATGACATGGCCATGGACGCCGATTTTCTGGCCAACTTTCGCAATGAGGCCATAACGATTGCCAATCTGAACCATGAAAATATTGTCAGGGTCTATGATATTGAAGAGCGCTTCCGCACCGTTTTCATTATAATGGAATATCTGGAGGGAGAATCTCTGGCGGATATGCTCGGACGCCTGAAAAAAATTCCACCCTCGCTGGCCGTCGACTACCTCGTCCAAATCTGCGCCGGTCTGCACTATGCTCACCGGCAGGGCATTATTCACCGCTACATCAACACCAAAAATCTATTTGTGCAGCACGATGACAGAGTCAAAATCCTGGACTTCGGGTTGGCATGCCCCATAGGCACCGAGGATTTCAGCTCCCTGGGCACCGTGGCCTATATGGCGCCGGAACAGATTGAAAGTGATCCGCTGGATCAGCGCACCGATATCTATGCCCTGGGTATTACCGCTTATGAAATGCTGGTGGGAGAAAGACCCTTTCCGGAAGAAGATATTCAAAAATTAATGGAAATGCACCGCACCCGGGACATTCCGGATCCGACCCGCAAAAATCCCGATCTGCCGCAAGCCCTGCGAAGTTTTATAACGAAAGCCGGCAGGTGTGATCCCCAGAAACGCTATCAGGACTTGATTCAGGCCCTGGAGGAAATCCAACCACTGGCGAGCATATCTGGAACGGAGCGCAAAAGTTTATCTGCTGAAAAACCCCGGCAGGCGGCCATTCGGCTAAGCTATGAAGACAACCAACAAGCGGAGCTTAAAAAATTAATGGAAGAGTTTGCCGCCAAAGCCGGCGAGTTGGGAGTCACGCTTGAATTTGTCGACAAGTAAAATATAATTCGAATTTGTCAAATTTTTGAGATGTGGCTGAATTAGAGGTATATCGTTCAAATGCGCTGAGAGCTGGGATTGATGATATCACAAACTTTGTTGGCCTTTAATAGTTCGAGTTTTGTTGGAGAAATCTTTATGTAACAGAACCTTGTGATTGTTGGTTTTTAATCCTGATATCAGTAGTTTTATAATAATGCCCTAAACCACAAGGTATTGTATGAAGGCTTTTACTTATAAAAGGGTAGCCAATTCCTTTTCGAATCTCTCCACCCATCCATCTGCACCGCATTCCTTGAGTATTTCGATTGCCTTGCTCAAATTTTCCCTGGCTTTTGCTGTATCGCCTTTCCGCTGATAAATCTCAGCGTAGGTCCCGTAGTCCATAGCCAAATTCCACTTCATACCATTCCTTTGATCAGATTCGAGAGCTTTCTTAATCCAATCTTCCGCTTCCGCTAAGTGATCATCATCAATGTTTAGTAAGATTTCGGATAGATATCTTTTATAGGGGCCTTCAGCACGTCTAACTTTGTTTTGCGACACATAGGAATACAATGAATTTAGGTCAATGCCTTTTTCATTATTCATAACTTGCGCAGATGCAATAATTAATCTTAAGAGATTAAACCATGAAGGTCCTGATGTTCCGAGTTTTTCGTAAGATAATGCGTTGTGATAATATTCCCGTTCCTTCCTGTATTCACCCTTAAAACGGTAGAGTTCAACCAAATGAAAATTGGCTACCACCCCATGCCCAAGCGAATTGGACCGTTCACTAAAATCTTTTCCCCTTAAAAGATGCTCCTCAGCTTCATCTATAAATCCTTTATAATAACAGATTGCACCGTGGTTAACAAACGCCTCTGCTTTAGAAAAGATGTCGCCACTTTTTTCGGCTAATGCCAGTGCCTCATTGCTGTTTTGA
>Ga0307426_1001776_pt1 | contig 13884 bp, 14 predicted proteins | sample SalMarWE160340MG_FD_202165 | JGI IMG/M metagenome (GOLD analysis project Ga0307426, IMG submission 202165) | Salt marsh sediment microbial communities from the Plum Island Ecosystem LTER, Massachusetts, United States - WE1603-40 | ecosystem: Environmental > Aquatic > Marine > Intertidal zone >... | reverse complement strand
GATACAGGTGATGACCGTTCATCAGGCAAAGGGTCTTGAGTTTCCGGTCGTGGTAATCGGGGCAGCGATGGAGCGGAGATTCCCAGCTTCCAACCGGAAGCCGTGGTATGAAATACCATATCGTCTGTGTGAAAGCGGGGAGCCGGAAGTAGCAGACTACCATACCGCTGACGAGCGCAAACTGTTCTACGTTGCTTCGACCCGGGCGCGGGACTTGCTGGTAATCGGCACAGCTGATGTAGTCAACAAGAGGGGAGGAGGACCCTCTCGCTTTATTTCCGAGTTACTCGGGGACGATATGGATCGTGCAATCCAACGTACCGAGAAGGTATTAAAGTCCCTGGTTGAAATCGAGGAATCGACGAAAAAAACCTTTGAGCCAAAGCGAAGGTTGAGCTACAGCCAGCTCGCGTATTTCCTTCAGTGTCCCGTTAGATTCAAATACATGGTAATCGATGGACTATCTGTACCGCATCCGTACTACCTGAATTTCGGCGCCAATGTTCATAGGGCGCTTGAGCTCATCCATCGTGCAATACTCGACGGAAAAAAAGAATCGGAAATCGACATCAAAGAGATCGTAGAACAGGCGTGGAGCCCGCTGCCAAACACTTCAAAGGAAAAGGAAGCAGCGCTCAAAAAAGCGGCGGTGAAGCAGATCAACAACTATGTTTCCAAGTTTCATCCTGCTCATTCGAACATTGAGGATGTAGAGGCGACGTTTTCCTACGAGGCGAACGAATGTATCATCACCGGTCGGATCGATCTTGTGAGACGCCTGGACGGAGGAGCCAAGGAAATCATCGATTTCAAAACGATCGAATCCAGGTACGGAAGTCGGGATCAAACGAATCTCCAAATGGATCTCTACGCGCTGGGCGGTGAGCTCAGCCTGGGGCATCAAGTGGGATCGAGGACGGTCTATTATCTGGGTGACAACCAACAGGATACCAGCGGGTGGGATGGAGATCGAAGGAAGACAGCGCAGACGAATCTGCATGGTATTATCGGGAAAATTAATAAGGAAGAGTTTGCTCCGCGAACCGAGTATTGTTCGTTCTGTCAGGATTTCCGGGACATTTGCCCGTATTCGAATAGCAGGTAACGGAGGAGGATATGAAGGACTTTTTCAATGAGCTCATTACGGACATCGCTCGATACGAAGGCCGGCACGACGAGTTCATCTACTTGACGCCCTATTGGTACAAGCTGATGACCAATCTCCTGGATGACCCGAGACTCCCCAGCAGATTGAAGCCATTGGTATCGTGCGCCATTGCCTACTTCATCATCCCTGCAGATATTATCTCGGAGGAGATTCACGGCCCGTATGGGTATATCGACGATATCTTCTTCTGTGCCTACGTAGCCGATCAAGTACGCACACTTACAAATAATGCAGATCTCCTCTCCGAGAATTGGGAAGGTGAAGGAGATATCATTCAATTGGTCGAGGAAATCTTGGAGCAGGAGAGTACCCTTATTGGCGATCAGAAAGAGCTGATTCTGCAATACACCGGTTGTACGGACCTCCTTCTGTTGTTGGGCAGATAGCCTGTATTGCTTTGCGGATTATTCTTTCGATTCTTTGCTGATGAAGCTTTAACCGCAACCTATAATTTTGTTTGTTATTTGATCGTTTATTGGCAGTCTACCGTCTGATTGATAATCTCCGTTGTGGTTGGTCCGGCCCGTGTCACGGCCTGTTTGAAGTCGTGGCCGTGCTTCATGAGGATGTAAAGCACGATGGGAACCGTTTCCAGTAGGAAGGCTCCGGAGTACCAGCGGGTGCTGGCATCCATTACACTCAAACCCTGGCCTTGGGCCGGCGGCGGGGACACCGATGCCAATGCCTGCATCGTCGGAGGCCTGGTCGGCGCCTTTCACGGCGAAGAAGGGATCCACGTGTTCTTAATTTTGTAAATTTCCGGTCAATTGTGAGACCACTCAACAGCAGGCTATAGATGGCTAAAAAAGGAAAAATAATCTTTTTTTACTTGCAAAAAAAGAAAAATACACCTATTTTAAAAAGGTGGAAAGGGATCTTTTTCAAAAGCTAATCGAATGGAAACACAGGCGAAACCGAAAACCCCTGCTTCTGAAGGGAGCTCGGCAGGTCGGAAAAACATGGCTGCTCACCCAATTTGGCAACAAAGAGTTCTCTCATACACACACACTGAATTTCGAAAGAGATCCGGATGCCTGTACCCTCTTTGAGGGATCCCTGTCCCCGAATACGATACTGCGAAATATCGAACTGTACTTGAATCGCAGCATTGATACTTCTTCAGATCTGATCTTATTCGACGAAGTACAGGAATGTCCCCGAGTATTAACCAGCCTGAAGTACTTTGCCGAAGAGCGGTCGGAGCTGCCAATTTGCTGTGCCGCTTCCCACATCGGACTTGCTTTGGGAAGCTCGTCCTTTCCGGTAGGTAAAGTCGAACCTTTGACTCTGTATCCTATGACATTCCGTGAATTTTTGGAGGCGCAACACACCAAGTTGGTTGAAATGATCGACGCTCCCCCACCGATACCGGAGGCTTTCCATAGCAGGCTATGGGAGGAGTTGAAGACCTATTATGTCACCGGGGGGATGCCCGAAGTTGTACAGTGCTATCTGGACCGTCAGCCTGCATCACATGAGACATTTCTTGAGATTAGAGAGGTTCAAAACCGTCTCATCCAGGGCTACCGTGCAGATTTTGCCAAACACTCCGGGAAAACAAATGCGGCTCATATAAACAGGGTGTTCGACAATGTTCCCGAACAGATAACAAAGACCGTAGATTCATCGGTCGGTCGGTACAGGTTCAAGGACGTAATTCCGGGATATACGAAGTTTTCCCAGTTGGAGAGCCCGGTAGACTGGCTTATCCAATCGGGTCTGATCCTGCCTGTTTATATCGTCGACTCACCGGCGATACCACTGCGGAGCAGGAGAAAGGACAACACCTTCAAACTGTTCCTCTTCGATATCGGGCTGCTGGGGTGCATGGCGGATATTCCGGTTCGTAGCGTTTTGTCCCAGGATTTTGGCTCGTATAAAGGATTTCTAGCGGAGAATTATGTTGCCCAGGAACTGCGGAGCAGTGGGATTCCGGAATTGTATACCTGGAGGGGGAAAACCTCGGAAATCGAATTTCTAATCGTCGTCGGCGGGAATATCATCCCCATAGAGGTCAAATCCGGAAGCCGCCTCCACAGAGCAAAAAGTCTCACCGTTTTTCGGGAAAAGTACGAACCTGAGGCGACGGTTGGGGTCTCCGCCGGCCCGGAACGAATTTCGGGCAATCACCACCACCTGCCTCTGTACAAAGTTTCTGCTATATGGTCTACCGTGGGCTCCGATCCCGAGATGCACTGAACAGCGTTGATAGACATGTTCTGTTCTCTCCCTGCTCCAGCGTCTCCAGCAGGGGCGAAATTTCGGTCCTTCGGCGTCTGCTTCCGTGATTCAATTTTATTCCTCTTGTGATCCTTCCATGATTTTCGGGCCGTAGCTTCTGTCTCAGATTACGACAGGAGGTATTAAAGATTAGAGTTGTATGGATCGCCGCAGTCATCTGGTTTGTTCTTGCCGGCGCAATCATGGCCCAGGACAGCGTGATGAGCGCACCGTCGGAGTCCGACGGGTCGATGATGATGATGTCGGCGGTGCGCCCCGACAAGGACTGGTGCCCCACCTGCCGGGCGGCCATGAATGAGCTGGACGGTGAGGCGGCAAGACTGGGGAATATCACCGTAGTCGTGGTGAACTACGACCGCGCCTCTGAACTGAAGCGCAAGTACGGCATCAGCTATCAGCACACCTACGTTCAGATCGATGCCGAGGGAAACAAGATCGCCCTCTGGAGAGGCGGCGGCATCGACGGTGTGCTGAAGAACGTCGTACGGGCTTCCATGTAACGGGTAGCGCCATGGCTGTACTGCTCGCTTTTGCCTTCGTCTCCGGGATCATCACGATCCTCTCGCCCTGCATCCTGCCGGTCCTGCCCATCGTGCTGTCCTTAGGCGTCGGCAGGGGCAGGGCACGGCCCTTCGGGGTGCTCCTCGGATTCGTGGCCAGCTTCACCGCCTTCACCCTGACCCTGACCCTGATCGTTCGGAGCCTGGGGATCTCGCCGGCTGCCCTGCGCGACGCCGCCGTGGTCCTACTCGGAATCCTCGGCCTGGTCATGGTTCTGCACAGACTCCGCGAGGCCTTCGTGCTTCTGGCTTCGCGGCTGGCTACAGCCGCCCAACGCCTCCGTGGTCGAGGCAGGCAGGTCGGCGGTGCAGCCCGCTGCCGACCAGGTCGCCGACTACGAGCCGGCGCGAAAGCCCGGCAACGGCGAGTGGAACCTGGCGGGCCGCTGGACCATTACGCGGCAGTACGTGTCCCCGGAGGATTCCGGGATCCTGGAGCTGGGCTTCCAGGCCCGCCGGGTGTTCCTGGTGGTGGAACCCCAGGGATCGGGGGGAAGCATCGAGGTCAACGTGGACGGGCGCCTGGGAGTAGACACGGCCGACGTCAAGGACGGGATGCTCTATCCGAGGGAGAGCCGTCTGTACGAATTGGTGGCCCTGCCGAAGTCGGAGGCGCACGTGCTGCGCCTGGAGGTGAAGGGCAGCCTCAGGCTGTTCGCCTTCACGTTCGGCTAGCCGTCTGGCTAGTGATGAAGCAAGAATTACCCGGTGCAAGGACGCCGGGATGAGCGAATCAGGAGGATAGAATGGGCAAGCAGAACGGCACCGAACCGCCGTTCCGCAACCAGTACTGGAACAACCACGAGCCGGGCATCTACGTGGACGTGGTCTCCGGCGAGCCGCTGTTCATCTCGCTGGACAAGTACGAATCAGGCACGGGCTGGCCGAGCTTCACCCGCCCGCTGGAGCCGGAGAACGTGGTGACGGTGGTCGACACCTCCTACGGCATGGTCCGCACGGAACTGCGCTGCCGCTGGGCCGACTCCCACCTCGGGCACGTATTCGACGACGGCCCCCGGCCCAGGCGATGCAGACAGGCACCAGGACCGCTGTCCCGGCCGGAGGATGCTTCTGGGGCGTGGAGGCGGTGTTCGAGCGCCTGGAGGGGGTGATCGATGTAGTGTCCGGTTATTCGGGTGGCAAGGCGGACACGGCCCACTACGAGGTCGTCGGCAGCGGGCGAACGGGGCATGCCGAGTCGGTGCGGATTACCTACGACGCGGCCCGGATCAGCTATCGTGACCGAGGTGGCGCCGCTGCAGGAGTTCTACCCGGCCGAAGACTACCACCAGAACTTCCTGGATCAGCACCCCACCTACAGAATCTGATCTACATATCGAGCACCGGCGTCGGAGAGCTGATTTGATTCATCCAGAATACCAAGGACGCCAGCGGAGAGGTTATGCTTGCCGATATGCAGCCGAAGGTGAAAAGCGTTGTGGATCTTCTTTGTCTGACCGGATTCGTCGGACTGGAAAACACCCCTGAGGAAGACGCCAGGGTTTTGCTGGAACACTTCTGGAATTAGATGAAAGGAACTATCTTGAAGAAGAGCTCAAAAAACAGGGATGATACCGTGAAAGATGTATTGATCTACAACGATTTTATAGGGGCGGTTCATTTCAGCTCCGACGAGATTGATTCGTAGAGATACATTCGAATATACTCTTACTACCGTTTGGAGTTAATTATGAAAGTGCTGAATATGCCGGTTATCTTGCTACCTGATGAAACGGGACGGTGTCTATCATCAAGTGACTTCGAAGCTCCCACGAGACGTTTCTGGAGACGAAGCAATACGATTGTTCGAAAAAATTGGATATGGAATAGTGCGAACAAGAGGAAGCCATGTCCGTTTGCGCGACGCTTCAATAGATGTCAATACATTTCTCGGATTAAGGTAAAAGTAATAATCCCTTTCTGTCACTGATCAGTAAAAAGCGCATGCTGACCGAGACGCTTGTCGATTCAGAACGACCGCCGTCGCGAAGGCTGCCGTATCGGTCTTTGCAGGGCAGCATCGAAGGAAGCAGGTTGCACCTCCGGGCCGAATACAGCGGCGTGCACGGTTGTCCCCTCGTACACCAGGGCATGGCCGGAGCAACGGCGGTGGCGGAAGCACACGTTGCTGCCCAGGCCGGGTGAGGGGAAGGATTCGGTCTCTGCGTCCTCGGGAATCCGGAGAAACTCGGCGGCTTGTTGTTCGCTCATCTCTGCATCGTCTGTGGCTTTCCTCGATGCCGAGGGTTCACCCGACGCTTCGGCGGAAGCACCGGCACGGGTTCGCTGCCCCCACCGGCTCGCCTCCAGGGCATCCATGGCGTAGCTGGAAACCAGTCGTGCCCAAAGCTTCTCGAGGGTCGAGGCTGAGTCGAACAGGTCGGCGCAGACTATGCGGCCCTCGATGGCTGCGATGACACCACAGGCTCCCGCAGGGTAGGGAAGGTTGTCCGTAAACCCCTTAATCGGAGATTCGTGGGCGCTGTAGACCTCCTCCATATTCACCGTGGCCGAGCCCACATTCATGGCCGAAAGCTTGGAGTGCACGCTCTGCCAGATCCGCCCCTGGTCGGAACGGTAGGAGCCGCCCATGTGAAGACTCTCGTATACACTGCGGTGCTTCAGCTTGCGTAGGTCAGGGTAAGTGATGCTCCCGCGGCGCATCTCCCGGCCGGCAAAGGCCCAGCGTCCCTGCTCCACGCAGCTCACTGGGATGTCGAAGCTGGATTTGGCCGCTGCCAGGATCGAGGTGTTAAGGGTCCGGTTCTGTTTGGCCCCGACCAGTGCCTCCCCGTCCATAAGGAACACCATCTGCTCGCTCTCGTTGACTAGGTGCAGCTCCGGGACCGTGCCCTCTCCCCGCTCCATGACCCGCAGCTTCCCCGTAGCCAGGGCTTCTTCCAGGAGCAGATAGGCGAGGTCTTTTGAGTGACCATCCGTCACGGGAAACAGTGTCAAATTCTCGTGGGTAATCGGCCGGCTAACATTGAGGGACTCGAGATAACCTTTGAGTGTTTGAATCGCTTCCATATTTATATTATAGCAAATATTGTGCCATAGCCAAGAGAAAACGAGAAAAACAGGGATTTGGAGTTCGATCTTTGCTGCGGGATATCGACTCTACTGGGAATCTCAGAGCGCCTCGTCCAGGGCTTCAGAGACCTTGCGTTTCATTTCCCTGCGGACCTTCTGGTGCAGCCTGTCCGTTTCCCCCGCTTTTTCATGGCAGGATTTTCGAATTTGAGTGTAGATCCAGTCCATCTCCGCTTTTTTCAGGAACTCCACGACCGAGTCTGCGGACAGCGGGTCGTTCAGTGCGATCCCGGTGCCGCCCCGTTTGTCTTTCAAAATAAACTCGACCCGGTTCGGTCCGGTCTCCGCCCAGCCCGATATCTCCCCGCGGTATACCGGAGTTTTCCCTCCCAGGTTTCGAACCAGCAGTATCTCCAGCAGAACGGCGATGTTTGCATCCCGGAATGAAATCGAGTAGTTTCCGTTGCCATGATCGTGAAGGTAGAGCTCATTGTGGTTGAGCACCGCCGGGATCCCGTGCGTGCCGGCTGAAACATTGATCCGGATCGTGCTTTTCAGTGTGTTTTGTACCTTGGTGCGTACTTTGTAGAGAATATCAAGGTTGACCGAGTCGTACCCGGAAAAGGTTTCGCAGAAGTTGCGGATCTTCAGCTCCAGCAGCGCCTGATCCGTCGGTGCGGGCCTTCTCTTCGCTTTGGCCTTCTCCGCTCCACCGGTGGCTTCGACCAGATAACTCTTGATGGCGTTGAGGTGATCGAGTTTGTCCTTTTCCAGGGCCTGTTCTTCGAAAACCCTGCTCGTCTGCAGGGCGCTGTCTATCTCCTCCTCCCCGGCCGGAATCCGATCCATCCTGATCTTGGCGGAAGCCAGTTTCAGACCGCTTCTACGCACTTTCCGGATCCGTTTTTCCGTGTCCTTGATGAACGTCTCGATGCTCTTTTCAACATCATCGATGTTGAACTTATTGATCTTTTTGAAGCGGAGGTCGTTGAAGAAGCTGTTCAAGCCGGAAGCCAGCTCCAATATGAGGCCTTTGAGCTCGGCTTTGGCCAGATCCTTGACGCTGTGGCTTTCTACGATCTTGAGGTACAGGTACTTGATCTCGGTCAGACTCCTGTGTGTATCGAGTAACGAGCGGATGGTTTTGTTACTGAACGCCTGTTCCTGTTTAGCCATGATTGTTACCCCATATCATAAACGTGGCGACCGATTTCGTTAATTGTACCACAGGAGCAGAACGACGCAATGAAAGTTTTGTCCGCCTTGGCCGACAGGCGGGATATCTCAGTATCCAGGAAAGCCGGTATCGCCGGGATCCGCGGGCCCTGATCGAGCTCCTCCCGGGCGCGCGCTATCTGTTCATTGATCGGATCTATCGTAGTAATCGTGATTGCCGAGCACGAAGTAAATGGGAATCTCCAGGAATCTCTCTATCGTGGAGAGATACCCCGCGACAGTGGGAGCCTGGGCGATGTCGCCGGATATCAGCACGGCATCCGCATTTTGATCACCTAACGATCTCAGGAATGCGCTGACTTCCCCGTCATCGAGGAACTCGAGATGAATGTCTGTCAGCCAGATCGCTCTCATTGATCGGGGGCCGGGCCAGATCCGTCAATCCAGATAGGATATCCTCTTGCTTTTCTCGTCCAGCAGTCCGTCTCGAAACAGATTCTCGATCAGCTTGTTGGTTTCGGCTGTGCTGATTTTTTTCTGAAAGGTGGTCTCGATGAACGAGGTAAGGGTCTTTCTGTTTTTAGGCCGCCGGGTTTTCTGCTGCTTCATCAGGATTTCCTTGACCTTTTTGTATTTTCCCTCCAGCTCCTTGTCCAGGCCGATCTTCTCGAAGACATCGGCGAAGGACACGACCCGCCTTACCTTCTGTCCGAGTCCGTTTGCGTGCGCAATCAGGGGATCGAAACCGGCATCTTTCGAAACGATGCAGTGTTCGGTGTCCGGTTGTGCTTTGTGCATCGCCAGATAGTAGGCGATGTGAAAATCGAGGGCATTCTTGCCGGATCCATTGATTTGAATCCACTCCACGTTTTTTCCCAACGGCTGTATGGCCTTGACGATGCTGGTAGACAGCCTCTTTTGGCTCTGTCCGATGAAAAGGAGGATCCTTGCACCAGTCGTTTCCCGAATTTCGACGTTGGGCACGTTCTCGAAATCGACATAGATGATTTTTCGCATTGTCTACCCTCCCCATTGCTACCCGGTTTGCTCACCGCCTCCGGCCGGAAACCTGGCCGGTTCGCGTTCGTTCCTTGATTGTATCAGGTTTTCCTTCGAGCAAACACCGTGTATCCCCCCTGGAGAAACCGCCCTCAAGTATTATATAACTTTAAAGACCTGTTTGCCGGGATCCTCTTTGGAAATACGCCCCGCAACGTTCCATTATCAGCGTTGGAGGACAGAAAAATCATGAGCGAGTTCAGATGCATGAACATGGAAAACATCGAGACCCCTGCGTTGATCCTGGACCTCGATGTGCTGGAAGACAACATCCGCCTCATGGCCGATTTTTTCGAGGGTAGGAAGGCGAAGTTGCGTCCCCATTTCAAAACCTGCAAGTGCCCGAACATCGCCCACCTGCAACTGGCCGCGGGAGCCAAGGGAATCACCTGCGCCAAGGTCGGAGAAGCTGAGGTTCTGATCAATGCCGGGATTCGGGATATCCTGGTCGCGAACCAGGTGGTGGACCCGCAGAAGATTTACCGCCTGGCCTGCATGGCCAAGGCTGGAGCGAAGATCACGGTGGCTGTCGACCGGGCCGAGAACATAGACATCTTGTCTGCAGTTGCCGGCACTGTTGGCGCCACACTGCACGTCCTGATCGAGGTCGATGTGGGCATGAACCGCTGCGGTGTCAACTCGGAGGCGGAGGCGCTCGATCTGGCCGAACGAATCGGGCGTGCCGGAGGGCTCGTTTTTGAGGGCATCCAGGCCTACGAGGGCCACCTGGTCTATGATACCCACCAGCCGACCAGGCTCACCGATGCGGTGAAGCGGAAAGGGGTGCGCAAAATGCAGGACAAGGTGGGCGGGATCAAAGACCATCTGGAGGGTCACGGCATCCCGGTGCGAGAGATCAGCGGGGGAGGTACCGGCACCTATCACATCACCGGAGACGACACGATCTGGAGCGAAATACAGGCCGGCTCCTACGTGTTTATGGACAATGTTTACTCCAGAGGAGGTCTGCCGTTCGGCAGCTCGCTTTCGATCTTCACCACGGTGATCCACAAGCGGCCCGGTGTGGCCGTCACCGATGCCGGGCTCAAGGTCTGTACGACCGATCACGGTTTCCCCTCGATCAAGGGCAGAGCGGAGCTGAAAATCACAGGCTTGTCCGAAGAACACGGCCGGATCGCGGACCCACGGGATGAGCTGGAATACCTGCAGAAGATCGAATACATCCCCAGCCACTGCTGTACAACGGTGAATCTTCACGATCGGTATTACGGCGTGCGCAAGGGCAGGCTGGAGGCCATCTGGCCGATCTCCGGGCGGGGAAAGAGCCGGTAGCCCGGCTGTTAGATCCGCCTACTGGAGAGGACGCGAATATTGGGTTACCGTTTATCCAGGAAGATGAGGTGATCCGTTGGCACCAGCGCCCCGCTATCTGACCAAGTCCCGCTTCATCCTGGCACTCGAGTGTGCCACAAAACTGTTCTACACGGGAAAGGTGGAGTACGCGGATCACAAGAAGGACGATCCCTTTCTCTCCGCTTTGGCCGAAGGGGGCTTTCAGGTCGGGGAGCTGGCCAAGCTCTACTTCCCCGGCGGCTATGAGATAGAGACCCTGGCCCACGAACAGGCCCTGGAGCAGACCCGGGAGTTGCTCCAGCGGGAGTCTGTGATCCTCTACGAGGCGGCGGTTCGTTACCGCAATCTCTTCCTCCGGGCCGACATCCTGATCAAGGACGGCGCCACCCTCGAACTGATCGAGGTCAAATCCAAGTCCTTCAAGGGAAGCTCTCCGGAGGAGATGCTCAATAGCAACGGCACTATTCTTAGGGATTGGGTATCCTACCTTTACGACGTGGCCTTTCAGAAACACGTGCTGACCCTCGCCTTCCCGGATAAGCGGATAACCTCTTATCTGCTTCTGGCGGACAAGAATGCCAGAGCCACGGTGGACGGGCTCAACCAGCGTTTCCTAATCTACAAGCAGAACGGGCGCTCCCGGGTCCGGGTACGGGAGGGAACCACCCGGGAGATGCTGGGCGAGCCGATCCTGATTCGCATTCCGGTCGATCGGGTCGTGGAGATGATCTACCAGGACCGCGACGGTACGGACCGGGATCTGCCCGTCGGCGATCTGCCCTTTGCCCAGTGGGTGGACTATCTGAGCGAGCAGTACGAGCAGGACAGGAAGATCCCGACCGAGCTTGGCTCGAAATGCAAGAAGTGCGAGTTCCGCTGCACCGTGGAGGAGGAGCGAAACGGGCTGAAGAGCGGGTTCAAGGAGTGCTGGCGGGAGCAGGCCGGGCTGGAGGATGCGGATTTCGCCGAGCCCCTAGTTATCGATCTCTGGAAGTCGAACAGCAGAGACAGCCTGCTGAAGCAGGGGATATATTTTCTCCGGGATATCGATTCCGAGCTGCTGCAGCCCAAGAGCCGCAACGGGGGTGCCGGAAGGGCCGACGAAAAGCCGGGGCTCTCCAGGAACCAGCGGCGGCGTCTGCAGGTTGAAAAAGCCCGCAGCGGCGATCCGAGCCCCTACTTCGATACCGAGGGGCTGAAGGCGGAGATGTCAGGATGGGTCTATCCCCTCCACTTCATCGATTTCGAGACCACCCAGGTGGCCATCCCGTTCAACAGGGGCATGGCGCCCTACGAGGGGATCGCCTTTCAGTTTTCCCACCACCGGATTGAGGCGGACGGCCGGATCGCCCATGTGGGACAGTACCTGCACGCCGAAAGGGGGAAGTTTCCCAGCTTCGAGTTCCTGCGGGCCCTGAAGAAGGAGCTGGAGGCGGATCAGGGAACGATCTTCCGCTATGCCGCCCACGAGAACACCTACCTGAACATCATCTACAATCAACTGCAGCAGGCGGACGCCCGGGAGGTTCCGGACCGGGAGGAGCTCTGCGGGTGGATCACCACCGTTGCCCACCCGACCAAACGCAACAGCGGCGCCTGGGTTCCGGGCAGCCGGGACATGGTGGATCAGCTCGAGCTCGTCGAACGCTACTTCTACCACCCGGCAACCGGAGGCTCGAACTCCCTGAAGAAGGTGCTGCCGGCGGTGTTGGGCAGCTCCTCATTCCTGCAGGAGAAGTACGCCCGCCCGATCTACGGACGGAGCCTGGAGATCCCGAGTCTCAACTTCGAGAGCTGGAGCTGGATCCGCTACGACGAAGCGGGTACGCCGATCGATCCCTACCGGCTCCTGCCGCCGATCTTCGAAGAGGCCGAAGACGATGATCTGGAGCACCTGGTCTCGGATCCGAAGCTGGCCGACGGGGCGGCGGCCATGATCGCCTACGCCCGCATGCAGTTCTCAGAAATGGGCGAGCCTGAACGGCAGGCCATCCAGCAGGCGCTGCTGAAGTACTGCGAGCTTGACACCCTGGCCATGGTCATGCTCTGGGAGTACTGGAGCCGGGAGCTGATGAGAAGCTGAGGACATTTGTGGTTGTTGATGATCGTCATGGATGAGTGGATGGACCGAGTGGACATGCCGGGGATTGTCCAACCGTTCCGAATGGACAATAATGGCCGGGTGGCTCGAGCAAAGATAGATAGCGGCCGGTCCCGGAGCGGATCCGGGAGATCCATTCGGAAGAAAAAGGCACGTGGTTCAGGCACCCGGAAAAAAGGAAACAGCGGGAAGCTGCGCATCGGCGACCACTGGAACGCCATCACCATCATCGCTCTCTCCCAGAACAATCCATTAAAGGCGATCGCCGAATTTGTGGAAAACAGCATAGACGCCCGAGCTCGAAACGTTACCATCGTTCGCGGTCGGGAGCAGGGCGAATTGTACCTGAAAGTGATCGACGATGGAGAGGGCATCCCGCTGAATGAAGAGGGTCTACCCAATTTCCGGTACGTGGCTACCCATATCTGCGATTCCCTGAAGAAGCGATTGAGGGAACAGGGGGCCGAGGGCATCCAGGGGGAGTTCGGGATTGGTCTGTTGAGCTTTTGGACCGTTGGTGGGCGTCTGCTACTATCCTCAGCGGGGGCTGACGGCAAGACCTACCAGATGGAGATGAAGAAGGGGGAATCCGGCTACACGATCCATCCGCGGCGTAGCCTGTTTTCCCACGCTGGTACCGAACTGATGATCCACCCGCTTCTTCCCGGGATCCGTCAGCTCAACGGGGAGCGGATCCAACACTACCTGGGCTCCGAGCTCCGTGACCGTATCCGCCGTTCCGGGGTGGCAATCTCGATCAAGGACCGCTATTCCCGCAAGGAGCTTGAGGTCAAGCCTCGAGAATACACAGGGCGCTTGTTGCACGACTTGGAGGTATTGGAGACCGTGAAAGGTGATATCTACCTGGAGCTGTATCTCAATCCCCAGGGTTCGGGAAATACCGTCAGCCTGTATCGCTGCGGTACGCGTGTGCTTCCCTCGATCGATAGCTTGGATCTGTTGAACAAAGAACCCTGGACCTCCGGATATCTCCAAGGTTCGATAGATGTACCCTTTCTCCAGCTCACGCCGGGTACCCGGGACGGCATCATCCACGACGAAAATCTCATGATACTGTCCCGGGCGATCGAACCGGTGGAGCAGGATCTGATCGAGATGATCGAACAGGAGAAAAAGGCGGAAGAGGAGGAGGCCAGCCGGCGGATTTTGAAAACGGTTCAACGGGCTCTGAAAGAGGCCTTCCTGGCTCTACCAAGGGAAGATTACGACTG
>Ga0307426_1001775_pt1 | contig 13885 bp, 14 predicted proteins | sample SalMarWE160340MG_FD_202165 | JGI IMG/M metagenome (GOLD analysis project Ga0307426, IMG submission 202165) | Salt marsh sediment microbial communities from the Plum Island Ecosystem LTER, Massachusetts, United States - WE1603-40 | ecosystem: Environmental > Aquatic > Marine > Intertidal zone >... | reverse complement strand
GAGGCAAGATATAATCCGGGGTGATCGGTGATTTTCACGTTAATGAAATTCCCGTGCTCGAAGAGGGCTATCATGTCCTTACGGTTGGGCAGATGATCATTGGCTACCGGTCCTCCTGTTTCCTGATGATATTCCTCAAGTTCCTTGCTGCTGTAAAGATGAATAATATGAAAAGAGCCGTCACTTTTCAGCACTCGTGACACTTCCCGCATTACCTTTCGGGGATCGCTAAAATGTGCAAAAGCCGCAAACGAAACGGCCGTATCAAAAGTGCCTTCTCTTAAAGGGAGATTTTCCACGTCGGCGCTTACTTCGGAAATAGTCTCGAAGGGGAAATTCTGTCTGGCCTTGTTGGCCATTTTCGGGCAGAAATCGACCCCGACGATCATGCCATTTTCGCCGACCTTTCGACGCAAAAGGTCGAAAAGAATACCGGTCCCGCAGCCGAGGTCAACGATTTTAGTCCCTACCTTTAAATTGAAAGAATCAATCAGAAAGGAGAGGATCTCGAAATCCTCGGCGGTAAACATCTTATCCCAATCGTCGGCATAAGACTCATAATACTCTTTACGGCTATCCATCGCGGTTAAATTAAGCCTCCAATCAAATTTGTCAAGTCCTAATTATCGGCTAACCTGTCTTAAGCAGGCTTTTAGCCTTCTCAAAGTAATACGGATCGATTTCGAAACCGATGAAGTCCAAGTTCAGCTTTCGGCAGGCCACGCCGGTGTTTCCCAATCCCATGAAGGGATCAAGGACGGTGACTTTTTTATTTTTTATGCCATGCAGCTTGATGCAGTTTTCGGCCAGTTGCGGCGGGAACGAGGCGGGATGGGGGCGATCCTTGTCACGATTCTGAATTGTCTTATAGGGTATGAACCAGCAGTTGCCGCGGCATCTTTTTTTTGCTTTGCCGTTTTTCCAGCGATTAACGTTGCTTTTGTCCTTATAAGGTACACCGATAGCGAGCCGGTCAATAGTAATGTTATTGGTTTTAGTCATGTGAAAGATATATTCATGCGCGTCATTTAGAAATCGATGACTGTTAATAGGTTTGTAATGCCCGACATTTATATCGATCGGTTTACCGTAGCTGTCGGTCTCGATATAAATCGATTTGACCCAGTGTATAACATTTTGCAATACGAATTCGTCCCGCAGGGCATCTAGTACCTCGAAAGGTACGGTTGGATCGGAAGGTTTGCTTCCGATGTTTAAAAACAGAGAGCCGGAATCTTTGAGGACACGTTTAATTTCTTTACCCCAGCGATTTATCCATCTGAGATAATCAGAGCGTGGAATACCGTCATCATATTTTCTATATTTAACACCGATGTTGTACGGCGGTGAAGTTACGACAACATCGATCGATTTCGGCTTTAGCCGTTCAGCCATGCCGGTAATACAATCTTCTTTATAGATAAGAAATTTCGGGCTTTTCATAACGACTGAATATAGTCATCAAATAAGCTCTTGACAACAGGTGATAGGTTATGTATTTAAGCGATGTATCAACTTATCTTGAAGAGGTAGCAGATGCCTTCGATAAATAGGAAGATTGCCGGTATTTTATCCGTTTTATACTTATTAGCAATCGGCGGGTGTGGTTCGCCCAATGTCAGGGATGCGATCCTTTCGCCGGAAGCGAAAAATATCCAGGCCTGGAAAATAGAGTTGGCCGAAGATTCCACGACGACCCAGGCGGATTCGCTGATTACGAATATCAGGGCGGAGCTTAAATCGAAATATATAAAAAAAGAATATTGTGCACCGTATATCGACGCGGTCAGGGAAGGGCTGCGTGCCCGGGGTTATCATATTGTCAAGGGACCGATTACCGAAGGGACGATTCGGATAAATATAAAGGGGCAGAAGGAACATTTCTGGATGATTTTCGTCAGCGATGACGATGACTTGGACGCAGAGCAGGAATGGGATTCGCGCGGGGATCCGACCGGCGGTCATCTCAGCGGGGAAGAAATCGTGGTCAATCCCGCGAAAGTGCTGCAGACCGATGAGGTCAGGGCGGTGCAACTTGAGTTTTTTGATTTGAGCGGTAAATCAATCGGGCAAGCATCGATATCAGGCGGCAAGATCAAGCCTGAATTTATCGCCAAAACGATCGATATCATGATAAAAGAGGGGAAATATTAGACAAGAGTATTATTGGTCCTTCCGACCGTACTCCACTGTAATAACTAATCTAAGCGGCATCCGTTCAGGGTGAACGCGTTCCTGATTACGATCTTCAGTCAAAACCGGGCAGGCACAAACCTATTTGGAACAAAATCACTCCTGTTTTTGTTTGAAATTAAGAAGAAAGGAGTTGCAGGGATGAATAATCTTACGGGAGTGAATAATCGGGAGAAGAAGTCTAATTTGCGGTACAGCCTTCTTTTTTCTGCAATGATATTGGTTTTGACTCTGGCATTTTTATTGAGCGCTTTGATATCAACTCCGGAGGCGAAAAGTATGAACGAAAAGGATAAGCCGATGACATTGAATAAATTAACGCCTGAAGAAGAGCAGGTGATTCTTTATAAGGGGACCGAAGCGCCGTTTTCCGGGAAATATTATGACTATAACGAGGACGGCACTTATACCTGCAAAAGATGCGGTGCGCCGTTGTTCAAATCCGACGATAAATTCGATGCCGGATGCGGCTGGCCGAGTTTCGACGATGCTATTCCCGGCGCTGTAAAGAGAATCCCGGATGCCGACGGGGTCCGGACCGAGATTATCTGCGCCAACTGCGGGGCGCATCTGGGGCATGTTTTTATGGGCGAGGGTTTCACCGATAAAAATACGCGGTTCTGTGTCAATTCGATTTCCATGAATTTTTCGCCCGAATTTGAGAAGGCGGCGGCGGAGACGGCTTATTTCGCCGGCGGCTGTTTCTGGGGAACGGAGTATTATCTGCAGCAGGCTGACGGTGTTCTGTCGACCCGGGTCGGCTACATGGGCGGCAGCGTCAAAGATCCGGACTATAAAGAAGTCTGCACCGGAACAACCGGGCATGCCGAGACGGTCGAGGTTGTTTATGATCCGACGGTGACCGATTATGCGAACCTTGCCAAGCTGTTTTTCGATATACATGATCCGACGCAGGTCAATCGCCAGGGGCCGGATATCGGACAGCAGTACCGATCGGCAATTTTCTATACCAGCGACAGTCAGAAAAGAATTGCCGAAAAGTTAATAAATATTCTGAAAGAAAAAGGTTATAAAGTCGCCACGAAACTGGTGAAGGCGGATAAATTCTGGGAAGCGGAAGATTATCATCAGGATTATTATGAAAAGACCGGCAAGTATCCGTACTGCCATGTCTATCAGGATAAATTTCAGTAGTTGATTTCAGTTAATTAGAGAGCATGCGGCAGGTCACCTCTCCGAAGAATGGAAATACGGGGTCGGGGCCTGCCGTCTTTTTTATAAATGTTCAATCCGGCTGTTGTTTTTCGCCGGTTATATATTCCTTGAATTAAGTCCGCTTCCCGATTTCTAAAACTCCTCGATGCGATAAGAATAGAATTCACCGCCATCGGCCGGAAGATAAACCGAGACACCATTTGAAAATATTTTCTCTTTATCGCCGTTACATGTCGCCAGCAAGATATACTTGTCGGTTTTCTCGATAATAACATCATATTTAATACCGTCTTTGATAGTGCAGTTGTTTTTGTCAAAACAGGTCGTATCTATAACAAGCGGCGTTTCTTTATGATCCGGCTGGAAAACATCTTCCCTGAAAATGACGGGCTCGCTGCCGGGATATTCCCGCAGGCGCAGGACTTGTTTCCGGGCCATCCCTTTTTCATTGTACCGCACCTGTGAGGCACCATAGTACAGATTCGGCCGCGTCGAGTCGCCCTCGCTGGACAGTACAAAATAATGTGAATCGGTATAAATCGTGTATGTTCCGATGCCCGTAATCCAGACACCTTTAAGCCATGCGGCAAGTTGGTTGCCGGAATTATCCGGCTTTTCCGCAGCACAGCCGGTAATTATAAATATGACAAATATCGAAAATAGGATGCCATATATTTTATGATAATTCATTGTTTTTCTGCTCCAATAATTAAATCAAACCCAGTAATTCTCTGGCGTACTTCGGCGGCGGGGTGCCGAACGAAAGCAGTTTATCATGGAATTCTTTCATATTAAAATCATCACCCATTTTGTTTTGATAAGCGCGGCGGATTTCGTTGATCTCGATATTGCCGACGTAGTACGTCGATAGCTGTACCGATGACAAGCAGGCGCGGCGCCATTTACCGGCTGCCTCACCCTGTTCCTGAAAGCCTTCATCGAGCATTAAGGCCATCGCCTCTTCCTCGGTCATCCCGGCCGTATGAATCTTCTGGTCGATGATGGCATTGATAATCATCCGCAAACGCATCTTTAACATCTGCATTTTCGCCTCGGGGCCGTCGAAACCCTGCTCGACCATAAGCTGCTCGCAGTATGTCGCCCATCCTTCGGCAAATGTGCCGCTGCCGTAAATGGCACGCACCAGCGTCGGGGCTTTAAACTCGTTATTGTGCGCCGCCTGCAGATAATGCCCCGGCATCGCTTCATGGACAGTTAAATCCCAGAGCATATAATTGTTGTATTCGCGGAAATACGACTCGACCCTGTCTTTATCCCAGTCGGCCGGCGGCGGTGAGATGGCATAGAAAGTCTGACCTTTGGCTTCGAGCGGTCCGGGTGAACTGCAGTAGGCGACAGCAAAACCGCGGTCGAATTCGGGCATGACAATGATTTCAATAGGTCTGTCGGGAAGCGAAACCAGCTCGTGGGTACGAACGAATTCTTCGCACTCTCTCAATTTGGCCCTGGCGATTTCGATAATATTCTCGGCCGTCGGATGATCCTCGGCCATCTTATCCAGGGCCATCCGGACGACCTTTTTCTTATCGCCGAGAAGCTCTGCATCGGTTTGATCGGGGAAATATTGTCTGAACAACGGCAACGCCGTTTCGTAGATATCTTCCTGGGTTGCGATCAGATCCGCCTCGGCGCGTTTCAGGATTTCTTCTTTGGTCAGATCGGACTGGGTCGCATATTTGAGCTTGGTACGATATTTTTCGTCGCCAAGACGGAAATCTCCGTTAGAGCGCGGGAGCAGGACATTTTGCAGCCAATCGGCATATTTTTCGAGGGCGTCAACCGCCTGTTCCTGTACCGGCTTGATTTCAGGAACCATACTCGGTTCTTTTTCGAGATATTCGTTTAAATCATCGCGGATTAAGCCAATCGTTCCCTTAATCTGCGAAATAGCGGTTTCGGTGTAGATTTTCGGTGACGTTTTCAGGTTGGCTCTGGCATTTTCAAGCATAAGCGGAATCGCGGCCAGACGGCCTTTGACACTTCTTAAACGGTCCTTCAGCGGAGCGAAATCCCGCGCCAGGAGTGAATAAATCGCGCCGCCGGGATTGTAGTGCCGCGGATTCCAGCGATACGATTTCAGCGTGTCGATTCTGAAAACCGAATACCTGACGCCGTTAAACAGGATTTCATAATCGATACGATTCGTCGTACTCAATTTCGTCGGGTCAATCCGGTTCAACGAGTCCAGATAACTATGATACAACTCCGATTGCTTTCTGACACCGATCATGCTGTAATCATTCAACAGGCTATCATAGCGGTGATCGCCCAGCCCGGTGGCCCATTCGGGATTTAGTTCAAGAAGAGTCTGAACGTATTGATTGGCGATTCTTTCGAAGTTTTTATCTTCTTTCGTGACTTTGGAACATGATACAAAGCCGAGCAGCAAACCGATTATTAGGATTAATGTAAAATAACGCATGATACCTCCGGATTAATTTCATTTTTTTCAGGCCGGAATATCGGCCTTATAATTTTTCGCAAGATATTAACGGATTTTAAGAAAAGCCATATTAAATTTCCGGTTACCCGGAAAAGATTTTATAGTAATTGTCTATTTGAATACGATTTTGCAGCATCGCGTGTCCCGAGAGAAATGTAAAATTTACAGCGATGACGGTTCGAACTTTTTTATCTATTGCGTATATTTCTGAGAATCAGTTTCTTTCGTCTCTTGAAATAAGTCGGGCGGTCGGCTATTCATCGAGTTCGACAAGCTTTTTCAGTTTTTCAATTTCGGAGCGGCTGATGTATCGCCAGCGGCCCTTTTTGACGCCGTTCACCCTCAATCCGGCGAATTCCACACGCCGCAGTTCCTTGACCGGGTGCCCGGTTGCTTTAAATAGCTGCTTGACTTCCCGCTTATGACCCTCGGTAAGAGCGATTTCCACTTTGGAGTTTTTTATTCCGCTGCTCAACGGCCGGGTCATTCCTTTCCCGATATGCCCGTCGTCAAGTTTGATCCCATTTTCAATTTTGGCGGCGTCATCCGATGTAAATGTCCCCTGAACCAGGGCATGATAGACTCTTTTTATTTGATATTTGGGATGCGCCAGCCGGTAGGCCAGTTCGCCGTCATTGGTGAGAATCAGCGCGCCTTCGGTGTCGTAATCAAGCCTCCCGATGGGATAAACGCGGGACTTTAATTCGCGGGTCAGATTGGCCACGGTCCGGCGATGGAAGGGATCGGAGAGCGCCGTCAGGACATTGCGGGGTTTATTTAAAAGTATATATATTTTTTTGCCGACCGGTCTGGCAATCTCGCCGTCAACTTTGACAATATCTTTGGATTCATCAATAACCGTCCCGGGGCGTTCAACGAGGTCGTCGTTCAGAGTAACGCGCCCCTCTTTGATAAGCTTTTCGGCCCCGCGACGGGAGGCCACACCACACATAGAAAGGAACTTATTTATCCTTATCATCTCTCCTCAGATAGCCCGTCCTTTTCCCCCTAATCCGATGTTTCGGCCGATACTTCGACCGTTTCCGGAGTTTCTTCTATATCACCGGTCTCACTATTTTCATCGGCAACATCGTCAATATCTTCGCTGTCAGGTATTCGAGAAATCGGCGGTATTCCATTATTACGCAAGGCGAACGGCAGGTTTTGCTGTATCTCGGAATCGCCCGTGGCCAGAAGTTCTTCGATTTCTTCCATCCGCGGCAAGTCATTAATGGAATTCAAATTAAAGAATTTCAGGAATTCGTCGGTCGTTTGATAAAGAAGCGGTTTGCCGACCGTTTCGGCGCGCCCGGCAATAGTTATCAATTGCCGCTCAAGAAGCGTATGAAGAACCGAATCGGAGGCGACTCCGCGAATCATCTCGATATCGATTTTCGTAACCGGTTGTCGGTAAGAGATAATCGCCAATGTCTCGAGGGCCGCCTTCGTCAGGCGCACATTTCGGCGCCGTGCGAATAATTCTTCGACATATTGGGCATAATCCTCGATAATATAGAACTGATACCCCCCGGCGATTCTTCGGATCCGAAAAGACAGATCGTTGTCCAAATATTTTTCATTCAGATCATCGACAACTTTGTCAATATCACCGGCGCTGAGACCGTCCACCAGCCCGATAATTTTCCGGACCGGGAGCGGTTCCGGTGATGAAAGAATCAACGATTCTATTATTGGAATCCGGGCTCCGTTGTTATTCATTTAATCCCCTCATTTCATGACATATAAAAATGTTTGATAAACTCGATGGCTGTCTGCGGGTCGTCGAAATACTCCCCCCGATAAACCCGCAATTCCGAAAACGGTAACGATTGCCGAATCGTGATTCGGCGCAGCCGGATCAGTTCCAGAATGGCCAGGAACGTGGTGATGGCGATAATTTTCCGGGGTATATCGGCAAACAATTCCTGGAAGGTGGCTGACTCGTTTTCGGCCAGCAACTCCATTATTCTCGCAACTCTTTCCTCGATGGTAATTTCTTCGGCATTTACTTCCAGCATTCTTTCCTGTTCGGCGCGCTCAAGGACTTCTTTAAAGGCCGTCAGCATATCGAATAAAGTGGTGGAGGATGAAAGTACTATTTTTTCTTTATCACCATCGCTGCCGTCGACCGGCGGCGGGACAAAAACTCGTTCCTCGAGAATACGTTTTTCTCTGAGAATCTCGCTGACTTCCTTAAACTTCTTGTACTCAAGAAGCGCCGCTACCAATTCTTCACGCGGATCCGGCTCTTCGGTGTCGCCTCCGGCCGGCGGCAGAAGCAATTTCGTCTTTATGCGAATCAGGGTCGCCGCCATCAGGATGTACTCACCGGCCAGCTCGAGATTAAGGGTTTTCATTACCTCGATGTACTGCATATACTGCTCGGTGACCCGCGCAATCGGTATGTCATATATATCGATTTCATCTTTTTTGATTAGATATAACAATAAATCAAGCGGTCCCTGGAAGACCTCGAGGTTGACCGAATAATTTTTTTCCGTGTTCATCAGCTAAAATAATCCATTTTCATGGCGGCGCGCACTTTTTCCAAAACCGCCGCCGCTCGTTGCCTGGCCCTGATACCGCCGTTTTTGAGCACATCCCAGATGTAATCATTATTGTTTTCAAGAGCAACTCTTTTCTCGGCGATGGGCGCCAGAGCTTCATTTAAGTTTTTGGCCAATTTGCCCTTGCACTCGACACACCCCAGTTCACCTGTTTTGCACGGGGGCGCTATTATATTTTCGGCGTCAGGAGTATAAATCTTATGAAGATGATATACCGGGCATATCTCCGGACGACCGGGGTCGCCTTTATGGATTTTTTCCGGATCGGTAAAAAACTTTTTCACCTTGGCGGTGCGTGATTCGGGACTTTCGGCGATAGTGATATGATTATTGTACGATTTGGACATTTTGCGCCCGTCGATACCGGGTATTATCGGTATCTTTGTCAGCAAAACCTCCGGTTCATTAAGTGTCTGACCATACAAAGCATTAAATCGTTTGGCCAGATCGGCGGCCAGCCAGATATGTTTCTCCTGATCCTTGCCGACCGGGACTTTATGAGCATTGTAGGCGCAGATATCGGCCGCCTGCAGAACCGGATAACCGAGAAAACCGTAGCTATCCATTCCCTTCTCATCTTTTTTCTCGATGTACGTCGGCAGACGGGTCAGGCTCGGGACGGTGATAAGCATCGAAAAAAGCAAATGAAGTTCGGCATGCTCTTTGACGTCGGATTGAATGAAAATGGCGCACTTTTCCGGATCGAGACCGGCCGCGAGATAATCGACAGCGACATGAAAAATTCTTTCTTTCATTATTTCCGTATTCTTGAATTCGGCGGTCAACGTGTGCCAGTCGACAATACAGCAGTACATTTCGTAATCATTCTGAAGCCGCACCCAGTTTTTCAGCGTCGCTTCCAGATTTCCCAGATGGAGTTTTCCGGTCGGCTGCATTCCGGAGAGTATCGTCTCTTTTCGGCTCATTTTCATTCCATAAAAAGATATGGTTTCCAGCGATCGTCGGTGACGCCGATAAAGCGCTGAATATACGTTATGTGGCTCGGGCGCACCGGCTTCCGGAGTAGTTTCATGCCCGCTTTGGCCAGCGTTCGCCCACCCTTTTTGTTGTTGCAGCGCTCGCAGGCGCAAACCATATTCTCCCAGCTGTCGCTGCCGCCCATGTTTTTCGGGATAATATGATCGACCGTCATCGGGCCCCGGGTCGAATTGCAGTAGCAGCAGGTGCCGCCGTCGCGGATAATAATATTTTTTCGCGTCAGGAGGATTTTCTTTCTCGGCGACTTTATGAACCTATCCAGCCTGACGACCGAAGGCAGCGGATATGATTTTAAGATGGACCTGATTCTATATCCGTCATAGGTTTCAATCATTTCGGCCTTCCCCATATACAGAAGCAGAAACGCCCGGCGGGCCGAACAGACCGATAGCGGCTCGTAATTTTGATTTAAAACCAGCACATTTTGATTTAAAATGCTCATAGCACTCATATCTTGTTGCGGCAAAAACCGCTATAATCCAATAACATTGCGACTTATATATCGATTGTCAATAAATATTTATTTAACTTTTATACCCAGTTGTCCCGATTTTGTGCTGATTTGTTCAATTGAATATCCGGAGTCGAGCATATTGTCTTAATTCAATAATATTATTATCTTGGGAAAATGAAAAAGATTCTGTTATATCTGTCAGGTGTTTTTTTAGCGGCCGTCTTCTGGGCGGAGGCCGACAGAAAAGAAAACATCATTGAAAGCGATTACTTTTTCTATATATCCAATAGCGAACAATTTATCGAGCCGATCGAAACGGCGTTGATTCCGGCGCGGGAAAAATTAAAGAAAATTCTTCGGGATTCGCTCAGCTATAAACCGAAAATTTATATTGAAAACGACCTGAGAAGTTTTAAGGAACTTATCGGGACTGCTTTCCCCGACTGGGGCGCGGCGGCCGCGCTGCCATATCGCGAGATGATAGTCTTAAAATCGCCGGCTCATTTCCGGCTGGGGAAATCGCTGCGGGAGTTAATTCAACACGAGTATGCTCATCTGGCCCTGCATGACAGATTGCATATGCAGAATCCTCCCCGGTGGCTCGATGAGGGAGTGGCGATGTATGTCTCGGCCGAATGGGGCTGGGAGGATAACTTCGCTATGTCACGGGCGGTTGTCTTCCGAAGTCTGGTGCCGCTGCGCGAAATCGAAAGAATAAATCTATTCCCGAGCGGCCGGGCGCAGACGGCCTACGCTCAATCTTATCTGGCCGTTAAATATATACTCGATGAGTACGGTGCGGAGACACTCAACGATTTTTTGGATGTAATTAAATCCCGAGGGACTTTTGATGAGGCCTTTTTGGCCTCGCTCGGGTTAAATTATGACGAATTCGAAAAAGAGTTTTTCGATTTTCTTAACAAGAGGTACAATTTAATGACATTATTCGGAGATTTGTATTTTGTATGGATTTTCCTTGCCGCTGTGGTCGTTATCGGTTTTTTGCTGAAGATTCAAAGACGACGAAAATATTATAAGAGGTGGGAGCGGGAGGAGCGCCTGCAGTCAACCGATTTTGACTACGGCGATCCCGACAATCCGGAGCAGGTCGACGATGAAGATAAGCCATGGGCTTGAATACATCGCTTTTTGGCTTCTGACCAAATCGGTTCAGATAATGCCTGCGCGCCTGGCCGATATGATAGCGGTTTTACTTGGAAAGCTGGCGTATAAAATTCTGGCATCGCGACGACGAATCGCATCGGATAATCTCAGGCGGGCCTTTGGCGAAACAAAAACCGGCGCCGAATATGAAATGATAATTAAGAATGTCTTCATAGATGTCAGCCGAACGACGGTTGAATTCGCGCGTCAACCGGTTTTAAGTCGAGCTAAAATATTGAAAATGATCCCTGAATCATCGGGACGCGAACATATCGATGAGGCGCTGGGAAAAGGGTATGGTTTGATATTTGTCAGCGCCCATGTCGGTAACTGGGAATTGCTGGGTGGTTGGCTGACGGCAAATGGTTATCCGACCGATTTTCTCGTCGGCCAGCAGCATAATCCTTATGTCGATAAACTTTTTGATAATTTTCGGGCAGCGTTTGGCGTCGGTCGATTTCCGGTCGGGGTGGCGGCGCGGCATGTTCTCAAATCGCTTCGGGACAACAGGGTCGTGGCGCTGGTTTCCGATCAGCATTCGGCCTCGGGAGGCGTGGTAGTCGATTTTTTCGGTCGCCCGGCCTCGACGCCGGTCGGACCGGCCGCTTTTTCAATAAAAACGGGTAGCCCGATCGTGCTGGGAGTGTTAATCAGAAAAGGATTTAACCGGCATCGGGCGATTATATCAAGGTTGATATATCCGCCCGGCAGCGGTAATAATGATAAGGATACGGTCTGGATTACTCAGCAGTACACTTCGCTGCTGGAGGAAATAGTCAGACAGTATCCCGACCAATGGATGTGGACCCATCGGCGATGGAAATTAGATTGAAAGGGGACTAAAAAAAGTTATGCATAAGATCATCGTGCGTGCACCAAATCATCTCGGTGATTTGCTCATGGCGAAGCCGGCCATAAGCGGCTTGGTTAAAGCCAGACCGGATGAAAGAATTGGGCTGCTATTGCCGGACTGGGCGGAAGTAATTTATCGGGATTTAGAAAATATCAAAATTCTGCCGCTGAAACCGGAGTTCCTTCACGGCGGCAACGCCATTTTCCACCAGCGGGATTTCATTAAAGGCGAAAATTTCGATACCGGAATATTGCTGACTCCGTCGTTTTCTTCAGCCCTGGTTTTTTATTTATCGGGGATAAAAAGCCGTTTCGGTTACAAAGGGGACGGTCGGAATTTTCTTTTGAATCACGCCGTAGATCCGGCCGAGGTAACATCCGAACATCGTTCGAGGAAATATGTTTATCTGATGAAATCTTTTACCGGTCAAAATGTCGAATATAATCCTCCGCAGATATATATATCTGACGAATCATGGGAAGCGGCGGAGAAAGAATTCAAGAAGTACGGGATCGATAGCAGTGTGGCCTTTATTGCCGTCGCCCCGCAGGCGGTGGCGGAATCAAGACGGTGGGGAAGCGATAATTACGCCGCGCTTGCCGAACGACTTGTAAACGAATTGGATGTCAAAATCGTCCTGCTTGGTGCCCCCAATGAATATCGGGCCGGTGAAAAAGTCGCCGGTACGAAGGAAAAAATAATTAATCTGTGCGGCAAGACCGATATTGAAACGGCGGCGGCGATATTGTCCCGATCGCGGCTCTTTGTCGGCAACGATTCCGGATTGGCGCACCTGGCCGCGGCGGCGGGAATCCCCCTGGTGGTGCTATCCGGGGCCGACCGTCCGTCGGAAACGTCGCCGATATCCGAGAAAAAAGTCGTTATAATCAGGGATAATCTGGACTGCATTTCATGCGTTAAAAATATTTGCCCGAAAAAAGACGATGCCTTTATGAGATGTATGAAAGATATATCGGTGGATGAAGTTTTTCAAGCGGCACGATCGATGTTCGCAAAATAATTGCATGAAAATCGGAATAATAGGTACATTCAATCGCGATACGGTCAAGCTTCCCGACGGAACAATCAAAGAAGGCTGGGGCGGCATGTCTTATAATATAGTCGCCCTTTCAGGATTAATCGGCAATCGGGGCGAAATATATCCGGTGGCCAACATCGGCCGTGACGCGTTTGAGCTAGTCACGCGTGCTTTAAAAAAGTCCCGCGGAGTTCATCCGGATTACTTGAATAAAGTATCTGAAAAGAACAATCATTGTTTTTTGACCTATTTTGATTATGAAGGCAAGAATGAAATCCTGAAGGGCGGCGTCAAACCGCTTAAGTACAATGACATACGACTGCTTCCGGATTGCGATATAATTCTTTTGAATTTTATTTCGGGGCGCGATATTTATCTGCAATCGCTGCGAAAACTCCGGCAAAATTACGAGGGAAAGATATATATTGATGTTCACTCTCTGACCTTGGGCAAAAGAAAAAACGGCCGCAGGTATCTAAGACGCCCGTCCAATTGGCTTGCCGTGATTGAAACAGGTGATTATATCCAGATGAACCGGCTGGAGCTGGATATATTGACTTCGATGGTGATACCGATCAGGAAAAACAGATCAATACCGAATGTGAAATTGAAGAAACTGGTTGGGATACTCCGGGAAAACAGGATAAAAGCCACCGAAAAAGTGTTTATTATAACTGCCGGTGTTGAAGGGTGTTATCTTTATTTTTATTTTAGAAATAAATGGCAGTTCCGGCATATTCCGCCTCAAAAAAAAGTTTTGCGAAAAGATACAACCGGCTGCGGCGATTGTTTCAGCGCCGGATTCATAGCCGGTCTGCTCGAATCTTCTGATCTAATTATCTGCGCAGAAAAGGCTAACCGGGTCGCCCTGGACAGGATCGAAGGAAATTTGAAAATCATCCGGGATGCGTAAAACATAAGTAGAATTGTCTATAATGCGAAAAAACCGGGGGCGCAATTTCAAAAAACAGTTGAC
>Ga0307426_1001773_pt1 | contig 13906 bp, 13 predicted proteins | sample SalMarWE160340MG_FD_202165 | JGI IMG/M metagenome (GOLD analysis project Ga0307426, IMG submission 202165) | Salt marsh sediment microbial communities from the Plum Island Ecosystem LTER, Massachusetts, United States - WE1603-40 | ecosystem: Environmental > Aquatic > Marine > Intertidal zone >... | reverse complement strand
TGTTTTCCGGTCATGTCGCTGCCCACGCATACAATTGTATAAAGGGCATGGAGTTCGATACGGTCATTATCGTATCTCCGTCTCATTTTTTAAGTACGGGAAATATAATTACATCATCCCACGATGCCTATGAAACCCCTTTGGGAACGGTGGAAATAGACAAAAATTTAATGAATCAACTCAATCATGCGCTTATGGATAATTGTCAGGAAAGATTAGTACCTGTAGGTAACGATCCCGAGCACGCAATCGAAGTCGAATTACCTTTTCTGCAGCACATTCTGGGAGATTTCCGATTCCTGCCCGTTATGATATTCAATCAGGACTCAAGAACCGCACAGGCGCTCGGACATTCGCTTGCACGTGTAACAGCAGGCCGTAACGCTCTTCTCATAGCCAGCTCCGATTTATCACATTTCTATCCCGCGAGTGAGGCGAGGAAATTCGACCATGAGATGCTCCGACGCATTGAATCGTTCGACCCGGAGGGTGTGATCGAGGCCGAGAGCGAAGGATCGGGGTTCGCTTGCGGAAAAGGTGCGATCGCTTCGGTGCTCTGGGCCTGCAGTGACCTAGGAGCCGATCGGGTTGAGGTGCTGAATTACGCGAATTCGGGCTACATTACCGGAGACTATGGATCCGTCGTAGGATACGGAGCGGCAGTGATACTGCAAACGAATTGAATATGATAAGACGGAAGTACATACGCCTGCTCATACTACATTTAGATATGAGACGATCTGAGAACTTAACATTCGCCCGGACAGAGTTAAATCCCTTGTTATCCTCCTTGCATCACACGTTCCTATACCTTATTCTCACAGAGTCCGTATAGCAATGACCGAGATTCTTACATTCACAAACGAAGAGATAGCGGATGCGCTTGATAGAATATCCGCGCTTCTTGACGTACAGGGAGCGGGAACATTCCGAGTGAAGGCTTACTTGAACGCGGCGCGCACCGTAAGGGAGCTCGAAAGCCCGCTACACGAGCTCTTCGAATCGGAAGGTGTAAACGGGCTTGAGGAGCTACCCGGAATAGGAAAGAGTATTGCGTCAATAATCTCCGAGCTCTTTTCCACAGGACGGATAGCGCTCTTGGAGAGACTAGAGGGTCAGGTTTCCCCGATTGAGCTGTTCGAGACTGTCCCGGGTATCGGAGTGAAGACCGCTCATATGATTCACGAAACCTTAGGTATAGAAACGCTCGAGGATCTCGAGCTCGCCGCGCACGACGGTCGGCTCGAGAAGGTGCGAGGCCTCGGGAGGAGAAAGATTCAGGGCATTAAGGACGCTCTGTCCGGTATACTGTCCCGCTCGTCGAGAAGGCGCTCGCGGAGACTCCGCTGGCTCGAGCACGAGATGAAAGAGCTGAAGGTGCACAAGCCTCCCGTCGAGCTTGTGCTCGAAGTGGACAGGAAGTATAGAGAAAAAGCAGCCCGCGGCACACTCAAAAAAATCGCCCCCCGGCGTTTCAACCCTGCGGGTGAAAAGTGGCTACCGATTTACCACGTAGATAAGGACGGCTGGTCGTTCACCGCCCTCTTCTCGAACTCACCCCTCGCGCACAAGCTCGGACGGATGAGGAACTGGGTCATAGTTTATTTCGAGAGCGACGGGGAGGAGGATCAGTGCACCGTCGTCACGGAATGGCAGGGCCCGCTCGCGGGTAGAAGAGTCATACGCGGCCGCGAATCCGACTGCGCCGACTATTACCACAGTCATAAGAGAGAGGAAGTTTTTTCGAGGAATTGATGATTCGCGGTAAGATAAAAGTCTATTTATTTCCATGACAAAAACTATGTGGCTACCAGAAGTGAGCTAAATGGGGAGCAGAACAGACGCTACTCAGAAACATTCTCATCAATGAAGTTAATTATCTCTTCTACGGATAAATCCAGACTATCCACCGAATGTACGCCGCCCGCCACAATCATGCTGCTGAACGGAACACCCGCGCTGTCCAGAGCCATGGCCATAGCCAAAGTCTGTTGATACGGGACTGTGCAGTCATCGCGTCCATGAACAAGATATGTCGGTGGATCCATGCTATCTACAAATAATTCAGGACTGGCAGAATCTAAATCTTCATGAGAGCAATTCATAAACGGATCAAGCAGGTTCAGCGAAGGCGGACAATCCAGCAGGGTTAATACTGCTACTATGCCGACCAGGTCTTCCACCGTACAGGTCCCATCACTAACCAGATCAACTGCATCATCTACAATCATATTCAGATTATAAGCACCAAAAACAAGTATTGCCAGAGCTACATCAGTGCTTGTAGGAGGCTCCAGATTATATGGTCCCTGAAGCCCGGTGATGTCGGAAGCCATAGCGAGTGCTGCGCCGATATGAGCGCCGGCGGAACCGCCGACTATTATGATCTTTCCGGGATCAATACTTAATGCCTGCGCATTCTGCTTGATCCAGCGGACAGCAGCATTAGCGTCATGTATTTGAGCAGGCCATGGGGACTCAGTAGCCAGACGATAGCCGACAGAAATCAAATGGAATCCTGCCGTCTCAGCAGCTTCAAATACCAGCGGGTCAACATCCCCCTTGTGACCGGTAACCCATGCGCCTCCATGGAAGAACACTATGGCAGGCCTTGCACCGGCCAACCCTCTACCAGATAACGATGTTGTTTGCGAGGGAAGTCCGGAAATTTCATAGTAATCGAGTTTATGCCTTTCATTGCCGTCCAGCACATATTCAAGTGTTTCGGGCATGACCGCCAAGGTTCCACCCGGCTCAATTATACTGCCGCCGGGGCTGGGAGTGGGGACCGGCGTGGGGCTGGGCGTAGGTTCGAGATTACCATCGCTTTCGGTATTACTACCACCACTATCACAACCGACTATAGAGAAGGTAATAAGTATTGCACATGCTACCAGGACAAAATGTCCCAGCCTAAAACTTTTAATGGATGGAAGAGCCTCCACTTTTTACCTCCATTTAACAGGGCACAACTTATGTCTTATTATACATATCTTGATTGTACACCGCTCATCTTTCGTCAATTTTAACCAAGGTTGCGAATTGCAGGTAATAAACTTACTACTCTATTTAACATTAAAGCTGAGCTGGTTAAATTAAAGCTGGATTTTTAATCAGCTCTATGAGAGGAACTTAATGGATCCAGTTCAATTACATTTATTGTTAAATCAAATACTCATTTTTGGAGTCGCGTTTGTAATATTGTTCTTCATTATGTCGTACTTTCTGAGCAGCAATCTATTGATCAATATCTCCCATATAATGGTCATCATTATTGCTTTATGGGCTATTGCTACACATCAAACAGGTGAAGTAGCAGAAGAATTTGTCAAGACTTTACCGGTTTATCCTGAGAAATTAGTTCAAGATCATGACATAGCCGCTGATGTAGCTTTTATTTTTATTGTAATAGTTGGAGTATTTGCAATATTATCTTTAATTGCTCGCAAGTATAACAAAGAGCTAGTGCATTTTATGACTACAATAACACTTTTACTGCTAATTATAGGTGGTTTGCTATTAGCTCGAGCTGCTTATCTAGGAATCATGATTCATAACCCGGAATTTTTCCCGAGTTTTTTTATCTTCAGATAAAACGAACAATGAATTCTTGTACTGTATTTATAATGTAAGCATGATGAGATCTTATTTTCCTAATGTCATTATTGGGTTGATATAGGCCGCGTCCCAGTAATTATAATTATACGGGCTGGTTTCTAGTTTTGTTTTAAATCCTGTTGGATTGCGACTAATAGTAAATTTTATATATTTGCAGTCCCTTATGAACCATATCTAACATTCAGCTTTGATAGTGAGATGTGATTTATCGACAATGTTATGGAGAAACCTATATAGATAAATGCAGATCGGTTATACATTACGACTTAATACTCCGTATCAACCGAAAATATTGTTCGATATGAGATTCGGTATTCCATTTCTTAAGATAACTATTATAACCTTTTAGACCCAGCTCATCTCTGAGTGAAGCGTCGTCAACAAGTCTATCCAATATGCCTTGCAGCTCATGTTCCGAGTCATACACGTATCCAGCACCACTCTCCTCAACTAATTCCGGCATCCCTCCAATGTTCCTTACTATGACAGGCGTTTTTTCTCTAAAAGCTTCGAAAATTACCAGGGTTGAGATCTCGTAAGTAATGGAGGGCACAATCAAAGCTATAGCATTTTCGTAGAGCTCGCTGAGATGGCCGCGAGGAACATAACCCAGTATATGGATGTTGTCGCAACCTTTCGCAATCTTTCTCACGTAATCCTCGTACGTTCCCTTGCCCGCAATAACGAGAGCAGCTTTCTTGTATCTTCTGAAAACGGGGACGAGGGTTTGAATCCCCTTCAGTTTCTCGAGCCTCCCGACGTAAAGGAAGTAGGGACGCCGATGAAGCATTTTGAAATTCCCCTCAACCTTATCGGAACTACCGGTGTTCGAGGGTGCAAAGTGAGGGATATGATGTATGGGGAATGTCATACCCCTTTCCTCATGCATGTTTTTCGTGAATATGCTAGGACTTATGATCGCGTCCAGGTGTCTTAGCGATCTCTTTAATAGATCGGTATAGCGCCAGAGCTGGGAAGGTCTTTTATGGATTAGCTGACACGCAAAACAATATGGCTTTTCACACGGTGTGCTGTTAAATCTCATAAGTACGTGAGTCGGGCATATTAGCCAGTACTCATGAATAGTGTAAAGCTTGATTCCTTCTCCGTACTCAAGTATCCCCGGACCGCCGATAAGTGATATGTTATGGAAGTGTATTACATCGTACCCGCCGTCCAGTATTTCCCTTATCTTATCCGATTTGAAATACGGACGTCCTGTCTGCTGCGTGGCGAGGGGTGAGAGGAAACCGTATCCGCTCTCAATCCCATAAACATTGACGTTCGGATGAGTGTCGGAGGACGCATTATGCTCTCTCCCGGATAGAAGGTTATATGAGTCCAGGCAGTGAATGACGGTTACATGATGACCTCTTTTCGCAAGCTCGTTCGACAGCTGCTGTACGTATACTCCGTCCCCACCGAAATTGTAAGGCGGATAGAAAGTCGTAACCATGCAAAACCTGAGCGGTCTTTGAATTGAAATCACCATCCTCCCAGACTGCGCTTGATTCTTCGCGGCACGTTGCGAAGCAGGACGTACGTTGGGAACAGGCCGGTGAACAGCAGTTTAAGCACGCTCTCGCTCCGGAGGTAATAACTGTCCACGCGCTCAACCGCATAGGGTCTGCTTTTTTGCGTCAGCAATCCAAGCTCGTCCGAGCAAGCGCAGTCGTAATACTGACATACAGTCTTCATGCTCTCTTCGTTATATCTCCCGTACGGATAAGCGAAGGACGAGACCGGCGTCCCGAGAAAGTCCTCGATAATCTCCTTCGATTGCCGAATTTCATGCTCGATTTCACCACTGTCAAGCCGTGTGAGATCGGGGTGTGTGAGGGTGTGGGAGCCGAATTCGATGTCCCCGTCTCTCATATTTCTTATCTCTCTCCAACGCAGCATATCCGCCCCGTTGAGCGACGGAAGTCGATCATCAGCGCCGGGTGCAGTATCCCCTACTGTAAGAAAAACAGTGGCAGACATGCCGTATTCCTCAAGCACGGGAAAAGCCTTTTCGTACACGCTGGCGTAACCATCGTCAAACGTTAATATCACTGTTTTTTCCGGGAGCGGATTCCCTGTGGAAATGGTCCCAACCGCTTCAGTCAAATTAATAGTTTTATACCCTCTCAGACGTAATTGCTCCATAAAACGTTTAAACAGGTATGGTGAATATGACAAGACGGATGGCTTGTCCTCGATCATATGGAATGTCAATACTGGCAGATAGGAAGCCATTCGGATTAAATTTCCTCACCTCTCAAGGAATGCACGGCATCGTTACCGTACGCGAGTTAACGCATGACTAATATTACATAGATTGGGCCTTATATCTAACGGAGGAGGAGCGATATGACTCACTTACGCCCTTCAATCGGTAATGCGACCTAGTATGATTGTCGTGGTTCAATAAACAAAGCGTTTATCATAAAGTGTTGACTCAACTTTCCCCGGATATTTCTTTTCTAAGATTTCTTGGAGATATGAAGAGGCAATATTTTAGCCGATGCAGTAGTGTACGGTTCCGTTCGAATTACACGAAGCGTTCCGGACTGAAGCCACTGGCCTGACATTACGTCGCCCCCGGGATATGGTTCGAGAGCTTTGAGCATCGTATTTACCAGATCATTCTCATCAACATCTCCGACCCTGGGACTAACGACGATGTTGACCTTCGGCAGCCCTCCTTCCTCCTCTTCGACCAGTTGATAATCGGTGGGATGTCCTCCGAAGCGTCCGGGCAGTACCTCTTCGATGAGCCGTAACAGCTCGGTGCCGAGAAAAGTGACCCCCCCGCTGGTCAATTTTTCGTAACTTCTTATATGTGATAGATGTTTTGTGAATCCGACCTCACCGAACGGGCATCCGCATTTCCTCTCTTCCAGCTTTCCGTAATCGTCGCTCTCTACGTTCAGCATAAGCTTCGGGCAGCTGGGCAGGATGGTCGTGTAGACAAGAGCGTCGACGCTCAGTTCCCCCGCACCCAATAGCTTTTGCCGCTGAATCACCGCGACTTTGTCCGTGATCAGATGTATATCGTCAAACTCTGATGGAGCCGCGCATGCGAATCCCAGATTGCCGAGCTCCGCCATGGAGTACCTGCTGATAGCCCGACATCCCGCGTCAGCTATGACCTGAGCTTTCGCTTTCGTGTACGGCTCTCCTCCTATAACGAAGCGCGAACCGCTTATGTCGATCCCTTTTTCCATGGCGGCAATACAGGTTCTAACACAAGTGCTCGCCTGTGTGTCGATGAACGCCTGCATGCCTTTTCTATTTTTCATCTCCAGCCAGCGCGCGACCTCGAGAGCGTCTTCCAGAGGAACATGTATCGGAGCCGGTAAAGGATTCGACAGAAGCCTGCTAGCATAGATCGTGTAGTAAGTGAAAAAAAGAAACTGTAATGACTTCGGATCGTATTTAAGCTTGCTCGAAGAAAACCACTTCTCTACGATTTTCCCCAGCTTCGCCATGCGTAGGAGAACATTCATCCCTGTAGTTACCGGGGGCACTTCACGCCATATGCTCATCGGTCTGTCTCGAAGCTCGAACGCGTCCAGCATAAAGTTATTGCAAGCGGCGTCGTGAGTCAGAAGGTCGAGATCCATAACAGCTCGAGTCCCGGCGCCCCGCGAGCCGCTGCTACGCGAGCTGTAATGCTCGGTGAGAAAGGGGTTATCAAAGTCATGAGGGCCGACGGTGATTTCAAGCCCGTGTCGGCGTATTGGAATCCGCCCCTTGAACTCGTCGAGACTGATGTAGACACCCGCGTCGTAGAGGCGCTCAAGACACCCTTCAGCGCCGTAATTATATGTCATGCGGACTATATCGCCATATTCTACGCCGGCATGCCTGAGCAATTTATAATAGGGGCTGTCGGGATTTGAATAGACGCCCATTTCGATAATGCTCAGGAATGATTGCTCTCTGGATTTCAATCGGCTTTCGAGTATCGTGTTGCACTGCTCGGGAGTAAGAACATTACGGAGGTATCCGTTAAGACCCCGGGCGTATCTGGAAAACATCATCAAGTTTTCAATTATCATGGGTTGTAATCTCAAGTCCTGGTAGATCCGAGCAAATGCGATCTCTTTTCAGCTCAAAATATTATTGGACGCGGCTTCATGGTGCAAGTTCTCGACACCCGGCAATGCGGGAATATGAGAAAATCCGCCCTCACCAAGCACCTGCTTGCGCTGGCCGTATTTACGGAGACTGAAAGGAGGTATCCTGCCCCGTATATTCTTTTCGCAGCACGTATTTTCTCAAACGGGTATCAGTGCTGCGAACCGGATATAGTTTTCTTTCGAGCAGGAGCTCGGCAAAATCTCTCCTGGACGGAGACACAAATGCGTACATCAGGGCGTAACGCGGATTCACAGCGTTTCTGCTCCCGTAATGAAAGCATCTGCTCGGGTCGAGGAACAGGACGGTTCCGGCGGGATAGCACACCTTAATAAGCTCGCTTTCCGGAGCTGCGGAGTATATCTCTTCATCAGAAAGCCGATGGGGCTTTCCCCTCGTCCTGTAGTTAAGCGCTTTGGACACCTTTTCCGAGGTGGACTGCGGCATGAAGCAGAATGGTCCGTTTTCCATTGTTATGTCATTGAGCAGGACGATGACGTAGACCATAGGGGAATCGTGATAATCGATATGAAAGAGCTGACTTCCTCTGAAGAAGTCGGGCGGGGCGTCGTCGTGTTTCGCCCATGATTCGTTGAACCTGATCCCGTGGGGCAAGGCTGCTGAAAGAACGGGAATTAGCCCCAGGTGTTTAGACGCAGTCGCAAGTACGTCCGACGATGTAGCAAAGTCCAGAATGGACGGATACTTGTCCAGTAAACCGTCCACGGGGATTTCCTGGAACCAGGGTCTACCGAAATCAGTGCGCTTCACCCCTCCATATTCGTTTATGATTTCCCCGGTATCGAGCAAAAGCCGCTCGAGGTGAGGCAGTGTTCGAGACGTGTCCAAGGCCCAGCCGTCTTTAATTTCGTTGACAGGAGATACAGGCGGGCCGTTCTCGTTCATCAATTCGTCGAAGTTAGAACGATACTGATGTTCCCTGTGCTTATGATACCGCCCGTTGATCATGTAGTTGTATGCACGGGCGATTTTCATTGTATTATTTGTGCCCAACGGCCTCATAGGCTTCGTGACGTAATCATACTGAAGCACTCTGGCCACCGGCATAAATGCCGTATTGACGATTTTATCAAGCATTTCATTCCCCTCTATATAATGATCATACCTCAAATTCTGTGATCCTGTCCCAAAATTCAATCGTCCTGATCGGCGAACGGTATCACGGCAACAACAGTATTCTCGCCGCCCAAGAACCGCGTCGTGTGTCCTTCTCCCGTCGTATCCACCAGAACGCGAACATCACCCGCACCGAACGTATGCCTGCTACCGTCAGCAAATCCGTGTTCCAGTTGACCCGATAGTATTATCACGATCTGCTTTCGCGGAGCGGGGTGCCAATCGAGGAAGGTCCCGGCAGGGAATTCCTTTAAAAACATTGTCGAAGCCGTACTCACGGAGTTCCAGAACGGATTGTCTCCCGGAAGCTCCTCGATGTGGGACTTGTTGTCTTCTCCTTTATAAATTCTGTATATTCCCAACTTGTGTACTCATTATTATAAAACAGTCTTATGATTTCTCATTTACAAGCAATCGTTGGGGATCGCGAAGACCCTCCACTATCTCAAACGAATCTATAGACGGACCGACGCCCATTTCCGCGACCCGATCGAACATCAATTTCATCGCCTTACGAACATCCTCTGGCAGACAGAGGAAATCCTCGACTCTGAACATCTCAAAATGGTCTTTCGCAAGTCCTCTGCCAAACTGATTGGCAAAAGAGTAAACCTTTGAGGAATTTCGGCATCCCCAAATCAGTGAGAGTTGGCATGCCTCGGCAACTTCGTGTGCCCGTTCAATGCCGAGGTCTTTAGAGACCAGATTCAAACCTACGGGTAGCGGTAATCCCGTTTCTTCACACCATGCAGTTCCGAGATCACAGACACACTTAAGCCCCTTTTCCTTGTAATGGAGAATTTCTTCGTGAATCATAACCCCTGCATCTGCTTCATCCCGTTCAATTGCATCCACTATCGATTCATAAGGCATTTCCACAAGTTTTGCATCGGGACAGTACATCATCGCCAGAACACTTCCAGTGGTCGGATGGCCGCCTACCGCTACGACTTTCCCGTTCAGATCCTTTAGAGTCGAGTAATGTTTGGAAACTAGCGCAGGGCCGAAATTTCTCCCCACACTGTTGCCCGCGCAAAGTATCCAGTACTTGTCGGCGACCCTAGGGTAGAAAACTGAAGAAATGGCGACTACGTCGTACCGTGCATTCAGTGCGGCATGATTGAGCTCAATAATATGGTTTCGATGAAATACGAGCTGATGATTATTTGCACCGATTTTTACATGACCATGCTCTAATGCATAGTAGTTGAACACGTCATCGCTGTCCGGTGTATACGCTATTGACAGATCCTTCATGGAAATCCCTAACTAAGACTCAGATCACATCCCCCGGCTGATTGCTTTATACAATCGCGAGCGATCTTTTCAATACTCCGATATTTTTGATAATTACGTAACCGTACCTTCTCGAAACGGACCAATCTATTGTCATTTATATATATTCCTTTTCCAAGACCATTCGTCTCAGACGAGAATCATCTTTTTTCACTGGAAACTGCATGTTCTTGAGAACCAAATCCCCGAAGTCAGTCCTGCACGTGGAGACATATGCATACATCATCAAATGACGAGGTTTTACTGCGTTACGGCTTCCGTAGTGAAAACATGCATTGCTGTCGATGAATAACACCGTCCCTGCGGGATAACATAACTTAATGAGTTCGCTTTCCGGGACGCATGAATACATGCTGTCATCGCTTACCCGGTGTCCGCCTTTTTTTGTGTGATAATTCCCAAGTCCGTTGTAAGCTTTCTCTGATACAAACTTCGGCAGAAAACAGAAGGGACCGTTTTCCATGGTGACGTCTCTCAGAACGACGATAACATAAACCATCGGCTTATCGTGATAGTCCTGGTGAAATAGCTGGCTGGCTTTTGGCGGGGCGTCGGGGTTGTCGTCGAACTTTTTCCAGGATTCGATCAGTCTTACCCCGTAAGGTTGTGAATATGAAAGAGTGGGGATGAAACCCATGTACCCGCACACAGTCGAAAGCACATCGGAGGAGGTGGCGAAATTGAGTATGGAGGGGAATCTGGTGAAATGTTCTTCGATAATCAGTTCCTGAAAGAAAGGCCTGTAAGCCTCGCGCTTGACGCCTCCTCGCTCTTTTATAATCTCGTCGGATTCCCTGAGAAGCTCTTCCAGGCATGGCAGACATCCCGAAGTGTCGATAACCCATCCGTCTTTCATTTCATTTACGGATGTAACCGGGCTTCCGTTCTCCTCGATCAAGTCCGGGAAGCTCTCAGAGTACAGCCTCTTCCTGTGTTCGTAGAATCTGCCGAACCTGAAACTGTTGTAAGCCCTCGCGACCTCCGTGGTAGTGTTCACTCCCAGGATACTCATGTAGTTTCTGTTAAGGAGCTTGGCAGCGGGTTTGAATGCTGTGTCCATTGCTTTACAGATCATATACCCCTCATTTGTTGAAGCAGTCTGTAAACTTCACGGTTGACCGCTCTGCAAGATCTATATCTCTTAAAAGTTCCTTATTTGCGACGTTAGAAATCATACCATTTAGGAAGATTCGGGTCTAATACACCTTCAGTAATTCCTGAAGAGCCATTTCAGTCTGATCTACCATTCTTTCGATAGTGAAATTTTCTAAGATTCTAGCACGTGTGGTTTCGGAATCAATCTGAGGGAGTCTTTCTATCATTGCAAGAAGCCCCTTCGCCAGCATTTCAGGGTCGTCGTGCGGGACAACTGTTCCCGTATCGCCCACAAGCCTGGCTGAATCGCCAACATCCGTCACGACACAGGGAACGCCACAGGCCATGGCTTCTCCAATTGAATTCGGAAAACCCTCCGCATATGAAGACGAACAATAAATATCGAACGAGTTATACACGGAAGTCATGTCGCTTTTGTAGCCGGCCCAAATTATATGGTTCGTCAGGATCAGCTCGCTGCTCAAATTCTCCAAATCCATTGTATAATTCCTTCCGCCGGTCCCCACGCAAACGAAACGCACGTCTGTTCGCTCCTTTAGAACCGATGCAGCGGCTTTGAGAAATATATGAAACCCTTTTGCAGGAACAAATCGGCCGGCAATACCTATGAGCTTTTTAGTTTCCGAAACTCCCCATTCCCGCCGTGTCCGGCTCCGCGCTTCTGCATCTGGTTTGAATTTCTCCGTATTAAATCCGTTGTTGATTACGAGCTGGTTTTTGTAACTGTGACCTTTTTTATTTCTGAATGCGTAGCTCGCGTCTGAATTATATATCACCAAAGGTACATATGCAGATACCTGGTTCTCGAGGTAATAACGGATCTTATACTTAATATCGTTTTTTCCAAGGTAAAATAGATTTCCAGAACCTCGTACCCCCCAAACAATTTTAATACCCGGCATAGTTCTGACAGTAAGCCATGAAATCAACCTAGTAACATGACCGCCAAAATTGTACAGAATATCCGGATCTTCTCTCTTTAATATCCCTCTTAGCCTGGAAATAAGTTTCATTGATGTTAATGGTCCCGGAATGTCCTTATAAGGCTTGCTCGGGAAAAGAGTCTCAATATTTATTGATTCGGCTTCCCACAACTCTTTCCAATTGACATCCGTGGGATACATCGCGACAACCGATATGGTATGACCCCTAAGGTCAAGATTCCGCACCAGATGGGATAACTGGCGCATTATGCCTCCTACTCCAAGCGCCTGAACGAAAAAGAGGATTCTCATAATAATTCAAATTATGTCAAAAGATATGGATAAATTTTCCTTATAATAAATCCTGCAGGATCTTTTCGGTTTCATCGACCATTCTCTCCACGGTAAAATTTTCCACTATTCTGGCGCGTATGGCTGCCTTGTCCATTTGAGAGAGTCTTTCAATCATTGCAAGAAGCCCCTTTGCCAGCATCTCAGGATCGTTGTACGGTACTACAATCCCGGTGTCGCCCACGATCTTCGCGGAATCCCCCACATCCGTCACTACACACGGAATACCGCATGCCATGGCTTCTCCGATCACGCTCTGAAAGCCGCCCGCATAGGAAGCACAGCAAAAAATATCCATAGAATTAAATACCGAAGCCATATCACTCCTGAACCCGGTCCATATCAGTTGACTGCCCAATTGCAGTCACGGCCTAACTTCTCCAAATCACTATTATAAGTTTTGTTCCCGTCGCCCACGCAGACAAAACGCACGTCCGCTCGTTCCTTTAGAACGGAAGCCGCGGCTTTGAGAAAGATATGATACCCCTTGCCGGGAATTACACGCCCTACAATACCTATAAGCTTTTCATCTTCCGAGACACCTAATTCCCGACGAACCTGATCCCGTGCTTCTGGGCCGGGTTTGAATTTCTCGGTATCAAATCCATTGCTGATCACACACTGTTTTTTCGGGTGATTGCCCAATCCGCCATTGTAAGAGAAAGTCGCATCCGAATTGTATACCCCCAGGTCTACAAAGTTGGAGATGTATTTATCAATGCACAGAAGAGTCTTATACTTGATATCATTGTTGAGAAGCAAGAGCTTGTGACCGGCGCCCCGGTACCTCCAAACAAGTTTAATATCACGTGATGTGCCCGCAGCGAGCAACGATAAAAACCTCGGAGCATGACCGCCAAAAGAGTACAGAATGTCCGGTTTTTCGTTCTTTATTATCTTCCTTAATCTCGATGTGGCTTTTATTAACGTTATCGGATCGGGAATGTCAGTATACGGTTTGCTGGGAAATAGTACCTCAATATTTCTGGACTCGGGAGCCCATAAATGCTTCCAATTTGTATCTGAGAGATACAATGCGACGACCGATATGACGTGCCCTTTACGTTCAATGTTGACAACGAGCTGTGAGAGCTGCCGTAATACCCCCCCTACACACAGGTCCTGGAAATAAACTAATATTTTCATGAGTCCCTGATCCGTAAATCTTTGTATGGGAAATATACACACTGACACAGGTATATCTATACTTGAACTGAACCAAAGCTTTTACAAACTATCATTATTTATTGCTACTGGAATGCCTTATAGATCAGCTTTTACGAAAAAGTATTTATTAGATCATTGAGGCCGTTCTCTCTTTAGTATTCAAGTCAGTTCAA
>Ga0307426_1001768_pt1 | contig 13923 bp, 13 predicted proteins | sample SalMarWE160340MG_FD_202165 | JGI IMG/M metagenome (GOLD analysis project Ga0307426, IMG submission 202165) | Salt marsh sediment microbial communities from the Plum Island Ecosystem LTER, Massachusetts, United States - WE1603-40 | ecosystem: Environmental > Aquatic > Marine > Intertidal zone >... | reverse complement strand
TAATCGGTTTCTTGTCTGCGCGTTACCTGTTCCAGAATATCCCGACCCAGGTTATCGGGTTTATCATCGCGGCAACAGCCGGTCTCATGATCTACATCACAGTGGACGAACTCATCCCTACCTCCTGCGCAGGCACCAGCCATCAGACTATTTTTTTTCTCATTACTGGTATTATCTTTGTGGTGTTTCTGGGGCTTATTTAGTGAGAACTAAGCTGGCAAGGGTCAAATAATGTAGATCAAAAAATCGATTCATTTATAAAACGTATCAAGTCTTGCCGGCAGTGCCAACGGTATTGGTCTGCCGAGAAGATTTGGTGGCAGTATGATCTAAAAGCCAAAGCCCGAGGTTCCTTGACTTTTTTTGCATGATTTGTTACATAAATTAAGTGTTTTCGATTTAGTTTAACCTTAAAAAAGAAATTTTATATGCTTATTAACTTGGACAAACTAATTGGGGAACTTAGACAGAAACCCTGGGCAAAGGGTATTTCGGATGATAAGGAATTCGTGGTCACTCTTATGGAGTGGATTGAACAGGATGTTATAACAGGATTCCTGAACCAGGTGATCAGGCAGGTAGATGAGATAGTCGACATCAATCCTGACCTGTCCGAACCTGAGATTCTGGCTAGGGCGGCCCGACACATGGTGGAATTTTTGGGGGCCCGCCATGCATCTGTCAGGCTCTATGATCCCCAGACCGGAAAGATGCTTTCCTTTGGATCATATCCTTCGGATGAAGAAAAAAGGGAGACATTTATACCTCTTGAGGGAAGTATTGCCGGAGAAGTTGTAATGACACGTCGCCCTTATCTGGTACCCAATATTCTTAAAGAGGAGCGTTACCACAATAAGGAAGTCATTTATAAAAAGGGTGTCCGGTCTTTGATGGCTATTCCTCTTGAAATACCCCGTTTCTTCCCCCACGAGCGTGACATCTTCGGCGTAATCCAGATTTATTACTCAGAAGAGGGACGGGATTTCGAATCGCTGGAGGTTCAGACGGCCAAACTTATGGCTAAAAGATTGAGTTTTGTAATTGCCAGAAAAAAAATCCTTTCTATGCATAGAAGCGATGAAAGAAGGGAGGCGATTGGCAGGCATATCTTCCGTATATTGTGGTCCCGTGGCGGGGTCAAGATGAGGGAGGTCTTCAACAGTGTGATTCCCGAACTTGCCGATATGGTCAATATACAGAGCTGTGCCCTTTTCTCCGTTACAAATGATTCAAACCGCGTCACTCTTGAGGCCGGTTACCCGGAGGTCGAAGGATACCACAGCATTGGAAAAAGCTTTCCAATTAGTAGCGAGTTGGCCTTTACCCTGCTCATGAATCCGGAGGAGTACTCGGGGAATTCGGTTTACGAGGTGGTTACTTCCTCTTATATTCTCGTGGTGGACCCGCAAAAGAGTGATTTGATATCAAATAATCTCAAGAACTTCGCCAGGGTACATAAGATCAATTCCATACTCTACATTCCCCTCAGGGTTGACGGGGATCTGAACCATTTTGTGACTTTTGATGCCTTGGATGAAAGACAGCGCTATGGAGATGATGAAATAGACCTCTTCCTGTTTCTGGGCAGGGAATTGATTAGGGCGCAAAAAATGGAACGTCTGGATGATGCTCTTCACGATTTTAAAAATCCGGCCATTGCAACCGCGGGTTTTGCCAGGAGATTAAAAGACCTCCTCAATCAAAAAGAAACAGAAAAGACCAGAAAACAGACCCAGAAGTATGCAAGTATACTTCTTGAGGAGACAAGCCGGCTTCAGAAATTGGCCCTGAGCCTATACAATTTGGGCAATGAGGAGGTAGTTAACCTGACCAAAGTGCTCAGAAGACGTTTCGTTATAAACAAGCAAGTGATCAGGGAACAGTTCAGGGAGAACATTCACCTGAGAGAAGGTCCATTTGATTCTGAATTAAATGTCCGGTGTTATGTCCTTCATGTGGAGCGTATATTTGACAATCTGTTAAATAATGCGACAAAGGCAATTCCACCCACAGGGGGGATATTGGAAATTCGCACTTATGCGGATGGACAATGGGCCTGTGCAGAGATCACAAATACGGGCCATATGTCCGATGAGGATCGCTTAAGGTTTCTGGTGGGCGAGAGCCGGGGGCGCGGGTTCTATATTACACAGCGGATTATTCGTATCCTCAAGGGAAAGATAGAGATAAGTGGGGGAGAGGACACCACAACATTCGTAGTGCGTCTTCCCAGGCTTCCTTAGCCTCCTCCGATATGGGGTAAGAAGGCGATTTTGTCGTTAGGCTTCAGTATGTGGTCTATTGTAGACACGTTATCGTTTACGGTGACCAGGAAGTCATCTTCATTTATTGGCAAATCCGGATAGCAAGCCTTTACATGTTCCAGCAGATCTCTAACCCGGGAATGTTTCAAAAACGTCATCTGGATTTCATGGGTCCCGGTCAGAGAACGCTGAACTCCGTGAAACTGCATTGATACTACCATAGAATTTGGATGCGCCTAATTTGATAGGCGCCTTTTCTTTTCTAACAGACCGAATTCTCTGAGCAGATCCACGGCCTGTTCATCTAAAAGGTCAAATTTTTCAAGTATTTCAGGCAGCGGTATGGCATCAGGCGTATATCCCTTATGTTTGTAGACCGCATCACAGAGCTTCTTGTACGCATCTTCCCTGAGTTTGGTGACTAGAAGGTGTCTTGCCTCAGCGGTTTTAGGCACTTCCTTTCCACCCACTTGATCTGCCAGCCATTCATCGTAGTAGTCGGATCTGTCTTGGTACTCGTTGAAAAAGGCCGGTCCCATAGCCCTGAGAGGGATTTTGTCACTCAGTCTGGTTCCCTTGCCGTGACGAAGATTAATAAGCTTTTGTAACAGGTACAGTCGTTCTGAATCGTCCAGAACGTCCTGAAGAGACTTATTGCAGCCGACCGTTGCGTTAAGATATTGAACAAAGTAAGCGAGTGTCGGCTGGTTCTGTGCCGGGTTCTCGGTTTTTGCCGCCTCCGGGTGTCGTACATCAATCCAGGGGAGTTTGCAAAGCCCAACAGCGTTGAACCATGTGCGGATTAAAGGAAACCATTTCAAGGCCTTCGCCTTTGCTTCAAAGGTAGGTAATTCCTTATTGACCTGATCAATGAAGATAAGCCACGCTTCATCATGTTGCGGGCCTTTAAGGGCAAATCCATAGCCCCCTTGCTGAGCCAATGACTCCTTTGTAATATACATGGAAAACTCAAGGCCCTTGGTTTCCATTGCAAATTTGTCGAGTTCTGACACAACTTCATCCAAAGCCTTTCCTGTTTTGGCCACATATTGTTCTGCAACCCAGGCCTTTACCCGGTGCACACCTTGAGCGCATATTTTTCCGAATCCTTTTGCGAGAGCGGTTTCATGGACAAGGCGATCAACACTTTCCATATTACCCCAGACCAGTTCGTACCCGATATCTTCTCTTGAAAGATAGCCCCGCTGGACACATTCCATTAGAAATGATGCAGTAACGCCCATCGAGATTGTATCCAGTCCGTATTCATCACAATACCAATTGTATTCCATGATGAAATGGGGATCGAAGATGCCCATACACGTGACGGCTCCGGCTGTTTCATATTCAGGTCCATCAATGCCTACCTTTCTTCCGGCGTGAGGACCATGTTTCAAGGTGACGTTCTCAGCCCCTTTTGCACAGGCCAGGTTACATCCCTTATAACAGCCGTCAGGTGTTTTCTTTGTAAAATAGCGTTTAAGAAAGACATCCGCGAATACGGCTTTCGCATCAGGATGCTGACCGTACTGGTAGTTTTGTACAGGCAGGATGTGATATTTGTTCATATATTCCACCAGGATGGGCGTTCCCCAGCTGGAGAGGCGGAGTTGCTGCGGGTCCGCCTGGCTAATGACCTTTTTGAGATTTGCACCTGCCTGCTTGACAGCTTTACTGTCAACAGGGTTATTGATACCTGACCTGGACAAGCTGGAACGCACAATGACGGCTCTCAGGCCTTTGTGGCGCATGACCGTTCCTGTGCCTCCTCTACCGGCCTGTTTGCAACGCAGCCTTTTCCGACGTCTGTCATAAAACAGGCTGTTTATAATCCCGAACCTGGTGTTGGCCGCCCCTATACCGTTTGTTACTGCTGCAATATTTTCGTCAAGTACTCCTTTGCTAAATTCCTTTAGTAGGACATCACCATATGACAATGCTCCCTGATCAGTCTGTTTATCCGCTGCAGGCGCCTCGGCAATCTGAATGACACCTCTATCGGCGTCTACGATCAAGACCACATCCCTGTTTGAGATCCCTGAAATGGCCAGGGCGTCAAACCCGCAGATTTTCAGGAGGGGTGCAAAATGACCCCCAATATTTGAGTCTACGAAAGTATCTGTTAGTGGGGAGATTGTGCCAACAATAAACTTACCGCTTCCAGGGAACCTCGGTTCATTACCCAGCGGTCCACTGGCCATAACAAGAATATTCTCGGGGCTGTCATAGCGGGTGTCTCCTGATGTGCCGTCCCATATCAATTTCAGGGCATAACCCCGGCCGCCCACATATTTTTCTTTGAAACCCGGTGCGAGTTTGATAAGTGATATGTCACTTGAGCCTAAGTCAACCTTTAGGATCTGGTCTGTATAGCCACCTTTTATCTTGCCGGGATTATAGCTGAGGGATTCAATTATTTTCATTTCCTTTTCCGCCTGAAAGTTATTTGGTATTGATACGAAAATTTTGTTGTAAAAACGCCAAAATAGGACATGAGTATAGGCAAAAGGGGGATATTGTCAATAGATTTTATTCCGTTGTATGCAAAGGCCTTTCATCAGGGTTTATTCGGATTTTAACTTACTGCATTGTTTAACTTGAATAGAATGATCTTTCTTGGTATGAATACTTTGTTAAATGTATTAAGAAAAGGCCTCAAAGCCACGATTAATCTATTAGTTAGTACTATACGGGTGCAGTAAGCCCATGGGTTTTTATTCACAGCTTTTTAATAGATCGAGAAAGGACATCATATGGAGACAATAAAAATCATGCCTTGCCTGGATATGAAAGAGGGTAGGGTGGTCAAGGGTATTCATTTCGTGGACTTAAAGGATGCGGGAGACCCGGTGGAAAATGCCGCATTTTATCAAGAAGAGGGTGCTGACGAGCTGGCCATGCTGGACGTTGCAGCAACCCTGGAAAATCGGAAGACCCGGCTGGAATGGGTGAAAAACGTTTCGTCCGTTATAGACATTCCCTTGACGGTTGGGGGAGGAATAGCAAGCCTGGAAGATATTGAATCTGTGCTTCAAGCCGGTGCAAGCAAGATATCAATGAACAGCGCTGCAGTTAGTAACCCTAATATAGTCCGCCAAGCGTCGGAAAAATTCGGAAAACAGACAATAACCGTGGCGATTGATGCTAGAAGGAACAAGGAAATGCCTTCGGGTTTTGAACTGGTAGTTTCAGGTGGAACCAAACCGGTTGAAAAAGACGCTATTGAATGGGCCAAAAAATGTCAAGAACTGGGCGCCGGTGTAATCTTGCCAACGAGCATGGATGGTGACGGCACCCAGGACGGGTTCGATCTGGAATTTACAAAGGCTATATCAGACTCGGTTGATCTGCCGGTCGTTGCCTCGGGAGGCGCCGGAAAGCTGGAACACTTTTATGAAGCCGTCGTAAAAGGTGGCGCCCAGATACTGCTGGCTGCTTCAGTATTTCATTACCGTATCTTGAAAATCGGGGAGGTAAAGGAATATTTGAGAGATAAAGGTTTGAATGTCGAGGTCTAATAATACGGTGTCAAATCTGCAAAAAACATTTCTTTGTGGTTGGTTCTCTCACAAACCCATATCATACTGGAGGTGTACACAATGCCCACTTATGATTTCAGGTGCGAGAAGTGCAAGAAGAAGTTCACCCTTACTATGACAATCTCAGAATATGAGAATAAGAAAATCAGGTGCCCCAAGTGTAAAAGCACAAGGGTCAAGCAACAGATTACATCTTTTCAGGCTATAACTTCCAAAAAGAGTTAAAATTTTTGTAATATTCATAAGTGATGACAAGACTGTTTCAACCGCCTTTTCGGCGATGCCACTTTCCTCAAGGCGTTATCTATTCCTTTCGGAGTGGGTGGCCAAATATATACGCGGTTTCCAAACGAGCCAGCAAACTCCCATTAAGTCTGTGGTCTAAACCGCATATATTTGGCCACGGCAAAGTCCGGTGGTATTCTTTTTGAGATAACGCCTTTTGGAAACCTGCACCGCCTCAAGTAACATGAAAGAATCACTATTGATGCCAAAACTTTTGAACAATACAAATAATATAAAACTTTAATCGTTAGGGACTCGTCAAAAGCCCGCAAACAGGCTGAAAAATGGTGAGTCTTTCTAATCTGTTTCCCGTGTGGTAGATTGCATACTTGCTAATGAAGGCTTTTATAGAAAACAGGAGGTAGCTGAAGATGAAATGCCCCCATTGTGAAAAGGAGATACCTGGTTCACCTTGTCCGGAATGTGGTACGCTGGTTCCCGAGGGCGCGAAATACTGCATGGAGTGCGGGTTTTCCCTGGGACAAGAAGTAGATGAAAAATTTGATGACGACGATGGGTTTAATATTGAAGACAGGGTGCTTTGTCCTGATGGCACCTGTACGGGAATAATTGTTGATGGAAGATGCACAGAGTGTGGAAAGACCCCCGGGGAAATCAAGGAATCAATCGAAGATAAAATGTGAAGGCAAATCATTCTATGTATGAATTGAAAATCATTTCCCAGTTTGCTGCAGCCCACCAGCTCAGGGAGTTTGAAGGGGGATGCGAAAAACTTCATGGCCATAACTGGAAGGTGGAGGTGTATGTTGCAGGAAATAAACTGGAAAAGAATGGTTTGTTGATTGATTTCAGGATGATCAAGGACGCAACAAAAAAGATTTTGGATAGGCTGGACCACAAATTTTTGAATGAATTGGAGCCTTTTACAAATTCAAATCCATCCTCGGAAAATATTGCCTGCCACATATTCAAATCCCTTTCCCGGGAATTGAACGACGATACAGTTAAGATCACCAAGGTGACCGCCTGGGAATCAGACTCTGCTTGTGCAAGCTACACGGAACCTTGATTTGGATTAAATACATAGTATCGTTTAAAAGTATTGGTAAGAATATTTCAAGGTAGTTTTCGGCGATGCCAATTCTTTTTAGAGTTATCAAATGACTATGTTGTCTGATGAGAGGTGAGGTTAAGCCGTATGAAAATAGTGGCTTTTATACCGGCAAGATACAAATCCAGCCGTTTTCCAGGAAAACCTCTTGCACATATTGCCGGCAAACCCATGATTCAGCGTGTCTATGAATGTGCAGTCGCATGCCCTGAACTTTCAGGTGTCTGTGTGGCTACGGACGATGAACGTATAGCAGCCTGCGTGAAAGATTTCGGGGGGAATGCGGTTATGACCGAAAAGTCACATCGTTCGGGCACGGATCGTATAAGCGAGGCGGCATTCAAAATGGGTCTGAAGAAAGATGACCTGGTTGTAAATATCCAGGGCGATCAGCCTTTCTTTCACCCATCTCAGATCTCCAGATTGGTAACCCCGCTCACAGAGGATGAATCCATATCCATGACTACCCTGAAGTACAGGATCACGGAAAAAAGCGAAATCAAAAACCCCAATCACGTAAAGGTTGTCACGGACAGACAGGGGTTTGGCCTGTATTTTTCACGTTCTCCAATCCCCTTTTACCGAAGTACCACATCAAGTGAAGAGTTCTACAAACACCTTGGTCTTTATGCATTCAGGATGGGGTTTTTGCTCCAGTTCACGCGGTTTTCTGAAGGGGTGCTTGAGTCTGCCGAGAAATTGGAACAATTAAGGGCACTTGAACACGGCATCAAGATCAAGGTGGTGGAAACCCCTTTTGATTCCATTGAGGTTGACGTTCCGGAAGATATTAAAAGGGTGGAGAAAATGTTTTATAGTCAACTATATTAAGATGGACCAATCGAATCCGGTTATCTGGAAACTAAAACCTCCCTCCCCATCTGTTTCACAACTCTCCCGTGAAGCTGGAGTAACTCCCCTTCAGGCTCAACTTTTGATAAACCGAGGCATCTCGACTCCAACACAGGTGATGTCCTTTCTGAATCCGCGCCTAAGCAATATGGCTGATCCTATGCTCATGATGGGGATGCCAGATGCCCTGGACATTATCTTGAGGGCTATTGAAAACCGAGAAAAAATCACAATATATGGGGACTATGATGCTGATGGTCTGACCGCTACAGCCATTTTGTTGAATTTTTTTTCGAGTCTTGGCCTTCAAGTCTCTTTTTACATTCCCAACCGCCTTACGGAGGGCTACAGCCTTAATAAAGAGGCCATTTCAGAAATCGCTGAGAACCAAACAAAACTTATTATTACCGTAGACTGCGGAACAAACAACACTAGTGAAATAGCTTTGGCAAAAAGCCTCGGCATGAATGTCGTTGTTACTGATCACCATCAGGTACCTGAGGATTTCCAGGCCCAATGCCCTGTTGTGAATCCCCGGCAACCTGGCTGCCCTTTTCCCTTCAAGGATCTTGCAGGAGTGGGTCTGGCTTTTTTTCTAACCGTCGCGGTCAGAACAGCCTTGAGGCAGGTTGGTTGGTTCAGAACAAGGAGTGAGCCTGATCTTAGAGAATATCTTGATCTGGTGGCCTTGGGGACTGTGGCGGACAGAGTGCCGCTCCTTGAACAAAATCGGATACTTGTGCATTACGGGATAGGGGCTATGGCAGAAAGCCGATGGCCCGGGATATCAGCAATGAAGGAAGTTGCTGGTATTGAGGATCCGGGGATAACAGCCGATGATCTGGCTTTCAGACTCGGACCCCGGCTGAATGCTCCCGGAAGGATGGGTGATTCCCACACGGGAATCAGAGCACTCATTGCACAGGATCCAATTCTGTCACGTGATCTTGCGTTAAGGCTGAACGCTGCTAATAGTCAGCGCCAGAATGTGGAGCAAGACATCCTTAATCAAATCGAAGGCCTGATCAGGAAAATTGAGGGAGTCAGGGATTCCAGGACATTAGTTGTAGCTGGTGAAAATTGGCATAAAGGTGTTTTAGGCATTGTTGCATCAAGGCTCGTGGACAAATACCATCGTCCTTCCTTAGTCCTTAGCCTTCAGGGTGATATGGCCTACGGGTCCGGAAGAAGCATACAGGGTTTCAATCTTTACAAGACCTTGACAAAGCTGGGGCCCCTTTTTGAGAAGTTTGGGGGACATGCGCATGCCGCTGGTTTTACATTGAAAGCGGCGAATCTCAACACCCTTAAAAATGAACTGGAAAGCCTTGCGCTAGAAACCCTGCGAGATTCGGACATGGTCCCAGCTATTGAAGTCGATGCCAAAATTTCTATTGACAATATCAGGCCTGAAATGCTCCACGAGATAAGGGCATTATCGCCGTTTGGGGAAGGAAACCCGGAACCCTTTTTTTACGCCGGCCCATTAGAGGTATTGGAATCCCGTATTGTGGGTGAGCGACATTTGAAATTAATGGTGCGACAGGGGAAAAGGGGTTATGAGGCCATCGGTTTTGGAATGGCGGACAAGCATCCGCTCGAGGGTAAGACCATCGACATGGTCTTTACGCCTGAGCAGAATTGTTGGCAGGGATATGAGAAAATACAGCTTAGAGTTGCTGATATTGCAAGAAGCGAATAGGTTTCGAACAGAAAAGTGGCGCTACGCAACTTTTTTGCGAATTTATCAAATTTAGTCCTTGAAGATCTTTGCTGCAAGCTCTATATCTTCGGGGCAGAAAATGAACAGGGATTTTTTCCCATCGGGCAGGGCTGAGCCATAGACATAGTTGATATTGATTCCTTCTTGCCCGAATTTTTTAGCCATTTCAGCCAGTGTGCCCGGCCGGTTTTCTATCTCCAATGCAATGACCGGCATAATATCGAAGACATACTCCGCCTTTGACAGCAAATCGATTGTTTTGTCCGTCTGGTCGACCAGAAGACGTATCAGTGCATAATCAGCTGAATCCTTCTGCATTGACCCATAGCTGGCAGCCGGTGCAATTCTCTTCAGGGATTTTCCCCGCGCCTTGAAAAGTTCCTGGACGTATTTGGAAGCATCCTGAATGGTGAGGGCATCAATGTTAATCCCTTCATCTGATAGCATGGTTGCCAGTTTTCCCAGTTCACCGGGAATATTTTCAAGAAATAGAGAAATCTCGGTTCTTACCATTCTTTGCCTCCTGAGCCTATTCTTCTTTCAAAGTCTTGAAATATTTCAAGAAATCAGAATCCGTTGAAAGGACAAGCGAACTGTCTTTGCCCATGGTTTGCTTGTAAATATCAAGTGTCTTTATAAAGGAATAAAATTCAGGGTCTTTGTTGTAGGCCTGGGCATATATGAGGGTAGCTTTTGCATCGGCCTTACCCTTTATCTCCTCTGCCTTCCTATAGGCCTCGGAAGTGATTCTTTTCAGGTCTCTTTCCTGGTTGCCTTCAATTTTACGGGCCTCTCCTTGGCCCTCTGAGCGAAATTTTTCGGCAATCTGTTGCCGTTCCGCAATCATTCTTGCGTAGACCGATTTCTGGACTTCCTCCACATAGTTGAGTCGCTTTATTTTCACGTCAATGAGCTGAATACCGAATTCCTTCAACTTGGGATCGGCCTGCTCCAAGATTCCCTTTACTATCTTTTGTCTTCCAGTTGTGATTTTTTTTATAATTCTCTCTTCCTGGATTTTATCGAGGCCGATTTCAAAGGTATCCAGTTCTCGACTTGTCCATCGGACCGTTTCTATCAGGGGATAGGAGGAAATGAAATTACGCACCCCCGCATCGAGGATATCATCTAATCGGGCCAGTGCGCCTGTAACATTGCCTACCGTCTGAAAAAATCTCAGGGGGTCCACTATTTTCCATCTTGCAAAGGTATCAACGTAGATGTAGGTCTTGTCTAAGGTCGGAATCTGGCTTGGGTCGCCGTCCCACTCAAGAAGATTCTTATGAAAGTAGTTGGCCTGCTGGATGATCGGAATCTTGAAATAAAGACCGGGTTCGGTCTTGGGGTCTCCCACGGCCTTGCCGAACTGTGTGATGACCACCTGCTCGGTTTCATCTACAATATAGGCCGCTGAAAAAAGAGCGATCAGTATGATGACAGCGGGTATGATCAGTCCCTTGAATTTCATTTTTTGCCTCCTTCGGGGTTGCCGAGGTTTAGTAAGGGGAGAAGGTTTTTCTGGTCAGCATCCACAATGTACTTGTTTCCAATCCTCGGAAAGATTTCCAGAATGGATTCAAGATAGAGACGTCTTCGGGTGACATCCTTTGCCTTTGCATATTCCTCATAGAGCGAGAGGAATCTTGAGGCATCACCCTCGGCCCGATTTACACGATCAAGGGCGTAGCCTTCTGCCGCCTTTATTGTTTTTTCAGCCTCGCCTTTTGCCGCAGGAATGATCTTGTTGTACGCCTCCCTAGCCTGGTAGATCGTTCTCTCCTTTTCCTGGGTGGCCTGATTTACCTCATTGAATGAAGGCTGAACCGGCTCGGGCACGTTAGTCTTTTTCATCTCTATGGTATTCACTTTGATGCCTGTTTCCGCCTCATCCAGTTCCTTCTGTAGTAACTTTTTGGCCTCTGCGGCGATTTCCTCTCTCTTGCTGATTACTTCGTTGATGCTCCTGTCACCCACAACGAGACGCATGGTGGATTCAGCCAGGTCTCTCAATGTGGACCTGACGTCCCGGACTTTAAAGAGGTATTTATAAGGGTCATTTATGCGGTACTGTACTATCCAGGGAACAACTGCAACATTCAGGTCGCCGGTCAGCATCAGGGATTCGCCTAAATAGGCGGAACCGGATGCATAGCGGGTTTTTATGCCCGCCTGGAGCGTTCTAAAACCAAATTCCTCTTTAAAGACATATTTGACCTTGACCTTGCTAACCTTCTCAATGCCTCTGGGGAGTTTAAAATTAAGACCCGGAGGTGAAGTTCTTACATATTTTCCGAATCTTTGTACGATTCCAACCTCATCTACAGCCACCGTAAAAATTGAGCTGGAGCCGATAAAAAAGACGAGGATGGCTATGATGATAAGCCAGATTCCGCCGGGAAATTTTCCCTTCGCACCCTTGAATTTTGCAATGACTTCATTAAAACCTGGAGGGCCTCCAAGGCCGCCTGAGCCTCCACCTGAACTGCTTTTTCGCTGTCCTTGCAGCTTGTCCCAGTCCCATGCCATATTCTCACTCCATAAAAGATTTGATAGCCTTTTGCCGGATTGTGTCGAAGAATACTTTAAAATAAAGGATATAGACAAAATGTAGCGACGTCAAGGGGTAATGATCATTAAGACCCTGTCTTGACTTTTACATTCAGGACACCTAAGCTTTAGAATCATTTTCAGACCTCATTGCAGAGCATTTTTCTTTGAAAGCCAATAAAGATTTATGGAAAAGGACAGAAACTCACTGACTTCGCTAAAAGACATCATCGGGAATTTGCTCGGCAATGGTTCATTGCCATTTAACCCGGATGATGCAGGTATCTGGAAGTTCTGGGACGAGATAGTTGGATCTGCTGTTTCGAAAAACGCCCGGCCTTCCCGGATTAAGAACGGTATGCTCCGGGTCACGGTTTCAGATCCTATATGGCTTCAGGAACTGCAGTTTATTGAGGAGAGTATTAGAGAAAAGTTAAACGAAAAATTGGGCCGAAATGCCGTAAAGAAGGTAGAATTTAAGATAGGCCCGAAGTCGGAAACATGAAATCGATTTTTCTTCTTCACTCATAACATCAGTTTTCCCAGTTCCCTTGCCCGAGAAGGGGAGGGCATATTTCGAGGCCCGGCTTGCCGCCCAATGTGGCCTCTATGAGGGCTAATTTGGCACCCGATTCCAGGTTAGGGTAATTGATTTGGATCCTCTTTGGTTCCAGGTTATACTTTCTAAAACGGGCGAGGATGTCCACCAGGCGAACTGATGGGTAAATCAGGGCCAGCCTTCCTTTTTTACAGAGAATGTCTGTTGTGGCTTGCAAAATGTCATCAACAGATGCCAGAATTTCGTGCCTGGCAATTGCCCTGCGTGGGTCAGGGTTGATTCGTCCGCTTTTGACCTTACGATATGGAGGGTTGCAAATTATCACATCGGCTGATTCTTTGGCCATGGGAGGCCGTCTGATATCCCCGATGATGATATTCATCTTATCCTGGAATCCGTTTAAGAGGGAGTTTCGCGCAGCCTGAGAGGCCAGGTCTTTTTGAATTTCAACCCCGAACGCATGTCCGACTTTTCTTGTAAGCAGCAGTATCAGAAGTATTACGCCGCAGCCGGTGCCGAGATCTACAACAACGTCTCCAGGCCTGACCGTGACAAACTGGGAGAGCAGGATGGCATCAATGGAAAACCTGTAACCGTCCTTGGATTGAATCAGCTTCAGGCGGCCTTCCATGAATTGGTCGATGCGTTCATCTGCCTGGATGTTGGTTTTATGGGGTCTGAATGGTTTCATGGGGATCTATTTTGTTGAATACCAGACCGGTTAATACCTTGGGGTAGAAATATGTCGATTTTCTCGGCATAACCAGGGAGTTGCCGGCGATTTCTTTTACGTGATCTATCTTGGTGGAATTTAGCAGAAAAGCCATTTGGTATTTTCCTGCTCGAACATCGGAAACAGCTGTTTTCATGCTGCTTTGATAATGAAATATCTCTTCATTATCCAGGTCTTCTTTACTGAACCCAAGGGTTTTCTGGAAAATGAATCGGGAGAGTACCAGTACATCAAGTTTTTTGAGCGAAGGGTGAAGGTCGTCTCCCATCTCTTTTCTTGCGGCTGGTTCGAGTGAGAAAAGGAAGTACCTGGAAGCCGTATGCTGGTAGAAGGCAATAACAGAATCGGT
>Ga0307426_1001766_pt1 | contig 13928 bp, 11 predicted proteins | sample SalMarWE160340MG_FD_202165 | JGI IMG/M metagenome (GOLD analysis project Ga0307426, IMG submission 202165) | Salt marsh sediment microbial communities from the Plum Island Ecosystem LTER, Massachusetts, United States - WE1603-40 | ecosystem: Environmental > Aquatic > Marine > Intertidal zone >... | reverse complement strand
GGCTGTGCCGATGAGAAAACGGGTGGACAATTCACCAGGCGGCGGCTCTACGAGACCCGGCATCATGCCGCTGAGCAGATTGGCAAAACGGTGGCGCAGCGAAAACAGACCGTCGGAAATTTGTTCTCGCACGTCATCGAGTGTTTTCGCGAACTGGCTTCGCGCCGGCCTCGCGGCGCGCCGTCTCGCTGCGGTATGTAGGCCGGGACCTGGCTGTGCATATTCACCTTGCAGCTCGTTCCTCGTACTCGCGGCTGGCTCCTGGTGGGCGACCTTCCTTTCACCACGCAGGACCAGGCGTGCAAGCACGCCGGTAAGATCGTCGTTGCTTGCGGCCACCAGACGATCGATCGCTTGCACCGGATCGAGGGAAGAGAGTCCGGATAACGTCGTGTCCGACCAAATCGGGGGCGCAGCCGTGGTCAGAATGAAAAGATCGCTCGGCTGAACCTCGAGGTGATGGTAGCGAACGTATGGCGAGATGGAGGCGCCCAACGGTCGTCTGCTTGCCTCCTCGGAAGTCAATCGAAGCACTCGCCCGGGCCGTACGAGCACCGCCTGTCCGGTTCCCGCTTGTGCGATGTACAGATCTCCGTGGTGAAGCGCTGCGGCCAAAAAATGACAGCGGATAGGCTCGCTGACCTCTTCATCTTGATTCAGGTCGGTGAGGTGATCGTTGATGGTCTCCACGGCCTCGCGCAGTGCAGAGGTCACCGAACCCGGCGTGCCGAAGTAGGCGTCCAAAGCGAGACGCGTGAGGTGGTCGATGAATCCGGATGGCGGGTTGCTGCCGTCGGAAAACCGCAAAGTGACGAAGAGCATGTCCTCCTTGCGCCCGCGCGCTGCCCGCCGCGGCGCGGTCTGTGCTGCCGTGCCGGGTGGCGGTGTGATTCTGACACCGCCACCTGCGATATGGAGTAAGGCTACATCTGCTTCCACGGTTTCACTCTCTTGTGTATTTTACAGAATCGCCGCCAATGAGCAACTCTCGGTCTCTGATGGTGCAAGAAGCTTGCCTGGACTGGTAGAATGATACGATAATCAGCTCGTCCCTCGAACGTTGCACGGTTGCGTATGTCGACTGAACTTACTTCCCACACACCGTTCCAGCGCCATGTATTACGTTGGAACGCCGTGGCGAAGATTGTGGATGGGGAAATTGTAAGGCTGGTTTGCGAAAGGAAACAAGATGCGGATCTCTTTTGTGCGCGACGATGAGACCTTCGATTCCCGCTCCGGGCGCTGGAACCAACTGCTCGCGAAGTCCATCACGAACGTGCCCTTCCTGCGCCACGAATTCCTGCGTGCCTGGTGGACGGACATGGGCGGCGGTGAGTGGGAATCCGGGGAGTTGTGGATCGCAGAAGGTCGAGACGCGCAGGACGATCTGATCGGGATCGCGCCGCTTTTCCTTTCTTCCGTAGACGGCCGGCTCACGTTGATGTTCATCGGTTCGCTCGAGATCGCGGATTATCTGGATTTTATAACGTCCATCGAGAATTGCGAATCGTTTCTCCTGGCATTCTGCGAATCGCTGGTTGCAGACGGTCCCGAAGGTTGGGAAATCTTGGATCTGTATAACATCCCCGAAGGCTCGCCCAGTCTGGCGGCGCTGGAGAAACTCGCCGCGGAACGCGACTGGCAGGTCAAACGGGAGATAACCGCCCCTTGTCCGTGGGTAAGCCTGGACGGCGGTTGGGAGGATTATCTATCCCGTTTGGACTCGAAGCAAAGGCATGAACTGCGGCGCAAGATGCGCCGGGCTGCGAAACATCTCCCCAGTGTCACCTGGGAGGTAGTGAAACCCGAAGACGATATCGGACGCGCGACAGATGTTTTTCTACGGCTGATGGCTAAAGATCCCCAAAAGGCAGATTTTCTATCCCAGGCGATGCGAACACAATTCCATCGGCTGACCCGCAGCGCCCACGAAGCAGGTTGGCTGTACCTTTCGTTTCTGAAAGTCGGCGAGCAATTTGCCGCGGGGTACCTGAATTTCGATTATGCAAACCGAATCTGGATATACAATTCCGGCATAGATTTGGATTTTCGAACAACTTCACCGGGATGGGTTTTGTTGGGGTACATCATCCGCTGGGCCGCAGAGAATGGCAGGGATGCGGTAGATTTCCTGCGCGGTGATGAAGACTATAAGTACCGCCTCGGTGGGGAGGATCGTTCGATCGTGCGCATGACGATCGAACGAAGTTGACCGCCCACGAGGCATTCGATGATGAACGGCGCGTATCTCGGTTTGACGCTAACGGTAATTCTTTGGGGGGCGTCTTTTGTAGCGACTAAAATCGCTTTACAGGAGATCGCCCCTGCGGTAATCGCCTTCTTGCGTTTCGCCATGGGCGTGGCCGTACTTTTTCTGATCCTGATCAAGCGGAACGAGCTGCGACGCTTCACGCTTCGCGAATTGCCATCGTTGGGCGTGTTGGGCATATTGGGGATCACCGTTCATCAACTGCTTCAAGCCAATGGTCTGCAGACCGCGTCGGCGACAGCCACCTCGTGGATCGTCGCAACGATTCCGGTGTTCGTCGCTTTGCTGGGCTGGGCCTTTCTCGGTGAAACGATGTCTGGCTCTCGGGTTTTGGGAATCCTGCTTTCCGCCTGCGGCGTACTCGCCGTAGTCGGAAACGGCGACTTCAAGTCCCTGATCCAGGGAGGCTTCGGCACTGCCGGCGATCGCTTGATCGCCATCAGCGCGGTGAACTGGGCAGTCTTCGTCGTTCTCAACAAGCGTGTCTTCATGAAAAATGAAGGATCGGAATCGCGATCGGCCGTAGGGCAGATGTTTGCCATCATGTCCATCGGCTGGCTTCTATTACTCCCTTGGGCGATCGCCGACGGCGGGTTGGGGGAATTGGAGCGCGTTAGTTTACAGGGCTGGCTGGCGCTTGCTTTCCTCGGCGTAGGTTGTTCGGGCGTGGCGTACTATCTCTGGTTTAGCGGCTTGGAACGGATCGACGCCACGCAGGTGGGCGTCTTTCTTTACCTGGAGCCAATCGTGACCGTCCTTCTGGCATGGCAGATCCTGGGGGAGAAGATCGGCGCAGCGACAATCCTCGGCGGTGGGGCCATTCTGGTGGGGGTTTGGCTGGTCAATCGCAATCCAGCCCTACGGCCATCGTACGTCTCGCCTGTCGAATAGCAGTTCATCTGCTGCCCTTCAATTTCCCTTTACAACGACGCAGCTGCGCCGGGGCTGCCGGAATCCTCTCAATCTCATGACCAGGGCCAGATTCCCAGGCTCCAGATAAACGCCAGTCCCAGACCCAGCAGAAAGCCGAGTCCCAGCAGGCTGACGACCCACAACATGAATTGCGTGGTTCGACTGCGTTTTGAGAACCCTCTCCGTGATTTTTGGGGCACTTCGAGAACCACGATAGTGATGTTGTCGTGCCCCCCTCGTTCTAGCGCCATGTCCGTGAGTCGTTCGACGGCCTGCAGGGGATCGTGTTCGACGAGTACCTGCTGAATCTCCTCATCTTCAACCAGGTCGGTTAGACCATCCGTGCACAACAAGAGCATGTCACCCGTCTGGAGGGTCATGCCCTGGTTGGATTCGGATTGCTTATCGCTTTCGTTGTCTTTCATCCGCAAACGAATATCGGGTTCGGTTTGAATTTGGGACCCGATGTAACGTCTTAGTACGTGGGCCTGCGGATGATCGCGCGCCTGTTCGGGCTGGATGATGTCATGCTCGATGGCTTCCTGCACCCAGGTGTGATCGATGCTGATTTGCCGGATCGACCCGTCGCGCAGCAGGTAGATGCGGCTGTCCCCGACGGTGGCCGTGTAGAGTCTCGAGCCGATGATCCAGGCAGTTACGACGGTCGATCCCATGCCTTGTTGTGCGTCGTTCGTTCGAGAGGCTTTGGCCACGACATCGTTGGCTTCCAGAATCGCCTGCTGCAGGCTTAATGTGGGTTGTGCGATGCGTGAGGCCGTCAGTCGATTGACGATGGTCTCCACGGTTAAATCTGAAGCGACCTCGCCCGCATTGTGACCGCCAATCCCGTCGGCAACGATGGCCAGCAGCGCCGGCACGGATGTACGCTCCATGCGATAGGCCGTTACGGAGAAGCGGTCCTCGTTGTTCGTGCGGGTTTCGCCGGTATGGCTGTGTGCGGCAACGTTGAGGTGAGGTTTATCGGTTGGTATCACGTTTGCCTCCCCTGACTGTGTACTGCAGTGGATGGATTGGTGGCGCTCGGATAAATGCGGATCGTCGCTGGTGGGGGAGGCGCGGATTGCAGAAAACGCATCTTCACGCGGCCGATGTGGATCAGATCGCCGTGGGAGAGTATTCGCCCCTCTTCGGAGACTTCCTCGTAATTGACCCAGGTTCCCGCCTCCGATCCCTGATCTTTCAGCAGGTAATTTCCACCTGCCTGACGTATGAGGCGAGCGTGTAAATTGGATACGGATGGATCCAGCAGCGGTGCCGGAGTCATGCTGGGATCGCGTCCCAGGATGACGTCGCCCCCCGTGAGCGGGATGGCATCCAAATCCGTATCGTCGTCGTCGAGCAGCACGAGCCGAGCTTCCACCTCCTGCGGGGCCGCCTGCTTCCGGTAGCCGGCGCGTTTCAAATGCTGTCTGAGTACCGACGAGCCTTGCTTGGTTTCGGCGGCGGCTGCCGTCTGCGTGCGTGTACCGCTGAGGATCATGGTAGAGACGGCGATGCCCAAAATCAGGATAAAGACGGCGCCGATCACAGGCCCTACTGCGCTGCGCAGTGAACTCAAGCCGCGCGGCGGCGTATTTACTTCGATGGATACCGGAAGCTCAATGGACACGCCTTGCAGTCCCAGACTGTCCTCGACGACCGCTTGAATCGTGTGCGCCTGGGATTGAAGATACTTGCTCAAATCCCAATCGAGGTAATCGAAGGGTTCCTGATCGCGAACCGCGACGATTTCACCATCGACGACCAACTGACTTTGTCTCAACGTCCTGGGATGGCCGTCCGGAAATGTGATCAGCAGTTGCAGCGTTCGGGAAGTCGGCGGCAGTTCCTCCATGGTCAGGCCGGCTTCGTCGGTCTCTCGGGTAATTTGATCCGGAGGCTGGATGAACGCCACGTCCGGGGGCATCACGTTGATCTCGAACGTCTGAATCTCGGAATAGACTTCGAGATCGGCATCGGTGAGGCGAATTTGGACCAGATGACTGCCGGAGGATATGACGTTGGAAGGGTAGGTCAATTTGTATTCCGCGCGCTGTGCCAGGATTTTTTCTGCGAGTTCGGAGAGTCCCTGATTTGGATCGAACAAGAGGAATTGGCCGCCGGTTGCTTCTGCCAGTTGACGCAGAGGTTCTGCTTCGGGCTGCTCCATATTCTCTGCTTGCCCGAACAGGACGGGATGGATGACGATGCCCGACATGCGAGCTCGAGTGATGATGTTGGAAATCGAGACGTCCTGTGGAATGCGCATCAACGGCGTCAGGAAGACGACGTGCGTCGGCATACCCGGATGGGAGGGCGTCTCCAGGACGACGTCGAGGGCGCGCAGTAAAGTGTCGTAACCGCTTCTGTTCTCGTCATAGGTCGGCGTGAATTCGTCCAGCGTGGCTGCGAGGTCGGCCGTCGAGCGCGTGTGTGACAGCAGAATTCCCTCGGCCGTGACCAAGCGCAGATCGTCAACGTCGATCACGCTCGCTGCCGGCGTCCGCCACCAGGACAGCAGCGCCTGCCTGGCCAATTCGAAACGGGAACGTCCGAGGGAATCACGCACCTTCATGTCCGCCGTCGTGTTGATCACGAAAACCTGACGCGTCCCGACTTGCTCCTCGGTTATGGTGTGATCCAACTGAAGCGCGTCATTTTCAAATACACTGAAGTTCGACGCCGAAAGCCCCGAGATATGCTCCCCGGCGCCATCGGTGACCGAGAGGTAGAGCGTTATCCGGGGGAAGTCGTCCGTGATCGGCCGGGAGACGCGCACGGTCACGTTCTGCTGCGCATGCGTCAGGGAGAACGGCAACATGAAAAGGAAGATGAGAAACGGAACGCACTTCCGTCGTATTGCGGCCGGCTTGGGCATGTGACCATTGTAGCATGTCACTTTGGGTCGGGAACAGGCAGTTTGCAATCGGCTTACAAACCGCGCGCAAGCAGGCACTCAGGTTGTATGATGCTGTTGAAGGAAGCGTTCGAAAGCTCGTGCAAGTAATCAGAGTCGGACGATTTTCGAGGGTATGACCGGGATTGTGGAGAGAACCATCATGAACACGAATGAGCGCATGATCCGTTTCGTTTTCGTCAGTGGTTTTCTGACAGTCTTGGTGGTAGAGGTCTGGCTGCTGGTTCGAGCAGTCGGCACGCTTCTGTAGGTATCGCGGTTATCGGTATATCGTTTGGTTGATGTGTCGTTTCAACAGCTTATGAGAATGTGTCGGTAGTGTTTCGTCGGTAGTGTTAAGAGCCTCCCTCTGGCAGACCTTCCCGCTTACCCCCCATAAGCGGGAAGGTCATTTTAACGGCGCCGTCCGTTTTGGTGTGCGGAATCAAAAAGTGGGAATCGGATCTCGTCGAGGTGCGCTTGCTTGGTTCGCTGTGAGAAAAGTGGGCTTAGCTCTTGGCTTTATTCCCACTCGATCGTTGCCGGAGGCTTGGAGGAGATATCGTAGACCACACGGTTTACGCCGGCGACCTCATTGACGATACGGTTGCTGATGCGCGCCAGCATGTCATGCGGAAGCCGTGCCCAATCCGCCGTCATGAAATCGTCCGTCGTGACGGCGCGCACCACGATGGTCTCGGCGTACGTACGTTGATCTCCCATCACCCCGACGGATCGAATCGGCAGCAACACGGCGAACGCCTGCGCAGTCTCATCCCGCAGCATACCCGCCTGATGCAGCTCTTGGGTGACGATGTGGTCTGCAGCGCGCAGTTTGTCCAGCCGCTCCATGGTCAATGGGCCGAGGCAGCGAACCCCCAGGCCGGGACCGGGAAAGGGCTGGCGCCAGACGATCGATTCGGGAAGGCCCAATTCGAGTCCAACAGCGCGCACTTCGTCCTTGAACAGGTAGCGCAGCGGTTCGATGAGCTCGAAATCCAGGTCAGGCGGTAAACCGCCGACGTTGTGGTGGGTTTTGATGCGTGCGGCGACGCGGCGATCCGGCGCGCTGGATTCGACCACGTCGGGATAAATCGTGCCTTGAACCAGGAAGCGCACGTCCCCGGCGACTTTCTCGGCTTGTTCTTCGAAAACGCGGATGAATTTCTCGCCGATCACGCGCCGCTTCTCTTCGGGTTCGGTTACGCCGTCCAGGGCATCCAGAAAGAGTTCGGTGGCGTCGATGGCGATCAGCCGGGCGCCGAGCTGCTCCTCGAAGGTATCCACCACGGTTTCCGGCTCACCGAGGCGCATCAATCCGTTGTTCACAAAAATGCAGGTGAGTTGATCCCCGACGGCACGATGGACGAGCGCGGCGGCCACGGAGGAATCGACGCCGCCACTTACGCCGGCGATGGCCCTCGCCGTTCCAATCCGTGAGCGGATGTCTTCGATGGCGCTTTCGATGATCGAGGCTGGCGTCCATTGCGGTTCGCAGCCGCAGACGTCGATCACGAAGGCTCGGATGATTTCCACCCCGTTCGGCGTGTGACGGACCTCCGGATGGAACTGCAATCCGTAGCGTTTTGCTTTCGTATCCCCGATCGCGGCGACGGGAGAATTATCCGAACTCGCCAGGATTTCGAAGCCTGGAGGCGGCGTTTCGGTGCGGTCCCCGTGTGACATCCAGACTCTCTGCGTATGCGATCCCAGCAGCGGGTTTGGGGTAACGACGTTGATCATGGCGTGTCCGTATTCGCGTTCGCTCGATGCTGAAACGCGGCCGCCCAGGGTATGCGTCAGCGCGTGCATGCCGTAACAGATACCGAGAATGGGAAGGCCGCTTTCGAGAACGTAGCCGGGGATTTGAGGAGCGCCTTTTTCGTATATCGACGCCGGTCCGCCGGAAAGAACGAACCCTCTGGGCTGGGTATCGAGCACTTCTGCGGGAGTTGTGTTGTAGGGGAACAATTCGCAGTAGACGTTAATCTCGCGTACACGACGAGCGATCAGCTGCGAATATTGGGATCCGAAGTCGAGAACGGCGATGGTGTCCATTTCGTTCAGTCTTCGAAGATGATTTTGTCGTCTTGCATTTCGGCAACCACAGCGAGTGCTTCGATGGGGATGCCGAGGCTGGAAAATACGTCGCGACCACCTTCGAAGCGTTTCTCGATCACGGCTCCAATCCCCACGACCGCTGCCCCTGCGGCCTGGGTCAGCCGCACGAGGCCCATGATCGTTTGCCCCGTCGCCAGGAAATCATCGATGATCAATATTCTCTCCTTGGCATTTAAGTATTCCGGCGAGACGATCAATTCTACGATGTGGCCTTTGGTGTGGGATGCGGTGAGCGTCAGGAAAATTTGATCGGGCATGGTCACTGGTTTGGACTTGCGCGCGTACACGACGGGGATATTCATGTGCAGCCCGGTCATCACGGCCGGTGCGATGCCGGAAATTTCAGCCGTGAGTATTTTCGTGGCTTGAACCCCGGCGAATCGTCCTGCCAGCTCTTTCCCGCAAGCGTCCATCAATACCGGATCGACCTGATGGTTGATGAAGCTGTCCACTTTGAGGATCCCGTTTCCGAGATTTTTTCCATCAGCCAGGATGCGCTTTTTGAGTTGTTCCATCTGCACTTCCTTGTGCGTGAAACGAATGAGGATGACCCATTGTACAACGAGCTATGGCGCGGGTAAAACGATTCGTCGAATTTGGTGTCGTTGTTCACTATTCCGGCATGAGTTTGGTTCAATCTGCTGGGATCGGAGCTGTATCGTTCGTCCGACTTCAGTATTCGGGCTGCGTTTGATCTGTGCTTGCTGCCTGGCGATCGTGTTCCCGGAGTGGCTGCCAGCGAGCACCGATTGAATTTGATTGGACTCCGACGAAATCTAGCAAACTCGGGCTCGAATCTAAAGGGGATCTCGCCGCGGATTGCTGATCCGCGCGCGTTCGAAATTTTGTATGAGCCAGGCGTTGTACAAATGGTGATACAGGAGGTAGAACGTTGGGCCCAGGGCAACCAGTGGATTGATGAAGGCCAGCGCGATCCAGATGACGAACGAAAGATTCTTGTGCCCCAAAGATTGCCCGGCTTCCTGCCAGAACTTGCGGCCTCCGAGTAAAAAAACCCGCGCTGAAATTGATCAGGCAAAGCAGGAGCGAAATCAGGGCGATGGCGGCCAACGCAGGTATGGAATCCGTGCTGCTGCTGCGCAGATAATTTGACGCATTTGCGCTGATGATAAACAGATTGGCAATCCAGAGTGGAAACGATATCCCTTTGCACCCGCGGATGCGATGTTGCGCACCTGTGGACAACCTGGAAGTGAGACGCGCGAGGATCGACGGCACGAGCATAACGATCAACACCGGCCGCAGCACCGGGTCTACTGAAATTCGGATTCCTGAACCGAGCAGGGCCGGCAAGACAGTGGGAATGACGAACGCGCTGGCCAGATTGGTCAAAATGACGGAAGCTACGACGTATTCCACTTTACGCTGAACGAATGCGGTGATGACGGGTGCGGTAATGGCCGTCGGTGCGGCGGCGGTCATGAATGCGGCCAGAGCGAGGTTGGTGTTGTGTGGCGCCAGCACGGCATATCCCCCAAATGTGATGGCCAGGTTCAGGAACAGGATCCAGATCACATTTTTGGGAAACGACCCAAGATCGAAGTCGATGCCCAGAAAGGCGAAGAAAAGCATGGCCATCAAGAGATATCGAATGAGAAAGGTCAGGGAATGAGCCTGGGGTACGAACACCCCAACCAGCAAGGTAAATATCAGGGCCAGACCCTTGCCCTGTGTGGCAAGAAATGCGCGTACTTTGGTTATGATGACTTCAGCCGGTACAGAATTTCCCCCGCCTTTGGCACGTAGAGGATGCCTTCGTCTTCGCGGTTCTTCCATTCGTCCGGATTTACCACAGCGGGGTCGAGGTAACCCAGATTGAGCCGTGCGCAGTCCTGTGCCGGGATTTTACTGGCCAGCTTGATGTGAACGTTCGGTTTTTCGACGCCGTCTTCCATCACGCCCGCACCGCGCAGATGCGTGCTGTGCGCCAGCACACCGAGGGGGATGTTCTTGAAGCGCTCCCAATCGTTCAAGAAATAGGGCAGGATGTGATAGCCGATTTCGTAGATATACCTGCCGTGCACGTGGCTGACCACCTCCAAATCCGGCGCGTAGATGACGACTTCGCCGCCCATTGCAACGACGGGCTCGAGTTTGTACATCGCTTTCGCCGCCGTCCACAGCTCGTCGTACATGGCCGGGGCACACGAGAGGACCTTGCGGAACGGTTTGTCATAGCGGCGGATGTGGCGCTTTGCGGACAGGTCCGCCGCTTCGTTCCAGGCGGAAATCGGATCACCGACGAACAAGCCCCCCAGACCCTCACTTTCCACTACCAGGGCCACGAGGGAGCGAGGCGTTTGCAGCCGGCTCGCAGCAGCGTGGATCATCGACCGCACGGGTGTCTCTTTGATCCCGATCGTCCCCGCCACGCCTGCCAGCGCGCCGAGCCAGTGTGTGGCGTTGATCATCTCCGCGCCGGAGATGCCGGGAAAGAGATACTTTTCTCCGCCCGAAAAACCCACCACCTCGTGAGGAAACGTCGGCCCCAGGATGAGAATGTGATCGTAGTCCAGGACCGCCTTGTTGATGCGGATCTCGACTTCATCGGGGAGGGAAGGATGCCAGTGTGCGCCTGCAAGCTGCTCGATCTCCACGCGGTTCATTACACCCAGGGAGGTCAACGCCGCAGGGTCATCCCAGGCATGATTCAGCAAGCCGACGTGCTTGAAGATCGTCGTCCGTTCATCGGCGTCGATGCCTACCAGGCGCTGGAGGCTCGCTTCCCGCAGCGCCGGATGCGTACCCAGCGCAACCATGAAGTCGAGTCTTTTTGTATCTTGCAGCAGCTCAACGAGGGTACGGAACAGAAACGGCAGCGGCAAGCTGCGCGTGTGGTCGGGGATCAAGACGAGCAGGCGTTGGCCTGCGAATTGGCCTTCGAGCGCGCTCGCGAGCGTGTTGCGCACCTCAACATCCGATAGCCGTCGACCGGCCGGGGCGATTGCATGGATTGTCATCCCATATGCCTTCATTCGTTATAAATAACTGTATCAGATAATTACCTTTATCAGACGCCGCTGTACGCCGAGAATCCGCCATCGATGGGGATCACCGTACCGGTTACGAATGCGGAGGCGGGCGAGAGCAGCCACAGCACCGCGCCAAGCAGATCTTCGGGCACACCGTAGCGCTTCATCGGCGTGTGCGCCAGGATCGCCTGGCCGCGCGGGGTTGGATCACCGCTTTCCTCATCCGTGAGCAGGAAGCGATTCTGTTCGGTGAGAAAGAATCCGGGGGCAATGGCGTTGACGCGAATGTGCGTTGAATAATTCTGCGCCATGTGGACGGCAAGCCATTGAGTGAAATTGTTGATCGCCGCTTTCGCCGCCGAATATGCCGGGATACGCGTGAGTGGGCGAAAGGCGTTCATCGACGAGATGTTGAGGATCGCGCCTTCGCCGCGGTCTGCCATGCCGCGTCCGAAAACCTGGCAGGGCAGAATCGTGCCCAACAGATTCAGGTCGCCGACGTGCCGCAGCGCATCGAGCGGCAGGTCGAAGAAAGACAGGTCGAGCGTGGTTGTGGCTGATGGGTGGTTGCCGCCGGCCGCGTTGATGAGAATATCGACTGCACCGAAGCGGTTTTGAACGGTTTCATTCGCCTGGTGCAGGGTCTCGATTTCAAGTACGTTACCGAAGACGCGCGCCGCACGCTGCCTGACCGCTTCGGGAAAGCTGTCGATGGTTTCACGCGCCAGTTCCTGGTTCAGGTCAAGCAAGACGACGTTGGCGCTGCAGCCCAGCAAGGAGCTGGCGATCTCGCTGCCCAGCACGCCCGCCCCGCCCGTGACCACCACTGTGCGGCCGGAAAAATCGTAAAACGTCGTGAGTTCTTCCAGGTTCATTTTTCTACCTCGAGTAGATTGAGATGTTTGTCGAAATGTGCCTGTAAATCGTCGTAGTAGGCATCGTCATGTTTAACGAGCGCGGCCTTGATTTCCTTTCCAAACTGCGCCAGCGCCGAGCCGTACGTCACGTGCAGCACTTCTCTGGCGTGGAAATCGTCCAACAACGCTGGAAGGTCGCTCGTTTCTGGCAGGAGATCCAGCTGCGCAGATACGTGATACGTTTTCCTGTCGCTGTCGTATCGTTCGCGCCCTAACGCATAAATCCTTTCGAACAGATCGGGTTCGTACTTCGCCAGGACGCGCAGCGCCTCGAGATAGCTCGTGCCGGCGGTTTTCACGTGGATGCGGTCCCCCCAATGTTTGGCGATCAACGGATAGACGCTGAATTTATCCGAACCCGAATGCAGGCTCAGCTTGTACGTCCCAAAGTGCGCCGTCACCGCGGCGTGCCTGGCGAGTTCGGCGTCCAAAACCTGTAAATCGCCGATGTAATCCACGCCTTTTTCGAATCGTCCGATGAAACGCGGTGCGAGCGAAGTGAATTTCACGCCTCGGCGGGCCAGTTCGTTGGCGATGAAGAAATGCTCCAACGGCGTGGTGGGCGAATCGGTTTCATCGACAGAGACCTCGAAATCGAATCCGTCTTTCATCTCGGATAAGCGCCCGAACATACCGGCCGCATGTTGGATGGCTTTGCCGTATTTCACGGCGGCGCGCAGCAGCGTCTCTGTTTCGAAGCGGCCCCAGATCTGTTCATCGTCGTCGCGCAGATACAACGCTGACAACTCGTCCCAGTCGAATGCGGCGGTCTTCCCTCGTAAAGCGTCGAGGGGATCGCTGTCGGCGGCGTTGTCTACGTACTCGCCGGGATCGACGGTGAAGAAGGTGTATCCCGCCTCAACGAAGGGTGGGATGTCGTCGATAGTTTTCAGGTGATCGGCGTCGGCACCCCAGGGCGCGTCCCATCCTACATCTTCGACGGCGCGTCTGGCGTCGTCCATGACTTGTTGTGGGGTACGGCCCGTGCGGGCGTTCTCGCGCACGGACTGTTGGGCGAAGATCGGGGCAAACTTCGTGCCGCGCACTGCGGCGATATGACCCGGCGTGGCGAGTCCTAGTCGGTCTCCGAAACCAAAGGAGGGTTGGAGATCAAGTGGAGAAATCATCGTTGCATTCCTTATTATGGCGTCGATTTCCTGCGGCCTGGCGTATTATAGAATTGACATGCCCGCTTTGTTAAGTCGATCGCCGTTTCATCTATTACTTCGCCGGTGATACGCATGCCGGTGATTTGCCGTACTACCGACTCCATCTACCCCTCGTCAGAAGCACGCCGCGTCGTGCGCTGCTGGATGAAGTCCGAAATATCGATTCGGGTCGAGCGCAACATTCGTCATCCAATCAGGCGCGCCTTCATCCAATCGTTCGAATTGTGAAAATCCGCCACAGCAGTGCCAGGATGCACGAGTTCATCGAACAGTGGGCGATCGGCGTCGTCTAGCGTTTTATCCAGGATGCCGAGTGCGTCTTCCAGATGGGCCAGCGTACGCGGGCCGATGATCGGCGCGGTGATGCCGGGCTGGTCTTTCGTCCAAAGCAGGGCCAATTGGGATGCAGTCAGTCCACGCTCTCGCGCCAATCCAGCCAGCGCATTGCCCACCTCGATGCCGCGCGGGGTGATGCGTGCGGCACTCATGTCTTCATCCCAGCGCCGGGCACGTGACCCTTCGGGGTATTCGCCTGCTCGAGTGTAACGGCCGGCCAACACCCCCATTGCCAGCGGTGACCAGGGAATGATCGCCAGGTCGTATTTCTGGCACAGCGGGATGAGTTCGTTTTCGATGCGGCGATCTAAAAGA
>Ga0307426_1001764_pt1 | contig 13929 bp, 6 predicted proteins | sample SalMarWE160340MG_FD_202165 | JGI IMG/M metagenome (GOLD analysis project Ga0307426, IMG submission 202165) | Salt marsh sediment microbial communities from the Plum Island Ecosystem LTER, Massachusetts, United States - WE1603-40 | ecosystem: Environmental > Aquatic > Marine > Intertidal zone >... | reverse complement strand
CAACCGAGGCTATTTGCAGAAGGAGCAGTTGTCCGTCCATCGGCTTTGCGATCTGTGAAGCTACGCTGACGATAGTCTCGGCAGACTCCGGATTTGCAAGCGGCACCAGAACGCGGAATCTTTCTTCATCCTCAGGGAGGCTTGTTTCTACTATAATAGGGGTAGCTTCGCTTTCTTTCTCCCTTTCCCTTTTAGACGCATAGAAATAATAAATAATAAAGCCGGCCAGAATCCAACAAATGATAAACACGAGCGCGAATGCCGAGAAATGGAACATGAAGACCGAGATCGCGAGTATCAGAGCTATACTCGCCACAGGCAGCACGGGATAAAACGGCATAAGATATCCGTACCTGAGCTTGTCACCGTATTTCTTCCTGATCGTGATTACGGCTACATTCACCTGAAGGAAAAGGAGAAGAAACATTACGCTTGCGGCCGCGGCTACATCCTCGATAGGAGCGGCAACAGCCATGACAATTATCAGCACTCCGCTCATAAAGAGCGCTATGTAAGGAGTCCTCGTCCCCTCGTGAATCTTCGCGAACATATCAGGCAGATTCCTGTCGCGTCCCATCGCAAACGACACCCTGGTCGAAGAAAATGTCGTCGCATTCAGGGCGCTCATAGTGGATAGAAGTCCGGCGACGAGAAGGAGCAGTTTTCCGTAAGGCATAAATTGCTGCGCGCCTTGGACAAGTCCGAGCTCCGCGTATTTACCGAGCCATTGCCACGTGGGCTCCGACGAGCCCGTCTCTATCGCTCCAACCGAAGTGAACGCTACGAGCATATATATGGTGAGGACTATTAGCAGAGAGAGGAACACGGCCTTGGGAAGGTTCTTGGCCGGATTTTTAACCTCCTCCCCGGCCTGCACTATTATCTCATAACCTTCGAACGCAACGAATGTAAGTCCCATCGCCACGAGAATTCCCGACAAGCCCTCCGGCGCAAACGGCGTGAATTTGTCCATGTACCTGGGGTGCTCGAAGATCGTGATCAATCCGAACCCAATGAAAATCGCCAGGATTCCGATCTTCCCCACGGTCGCGAGGTTGCCTATCATCCCTGTTTCAGAGACGCCTTTGAAATTGATCAGCACGAAAGACACCGCGATTACGACGGCAATCACCTTTGCAGTCAAATCCGGGCTCAGGCCGAATATATGAAACCCGAAGTTACTCAGCACGAGATTCAGATATGCACCGAAACCGAGCGCGTAAAGACTCCCCGCTACTGCGTGAGCGAACCAGCTCATCCATCCCGCTATAAAGGCGTTCCAGGCCGGGAGGCCCTCCTTGATCCAGAGGTATCCACCTCCGGCTTCGGGGATGGCGGAGCCCAGCTCAGCATACGCCATAGCGGTAAATACCGTAACAATGCCGTTGAGCGCGAATGCCAGTATCAGGGCGGGTCCTGCGGTCCCCGCGGCTATGCCGGTCAGCACAAAAATTCCCGCGCCGATCATTGCGCCTACGCCCACCATAGTGATGTCAAACAGGCTCAGATTCCTTACCAGATCAGCACTTTGACCGCCTGGTGCGCGGCTGTCTTCCGGGGACATGATCTTATAAGTTTCAGAAATTGATGATGGATTGCAAGAAATATTTTAATGTAGGTTGTAGAAACCTTGTCACTTACCCGGGTAACTTTATTTTTAGTGATATCCAGTTAGAATATTAGATTAACTCTTTGATTATAGTATTAGTACTTTGGACAGCTTAACGACAGCCGAATTTTTCAACGCCACCCTTTTTCATATCAAAACCTTTAAGCTAATAGAAAAAATTTCTATTCACGCCAATCGTAAATGTGAAACTGTAAGTGGTTTTTCCGTTCATCTGAAGCAAGGAGACAGAACTATTCCCTGAACACGGTTTTACAATGTCGGTCGGTTTTGTATAGTGGGCAGCACATAGCGCCGGCAGCAAGCGGATTGTAGATAATGCGATCAAGACTACTCATCTTCGACTCTATATTGTTAGGCATCATAGGAGCTTTCAGCGCTCAGGTATTCACATTCCTGCTCAGGTCATTTCATAAACTTTTATTGATACGCCTCGCGGGCTATCACCCCCCCGGTCTGCCTGAGGAAGGGGACGTGCTGAAAGAGATCGTGGGTCTGCACGGCCACTGGCTGATTCCGGTCGTGACGACTCTTGGAGGTCTAATATCAGGAATAATAGTATTTACGTTAGCCCCCGAGGCCGAAGGACACGGTACTGACGCAGTGGTAAGGGCTTTCCATCGCACCGGAGGTTATATCAGGGCGCGCGTGGCTCCGATCAAAATGATAGCCTCGGTTATAACCATAGGGTCGGGCGGCTCCGCGGGAAGGGAAGGACCCACGGCCCTCATAAGCTCGGGCTTCGCTTCGATATACGCAACGGCGACACACAGGTCGGATTCAGACCGGAGACTTTTGCTCCTAATAGGTATGGCCGCCGGACTGTCCGCTATCTTCCGATCTCCCATAGGAACGGCGATCTTCGCCATAGAGGTGCTTTACAGGGATATGGAGTTTGAGTCCGGAACCCTGTTCTACGTGATGCTGGGGTCGGTAGTCGCTTACGTTATAAACGGAATTTTCGTGGGATGGGAGCCGCTCTTCAGAGTCCCGTTCAATCTTGGCATCAGCGGAGTGAGTGACTATCTTTGGTTTGTAGTGCTGGGAGTATTGAGCGGCATCATCGCGACCATACTTCCGGTTGTTTTTTACAGGACGCGCGATTTTTTCCGCGACATAAAAGTCCCGCCTCATATAAAGCCGGCTATCGGCGGATTAGGTCTGGGCATGTTGGCATTCTTCCTGCCCGAGGTCCTCGGAGGCGGCTACGGATGGATTCAGGAAGCGATCGACGGCGACCTTGGAATAAAAATACTGATTGCCCTCGTATTCGCTAAAATGATTGCTATGTCCTTAACGGTCTCATCCGGCGGTTCGGGAGGCGTTTTCGCTCCCAGCCTCTTCGTCGGCGCCATGCTGGGCGGAGTGCTGGCAACCCTGCTGCACCAACCGCCCGCGGCTTATGTCATAGTCGGGATGGCCGCTGTTTTTGCGGGAGCTGCGCGCGTCCCTATGGCTACAATGCTGATGGTGACCGAGATGACCGGGGGGTACCGCTTGCTTGCTCCTGCGGCGCTTGCGGTTATGCTCAGTTACCTGATTCAGGTAACCCTGTCACAAAACCGCAAATACAAAAGTCTTTATGAAGCCCAGGTCGGCAGCAGGGCGGATTCTCCCGCTCATCACGTCGAGCACGTACAGGCTGCGCTGCGCCTCTTGAACGAGCGAAAAATCGAGCTGCCGTCTACTACAAGGCATCTCGACTTATACGCGATCCTGGCCTCGGGCATCCCTCTTGATCTGCCCGACGGAAAGCAGCTCTATATCGGCATTCTCAGAAAAAAAAGCCCCTGGGTCGGGAAGCCTTTTGACTCCTCGAATCTCGATACCGAACAGGAGGGTATAGATATAGCAGCGGTGCTGCGCGAAGGCCAGCTCGCATTTCCGAACTCCGGCATAGTCCTCGAGCCGGGAGAACAGCTCGTAGTGGTAGCGAAACCCGAAGCATGGAAGGGGCTGAAAGAGCATCTTGCGCCTTTATCCGAGATGTTGTAAGAAATCGAGGGTTAACATAAAAACCCCATTAACCAGCCGCGATTCCGATAAACTATTTATATAAAAAAACAAGCGAGGAGGAATCAGATCATGAGCGGAAGAAAATCTTCACTATTCGAATTCCCCGAAATCGGCGTGCCTTTGTTCTGGCCTTTCGGTTTTTTCCTGGATCTAGAAGAAGCCGAGCTTAATTTATTCAAGCGAAATATCAAATATCTGAATGAAATAGAGAAAACCCAGATTAAGAAGCCCAAACCCAAATGGGCGACCAAGAATAAAATCCTGCTTAAGCTGCATACCATGGAGCTGAGAGACTTCTCAAGAGGTCGCGGTAAAGCTGCATATACGCTCATACTGGCTCCGTATGCCGGGCATACCTCAATCATAGCAGATTTTTCCAGTAAGCAGAGCCTCGTGGAGACCCTGCTCGAAAACGACATTAACAGGGTATGCATCACGGACTGGAACAGCGCCACAGACACCATGAAAAATTATGATATCGACAACTACCTGGCCGAGCTAAACGTCGTCGTGGATGAGCTGGGAGGAAGAGTAAATATGGCCGGACTTTGTCAGGGAGGATGGATGGCTGCGATGTTCGCGGCCAGGTTCCCGGCTAAAGTGAGGTCGCTCATTCTTGCCGGATCGCCCATAGACACGGACGCGGGCAAAGGGGACATAAAAAAATTCGCGCACAAGTACCCTGTGGCATTTTATAAAGAACTCGTATCAGCGGGAGGAGGCGTTCTGAAAGGCGCGTTTATGCTGGAGGGATTCAAGAACATGCATCCGAGGAAACAGTATTTCGACAAGTTCGTAGAGCTGTACGAGCACATAGACGATCCAAAATATACTGAAAGGTTCGAGCAATTTGAGAGGTGGTATGAATATACGATAAACCTGCCGGGCAGGTGGTATCTTCAGGTCGTAAAAGATCTCTTTAAGGAGAACCGATTTTATAAGGGAGAGTTCACCGGGCTTGGCAAGAAGCTTAATCTGGAAAACATAAAGTGTCCGGTATACCTTCTGGCGGGAGACAGCGACGACATTACGCCAAAAGAACAGGTTTTTAAAGCCGAAGAGCGGCTCGGCTCTCCCGAAGGACAGGTAATTAAAGACCTGGCGCCGGGAGGGCATATAGGACTTTTTATGGGCGCGAAACCGCTGAGAGAAAACTGGCCCAAGATCGCCGATTGGATAGCTAAAATTAAAGATTAAACAATCGAGTCACGGAGAAGCGCGACCGTGACATTTTAGTCTCAATGTTTTCTTTCTTAATATGAAAATTATCAGATGACACGCACCGACTCTTGATATATTCTTCTTATTAATCTGTAGAAAATATACAATTCTATTTAAGAGGAGAAGGCATTATGGCGACAAAAAAGGAAGCGGCACCTAAGAAAACGGCGCCGAAAAAAGCATCGCCCAAAAAAGCGACCGCAGCTAAGAGTCCTAAAAAACGAACAGTCTCAGCTAAGGAATCCGTCCATGAGATGATTGCCAAAAAGGCATACGAGCTGTATGAGCAGAATGGACGTATTGACGGCAGAGACGTCGAGCACTGGATCGAGGCGGAAAAGATAGTTCTCGGGGCAAAAAAGAAGAAAAAGGCTTAGAGGGACTCGTATTATCCATCCCGAAAAAGTCGTACAGCAGATCTGAATTAGATGGCGCGGCTGTGTCCGAGTAAGGAATATCCGGCTGTAACATCGTGTTCACAGCCTTTCCTGATGTTCTGCGTCGGCATATTTTACCCCGTAAACAGAGAAGCCTTCACTGTTCTTTTATTACCACCGGATATTCTATCAAAAATAGTGCTATCATTATTATCTATGAAAGGTAAATCCCTATACTCAGCCATCGGGCTATCAAACCCGAAACTTAGCGCGGGAGAAATGAGAAATAAATGCCCGCGACGAAATACGGCGTACATACCGATATGACAAACCCACCCAAAACTGCGGAAGAAAAGAGACTCAGGGACGACGAGGACAGAAAAACTTACTGGAGAAGATGGGGTCCGTACCTGAGCGAGAGGCAGTGGGGCACCGTGCGAGAGGACTACAGCCCCGACGGTACGGCGTGGGAGTACCTGCCGCACGACCATGCGCGCTCGCGCGCGTACAGATGGGGCGAGGACGGCTTGGCGGGAATATCGGACAACCATCAGAGGCTTTGCTTCGCCATAGCTCTATGGAACGGAAACGACTCTATTCTCAAGGAAAGGCTCTTTGGACTGACAGGCAACCAAGGGAACCACGGAGAGGACGGTAAGGAATATTATTACTACCTGGAGAACACGCCCTCCCACGCGTACATGAAGTGCCTGTATAAATACCCTCAGGCGGCCTACCCATATGACGATCTCGTCAATGAAAACGGCAGGAGGTCGCGGAAGGACCTTGAATACGAGCTCATAGACACGGGCGTGTTCGACGAGAACCGCTATTTTGATGTTTTTGTAGAGTACGCCAAGAAATCACCCGAAGACATCCTGATCAAGATAAGCGTCGTCAACAGAGGCCCGGACGAAGCGGAGCTCCATCTTCTGCCCACGCTGTGGTTCAGAAATACGTGGTCATGGAACGGCGACGAAAAGCCCGTCGTCAGACACGCCGAGTCTGAAGAGAGCATGAAGGTGATAGAAGCGGACCACCCTACCCTCGGCAAGAGATGGCTTTACTGCGAGGAGCCGGATGAGCTGCTATTCACCGAGAATGAAACCAATTTCGAACGCATATTCGGTGTCCCCAACGGATCCCATTATGTAAAGGACGGAATAAACGAATTTATTGTACATGGCAAGAAAGACGTCGTTAATCCTAAACGCTTAGGAACGAAAGCCTCCGCGCTTTATGTGCTCAAGATACCGGCCGGCAAAACGCATACGCTCAAGCTAAGACTCACGGACAGCTACAACTTATCCGACCCCTGCAACGGGGATTTCGAAAGAACATTCAAGAAACGGATGAAAGAGACAGACGACTTCTACAAATGGGTATGCCCCTACACGATGCCGCAGGACTTGAAGGATATAAAACGTCAGGCATTTGCCGGTATGCTCTGGACGAAGCAGTTCTATTATTATGTCGTAAATGAGTGGCTCAACGGTGATAAGGATTACCCCCCTCCGCCGGAGTCGCGTAAAGAGGAGCGCAACCACGAATGGATACACCTGTTCAACGACGACATACTCTCGATGCCCGACAAATGGGAGTACCCGTGGTTTGCGGCATGGAACCTCGCGTTCCATACAATTCCGCTGTCACTCATCGACCCTGATTTCGCCAAGCGGCAGCTTATGCTCCTTACGAGAGAATGGTATATGCACCCGAACGGTCAGATACCCGCTTATGAATGGGCGTTCGGCGACGTGAACCCGCCGGTGCACGCCTGGGCCGCCTGGAGAATCTACAACATCGAGAGAAAGATGTACGGAAGAAAGGACCTGCATTTTCTGGAGAGGGTGTTTCAGAAACTGCTTCTCAACTTTACCTGGTGGGTCAACCGCAAGGACGCCGAGGGCAAGAACGTATTCGAGGGCGGATTCCTCGGGCTCGACAACATAGGCGTTTTCGACAGGAACGCGAAGCTGCCGACGGGAGTGGTGCTCGAGCAGGCCGACGGTACGAGCTGGATGGGTATGTACTGCCTTAATATGCTGGCGATCACCATAGAGCTTGCCAAGGAAAATCCCAGCTATGAGGACATCGCGAGCAAGTTCTTCGAGCATTTTCTGTATATCGCCAGAGCCATCAATATGCCGGACCGCGGACACGACGGGCTCTGGGACGAAGAAGACAAATTTTTTTACGACGTCCTGCACCTCCCGAACGGCTCTCATCTGCCCATGAAGCTACGCACTATGGTAGGTTTGATACCACTGTACGCCATAGAAACTCTTGAACCGGATGATCTGGAAAAGCTGCAGGGTTTCAGGAGGAGGATGGAGTGGTTCATAGAGAACAGGCCCGATTTGAGCGCGAACGTCGCCTGCATGAAGACCAAGGGCGTCGGCGAAAGGAGAATACTGTCAATCGTGGATCAGGAAAAATTGAGGCTAATACTCAAAAGGATGCTGGACGAGAACGAGTTCCTGAGCCCGTACGGCGTAAGGGCGTTGTCAAAACACTACGAGAGCGATCCTTACGAATTCAGAGCCGAGGGGCGTGATTTTGTCGTCGATTACGAGCCGGCCGAGTCGACCAGCGGACTCTTCGGAGGGAACTCCAACTGGAGGGGACCAGTCTGGTTCCCGGTAAATTTCCTTATATTGGAATCGCTTCAGAAATTCCATCACTACCTTGGCGACGATTTCAAGGTGGAGTGCCCGACGGGGTCCGGACAGTACAAGAACCTCTGGGAAGTTGCCGCCGAGATATCACACAGAATGGTGCGCATATTCAAGAAAGACCATTCGGGAAGAAGGCCTGTTTTCGGCGGTACGGAGAAATTCCAGACCGACCCTCACTGGAACAGCTACATATGGTTTTACGAGTACTTCCACGGAGATAACGGCGCAGGAATCGGCGCGAGCCATCAAACAGGGTGGACGGGTCTCGTGGCGAAGCTGATAAGACAGTCGGGAGAGTATGGAACAATTGACGAAATCTGAACAGCAAAACGATACCGCAGAAAAACAATCTTCGCTTAACAGAGCAGACGTGGATTCATCACGTTTCCACTTTCTCACACCCGATTACGACCAGCCTATATATAAAATGCCGGAAACTCTAAAGAAGAGAATGCTCGAAAAACTTCACTTTCTTTATGCCAAAGAGCATGCAGAGAATTGCTTTCGTGAGATAAACAGGCTCCTCAAGGTTTACTACGCTCATAAGTCCCCCGAAATGATTGAGTGGGAAAAGACTTACAAGATAGAGAACAGGTTTACGGAACTGGACGTGATACTCATCACTTACGGAGACCTGATTGTGAAGGACGAAGAAACTCCTCTCAAGACCCTGACGGACTTGTGCGACAGTTATCTCGAAGGGGTTATCAACACCATTCATATTCTGCCGTTCTACCCCTATTCATCCGACAGAGGATTCGCCGTAATGGACTTCGAACAGGTCGACCCAAACATGGGGACGTGGGAAGATATCATGAGTCTCAAATCGGACTTTCGTCTGATGTTCGACGCGGTTTTTAATCACATATCGTCCTATAGCGGCTGGTTCCAGGAGTTTCTCAATCAAAACCCCGACTATATAAATTTCTTCGAATCATTCGAGTCCGAAGACGCCATAACACCGGAGCAGAAGAAACTGATTACGAGGCCCAGAACATCTGATGTACTTACGCCCTACTCAACTTTGAACGGCAGGAAATATGTATGGACCACTTTCAGCGCCGACCAGATCGACCTTAACTACAAGAATCCGAAGGTGCTGACTATGATGGTCGATATAATGCTTTACTACATCAGGAGGGGAGCGGACATTCTGCGGCTTGATGCCGTAACGTACTTGTGGTCTCAGATTGGCACAAGCTCGGCTAACCTCCCCCAGACCCACTGTGTAGTAAAATTGTTTCGCGACATACTGGATGCGGCGGCGCCGCATGTGGCTATAATCACGGAGACGAATGTCCCCCAGGAAGAAAATATCTCATATTTCGGCAACGGCCGGGACGAGGCGCAGCTCGTATACAACTTCCCGCTTGCTCCGCTCGTTCTTTATACATTCTACAGCGGAGACGCTTCCAGACTCTCGGAATGGGCACGCTCTCTGGATAAAATTTCGGACACGGCCACTTATTTCAATTTTCTCGATTCCCACGACGGAGTTTCACTTCAGGGCGCGATAAATATATTGAGCGAAGAGGAAATATCTCTCATTGAAAAACACGCGGTCGAGCACGGCGGGCTTATCTCCTACAAAGACAAAGGAGACGGAACCGAGAGCCCCTACGAAGTCGACATCACGTGGTATAGCGCTCTCAATAAAGAGGACGGAACTGAAAACAGGGATTTCCAGATACAGAGATTCCTGGCTTCGAGGTTTATCGCCCTGGTGCTGATGGGTGTTCCAGGCGTGTACATGCATGGTCTGCTTGGCTCCATAAACGATACGGAGGCCATAACGGAAGGTAAGTCCGCGAGAAGCATAAACAGAAAGGCACTCAACAAGAATGCTCTTATAGAAGCCCTCTCCGACAGAGAATCCACTACGTACAAAATATCCAGTCATTTCGGCTCGATGATCAAAAAGCGTATAAAAGAAAAGGCCTTCCATCCTAACGCCGAGCAGAAGGTGCTTGGAATATCCGATTCCGTATTTGCGGTACTGAGAACCTCTGTCGACGGCCGGGAAAGAATATTCGCCGTGACAAACGTGACGGAGAAGACTCAACACATAGAGTTCAGCACGAAAGATGAGGGCTTCAGTACAAACTCCTGGCTCGACATCCTTACGGGACACACAATGTCCTCTCCCGACGGGGAGATACACTTCGATATAGAGCCTTACGGAGTGCACTGGTTTAAAGCCCAATAAACGTGCTTGGCTTGAAGTCACCGTGCGGGAGAGACCGCCTTGTAAGATGTATTACTATCTTACATAACCGTCAGACACCTTTTGAGCCAAACAACCTAAATCTTCAATTATTTGCCGGAATTAAGTCGTCATAGTTTTCCGGTACGTTGCTTGCAAAACCACCGATTATATGAATGTTGAAGGCATGGCGTCTGGTTTGGGCCGACCGCATTTATCGGCTTATTATAGTTATATTTCGCGCTATTCATGGAGACGTTATTCTATAAAAATCAGATTGAGAATGTATAGTTTAATGGAGACAGCTTTTCATTCAGCAACCTCATAATCACTTCATAAGTAGGGGAGATTTACTTGGCCGCATTGACAAAAAAACAGATAGACAAAATTCACAGATACTGGCAGGCCGCGAATTACCTGTCAGTCGGACAGGTGTACCTTAAAGACAATCCGCTGCTTCGCGAGCCACTTGAGATAGATCACATCAAACCCAGGCTATTAGGTCACTTCGGTACCGTACCGGGACTAAACCTGATTTACGTACATCTGAACAGGCTGATAAAAGAACACGACGTCAACGTCATATACATAGCGGGGCCGGGACACGGGGGCCCCGCCCTTGTAGCGAACACCTACCTTGAAGGAACATACACCGAGATATACGCCGATGTCACCCGGGACGAGCGTGGTATGCTCAAACTCTTTACCCAGTTTTCATGGCCCGGCGGAGTACCGAGCCATGCCGGGCCGCAGACACCCGGCTCTATAAACGAGGGCGGAGAGCTCGGCTATTCGCTGGCTCACGCTTACGGAGCCGCCATGGACAATCCGGACCTGCTGGTCGCCTGCGTCGTCGGAGACGGGGAAGCAGAAACAGGGGCGCTTGCCACGAGCTGGCAGTCGAATAAATTCCTGAACCCGAAAAGGGACGGAGCGGTTCTTCCGATACTGCATCTTAACGGCTACAAGATATCGGGGCCCACCGTGCTGGGGAGGACAGATGATAAGGAGCTTAAATCCTTATTCGGCGGTCTCGGCTATACAGTATTTTTCGTCGAAGGCGAAGAGCCGTACAAGGTGCACAGGAGCATGGCGAAGACCCTCGATAGAATATACGGGGAAATAAAGGCGATTCAGGCAGACGCCAGAGCCAACGGATTCTCAGGACGTCCGAGCTGGCCCATGATAATACTCAGAACGCCAAAAGGCTGGACAGGCCCGAAATTCGTCGACGGAGTTCCGGTCGAGGGCACTTTCCGCGCGCACCAGGTTCCGGTAACCAACGTCAGGGACAACCCCGAGCACCTGAGCATACTGGAAGACTGGATGAGGAGCTATAAGCCCGAGAAGCTGTTCGACGAGAACGGAGCCCTGATTAAGGAGCTTTCAGAGCTTGCTCCGAAGGGAGACAGGAGAATGGGCTCCAACCCGCACGCCAACGGCGGCAAGCTGCTCGTAGCGCTCGACCTGCCGGATTTCACCGACTACGCTCTGGACATACATGAGCCGGGAGCGCAAATTGCGGAATCGACGCGCGTAATGGGTACGTTCCTGAGAGACATATTCAGAAAAAACGATCATCAAAAGAACTTCCGTATCTTCTGTCCGGACGAGACAAACTCCAACCGCCTGAACGAGGTATTCGAAGTAACAAACCGCTGCTCAGTCGGGAAGATAATTGACATAGACGACCATATCGCGCCTGACGGACGGGTGATGGAGGTGCTGAGCGAGCACATGTGTCAGGGATGGCTCGAAGGTTATCTGCTAACGGGCAGGCACGGCTTGTTTCCATGCTACGAGGCATTCGCGACGATTGTGGATTCGATGCTGAGCCAGCACGCTAAATGGCTCAAGATGTGCAGTGAGATACCATGGCGCGTGCCGATTTCCTCACTCAACTATCTCCTGACTTCGCACGCATGGCGGCAGGACCATAACGGCTACAGCCACCAGGGGCCGGGGTTTATCGACTCGCTCATGAGCAAGAAAAGCTCCGTAGTAAGGATATACCTTCCGCCCGACGCCAACTGTCTTCTATGGGTTGCGGACCATTGTCTCAGAACAAGAGGATATATAAATCTTATCGTGGCCGGGAAGCAGCCGGAGCTTCAGTGGCTCGATATGGATTCCGCCAGAAAGCACTGCTCAAAAGGAGTGTCCGTTTGGGAATGGGCGTCGAACGACAAGGGTGAAGAACCCGACGTGGTGCTAGGATGCGCGGGCGACGTACCTACGCTTGAAACGATCGCCGCGGCCTGGCTGCTCAGAAAACACATTCCGGAGCTCAGGACGCGCGTCGTCAATGTCGTTGACCTCATGACCCTCCATCTTCACAGGGATCACCCGCACGGCCTCGACGAGTCATCTTTCAGAGATATGTTTACCGATACAGTACCGGTCGTATTCGCGTTTCACGGATATCCGAGAGTCATCCACGAGCTGGTGTATAGAAGGCCGGAAGCCGAGCGCTTTCACGTACAGGGCTATATTGAGGAAGGAACGACAACGACTCCGTTTGACATGGTCGTCTGTAACGGCATGAGCCGCTATCATCTTGCAATCGAAGTCCTTCACAGGGTCGGCAGGATGCAGTCACGATCGGGGGATTTGATAAACTACTTCAATGAAAAGCTGGACGAGCACAGAAGATATGTGCCCATCCACGGTGAGGACATGCCCGAGATAAGGAACTGGAAGTGGACGGACGTGAATAATGAGACCGGGAGCTAACGTTTAAACAAAACACCTCTTTACAAGGAGGACGAAAAATCAATGAACACAAAGCAGAAACCGTCAAAGGACTCTGGCCGCGAGGATGCAAGAATTACTTCGATGTCCGCTGAAGATCTCGAAAAGGAGCTAAAAACATCGGCGGACAACGGACTATCCGGCGCGGAAGCAAAAGAGCGTTTGGAGAAGTACGGCTACAACGAGCTGGAAGAGAAGAAGACGAGCCCGATAATCCAGTTTCTCGCCTACTTCTGGGGGCCTATACCGTGGATGATAGAGATAGCCGCGATACTGTCGGCAGCGGTTAAGCACTGGGACGATTTCGGAATAATAACCACACTGCTCGTCGTGAACGCGATAGTAGGCTTCTGGGAGGAGCATAAGGCAGGGAACACAATCGCCGCGCTAAAGGAGAAACTGGCTCTCGGAGCGATGGTCAAGCGCGACGGGAAGTGGGTGAAAGCTCCCGCGCGGGAGGTCGTGCCAGGAGACATAATACGCGTAAGGCTGGGAGACATTATCCCCGCGGACTCTAAGCTGATTGAGGGCGACCCCCTGCAGGTCGATCAGTCGGCGCTCACCGGCGAGTCGCTTCCGGTTTCGAGGAAAACCGGCGACGTTTTATACTCCGGCGCAGTATTGAAACAAGGGGAAGCAAACGCGCTCGTTTACGCAACGGGGAAAGATACATTTTTCGGCAGAACAGCAAAGCTCGTGGAGACGGCTCAAACTGTAAGTCACTTCCAACGCGCCGTGCTCAAGATAGGGAATTATCTGATTGTCATAGCCATAATTCTCGTGGCGCTCATACTGGCCGTTGCGTTACTCCGAGGGGACGATCTTCTCAAGACCATTGAATTCGCTCTCGTCCTTACAGTAGCAGCCGTGCCCGTCGCGATGCCGACGGTCCTTTCGGTTACAATGGCCGTGGGAGCGAGACTTCTTGCGTTAAAGCAGGCTATAGTGACGAGACTCTCGAGCATCGAAGAGCTTGCGGGAGTGGATATACTATGCTCGGACAAGACAGGGACACTGACACAGAACAAGCTCACTCTGGGCGACCCTTATACGCTG
>Ga0307426_1001763_pt1 | contig 13930 bp, 12 predicted proteins | sample SalMarWE160340MG_FD_202165 | JGI IMG/M metagenome (GOLD analysis project Ga0307426, IMG submission 202165) | Salt marsh sediment microbial communities from the Plum Island Ecosystem LTER, Massachusetts, United States - WE1603-40 | ecosystem: Environmental > Aquatic > Marine > Intertidal zone >... | reverse complement strand
TGACCGCAAGGCCGAGACACCTTATCTGCAGATGGATGATAATGGATCTCCGGAATATGTCCTGGTGCCGTCTGAAAAAGCACAGGATGGACGACCGATAACATTTACTCAAAAAGACGTGCGGGCGATCCAGCTGGCAAAAGGTGCTTTAAGAACCGGAATTGATTTGCTTTGCCGGGAGGCGGGAACGGCCCAGCCGTCAAAAATACTGGTGGCCGGTGCGTTTGGCAGCTATATTAATAGAAACGACGCGGTAAAAATCGGCATGTTCCCCAAGATTTCCGCGACTCGAATTGAAGTGGTGGGAAACGCGGCCGGAGCGGGAGCGATTCTGGCACTTTTTGACGAAAACGCTTCGACCCGGGCCACCGAGCTGACCCGGATCACCCGGGTGCTCGATCTTTCAAGTCACCCTGATTTTCAGGAGACATTCATAAACTCATTGGCATTCCCAGATAAGTGAATATTCTAATTAATTTGAATCGTCTCTCCCATTCTGGGCACGGCGACTTCAAAGCCGCTGCTTTGCAGGTCTTCGGCAAACGATAGTGTCTGATCTTCCTCGCCGTGAACCAGAGCGATCTTTTTAACTCTCAAATTAGATTCCTTTAAGAACCGGTGCATTTCGTTCTTATCTGCATGTGCGCTGAATCCGCCCAGCCGAACCACCCGGGCTTTGAGCGGGTACTCTTTGTTCATAAATTTTAACAACGGTGGTTTTCCTTTGCGGCCGGACGCCTCAAATGCAAGACCCTGCTCGAGAATGCGCCGCCCCAACGTGTGCTGCGCCATATAGCCGACGATCAGAATAGTATTGTTCGAACCATGGATTTTATGCCGCAGGTGATGAAGAATGCGCCCGGCCTCACACATGCCGGATGCCGCCACCACAATATGAGGCGTTTTATCCCGGTTAAGAGCAATGGACTCTTCGACCGAGCCGACAAAACGAACCTGATCGAACTGAAACGGGTTTTCACCTTGCTTAAGAAATGTTTCGTGGGTCGCCTGGTCATAGACTTCGGGATGCTCCGCGAAAACCCGCGTGATATTAGTGGCCAGCGGACTGTCGACGTAGACCGGAAAACGGGGCACTTCATTCTCGTTGTAAAGTTCGTGCAGCACGTACAGAAGTTCCTGGGTACGACCAAAGGCAAACGAGGGTATCAGAATTGTTCCCCCCCGGTCATAGGTATCCACCAGCACCTGTTTGAGCTGCGGTTTTAAATCCGCCACCGGTTCATGCAGCCGGTCTCCATAGGTGCTCTCCATGATCAACAAATCGACCTCGCGGTCCTCCTCCTCAAAGACCAGGGTCGGATCTTTTATAATCGGTTTGTCGAACCTTCCGATGTCACCCGTATAGCAAATGGTAAAATTACGGCCGTTATCGCGGGCACGGATCAGGGTGAGAGCGGACCCCAGTATGTGTCCGGCATCGTACAACGTGCAGGTCATCTGCCGGCCGATGGCAACCGGATGCCGGTAAGGGTAGCCGTCAAAACAGGTCAGGGCCTGCTGCGCATCGTCAACGGAATACAGGGCGCTGACACCGTCCAGGCGGTAGCTGGCAATCAGATCATTGATGGTTTCGACATTAAGACCATGACCGTTTTTTTTCAAAATCTTTTTAAGGTCGGCAGCGTCTTTTTTGGAGCGTCGCTTGGCATTCAGTGACGATTCCATCTGCGACAGGGCGGCACGCACGGTTTTATAATTCAGGTAATTGGCATCCGACTCCTGGATGTGGGCGGCATCGAGCAGCAGGTATTCACAGGCAGCCGCGGTAGACCGGGTGCAAATAATGCGGCCGGTAAAATCGCGCTTGACCAATAAGGGCAGGCGGCCGGAATGGTCAATATGGGCGTGGGAGAGCACCACGTTGGTCAAAATTCGAGGATCAATCGGCATAACCTTATTTTTTTCAACCGCTTCCTTGCGTCGCCCCTGAAACATGCCGCAATCCAGCAAAATACGATCGTGCTGGGTGGCAACAAGATGCATGGAGCCGGTCACTTCCCGAACTGCACCGTAAAATGTTATGTGCATACGTTCCATCCCCCTTTTATCTTTGGATCCGGTGCTGAAATGTTTATTACCATAAATTTTACTAACAAAATATTTTTTTTTAATTTTGATTTCTAACCTATATCTTTTTATCGCCATCTGTTATCTAAACTTTAATAATAAATCGTGTATAACCTATTGCATTTAAAGCAATCTTACATATGAGGATGAATTTCAATTTCAATTAATTTGGAAGTATTAAAGTACTGGAGTGATGGGGTGTTGGCCAAAGGATTGATGTCTTTTTTTCCAACACTCCAAGCTCCATCACTCCAGTGCTATAGCGCCGAGACTTTCAAGAGCTTTTAGCGATCTCGATATTGCCTTTTCACGGTCAGGTTTCCAAATTATATTGACAGTATTTGAAGAATCACTTAATACTAAAATAACTTCAAATTGTTGTAGGAGTTTCTTTAAATTTGACTATCACTGACCCCGCCGGATCGGGGTTTTTTTGTGAGGTCCAGTCCATATTGATGGCTGAAAAAAAAAACATTGTGTGGGCGGCTTTAAGCGGCGTGCTGCTGACCTGCGCATTTCCCAAAATTGGGTGGGACTGGCTGGCCTGGATAGCGCTCGTCCCCCTTTTGTATGCGCTAAAAGACCTTTCCGCCGCCCGCGGCTTTCGCATGGGATTCATCACCGGTCTGGTGCATTTTCTTTCGCTGCTTTATTGGCTGGTGCCGGTGATGCGGACCTACGGGTATTTGCCGGCATTCTTAAGTGTTTCGGTTTTATTTCTTTTGGCGGCATTTCTGGCCCTCTTTATCGCATTATTCTCCGCAGCTTTAACCGCCCTCGGCCAAAAACCTGCCTGGTGTCTGCCATTGATCCCTTTGCTGTGGGTCTCGCTGGAATTTATCCGTTCTTTTATATTCTCCGGATTTCCCTGGGAGTTATTGGGCTATTCGCAGTATAACCGTTTGCAACTCATACAGATATCAGATATATTCGGGGTGTACGGCCTTTCGGCTTTAATTGCTTTGGTCAACGGCGCCATTTTTATCACCTTGCTTTATTTCACCAGAAGGAGGTGGCAACGCACAGCGATATCAAAACGGCTGGCAGCGGGTTCAATCATTGCCTTGTTGGTGGGCGTCGCGCTCACCGGGTCTTACGGCCACTGGCGTATGAAAGCAATCGATGATCTGATTACAGCCGCTCCAAAAGCCCGCATCAGCGTTATACAGGGCAACATCGATCAGCTTGTAAAGTGGGACCCTGTCTTTCAAATTGAAACTATTAAAAAATACAATCGTCTGTCTGCATCGGCAAGCAAACAACGGCCTGATCTTATTGTCTGGCCGGAATCCGCCGCGCCATTTTACTTTTTGTACGACATTAAGCCTACCGAACTGGTATTTGAGGGGATCGAGCAGACGAAGACGGATTATTTGATCGGCAGCCCTTCTTTTGTGCGCACCGATGATAGCGTGGAATATTACAACAGTGCCTACTTAATAAGCCCTGCAACAAAAACGATGGGCAAATATGACAAGACCCATCTGGTCCCTTTCGGCGAATATGTACCGTTTAAAAAATGGCTTCCTTTTTTGGGAAAAATGGTCGCACAGGTTGGCGATTTCCGAGCAGGCCAGAAAGGCCGGACGTTAGCCTGGAGGGATCAGCAGTTAGGCATTCAGATTTGCTATGAAATCATATTTCCCGGGCTTTCCCGGGCCATGGTCCAAAACGGCGCATCATTGCTGATCAATATCACCAATGATGCCTGGTTCGGCAAAACCAGCGGTCCCTATCAGCATTTTTCCATGACCGTCTTCAGAGCGGTGGAAAACCGGCGCGCCCTGGTAAGGTCTGCAAACACCGGTATCAGCGGGTTTATCGATCCGGCCGGCAGAGTATTGGCATCCACGAAATTGCTGCAGGATGCCGTGGCAACAGAGACGATACCGCTGATGAAAGAAATATCCGTCTATACCCGCATCGGCGATTTGTTCGCCCAGTTGTGTCTGGCGCTGGCGCTGTTGATCATGTTGATTGAAATTATAAGGTGGAAGACCAATAGATGAAAGGCTTAAACCGAAATTGAATATTGAAGAATGTCTATTGAATCTTCAATTGTCAATATTCATTCCTTAATGGGAGGTATTTAAAATGTCGATAGAATTAAAACAGAATTTAAATGAGCTTAAAACTAAATTAGAACACCTGCGGAGCTATCTTTGACTTAGATGGCATGGAAAAACGATTGGCTGAAATTGAAGTAACAATTGCCAGGGACGGCTTCTGGGACAATCCTGCAGATTCCAAATCGATTCTCCAAGAAAGAACCTCAATTTCAAATAAAATCGATCGCTTTAAAAAACTGTGGAACGACCTGGAAGGAAGCCAGATTCTACTGGATCTGGCGCTGGAGGAATCCGATGCAGGGGCCCTTGACGAAGTCTCCCAACAGGCAAAAGCACTAGAAGAGCTGATCGATCAGCTATCTCTTGATCTGATGTTGGACGGAAAAGATGATTCCAAAAATGCCATTGTGTCGATCAATGCAGGCGCCGGCGGCACGGAAGCCCAGGATTGGGCTGAAATTCTCTTCAGGATGTATTCGCGGTGGATCGAGCGCAGGGGTTTTAAGTTTGAATTGATCGATCTTCAGCCGGGTGATGAGGCCGGGATAAAAAGCGTTACATTTACGGCCGAAGGTGAAAATGCATTTGGCTATCTGAAATCGGAAATCGGCGTCCACCGTCTGGTAAGGATATCACCCTTCAATGCCAGCGGTAAACGACATACGTCTTTTGCATCGGTTTTTGTCTATCCTGAACTGGACAACGAAATCGTGGTTGACATAGATGATAAGGATTTGCGCATTGATGTTTTCAGGGCCAGCGGTGCAGGCGGACAGCATGTCAACAAAACCAGCAGTGCGGTGCGCATCACCCATCTGCCATCCGGAATCGTGGTGCAATGCCAGCAGGAAAAATCTCAGCATCGCAACAAAGATCTGGCTATGAAAGTTCTCAAAGCCCGCCTATACCAGCGCGAAAGGGATAAACAGGATGAAAAAATGCAGCAACTGCACGACAGCAAGGAGGACATCGCCTGGGGCAGCCAGATCCGTTCATACGTGCTGCATCCCTACCAGATGGTAAAGGATCACCGCATAAACCTGGATGTGGGCAATGTAAACGACGTGCTGGATGGAGGCATTGATCCCTTTATTGAAGGGGTGTTATTGAAAAAAAAATGAGCACTGCCTGCGGCGGTTTGAGGAGCGGCCTGACGGCCTTGAGGTTGGAGGCAAAACATTGTCTTTTCAGGTGAAGCGATCTTTAAGCGTATTTATTGCTGCGCTTGAAACATTAATGGATTAAAATCATTTATTATAGTTATTTTATTAGCCTCAGAGCCAGGCAGGGCTGCTCCTAAAGTTCCGAAGGAACGCTCCTCAATCCGCAGAAGGCGGGGCTCCTCATACGCAGCGCAGGAACTGCGCTGCGTGCTCATATTTTTCGAAGAAAAATATCTATGAATCCACTTGAAATTCTTACGAAATTTTACGACCGGCGCTCGAACGCATTTGAGATCCTGGTGCAACACGGGAGACAGGTTGCCCGAAAGGCCTTGAGCGCAGCCGAAAAGATCGCTCACCTCCAGCCGGACTTTGATTTTATAAAAAATGCCGCGATGTTGCATGACATCGGTATTTTGCATACCGACAGCCCCGGTTTTGGCTGCCATGGAAAATATCCGTATATCTGCCACGGTTTTCTGGGACGGGAGCTGTTGGATAGCATCGGATTGCCGCAATACGGACTTATATGTGAACGCCACGTGGGAGTGGGCATCGGCATCGATGATATCCGGCGCTTTAATTTACCGCTGCCCGAGCGGGACATGGTTCCGATCTCAATCGAAGAGCAGATTATTTGCTATGCCGACAAATTTTTCTCTAAAAACGGCAACGGTCAAAAGAAAAACGGCGAAAAATCAATCGAACACATCGTAGAAAGCCTCCAACCTTACGGCCAGGATAAAGTGGAGCAATTTCGGACCTGGGTGCAGATGTTTGAATAGGCGCAGGGCACAGAGCAAAGTGGATTTCGGAAAGGCGTAAGGGAATAAAGCGAATAACTTTTCAAACAGGAAACGCCGGGGCGACCACATCTTGTCGACCCGGCGTTTTTAATCGAAAATAAATTTTTTGTATTAATTTAGCTGCTTAAAAATATCCCGGTGGAAGCGCCGGTTATCAGATAGTGATAATTGTCAATTCTGGGAAATAGGTTGAATAATAACCTTTATCGCTCGTTACTATTTTCTGTTCTTCAGTTTGAAGCGCATAAGCTCCGATAATAAAGTCGGTCAAAATGTGTTGCCTAATCTTAATCTCACCGTGGCATTCTCTGCAGACCAGCTTCTCGAGCTTTTTCCCGCACCTTTGACATATCAATACGCGACGCTTGTTATGTTTATCCCAGCGTTTAGCAGCAAGTATATAGCCTTCCGGCTCAATATCACCGATTATGATGCCCGTGTCGCTTAAAAAGCTGTTTAATTGTTTGGACGAGCTGAATATCAACGACAACTCACCATAAACTAATTTCGGAATAACAAGATTGTACTTGGCTGAAAGATTGCCCAATAGTTCCGCATACCTCCTGCCAAAATCCGGGACACCGCTGTAAATATAGACCAGAACATTTGTGTCAACAATAATGCTATTCATCAGATCTGCCTCGAATCTCGTCGACCATCTGATCAGCCTCTATCCTAGGCCTTCTTTTTCCACGTCCAAGCCACTTAATAAATCTGTTCTCACGTCTACTTTTTACAATCAAAGCCTTATTTCCCTCGGCAATGACCTCGACTTCCATGCCCGGCAAAAAACCGAATTTATTTCTGATATCCTGTGGTATCGTGATTTGTCCTTTACTTGTTATGCGAGGCATTTTGGCTCCCCTCTTCAGTATTACTTTGATAAAAGTGTAATACCATGATGATAGAAAGTCAATTACCGGCAAATTGCCTGAAAGCCCTTCTCCTCGACAGGATAGAGAAAGTTCAGCTTGCCTAGCTTCGAAAAGTCGCGACAGGGCGCAGGACTACCGGCAAATTCACTAAAAAAAGCCATGCCGATAATTATAATCCGCATGGCTTTTTAATTGAATTAATATTTTCAGTTTCTGGTTCAGAAACGAGGATTTTTCTGTCTTCTGCTCTCTGTCCTCTATTCTCTTACCATCCCCGCAGCAAATACTCATGAATCGAATCCGCCGCCTTGCGGCCGGCGCCCATGGCCAGGATAACGGTGGCCGCTCCGGTCACAATATCGCCGCCGGCCCACACGCCTTTTTTATAGGTCTTGCCGGTGGCCTCGTCGGCTTCAATATATCCCCATTTGTTCAGCTTCAGATCCGGGGTGGACTCGGTCAGCAGCGGATTGGCCCCCGATCCGACGGCAACAACGCACAAATCGCAATCCAGTTCGAATTCCGAACCTTTGATGGCAAGCGGTCGACGCCGTCCCGATTGGTCGGGCTCACCCAGTTCCATCTGCAGACATTCCATGCCGGTCAACCGTCCTTTCTCATTGCCGATGTAGCGGGTGGGATTGGTCAAAAGGAAAAATTCAATCCCTTCTTGCTCGGCATGATGGATTTCGGCGATTCTGGCCGGCATCTCCTGTCTGGAACGGCGGTAGACGATCCTCACTTTTTCCGCCCCCAGACGCATAGCGGTTCGGGCCGAATCCATAGCCACGTTTCCTGCACCCAGCACGATTACATTTTTTGCCCGTGGAATCGGCGTGTCGACTTCCGGGAAAAGATAGGCCTTCATCAGATTGGCCCGGGTCAGATACTCGTTGGCGGAAAGAATGCCGATTAGATTTTCACCCGGGATGTTCATAAATCGCGGCAATCCGGCACCGACCCCCAGGTAGATGGCATCATAGCCTTCTTCGAAAAGCTCATCCAAAGATACGGTGCGTCCAACCACGGCATTGCACTCGACCTTTACACCCAATCTCGCCAGAAAATTTACTTCCTGAGCGACGATGGCCTTGGGTAGTCTAAATTCAGGAATCCCATAAACCAGGACGCCGCCGGGTTTATGAAAGGCTTCCATGACTGTCACATCATGGCCCTTGACGATCAAATCCCCGGCAACGGTCAGCCCGGAAGGTCCTGAGCCCACCACCGCAACCTTTTTACCGGTCGGTTCGGCCTTCGGGGGCAAGGCACCGGTGCCGTGTTCTCTTTCCCAGTCAGCGGCAAACCGCTCCAGATTGCCGATGGCAACCGGATCGTCCTTTTTGCCGACAATACAAAGGCCTTCACATTGAATTTCCTGTGGACAAACCCGCCCGCAAACCGCCGGAAGACTGTTTTTCTGCCATATATGCCGGATGGCCCGGGTGAACTCCCCTTCGGCAATGAGTTTGATAAAACCCGGAATATCGATCCCCACCGGGCATCCGGCGACACATCCCGGCTTTTTACACTGCATACATCTGGCGGCTTCCTGAATGGCCATCTCGGACGTGTAACCTGTCGGAACTTCTAAAAAATTGCGGGCCCTGACGGCAGGTTCCTGTTCGGGCATCGCAACTCTGGAAATCTTTTCCTTTTTAACTTTTTTCGTTTCTTCTTCCGTCATTAATTTATTCTCCCGCGACGTTGATTCTTAGTTCAATTTTCAATTCCGGCTAACTCTCCATGATACAAAAATCGTTATAGCATTTTTTCTCGTCTTCGCAGTAGGCCTGGAGCCGGAGCATCAACTCATCATAATCGACCTGGTGCCCGTCAAATTCAGGTCCGTCCACACAGGCAAATTTGGTTTTCCCCCCGACGGTGACGCGACAGCCGCCGCACATACCGGTGCCGTCCACCATAATGGGATTTAAACTGACCAGCGTCGGCACATTATATTGTTTAGTGATTAAGGACACAAATTTCATCATCGGCACCGGCCCGATCGCAACTACCTGGTCGATTTTTTCTTTTTCGAGGATTTCTTTCAATACTTCGGTGACAAATCCGTGGTGCCCGTAGGAGCCATCATCGGTACAAACCCGCAGGTCATTGGAGGCCGCCTTCATTTTGTCTTCCAGAATAAGCAAATCCTTACTGCGTGCACCGATAATGCTGATGACATGGTTGCCGATTTCTTTCATCGCCCGGGTAATAGGGTGCAAAACGGCAATTCCCGTGCCGCCGCCCACGCACACAATCTTACCGAGCTTTTCGATGTGCGTGGGTTTGCCCAAAGGGCCGATAATATCCTGATAGCTGTCACCTACCTGCAGGGTTTTAAACAGGGCGGTGGATTTGCCGACGACCATATAAATCACCGTTATGGTCCCTTTTTCCGCATCCGACTCAGCCATGGTTAACGGAATTCGCTCGCCTTCTTCTCCGACTTTCAGAATGACAAACTGACCGGGTTTGGCCTTGCGGGCTATCTTAGGGGCTTCGATCTCATTGAGAATGACGTTGCCCTCGGACATCTCTTCACGTTTGACAACTTTAAACATTTTAAACCTCCCGCAGTAATTCGATATTTTTAAAGCCGACAGTCCGATGAATGAGGACCGTGGGATCATTTATTTGAATAGAGCATATTCTCAAAAGTCAAAAATTAAATCAAGGTTAAATGTTGATAATCTATGGTCCTGGTGATAAATGGCGGTTTCTGGATGCTGGATTCTGGATGCTGGATACTGGTCACTGGTCGATAAGTTAATTGAGTAGATTGGTTGATTGAATGAAATCGATAGCCTATATTGTTGAATACCGATCTTGACACCAATAACGATCAAAACCATCTAAACGATACAAACCATCTAAACGATCTAAACCATCGAAACGATCAAAACGATCAAAACCGATTTTACCTATGAATATTTTCGACAGTCACTGCCATCTTGATGAAAAATCCTATGGCAAAGATCTTAACGCAGTTTTGGATCGTGCACGCAAGGCCGGAGTGATACGAATGATGACCATCGGCGTCAATGGGAGAACCTCCGGTAAGGCGGTCTCACTGGCCCAATCCCACGAAGGCGTCTATGCCTCGGTAGGCGTCCATCCGCATGATGTAAAAAATTGCAGCGAATCCGTAATCCGCTATCTTACCGGTCTCGCCAAAAACGAAAAGGTTCGAGCCTGGGGAGAAATCGGCCTGGATTTTAACCGCATGTACTCACCCAGAAAGGATCAGGAGAAATGGTTTGAAAGGCAGCTGGAAATTGCCGGCCGACTGGGATTGCCGATGATTTTTCACGAGCGCGACAGCAGCGGCCGTTTTCTTGAAATCCTCAAAAGCCAAGGGCTCTATGAGATAAACGGCGTTGTTCACTGTTTCAGCGGCAATCGGCAGGAATTGGATCAATACCTTGCTTTGGGGCTTCACATCGGAATTACCGGTATCATAACAATGAAAAGCCGCGGGGCCCAACTGCGCGAATTGGCACCCATCATACCGGCCGACCGTCTTTTGGTGGAAACCGATGCCCCCTATCTGGTGCCGGCACCCGAGAGAAACCGCAGCCGACGCAACGAACCCGCCTTTGTGAAATCGGTTCTCCTGAAGCTGGCCGAAGTCCGCAAGGAGAATCCGCAGGAATTGGCTCAAATTGTCTGGCAGAATACGTGCCGCCGGTACGGTCTGGAGGCATGATACTCGATTCTGGACACTGGATAGTTGATCAGGGAGATACGATTGTCAAACGTTCGTATGGAGAGTAGTATGATTTATAAATTATTTGTGGCGGACATGGACGGCACCCTGCTGGACGATGATAAGAAGCTGTCCGACAAAAATATTCAAGCCATTAAAAAGCTTAAAGATTATGGTATTCAATTTGCCGTCGCGACCGGCAGACACGATTCGATGATCAAATGTTACCTGAATCACCTTGATCTTCATGTTCCCGTGATATCATGCAACGGCGCAATCGTCAGGGAACCATTCGGCGGACGGGTGTTTTTGTCGGAAGCATTGCCAAAAGAGCAAAGTCTAGAAGTTATTGATATCTGCAAAGAAAGGCACGCTGATTTTCATATCTATGGCTACGATCGTATTTATGGCGAAAAATTAAGCCATAAAATGCATTACTACCAGGATTTAAACAAGACGCTGCCACCGGAGGAGCGGACAAAATTGGTAACCGTTCCCGATTGCAAGGATATTGTCGTGAACGGATCGGAACCATTGTATAAGTTTATCGTAATTTCTGAAGGAACTAATAATCTGCCTCCTATACTTGATCGTATTTCTCAAATAAAAGGGTTGACTGCCTGTCAGTCCATGCCGACGTTCTGCGATGTGATGAAAGTAGGCATCTCAAAAGCCTATGCACTGCAAAAGCTGTCGGAAAGTCTGGGCATAAAAAGAGGCGAAATTGCTGCCATAGGTGACCAGTTAAATGACAATGAACTGATTGAATATGCCGGTCTGGGTATCGCGGTGGCCAATGCCGAGGATGCATTAAAAGCAAAAGCAGATGTGGTAACAATGGCAAATAACAACGAAGATGCAGTTGCGGAAGCCATTGAGAATATTCTGTTGAATTCGCAAAGATGACTTAAAATAAAAATCCGGACGGTTAAGCCGTCCCGGTAAAAAATTTCAGTATCCGCCAGTAGAGCAGGCCGATAATCCCCGTCCCGTAGCTTTAGAGCAATCCCCTAAAGGCCAAGCCAACGCCCTCGGGAAGTGCCTGCACTTCGGGTCAGCTTCAGGATGCCGTCCCTATAGAGAACATTGCAGCCGGGATTCAGAGATAATCAGCCAATCTGCGTTTCAGTTTTTCAAAATAGGTGCTGATGTTGCCAATGACATCGCTCATGACTTCGCCGGCACTTTGCACCTCATTTATCAGCCCGGCAACCTGCCCGCAACAGATCTCGGCTTCATCTGCCTCACCCAGATATTGAGATTGATATTGACCGCGCTCGTTCAGATAATTATTGAGTTCTTCAGCGCTGGCTCCGGCTTTCTTCATATCCATATACTGTTTGGTGAATTTGTTGGCCAGGTCTCTGGCAAGCATGAAGTCTTTGGGAACAGAGACGGTACATACGTCTTGGCTTCTGACAATTGCTTCTTTGACGTTATTATGGCTTTCTGATTCCCGGGTAACCATGAATCGTGTTCCCATATAGATGCCGTCTGCCCCCAGTGCCAGGGCGGCCAGCACCCCGCGTGCGTCTCCGATACCGCCGCCGGTAACAACGGGGATGCTTACCGCATCCGCAACCATAGGGGTCAGCACGAAGGTCGTCAGCTCGGTGAAGCCTTTGTGCCCGCCGGCCTCAAACCCCTCGCAGATGACGGCGTCCACACCGGCTTCCTGTGCTTTTATCCCGTGGCGTGCCGTGGAAATCGCATGCATCACTTTAATACCGGCGTCTTTGAGCACCTGGGTATACGTTTCGGGCCGGCCGACGGATACGACCGCCACCGGGACCTGCTCCTCAATCACGACGTCGACCACTTTCTTTGAGTAGATCAGGGCCTCTCCGAACCCTGCAACAATATTTACGGCAAACGGTGCTCTGGTGAGTCTTTTTATTTTTTTTATCTGAGCCCGCATTCGTTCGCCGGTGAGTTCAACGTCCAGCGTGATATCTTTGGAGCCGGCATTAGGCCCCAGGGTGCCCAGCCCTCCGGCATTGGAGACGGCCGCCACAAGATCCGCCCCGCTCACCCAGTTCATGGGTGCTTGAATTATCGGATACCGAATACCCAGCAGCTCACAAATACGATTTTTGCCCATCTTTTCCTCCTTCTTATTTCTATAAAAAAATTCAGCTTTTTACAAAAGCGAAAAAACAAGGTTATCGTTGGTGAATCTCTGAATATTGACCCCCTTTATAGCGTCTGATGTTTCCAGTTCCTTTTTGTTTGACCCTTTTCGATCAATTTTTGTATAATACCCTTACGGCAAATCGGATTTCCTTCTCCACCTGACGTTCGGTGACTATTCATTTTCAAAACATCAGGAAAAAATCATGCTGAGATTCATCCCCGGCATCCTGATTTTACAAGCCATTACGATAGCCTTGGTGCTGATTGCCCCGGCAGATCTTAAAAACTGGGGCTGGCTGCGGCTGGCGATTCCATTATTGATCGCAGGGTTTTTGACCGCATTCTGGTTTGGTTCGATCGCAGCGCGTCAGCGCAAGGATGAAATCAGCCGGTTGAAAGAATCCCACGCCAAAGAGCGTGAAACCATTCGCGTGAAGGCCGAACGTTCCAAGACCGAACTGGCAAAACAGGCACAGCGCAAAACCCTGCAGGAGGTGCGTCGCTCGTCAAGGAGAGCCAATATCAAAATCGTGCTGGCATTTGCAGGTGCGGCAGGATTGGGTGGCCTGCTGCTCCTGACCCAGTTTATGTCGTTGGGGATCCTGACACTGGCCGGCATCGGTGGCGCGTTAGGCGGCTATCTATTGCGCATGCGGCAAGAGAAAGGCAAATTGCAACTGCCGTACGAAGGCCGGGATACAGACCGTATGATGAACGTGACACCCGTTCAGAGCAAGCAACCCACGCGGATCAAACCACCGGAAGTGACCGATAAAAAGTGATAATCATTTAAACCCATCCACGTATCTGGTTTTGAAGTCAAAGTCGGCTTTTGCAGGACGTTGAGTTCGGAGAATCAAAAAGCATCCCGGCCTTCCGGCTTCCAAGCTTCGAGTCTATTTGAGCATAAGGTGAGAAACCGCCTGCTCCAGTCCGTCTATGGTCAACTCAAACATGGGAAAAATTTCACGGATAGCGCTGATCGTGCGGGTGTAATTCCACATGCTGGCAGGCACGGGATTCAACCAGACCGAATGGGGAAAAGTTTTGGCAAGCAAATTTAGGCATTCCATGCTTGGCAAGC
>Ga0307426_1001761_pt1 | contig 13941 bp, 7 predicted proteins | sample SalMarWE160340MG_FD_202165 | JGI IMG/M metagenome (GOLD analysis project Ga0307426, IMG submission 202165) | Salt marsh sediment microbial communities from the Plum Island Ecosystem LTER, Massachusetts, United States - WE1603-40 | ecosystem: Environmental > Aquatic > Marine > Intertidal zone >... | reverse complement strand
ATATTTTCATCGTCACTGGTAACGGTAAGATTTATCGGTAAACATATAGTGTCCATCGATTCGGGAATAGTAAATACCGGATTCGGGGGTGTCGGGTCGATTTCAACCGGTATCGAATCGACATCGAATCGTCCCAGCGTATCGTAGATTGTCACTTTAAGCCAGTATGTTCCCTCGGTCAGGCCGCTGTAATCCCACGGAATCGTATATCCTTCGCCGCTGCCCGAAGTATCGACGCCGTTGCGCAAGGCCCGGCTGCCGTCGTAATCGCGACCGATCTCAAACCAATCCACACCGTCGCGATAATCGAATCTGGCATAATCAACGATATGGCTGCCCGCGGTTTCAGCGGCCCAGATAATGGCCTCACCGGTGATCGCTTCACCGTCGGCAGGTTTGAGAATCGATACCGACGGTACCGGTTCCTCGCCGCTGCTGCCGCCGGTCGTCCCCGAAGAAAATAAGAGCAGTCGGCCCGGAAACTGCGGGAAACCGGGATAACCGGTGCTGTCCAGATCGACCCAGCCTATTGTGGTATCCCAAATATTATAGGCGACGCACGGGACCGGGATATTGTCGGTTACCAGGCTGACACGAGCCAGAGTATCGACCAAACCGGAGTAATAAAATCCGGCGAAGTATGGTTCTTCCACTACCGCAGGAGAATCGAGCGGAATGGCGATTTGATATAAGCCGCCCTGTGGTAAGTTAACCTCATACATTTGTGAAATCGATAATAAATTCCCCGGTATCGGGCAATCTGGATCCGTAAAATCCGCCGATTCGACATCTGTCGAGACGTACAACGTACAGGCAAGTGAACATGCCAGTACCATATAGACGTCTTCAACTGAAAAAGGATACGGCAAGTCGCACGATAGCGAGGGATTCTGATAAGATTTGTACAGTTCGTCTCCGATTAACCAATTGGTAATGGCCCAATATGCACCGTCGTCATGACGCACTGTACAAAGTTCGGCGGTACTAAATCGCGGAGCCACCTGATAATCATGAATTTTTTGTCCTTCGAGAGATGTAATCCTGACATTTTCTCTGTGCCCCGATCCGTAGGCCAAAAGAGAAAATAATAGAATAAAAAATAGAATAACGATAATTATTCGGGCCATTTTCGCTCCTTTTTATAAGAAATATCTTTATACATCTTGTTATCGAGCGTATTCTAATATAACTTAACCGGATTGAAATGGAAGCGGATTATTGAGTTGCGGAGCCCGGAAAGGGTGTTTAGAATTTAAACAAATGCCGGACAAAAAAGACCAGCCCAAAAGCGTGTCGCGGCCGCCGTGGTTAAGAGTAAGGGCGGCCGGGGATAAACGGTATCTTGAAGTTCGCGCGCTGCTTCGAGAGCATAATTTGCATACCGTTTGTCAGGAGGCTAACTGCCCCAATCGCGGTGAGTGTTTTTCGTCGGGAACCGCGACATTTTTAATACTGGGGCCGAACTGCACCCGAAATTGCCGTTTCTGTAATATCACCAGCGGCCATGTATCACGTCCGGATGGTAATGAAGCGGAAAATGTCGCCCGCGCGGTTGATTTGCTGGGACTCAAACATGCGGTGATTACATCGGTCACCCGGGATGACCTTCCGGATGGCGGCGCCGGGCAGTTTGCCGGAGTAATCAGGGCCATCAGGGCTCTGGGCAAAAACGTCACAATCGAGGTCCTCACGCCCGATTTTAAGGGGCGAACGGACAGCATTGAGACGGTTCTGGAGGCGCGCCCCGATGTCTTTAATCACAACGTGGAGACTGTCCCCAGATTGTATGGGGCGGTTCGACCCGAAGCCGATTACGGATTATCATTGAGGGTTCTGAAAATGGCGGCGGAGCCTGAAAAGATGGTGACGAAATCAGGCCTGATGGTTGGTCTCGGTGAAACTTTCGAGGAGTTGTGTCAGGTTTTTGCCGATCTGAATTCGGTGGGGGTCGACTTCCTGACCATCGGCCAGTATCTTCCGCCGTCCAGGGAACATTATCCGGTGGTCAAATACTACCACCCGTCGGAATTCGACGAGCTCGCGGAGCAGGCCCGGGCAATGGGCATCAGGTCGGTTTTTTCCGCGCCGCTGGTGAGGTCCTCCTATCATGCGGGAGAGCAATATAATAGCTGAGTTGTAGGATAATTCCCTCAAATAGAATTATTTTAATACACTTGGCTATAGACCGCTTCTTAGCCGGTGGAATCTTCCGATATCTTACACTGACAGGCTACATCTTGATAAGACTATAACGTGGGATGGAAAAGTATAAAATGAAGATAACTGAAAAAAATATCGTCGTCGTTGATGATGAAAGGTATATCTGTAATATCATCATGGAGACCCTGGGCGAATTCAGGGACTTCCATATTAAAAAATTTAATAATCCCGAAAAGGCCATAAAATATATTTCCGAAAACGGAATTGACCTCGTTCTGACCGATCTTATGATGGGTGATCATTCGGGAGTGGAAGTGCTCGAAGCGACGCTGGAGAGCCATCCGGACGCTATAGTCATCCTGATGACAGGTTACCCGACGGTCAAGACGGCCATATCGGTTTTGAAGAAGGGCGGGTACGATTATCTCATCAAGCCTTTTAAGCTGGAAGATTTGAAATCCACCATTCTGCGAGGCCTGGAACATCAGCGCGTCCGACGTGAAAATGTCGAACTGCGCAGTCAGCTGGAGTTGATGAAAATTTCCGATGAATTATCCCATGGTTTGAAGCTGTTTCCGTTGATAAAGATGATCGTCGAAACGGCGATTCGGGAAATTTCGGCCAGAGGTGCATCTATCATTTTGCTGGATAGAAAGGCGGGTCGATATCATGTCAGATATCTGTCGGAGACATGTATCGATAAGTCAGTCTCTGAATTTCTTCGCGGCGAAGGACCGCACGGTGCTCTTTCGGCGATTTCGGAAAGACCAAATATTGTCGATGAAAAAGTCGAAATGGACGGCACGCGTTTCAAACGCTCATATGTAACCTATCCGCTGATATCGAAGGGTTTGACGATAGGCTTTCTGAATCTGGTGTCGGACGACAAATTTCATCATATGACGCCCGGCCGGCAAAATCTGGCGGCTCTCATGGCTTCGACTGCGGCCTCGGCGGTCGAAAGCAGTTATATGGACAGGAATCTTAAGAAGTCCTACATACTGACAATTAAAGCATTGGCCAATGCCATCGAGGCGCGTGACAAATATACCGCCGGACATACCGATCGCGTGTATCGTATTGCCAAAGTCACCGCCGTCGAATTGGGTTGGCCCAAAGAGAAAATGGGTGACCTGAGAACGGGGTGCATTCTTCATGACATCGGCAAAATCGGCGTTCCTGATGCCATTCTGAATAAGCCGGGCAAGCTGACCAAAGCCGAACGTGAAAAGATGCAGGAGCATCCGCAAACCGGTGAGAAAATTCTGCGCCGGATACCGTTTCTTACGGGGGTAATACCGTACGTTATTTCCCATCACGAAAGATATGACGGCACCGGTTATCCGTTCGGGCTGGCGGGTGAGGAAATTCCCATCGAAGGGCGTCTGCTGGCGGTGGCGGACACGTTTGACGCCATAATGTCGGACCGCCCTTATCGTTTGAGAGCCAATGCAGAGAGAGCCATCGCCGAACTGACAAAGTACAGCGGTTTACAGTTTGATCCGGAAGTCGTGGACGCCTTCCTGAAAGCGTATGAAGGCGGTTTGATAGATTGCCGCGCTATCTATGGTAAAGCAGAGCCGGAAACGGAAGAGATCAAAAAGCAAAAGGCACCGGTATAAAACATATTATGAAAATGATAATCGCGGCCAGTCCCATGGCGCGGGCGGCAGGCGATATTTGAATATTGTCGTCCAGGGTCGGCGGATGCCTGAGGCCGAAAAGGAAAACCAGAAAACCGAATATCCACCATCCCATCCACCAGAATCCAAGAACCATCATAACCACGATAAAAATTTTGCTGATTATTTTTTGCCTGCGCCCGATTAAACCATAAATGATATGTCCGCCGTCCAGTTGACCGAGGGGGAGGAGGTTAATCATGGTCACGAGCAGCCCGACCCATCCGGCAAAGGCGGCCGGTGAGAGGAAAAAGTCATATCCCTCGGGAATCGGGCCGATGATAAGCCAGGCCAAAAATTTTAATAAGAGTGAGTCGCCGAGTATCATGCCACCCTCAATATTCGTTTTGACTATTTCGGAATTGTGTAATCCGATCGCCAAAACCACGACCGATACGATGAATCCGGCGATCGGGCCAGTGGCGCCAACTTCGATTAAATCCCGGCGATTGGTGAAGGGTGAGCGGGATTTGATTATTGCTCCGAAGGTCCCGACAATATTGGGCGCCGGAATGAAATACGGCAGGGACATAAAAACGCCGCGCCGTTTTCCGGCCAGATAATGGCCGAATTCGTGAAACAGGAGAATGGCCATCAAGGCCAGGGTAAATTCGATTCGCTCGGTAATTACGCCCGGTTGACGAAAATAATCGAAGTCGAAGGTCAATATAATCGGCGCAAAAAACATGGTTACCAGGGTCGCCAGGAAAAGAATGATATTTATTTTCGGCAGACGCTTCGAGGTCGCTTCCCTCACCGCAATCAACAGCCCATGAATATCTTCGCTGACACTGGCCTCGAAGCCGGATGCGGCCAATCTTTTACGCATCCGGCGAAGACTTTCGTCCTTCTCAAGATATGGCTTGGCGCGGAATAATATCCGGTCGTTGTGGCTGTAGATAGCCGTTATTTCGAAGATGTCGGCCAGTTGATAATAGAGCGATTTGGATATGAGTTCGGGATTCTTCAAGAAAAATATGTCCTTCTATCGGCGGTTAAGTATGTGTCATTTATCGTATTAAATACGACCGGCGCAGACTTGTCAATTGATTATTCCAACCATTGTCGATTAAAAAAAAGAAGCAAGGCTTTGAAAGCCTTGCTTCTTGAAACGTGGTGTTTCTTCGTATAGTAGAATTTCTACTTACAATTCCCAACTGCCACAAGGTGCCGGATACGGCGGGGTAGGCCACTGGAAGACATAGTTGATGAGATACATAATATCGTCATCATCGATGTTTCCGTCGCAGTTCACGTCACCAAGATACATGAATGGGAACGGTCCCGGGCCGCCGTGATGGACGAAATCGATCAAGGCTGCAATATCAACCGGATCGATATCACCGTCATCATCAACGTCACCGCGGTAGAAACCGCACCACTTGTCAGCAGTAAGCGCCAGCTGTTCATAGGTTGAAGCCAGATTGGCATCGGCTGCATTGGGCAGACCGAAGACAGCGACAGCGGCGGTGGCAGGCGGATCGCCTGGCGCCGGCATATCGAACTCGCCGACCGTGAAGAAGAAGTCACGATCGCTCGGATCAGAGGCACAGATCGCAGGATCGGTACCAGTCTGGTGTGAAAGACCTGTTAAGGTCATCCAATACCAGGCGGAATCGAGCCAGATCATAGTGTCGTTCCAGGAACTCTGATCTGCCGACAGCGTCTTGGCGTTACGCATCGGTGCATAAGACCCGCAGCAATCGAACGGAATCTTCACGAATCCCCAACCATTAACGTTGGTGTTACAGGTATACGCCCAGGCGGTTGATATTCCGGCATCATATCCAGCTACCTGCTGGGTATGACCATGATTGTAGTTGATATCATAGTCAATCATACCGCCCATATAGACGTCATCAACAGGACCGTACCGGCCGTTGAACTCAAACTTCTCGAGATAGAAGTTGTTCAAACGCGGCTCGTCATAGGCGCTGATAACTGTCGCGCAACCCTTGAAGCCCATTGTCCAGGGGCCGCTGTACGGAGGCTGGACGCCCACCTGATCGGATTGTGCATATAACCAATTCCAGTGCGTGCAGGTTCCGAGAGTATCATACTCGCAGAAATCCTGAACGGAATCGATAAACGCAAAAGTAACCATTTCGCCGAAGACGTCACGATAAGACGTTCCGTCATCGGAAATGCTTCCGACCAAGACGTTGGTCGTATGCTGCGGCGGGCAGAGACCGGCGACGCAATCCGGATCGGGGAGAATCGATTCCCAATTCATCGCATAAGCGGCCGACCAGTTGGAGGCCCAATGGGCGACTCTCTGCGAGAATTGAGCCCATTTGCCCGGAGGCGAGTAGGTCTTGGATTTCGTAAAGATGAAGGAACCCTGCCAGAACGCGGCATGGTCACCATCGATTTCGATACTGCTGATGTCACCATCAGCCAGTCGAGTGGCATTCCAGATATGCGCGTAGTTGGCTGCGCCAACACCGAAGTCCATAACGACGTCTTCATAGAGACAGCCGCCGACGATACCCAATTGTATGCAAGGAACGGCATAATTGGTATTATCGTCCATATAAGCGCTGTCGACGAAGTAGTCAGGGTCATCGGAATAGACGAAGCAGTAGAAACCGGTGAAGCCACGCGGCACATCCGGACCATTAACGTCAATGGTGATAGGAATGTAGTTAACCGTCGAATCGGTGTAATCCGCAGTAGGCGGAATGACCGTTCCGGGAGTCGGTGTGAGCGTCGAAGTGTAGACCCACGACGGAATCGCAAAAGCGGCGTTCTTACGTGTGGTCCGTACGCCTCGCTCCATATCGGCGATTCCGAGTTCATCGCTGATGGAAGCACGGAAATGATCAACGTTGCTCGCAAATTTCGAAGCAAGTCTTTCCATGTTTTCAGTGAGAGTCGGATCGACAATCGCCATCGGAGCGCCGCCCGGATCGCCGGCATCAGCCGGTATGGTACCATTAGCGGTATCGGACAGAACGACCGTGACGGTCAGAGGAGCAGCACCGAGGTTACCGATAGCGCCCGGGAGGCCGAGCGGATCGCCCGGATCCGGGAAGTAAACCGTGTACGGATCGGGTAAGCCAAACGGAACCGGTACATTAATTCTATAACGCGGGACATCGAGACGCGGACGAGGATCCTGCGGCGTGAAGCAAATGAGTTTGTTCATGTAGCAGAACAGCAGGTGCTCGTCAACCATCGACGGCGCGAAGTGGTGAGCATACTGGTATCCGCCGTCAGTGATAAACCGACGATGGAAACGATTAGCGCCCGGCATATCTGATTCGTAGAAGTTGAGGAAGTCTTTGCGGCAACCACCAACAAACCAATCAGGTTTCTCCACCTCACAACTCAACAAACCGTCGGCCAGCATGAAGATATCCTGACCGGGGTTACGGGTGGTCCGGGTGTACAGCTGGGCGCCAGTCTCTTTCGAGAAGGCCGTCGGGCCCTTCTGAATGCCATAGCCGGTTACCCACGGAGCCCAACCGGAGTTGATAATGTGAGCGCCATCAATATCCATTGCGTTATAATCGGAAGCGATACCGACGGAAGCCCAGTTCAACGAACCTGTCGTGGCATCAACGCTGTAAACGATACCACCACTGTAGTAAACGTTTTCGCCATTGGGGCTATACGTGGATGCGAAATACAGAGTCGGATCCGGGAAATCCTCCGAAGGAGGATCGTAGGAAATACCGCCGGTGTGAGCCTCAGGCGGATTCGGGAACGTTGGGTCGTTCCACGTATCGGGATCCAGGAATTCCATCTGGTGTCCGGCTGTGGTCAGGAAATCCCAGACAACGTCACCGGTGCACGGATCAACGGCGGTAACATTACCGTCGGTGATGTTGGCATCAGTGCCGATGTAAAGAAGACCTGTTTCCGCACCATACGAGACACCTTTCAGGACAGCTCCACCGAAGTTCTGCGGGTTGGTATTGCCCGCCGTAGTCCATCCGGTGAATAATGAGCCGTCCATAACACTTCTGGCATAAATGTCGCCGTTATCGTCGTTATAGAAGACAACCGGCGTGCCGCCACAATCAACCACGACCGAGTAACCCCAGGTCATGAAGTGATTCTGATGAGCCAGGAAGTTCTGGGTCCAGAATACGGTACCGTCGGTGAGATTAAGAGCGGAAAACGCCTTGGCGTCACCACCCGCAACCAGGACGACGGTTCTGTTTTCACCGTAGGCATCGAGATTAAATATAGTCGGTGTGCAATACATACCACCGCCGATAATCAATCCACTGGGATCGTCGTTTTTCCAGATTTCGTTACCGTTATTCAAATCAACGGCGACGACATGATCCAGGAAGACGTTGACAACGGTGTCTTTGTAAATAACAGCGCTGTTCAGGTTACCGAACTGGGTGGTAGTATATTGCCAGGCTTTGGTCATAGTTCCCTGAATATCATCACCAAGGGAGACCAAAGAAGCATGACTGCGGCCGAAGTCCTTACCGTAGGTGGGCCAGTCTTCAAGACCTTTAGCGGTCAGACAGGCTCTCTCAGGAGTCGGGACGCAGCAAACATAAACCTCAAAATAGAAGGTTATGGGAACACCGTAATAGTCTTCGGTGTATTCGTATTCACCATAGGCTTCAACGGAAGTCACACCGCCACAGGTGTAATCATCTGTAAGGATATTAATACCATAGCCAGGACCCGCAAGCGGCTCCAGACCAACCCAGACAGGCTGATCGAAGATGATGCCGCCACCGGGAAGACCGGTGTAATCGACCACTTCGTAACCCGGATAGTAAGTGTAAGGCGGGTTAAGAACGGTCGTGTTCATCAACGTTCCCGGCAGACCAACAGCGCCGCCGGTATTAGTCCCATCGGACATAAACACATTGGCGTTGGTAGGGGCCAAGTACTGGTTCGGGTCGCCGATATCATACAGCACAAAGTCGGCCTCTTCAAGCCGACATCCCAGGCCTAATGGAGTGAATTTCTCGTATACGGCCGTGCGTGATGTGCTCGGCACGCCCATGTAATAAGCAATAGTACAGATATCGGAAAGCCAGCTACATGTCGAGAATTCGTCGCGACACAACTGTGCGTAAATCAGGAAGTTGACATCAACACCCCAATCACCCAGCATCGTGCCCCAATTGCCGGCCCAGTTTTCGGAACTGCGTAATGTTCCGCAGCTCGCGTCATCTGAGATACCGGCCAGCACCCAGGTTGGATCCGCATCATTGGTCGACCAGCCAACGTGGAAGTCGTTCCTGAATACTAACGGCGAGGGCAGCGTATAGGTGGTATAATTGGGATACCACTGGATCGACCCGTATGGAATCGTGACGGGGAATCCCGACATCACAGTGCCCGGGAATCCGGATCCGTCATCGTCCCAAACGTAGAGATCCACATCCGGCGTACCGACGGTGTAGTAGTTGTCAAACGCAACACCTATTTCGGTCAGCGTCTCCGGCCCGGCGACCGAGAACCTCATATTAAAGTAATCGTCGCCGTAGGCATCCGGCTGCGGCCAGGAATAGTATGCATTACAATTGTAATCCAGAGTATAACACGAGGTATACGGAATCCTGGCGCAGCAGACATCGGCGTCAAAAACGTAGGCATAATCGCCTGTCCACGAATACCAGCCATTGTAGGGAGCGTCGATATACATCAACATGCGCCCTGTGGCACTGGAACCATCGTCACTGAGTATCGCCAGAGTATCGTCACCATCGGAAACGACTGTAACCCCGATATAGAATTCCTCGCCGTCGGCAAAAGTGTAAGCACTTCCGCCGTTCAGGGTCGAGAAATCAACAGGGATATAGCCATATCCGGCGGCGTTGATCGTGGTCCAGTCAACCAATACCTGATCGATCAGGTTGAGAGACGCGTCGCGTAAATCGACGGTCATGCTCGGTGTATTGACGTGGGCCGGATAAACGGCGATCCAGATGGTATTAAGGGAACAGACGTACTTTGCCTTCGGAGTCATTCGCATAACGTAGGTGTTGATGGGATAGTCGGAATCGGGAAGAAGCCAGTAGTAGGCAATGCCGTTGTAGTAGAAAAGGGCCTCGCAGTAGTAATTGGGGGGCAGAATCGCGGAGGGATTTTCGACGACATGGAGATTAGCCACGGGACGATCGAGATTCTCGGATTGCTGATAGGCTTTGACATCTTGGAATTTGGGAGCGTCCGGATTAATTCTAACTATAGGATTAATTCCGTCAATGGGTGTCACATCAGGATCAGAGCTAAAGGCCACACCAGTAAATGTGAGCAATAACCCTAAGGTGAGCACCGCGATTATCAGTCTATTAAACATCTAATTCCTCCTTAAAATTAGGAAATATAATGTTGTCAACCAAAACAGAAAGATTGACCAAACCAATCTGATATGAATTATTTCGGCAAAAATCGCAAAATCTTTGCGTCCCGAATCCATAAACCAAGGCTACGCGGTCAGTCCTCATAAACTCACCTCTGTCCAGGGATGGTGAGATTTTGCTTCGGCTAACAATTTCATAATCATTCCTATATGGAGTTAAGGAGTTAAACCTTTAATTGTTATCAAGAGTCTAAATTTAACTCCCGAAAGTTGCATTGAGAAATTAAATGCTTCTGAACTCTTATCTAAAAGCCTCATATTCATTAATGACTTAAGTGTCACCTCCTAAAACATAAAGTTGTCATAGTTGCCATTTCAGTTAATTACGAAGTAAAAAGAAGTAGGTGACTTTTGATCCAGACGGGGAAGGGACTTTATCTTATGGGAATATTGGCTTGTATAAGCAACTACCGGTTACTCTCAAACAAATATTTTTTAAGACACACTTTTCCCTTCGAGGAAATTTATGTCCTTTAGCAACTGGACCGTACCTTAGAAAAATTACTGTGTCGAAAACAATTTGGCTCTCGTTTCGACATTCAGCAGACTAACGCACTCGAATGTAAATATAACTCAGATATGAAGTTTGTCAAGCGGAAAATGCGGATTTTCGGCACTTTTTAGGCTTTTTTTCAGATTTTTCGAAAAAAGTTCCCGAATTTTTGCTGCCGGAAGCCATTTTGTTTAATTACAACAACTTATATGTTTTTTTCAGTTCCGCCGGACTTTTTGCACTGGTTAACTATGGGGCGTTGCCCATAAGGGTGTTTGATTTTTAAACAGCGGAATATTAATATACGGTTGTGGATATTTTCAGAAAAAGATACCTGATCCCGCTTTTCATAATTCTGCTTTTGTCGATCAGATTCGTGGCCGAAATCGGCATCGACCGCACGCCGCATGATCGTTTCAGGGTGACACGCATTATTGACGGCGATACGGTCGAACTGATTGGCGGTGACCGGCTGCGCCTGCTGGGCATCGATTGCCCGGAGAGAGGCGAGCCGTTTTATGATTCGGCCAGAGCTTATCTGGCGCAACTGGCGCTCAATAAAATTTCTCAGATCGGATTTTCGCATCGCCGCCGCGACGGGTATGGGCGGCTTCTGGGATACATGACGGTCGACTCGTTTTTTTTAAACGAACTGATGGTTCGCAACGGCCTGGCCCATGTGTACCTGTTCGAAGATAATCTGAGTGATCGCGATAATATCGAAAGGCTGCTGGCGGCGCAGAATGATGCTATCGATCACGGCCGCGGGATATGGTCGGTGGAGCGTCAGCCGGAATCTTATTACGTGGCCAAAAAGGGCGGCCTGCGGTTTCACCGGCCGGGGTGCGCCTCGGTCAAAGATTTGCTTCCGGGTGAATATGTAAAATTCGATTCGCGCCTGGAGGCTTTCCGCAAGGGCCTCTCGCCCTGCCGCAACTGCCGCCCGTGAATAAATATAGATAAACCTGCCCCGGATTGAAAAAAGACTTGACTTTTCAGTTTATTTTATATATGGATTGGTCAGTTATCCTGCTTTCGGGGATATTAATATACATACCCGCATAATATTTCTTTTGACCGGAGCCATTCGAAAGGGAGGTGGTCGATTAAACAATTGCGTAGTTTTATAAGTCTGTTATATTGGGTATGGAAGACAAAATCGGGGAACGGATTTGAAAAAGAGATTAATTCCATTATTATTGCTTATTATTTGCAATTGGTTTGGTCTTTTTATAAGCTGCGGCCTGTTTGATAGCGATGATGATGGAGGAAAGATAAAAATCCCGACGCCTCCGACTACGATAGCTTCGGCCGTTCCGGCCTGGTCGCCGGACGGCCAGTGGATAGCTATTGCCTGGCTTGGGTATCCAACTGTCGTTCAAGGGGGGATATATCTTATCCGACCGGATGGTTCCGGTCTGCATCTACTTTTCTCATTCGGGGATTTCGGCTATATTATTGATCTCTGCTGGGCGCCTGACGGTGACTGGCTGGCCTTCAATGCTTTTCAAGAAATCTGGAAAATCAAATCAAACGGCGATAGTCTGACTCGGTTAACATATAGCGGCGAGAATTATCATTGCACATGGTCACTTTCTGATACTCTGATTGCTTTTGAACACTCCGCGGGGTATCAACACGGGACCTGGCTTATGGATACAGAAGGTAATAATCAGCGATTTTTCATTAAAAATGGCGGGATTATTGATTTTGCTAAAGATGATAGTCTATTTTATGAATTAAGTATTGAGCAGGGCAGGGGAAAGATGGCCCTAATCAATGTATCTGATTCTACTGAAAGATTAATATATATAATGGAAACCGGGAAACCATATCAAACATATTATGATCCTGAAATTTCACCCGACGGCAAAGAAATAGTTTTTGGCATCGATTCTCAGATAAGAAAACTAACTACGGAAGGAACCAATCTTCAAACGTTGACAGTTGACGGTGGGAGATTTCCCCATTGGTCGCCTGATGGAAATCATATTGTTTACTGCGAAACGGATACGATCGGCTACAAGGTCAAAATCATGCGTTCAGACGGAAGCGACAAAAGGCTGCTGATTGATTTTGTAGAGCTTTTACCCGACAGTCTGAAATAGTCTTATAACAGACTTAGAATTAATCATTTTAGTCAACAAGGGAGGTGGTCGATTAAACGTTTGCGATGTTTTGTAAGTCTGTTATATTGGGTATGGAAGACTAAATCAGGGGATTGATTTGAAAAAGAGACTAATTTCATTATTTTTGCTTATTATCTGCGGCTGGGCCTGTTTTCTGATAAATTGTGGCCTGTTTGACAGCGATGATGATGATGATGGTTCACATCACGATACCGATATCACGTCATTTAGCAGTGCCGTTCCGGCCTGGTCACCGGACGGCCAGTGGATTGCCATTGCCAGAATGCTGGGTGAAAACTGGATACCTTGCGGTATATATCTTGTCCGGCCGGACGGCAGCGATCTCCACCGAATTTTCTCCTTCGGCGACGGTATAATTATCATTGATATTTGCTGGGCGCCTGACGGCGAATGGCTGGCCTTTAATGCTTATCAGGAAATCTGGAAAATTAAGCCAAATGGAGATAGTCTGACACGCTTAACCTTTAGCAGCGAGAATTATACCTGTACATGGTCATTATCTGATACACTGATTGCTTTCAGGCATTCTTCGGGCGACTACTATTCAGGGGTGTGGCTTATGGATATCGATGGTAATAATAGTCGGCATTTTATCAGATTGGGAGGGCATATTGATTTCGCCCAAGGAGACAGCCTGTTTTATGAAATTAGTATCGGACAGGGTGTGGGTCAAATGGCTTTAATTAACACTTCGGATTCTACCGAACGAGTTTTTTATACTATGATAGCTGGAAACCCATATCATGCCTATTACGATCCGGAAATTTCACCTAATGGTCTCTATGTAATAATGTCCATCGACGAGCATATACGTAAATTAACTACCGAAGGAACTAATCTTCAGACTTTAACAACGAAGAAAGGCGAATTTCCCCACTGGTCACCCGATGGGAATCAAATCGTCTATTGCGAGCAGGGTGATAATCCGCACGGCGGCGTAATAAGAATAATGAATTCGGATGGGACAAATAATCACGTTATTGTCGATTGGCATGAATTAAAGCCTGATAGTCTGAAATAATCGTATAACAGACTAAAGATTAACTATTTTAATCATTAGGGGAGGTGGTAGATTAGACAATTGCGTAGTTTTATAAGTCTGTTATATTG
>Ga0307426_1001757_pt1 | contig 13949 bp, 15 predicted proteins | sample SalMarWE160340MG_FD_202165 | JGI IMG/M metagenome (GOLD analysis project Ga0307426, IMG submission 202165) | Salt marsh sediment microbial communities from the Plum Island Ecosystem LTER, Massachusetts, United States - WE1603-40 | ecosystem: Environmental > Aquatic > Marine > Intertidal zone >... | reverse complement strand
GGTTCGTGCCGTAGAGCGCGCCGGTCGGCAGGTTGACGTTGGCGCGCCGGACCGCATCGGCCACCTGGTCGATCCCGATGCCGCGGAAGGCCAGGGCTTTGGGATCCAGCTGGATCCGCACGGCATATTTCTGGGAGCCGTAAACCAGAACCTGGGCCACGCCGTTGATCATGGAAATTCGCTGGGCCATGACGGTCTGGCCGTATTCGTTGAGGGTATATAGCGGCAGGGTCGGCGATGTCAGGGCCAGGTATAAAATAGGCTGGTCGGCCGGATTGACCTTGCGATAGGAGGGCGGGTTGGGCATGTCTTCAGGCAATTGATTGGCGGCCCGCGATATGGCCGCCTGGACATCCTGGGCCGCAGCGTCGATGTTGCGGTGCAGATCGAATTGCAGCGTGATCTGGACGCTTCCCAGGGAACTGGTGGAATTCATCGAATCCAGACCGGAAATGGTGGAAAACTCACGCTCCAGGGGAGTGGCCACGGCCGTGGCGATGGTCTCGGGATTGGCCCCGGGCAATGCGGCATTGACCAGAATGGTGGGAAAATCCACGTTGGGCAGGTCGCTGACCGGCAGACGGCTGTATGTCATAATGCCGAAAAGCAGCGCCGAGACCATGACCAGGGTGGTCATGATCGGCCTTTTGATGAAGGGGGCGCAGATGTTCATCCGCTCTCCGACTTGCGAATTTGGACGCGTGCGCCCGGAACAAGCTGAAACTGACCGTCGGTCACCACCTGTTCCCCGGGCGATACGCCGCTGTCAATCACCGTTTCGCCGCCCAGTGTCATGGCCACCGACACCGGCCGGGACTCAACCGTCATGTCCGGTTTGACGATGAAGACGAACAGCCCCTGCTGGCCGGTTTGAACCGCCTCGGAAGGCACCACGATCGCATCCGGCCGGGTGGTCAATGTCAGCACCACGTCAACGAACTGCCCGGGCCACAGGCGGCGGTCGGCGTTGGCAAATGTGGCTTTCAGCCTGATCGTTCCGGTGTCGCTGCTGACCCGGTTGTCGAGAAAGGTCAGGCTTCCCTGCTCGGGATGCACTTTATCTCCGGGCAGAAAAGCCGCCACCGCCAGGCTCGCCAGAGTCATGTGCTGTTGGATGCGGCCCAGATCCTGTTGCGGAACGGAAAAACTGACGTAGATCGGCGCGATTTGCCTGATGTTCACCAGGCCGCTGTCGTCGTTGGCCTTGATCTGCGCGCCTTCATCCACCAGCAGGCTGCCGGTGCGGCCGCTGAAAGGTGCGCGGATGTAGCAATAACTGAGCTGCAGGCGCGCATTTTCGATGGTCGCCTTGTCGCCCTCCAGCGTTGCCCTGAGGGCCGCTGCATTGGCTTTAAACTGTTCGGATTTGTCCTTGCTGACGAAATCTTTTCCGGCCAAATCGGCATAGCGTCTGGCATCTATCTCGGCCTTCTCGGTGAGCACCTTGTCTTTCGCAAGTCTGGCCTGGGCTTCTTTGAGCACGACTTCGTATGGACGGGGATCAATGGTAAACAGCAAATCTCCCTTGGAGACGTCCTGGCCCTCTTTAAAATGAACCTGCACCAGCTGTCCCGATATGCGGGATTTGATCGAAACCGAGGCATAACTCTCCGCTGTCCCGATGGCCGTCAGCTGAACCGGCACCGTTTTTCGGACGGCGGCGGCAGCCGTGACCGCAACGGATTGGGGCTCGGTCTTTTCCGGCGGCCGGCCGTCACTGCGATTCTGTAGGAAAAAGGCTGCAGCGGCGCCCAGCATAACAAACGCCGTGAGCAGCAGCCGCCACCAGTGTCGTTTGGGTGCCCGCGTTGGGATATCGTTCATGGTACACTCTTATTCAAAAAAACTGCGTTTAACAGACAAACAATAGGGCTTCTGATTCCAGAATACCCGTGTATTTCTGAGCAACGCTATTATCGGGAAAAACTGCGCTATTATCGGGAAAAACTACTTTTTTTGCAACTGAAATTTTCGGGATCCGGTCGCTTCCACTGGTAAGGCAGCTCCCGAATCGTGCCCGGTTCGGTCATGGTCTTTAAGGCTTCGAGTGCATCCATGATGATGCGCCGCTGGCGTTTGACGTTGCCCGGTTCGCCGAACATGCTGCCCCGTGCGAACTTGACGAGCAGAGCCCGGGGCGGTTTGATGTGAGCCATGCGCTCGGCTTCATTGCCCATCGAGATGGTGACGATACCCGCTTCCTCCGCCGTCCGCTGGATCAGACCCACGGTCTGATGGCACTTGGGTCAGACCGGCACCAGCAAGAGGACGTCGACGCCTGCCGCCTTGATCCGGGAAATGAAATCCGGCAGCGTTTTTGTAACCAGGGTCACCACGTCGTTGACATAGCTGAAACTGTAAAGCGTATCCGGCACCCGGCCGATAATACCCTCCTTTTCCAATTCGATAAAGCGCTGGATGGGAAAAATGATGTTGATGTCCTGCTGCGCCAGGCTGTGATCGTAATGGGCATGCGCAATACCGAGGTCTTCCTGGCGGACGGTTTTGGGAATTTCCCGCAATGACGGATCGCCGTGAATGGATTCGGTGTTGAAGGGCGGCTGGCTTTTTTTGAGATAGAGGCCGCCGCTGGTAACCAGCGCGAAGGTCTGCTCCGACGGCCGACCCCGGTAGGGGGTCCAGGGAATGCCATCTGAGACCACGAAAGGATACTTTTTGACAATTTCCTGCATGTTGCCCGCCCGATAATCCGGCAGGCTTTCTTCAACCCATTTCTCATAGGCAATTTTGAATGTATCAAGATCGATTGGCATTGACTCTCCTTTCCCATTTTCAGTGCCGTGTTCGGCATCTGCTTTCAGATGTTGTAAAATTGTTCGGCCGTCCGCGATGGGTCGCTGGCTGATGCCGGAATACCGGCGCAAAAGTTAAATATGAGTATAATATTAAGTGTCGCGACAATCAACTTCAGAATATATATCCATTGCCTTTAGGTAGGATGGTGATTACACTGCGATTTGAACTTTAGGAGGCAAATATGGAAAAAATATATCCCTATAACCAGCATGACCCGGCGCAGTGGAAGGGGCACAATGAAGAAGTCATGAAAAATATTCATGATGATGCGCTCAAGGCCATAATTAACGGCGTATTAAACTTACACGAACTTGAACATACCGGTGATTGGAAAAAGGCTGGCCGGCGTATTGACTACTCCAATTCAACATTTGAAGTCTATCTTCAGCATCATACGACATGGTCCCTCAAAGATTTCAGGCTGCTGGAAGAGGCCGTGTTTGAGCACTTTGATGAGCTGAACAGAGATGGCATGGGCAGTGTGTTAAAGCGGCTGAAAAAAATTAAAAACGAGACGAATCCCCTCCAGGAACGAAGATTGAAACGACGCCGGATGCGAGGCATCTAGTGTCCTATAAGTAGGTTACAAAACACGGATCGAACTCTCACCTCCATTCAACAGCGGCCTTGATCACCACCTTATGGACAACCCCATCGGTCCCCAGCGGCGCATGAACATCTTCAGGGAAAAATAGGGCAAAACTTCCCGCCGGCACGGGCAGCCATAGCGCCGGTGAATTGGTGTAAAATTCAATATCGGATTCGGAATCATATCCTTTTTCATCCGCAGTGCAGCAAGATATGTTTTCATAGCCGATCAGATCAGAACCCGTTACGGTATACTGCAGATCGATATAACGCCGATGAGATTCAAGCCTGGCACCTTGTCGGCCTTTGCCTTGGGTATCCATTGCCAGCGCAAACAGACGCTTGCCGTCGATGGTTTCTTTCCCTTCTTTAAAGTCTTTAATGGAGCTGTTTTTCAGATAGTCGAATGCAGCCTGGAAACCAGGATGAATCAACGCATAACGCAGGAAATTTTCTAGGCGATCTAAAATCATGGCACACTTCTCCTAAAGTTGTGGTTACTTATTTTCATCACCTGAAGCAGCTGCCTGTGCTTCCCGTGCACTGGCCTTTTTGATCCGGTAGTAGGAGGAAATGATCACAGCCAGCGCCAGAATAATGAAGGCGGCACTTATCGGTCTGGTGAAAAACATGGTGGCGTCGCCGTGGGAGATGATCAGTGAGCGGCGAAGATTTTGTTCGGCCATCGGCCCCAGGATCAAGGCCAGCAGGATCGGTGAGACCGGGTATTCGTAATACTCCATGAAATACGCGATCACGCCGATGATCAGGGACAGGCCGACGTCGAAAAAGCTGAAACGCATGGAATACGATCCCACCACACACAAAAAGAAAATAACCGGGGTCAGGATTCTGCGGTCGATATTGATCAGTCTCGCAAAAACCCTGGCGCCCGCAAGGCCCACAATCAGCAGTATGGCCTGGGCCAGGATCATCCCGGCAAAAATGGGATAAATGACATCCAGGTGATCTTTAAAAAGCATGGGACCGGGTTGCAGCCCATGGATGGTCAGTGCCCCCAGCAGAACCGCCGTGACCGCATCACCCGGCACCCCCAGCGTCAGCATGGGAATCATGGCGCCGCCCGTGGCGCCGTTGTTGCCGGCTTCAGGTGCGGCAACGCCTTCCAGAACCCCCGTCCCGAACCTTTCGGGATGTTTCGATGATCGTTTGGCCTCGCCGTAGGCGACAAAGGCCGCCACATCACAGCCGGTCCCGGGAATACTGCCGATAAAAGTGCCCATCAGGCCTGATTTAATCATGGTTACTAAAGTTGACCGGATCTCGGCCAATTTCGGCAAAATATTTTCGACCTTGGACTTTACGGGCGGCAGGATGGTTATTTTTTCGATGTTCCGAAACACCTGGGCATATCCGAAGAGGCCGATGAGAGCCGGTATAAAGGTGACCCCGCCCAGCAGATCCTGCGAGCCGAAAGTGAAGCGGGGTACGCCGGACAACGGATCAAATCCGATAACGGTAATCATCAGGCCAAAAACCGCGGCGATAATCCCTTTTAAAAGCGAGCGGCCGGAAATGGTAATAATCATGCCAAGTCCGAAAATGGCAAGCGCAAAAAATTCGGGGGGACCGAATTTCAAACCGATCTTGGCGATCTGGGGCGCGAGAAAGGTCATCACAAGGGCGCCGGTGGTTCCCCCGACAAAAGAGGCCATGGTCGAAATCCCGATGGCCTTGCCGGCCATTCCTTTCTGGCACAGCGGATACCCGTCCAAAAGGGTCGCGGCGGCAGAGGGCGTGCCGGGCGTCCGGATAAGAATACCGGATATGGAGCCCCCGTAAATTCCGCCGCAAAAAATTCCCAACAGCATCAGCAGTCCCTGGATCGGCGGCATGCCAAAGGTAAACGGTATGAGCAGCGCGCACCCCATGGTGGCGGTCAGACCCGGCAGCGCCCCTACGATAATTCCCGCCGTGATTCCGATAAAAACAAAAAAGAAATTGATCGGATTCAGCATGACCGTGCCAAACGCATGAAAGAGCAAAGTAAAATCCATTGCCAGCCCCTATTGAATCCTGTTAAATTTCTATAAGCCTCAGAAGGTAAATTCAAACATCCCCGTCGGCAGCGGAATGACAAGAAAGAAGCGGAAGATCGCCCAGACCAGGATCGACACCATCACGGAGCTGACGATCCGCTTTAAAAGGCCTTTTTGTCCGATAAACATCATCAGCACGAAAAGAAACACGCTGGTGCCCATGGCAAAGCCGATCACCTGCATCAGAAACAGGTACCCGATGCAGATGCCGATGGCAATCAGCATCCGCCCAAAGCCCTTCAGGTCGATGCGGTCTGCGCGGGACAGGCTTTTGCCCCGCAAGGCGTTTACAATCAAGAAAACGGCGCACAGGCCCATGACCAGGGCAAGAATCTGCGGAAAGAAATTGGGTCCGTAATAGTAAATCGTTGCTTCATGATACGAACCGGCATACCAGAAGATCCAGGCGCTGGAGATGATCAAGGCGACCCCGACGCCGATATCAGCTTTTTTCACGGCTGTAAACTCCCGCTGGTTGGGTCGAGAGCGGCGGATTAGCCGCTCTCGACTTGTTTTTTACTCCAGAGGTTTGTAAAGACCGACGGATTTGAGGGCCGGGACAAGGGTCTCCTCCATGCCCTGGAGAAATTTTTCAAACCCCTGTGGATCCGCGTAGGTCAGGGGCAGCCCCAGCTGATCGGCCAGTTTCACGAATTCAGGGTCATTGAAGCACTGCTTGAACCCATTAACAAGGATCTTCATTTGCTCCGCCGGCACTCCTTTGGGAGCAGCCAGTCCCCGCCAATCCAGAATGGGATTTGGATTGGGAAATCCGGCTTCCGCAATGGTGGGCACGTCAGGGAACAGGGCGTGCCGCTTGAGATTGTTGACAGCCAGAATGCGAACTTGTCCGGCCTTGTAAAGCTGGAGCATCTCATCAATTCCAGTGGTGGCGCAGTCAATGTGTCCCCCGATCAGCGCGGTGCGGGTGGGAGCCGCCCCGTCAAAGGGCACGTAATTGAATTTGATGCCGTTGATGGTGGCAATCGAAGCGATGGCCAGGTGCCATCCCCCGCCGGCCCCGCTGTGACCGACGGTGACAATTCCGGGATTTTGCTTGGCATAATCCATCAACTGTTTCAGGTCTTTCCATTTAGAGTCGGCGGCGACCGAGATTGCGGCCGGGCTCTGATTGACCAGTTGGATCAAATTGAAGTCCCGGTAGGAAAGCTTGGCCAACCCCATGGACTGGAAAGTGCTCAACTGGAAGGTGATCATGCCCACCGTATAACCGTCGGGGCGGGCGGTTGACACGGCGCCCATGCCGACGGCCCCCATACCGCCGGTCTTGTTGACCACATTCACGTTGACCCCGAAATACTTTTTGGCGTTTTTGACCAGGGCTCTGGAAATTGTATCCGTACCGCCGCCGGCCGACCAGGGACAAATTAAGGTAATGTCTTTGGCAGGAAATTTGGCTGCCGCCGGATTACAAAACGCAAAAATCAGGAACATGGCCAACAGGGTCGAAACTATCCCAACTTTTTTCAGACTCATGACGCTACCTCCTTTTTTGGGTTTTGATGAAAGACGCCTGGCCCAGCTTCCGCCCCTAAGGGCCTGCGGACCGGAGGGAAGGCCAGGCGTTGATAGCACCCTGGAAGGGTGGTGTTTGCCGTTAGAAAACCAAAGGAATAATGGAAAATTGGCCGGGATTCTTAGTTTACGTAGGTATCCTACGTATAATGGGATGTCAAGAAAATCGTAACTGAAAAAAGGTAACTTATTTTCTTATTTGGATAATTTTTCCTTGAAACATTCCTGAGCTTCATATATTTTCATGAAAATTTCTACGAAAAGGAGAGTAAAAATGACTAAAGAGAAATCAAAGTACGTTTGTCGAATCGAAGATTTGCCGCGTGTCAATTTAACCGGTGATGAGAAGTTGCCTTCCATGGCGAATTTGCTTCTCAGCGATAAGATGCTCATCAGCTTCATAGAAAATCCTCCCGGCTGTGTATTTCCCATCCACAGCCATGAATCCGAGCAAATCCTTATTATGCTGGAAGGCGAAGAAGAACACGTATGCGGCGATGAAACCTTCCTGATGAAAGCCGGCGATGTGTGCATCCATCCGTCCAATGTTCCGCATGGCGGCCAAACCAAAACCGGATTCAAAGGGATCGATATCTTCTGCCCGCCCCGAGAAGATCATGTCGAAAAGCTGAAGAAGGCGCTCAAAGAAAGGGGCGAGGCGTAAAGCGACAGCCATTGGCAACAACCCAAAGCAAAGGAGGGTGGCATGCAGTTTATTCGCAAGCGTGTGTTGGCGGGTGAAGTGATGCTGGGCGTCGGGGCGAATCTCGGATCCAGCCTGACCGTCGAAATGATCGGAGCTGCCGGCTTCGACTGGACTTGGATCGATTGTGAACACGGTGCCGGTGACTACAGTGAATTGATCCCGCAAATTCAGGCCGCCAGCATCCACAAGGCCCCTGCGATTGTGCGGATTGCCTGGAATGAAGCCCCGCGCTTCAAGCGCGTTTTGGATCTGGGAGCTGCGGGCGTCATGGTGCCCTATGTCACCTCCGCCCGGGAAGCCGAGCAGGCGGCAGCGGCCATGCGGTATCCGCCGGAGGGGATCCGCGGCGTGGCGCGCTTCAACCGGGCCTGCGGTTTCGGCCAGGACTTCGACGCCTATTTTAAGCAGGCCAACGACCAACTTTTAACCGTGGTCCAGATCGAAACCAAGGCGTCGGTTGACCGAGCGGAAGAAATCGCAGCGGTTGGCGGGGTCGATGTATTGTTTGTCGGACCGCTGGATTTGAGCGTCAACATGAATATGGCCCAAAACTTTGAACATCCGGAATTTGAGCAGGCCATGGACCGGGTGGCGGCGGCCTGCCGCAAACACGGCAAGGCGGCCGGAATTCTACTGCCCAAACTGGATTATCTATCAGGCTGGATTGCAAAGGGATATACCTTTCTGGTGGTCGGATCCGACGGCGGGTGTGTCGCCGGCGGCTTGAAATCGATCGCCGCCGCGTGCGCCAAACATAAGTAACGAATCCGAAGTCGACATGCCAGGCTTCCATCTCGCCCGGAGAGAGTTCCAAAGGCAAGGCCATGGGGTACTGGAGTATTGGAGTGATGGAGTATTGCAAAATATCGAATTACAATTGCCAAATTCCAATATTCAAACACATGGTCGGTTTGGAATTTTGAATTTTGGTCATTGTGATTTGTTTGGAATTTGAGATTTGTTATTTGTAATTTTTAGTCGATCTGGTAGTCCAACACTCCAGTACTCCAGCACTCCATCACTCCAGGACTTTGCCATCGGTAATCCCGCGGGCGGCGGGACCGAACTGTCCCCAGGGACCAGGTTTTAAGTTTTGGAAAAAAGAAAGGAAGGTGGCAGCATGACGTCCCCCTCTATCGCGTGCAGCGGCCCCATCGGAGAGGTTGCATTTGAAATTTTAAAACCCTTCGGGAAAATTGTCGTGGCCGAGGACAGCTCCGAGGAAGCTCTTTTGCAGATTCTGGATGGCGCGGTCGGCCTGGTTCTAAGGGGCGATGGTATCGGCAGCGCCCGGGTCATCGAATCGGCAGCCGATTTAAAGGTGATCGGGCGTTCCGGTGTAGGCTATGACCGGGTAGACATTCAAAGCGCCAATGCGCGCAAAATCCCGGTCATCATCACACCCGGGGCCAATTCCCAGGCCGTGGCCGAGGCGGCCCTGACTTATATGCTGGCCCTCAGCAAAAAAATGATCCACTGGGATGTTCAGCTCAAACAGGGAAATTGGCGAAGCCGGTTTGAGCAGAGCCCCGGCGATCTTGAAGGTGCCACCCTTGGAATCATCGGCTTCGGCCGAATCGGCTATAGACTAGCGCAGTTGATCGACCCCTTCGGCATGACCGTGCTGGCCTACGACCCTTATGCCCAGGCCGGGACAGCCGGCGAACTGAACGTCGAGCTGGTTGAACTCGATGAACTGCTGCAAAGATCCGACTTTGTATCGATCCATGCGCTGCTGAATGAAAACACCCGGGGCCTGATCAACCGAACGCGCCTCGGCTTGATGAAGCCGGGGGCATATCTCATCAACCTGGCGCGGGGAGCCCTTATTGAAAGTCTGGATGTCCTCTATGAAGCGCTGACAGATGGCCCCCTGGCCGGAGCCGCCCTGGATGTATTCGAACCGGAACCGCCGGATGTGAGCCATCCGATTTTCAAACTCGACAATTGCCTGACTTCACCCCATGCCATCTGCATGTCCAAACGGGCAATGTTTAATTCCTTTAAGATGATGGCCGAGGACATGTCCGCCGTGCTCCAAGGCCGCCAACCGCAATTTGTCGCCAATCCGGAAGTATTATGAACCTGTATGAGCATGAAGCGGCCGACATCTTTTCCGGTTTCGGCATCCGGGTGCCGGAGAGAATTCTGGCCGCCACCCCCGATGAAGCCCTTATGGCTGCTGAAAAGATCGGCTTGCCGGTCGTGGTGAAGGCCCAGGTCCCCGCCGGCGGCCGCGGACTCGCCGGCGGGGTGAAAACCGTCGGAACGGCCGATGAAGTCCTGGCTGTTGCGGCCGATCTGCTGGGCTGCCGGATCCAGGGTATAAAAGTCCGCTCGGTCATGGTGGTTCGCAAAGTCGATTTTTATCGAGAACTGTATCTCGGCATCACCGTTGACGGCTTTAAAGGCCGGCCGCTGGTGATGGTCAGCACAAGGGGTGGAATGAACATCGAAGAGGTTGCCAGGCAAAATCCCGCAGATATATCCTCGCTGGATGTCCCTATCGACCGGAGACTTTTTGCCTTTGAAGCCCGCAAATTGCTCAAAGGCGCCGGCTTTCCGGCCCGGCAGATTCCCGGCTGTGCCGACACCCTGGTACGGCTTTATCAGGTATTTGAGGCTTACAACGCCATGGTGGCCGAAATCAACCCTCTGGTGGTGTGTACGAACGATAGCTTGATGGCCCTGGACGCCAAGCTGGAAGTCGACGATTCGTCGCTATTCCGCACCGCCAAGCTGGTTCCGAAAAGTCATGAGCGCAATGAAAGCCACCTGGAAAAGCTGGGCCGTGAAATCGGCGTCACCTATGTGGAACTGGACGGCGACATCGGCATCATTTCATCCGGGGCCGGACTGGGCATGGCGACCATGGACATTATCGGTCAAAGACTGCGCCCGGCCAATTTCCTTGAGACCGGCGGTGCGATTACCGAAGAACTTCTCTACAAGACCATGGATCTGATCCTGACTAAAAAGGGCCTGCGGGCCGTATTCATCAATTTATACGGCGGCATCAATCCGATTCACGAGGGTGCCAAAGGGATTGTCCGCTATGTCAAAGAACATGCTACCCGCATCCCGATTGTCGCCAAGGCACTGGGGAATCGACAGGAGGAGACATGGGGTATTCTGCGGTCCGGCGGCGTCCACGTGGTAACGGAGGTGGCAACGGAAAAGGCCGTGGAGAAGTTGATAGAGTTGATTGGATGAGCATTCTGCTGAATAAAAATACCCGGGTGCTGGTGCAGGGCATCACCGGCCGCATCGGTCGTGTCCAGACGCACTGGATGCTGGCCTACGGAACCAATATCGTGGCAGGGGTAACCCCGGGCAAAGGGGGAACTTCCGTCGAAGGGGTGCCGGTGTTCGACTCGGTGCTGGAAGCGGTGGAGAAAACCGGTGCCGACGCTTCCGTGTTTTTCGTACCCGCACCCTTTGTGCTGGACGCCTTCATCGAAACCGTTGATGCCGGCATCAACCTGATTGTGGTAGTGCCGGAGCATATACCGGTCCATGATGTGATGAAGATGAAAGCCTATGCCCGGAACCACGAAAATCGGGAATTGTTGGCTTTAGGCCCCACCACCGCCGGTATCTTGACCCCCGGTGAAGCCAAAATGGGAATCATGCCGGCCGCTTTGTTCAAACCCGGCCGCATCGGAATAATTTCCCGCAGCGGCACCCTGTCCTATGAAATGGCGGGAATTTTATCCAATGCCGGGTACGGCCAGAGCACCGTGGTCGGCAAAGGTGCCGACCCGATCGCCTTGACGAACTTAAGCGCTATCCTGCAGCACTTTGACCGCGACCCGGCCACCGCCGGTGTCGTAATCGTGGGCGAGGTCGGCGGGGTTCAGGAAGAAGAAGCGGCAAAATTCATTGCAGACGGCATGCATAAGCCGGTGGCCGCCTATATTGCCGGAAAATTTGCGCCCGAAGGCAAGCGCATGGGCCACGCCGGTGCAATCGTGCAGAGATCGCAGGGCACTTTTGCCAGCAAACAACAAGCCCTGCGCGAGGCCGACGTAACCATACTCAACTCGCCGATTGACGTGATTGGCTGGGCGCGGCACATAAGCTGAATGGAAAAAAACATGAAAAACGACAAATTCGAACTTGATACCCCCTGTCTGACCATCGATATCGATGTCCTGGAGCAAAACCTTGCGAAAATGCAGGCAACCGCCCGGGCTGCCGGCAAGAATCTCAGACCCCATGCCAAAACCCATAAGTGTTCAATCCTGGCAAAAAAGCAAATTCAGGCCGGGGCGATCGGGGCCTGCACCGCCAAGGTTTCCGAAGCCGAAGTTCTTGCCCATGCGGGCGTTCAGGGGATTCTCATCACGGGACCGCTGGTTACCGTGCCCAAAATTGGACGGCTTCTGGCGATCCTCCAAAAAGATCCGACGGTCATGGTGGCCGTCGATCACCCGGACAATGTTCGCCGGCTCGATGAGGCTCTTCAGGCGCAGAACCTGCCGCTGGGTGTCCTGCTCGACCTCGATGTGGGCTTGGGGCGAACCGGTGTATCGCCGGAGGCGGCCCCCGAACTGGCCGACCACATCCTGAGATCCAAAAAGCTTCAACTCCGGGGCATACAAGCCTATGCCGGGCAGGTCCAGCACATTGCCAAATTTGAAGAACGCAAAAGGGCCTCCCACGAATACCTGCAACGGGCGGCCGACCTGTTTGGCACATTGAAAGAGACCGCCGCAACCTGCACGATCTTCAGCGGCGCCGGCACGGGCACGTTTGACATCGACATCGAAATTGCCGAACTGACCGAACTGCAGGCCGGATCTTACGCGGTCATGGATGCCGAATATTTGAATGTCGGTTCCAAATCCGATCCCGGCCGCTTCGCGGCTTTTCCGCCCGCCTTGACCCTGCTGACCTCCGTTGTCAGCGTCAACCAGGACCATTTTGTTACGGTGGATGCCGGCCTCAAAACGCTCTACAAGCACGGCGGCATTCCATGGGTTGTCTCCCAAGGCTATAGCGGCCTCAAATATGATTGGTTCGGCGACGAATATGGCAAACTGGTCCGCGATAGCGACGACAATCTGCCGGAACTGGGATCCGTGCTGGAGCTCGTAACTTCCCACTGCGACCCGACCATAAATCAGTTTGATTGTTTCTACATTACCAGGGGCGATAAGGTTATTGATACATGGCCGATCGACCTGAGAGGTAAAAGCCAATGAGCGCGTGTGACTCCCAATGTTACAATGCAAGGGCTATGAAAAAGCAGATCTTTTGCAGGCCCTGCGCCAGCCCCCAGTCGATCATCATGGTCGGTCCCCGGGAGCGGGGCTTCGATCGGCAATCGGGAATTATAGGACCAGCTCCATAAATATCAGCCTGTCTTTTACCTCTTGCGGGATTACATAATAAGGTTTTATCTCCGAGAAACCAAGACTTCGGTATAATCTCTGGGCTTCAACTTGCTTATAGCCCGTATCGAGCAGCATGCGACTGTAACCTATCGCTTTGGCATCTTTGATAAGCGCCCTGGCCAAGTTTCGTCCGATTCTTTTTCCGTGATAATCAGCGCTGACAAACAGCCGTTTCATCTCGCATGTATGATTGCCCAGGCTTCTTAATGCTGCGCATCCGGCCGAAATGCCATCGTACTTTGCCAGATAAAGCCTTCCTGTTGGTGGGGCATACATACCGGGCAGTGAACCAAGTTCCGCTTCAAATGCCTGTTTGTCGAAATATCCGTCTACAAACCACTCGCTTTCACGATAGCGTATTCGAAGCCACTCAACAAATGAGCGCAGCAAGGCTTGCACCTCAAAAATATGATTCGGTGTTATCGCTTGAAAAATATTTAACTTTAAATCCTCCCTCTCGGGCGGTTTAGGATCTTGCCTCGCTAAACCCGCATTAAAACAGAATTGATTGATATATAGATCTTGGCAGTCTGAATTTATTGTCTTATCCTTCGTATTTGACAGCATCCTTATCCCTCCTTGCAATCGCCGCAATGCGATAAAAAAAAGAAGGCTTCCGGCAGTCAATGCTTGGTAAACCTTGACTCCCGGTTTTGACAAAGTCCTGGATTAATCACCGGTTGTCGTTGGATTGATTTCAGACAGCACTTCCACCACACGGTTTACAGGAAATCCGCCGCGCCGGGCGTGTTCACGAACGGTTTTTTCATCCGGCGCCATGTGCACACAGTACATTTTATCTCCGGTGACAAAACTTTCTACCCAGTGATACTCTGCGTTCAT
>Ga0307426_1001756_pt1 | contig 13952 bp, 9 predicted proteins | sample SalMarWE160340MG_FD_202165 | JGI IMG/M metagenome (GOLD analysis project Ga0307426, IMG submission 202165) | Salt marsh sediment microbial communities from the Plum Island Ecosystem LTER, Massachusetts, United States - WE1603-40 | ecosystem: Environmental > Aquatic > Marine > Intertidal zone >... | reverse complement strand
GTCCGGTGAGCCCGGCAGCATCGAGTTCGTCGACGAGGTCTCCGAGGACCTCGATGAGGGCTTTGAGAACGAACGGTTGACCGGATGATTCGAGCCGAATCTCGGAGAACGCCCCATGGACGAAGTCCGACCGGGACGGTGTCTCGGCAAGGAATACGCGCTGGCCCTTCGGGCCGCTGAACACACGTGTGGGAGGCTCGGAGATCAGGATCTCACGGATGGGCACCTTGAGGTGGTGAATGACATCCACCGCCGTGGTCGGGTCGTTCACCCCTGGCGAAAGCGCTTTCAGGGCAATGTCAACGAGGAGCCGAATCCCGAAGGCTGGGTTGTTCGCGACGGATCGTTCCCTCCCGGCTCTGATCGAACGACGAACCTTGCGAACGAGGCGAGCGTCGCCGTCGGGGTCGGGCCAGATCGTGACGAGTCGATCCCCCACCGACACCGGCTCTCCCAGTCGGACACCGACCCTTGCCATCGAGTTCTCGGGCAGTGCGGCGGCGAGCGTCCGTGCATCGATGTGAAGAATCCATCCTGACCGATCGCCGACGACTTTCAGTGGCTCGCCATGCGGAGTAGCCGCTCCCTCGGGTGACGGCTTCGCGTCACCGGTTTCTCGATGCTCACGACGAACCGCTTCCAGTGCCGCGCCCGCGATGCGCTGAACGACGGCGTCGATCTGTACCCGCCGCAATGAGTGATCCAGATAGGCGACGATGCCGATGACCGACGCGACCCCCAGCACGATGGCGAGCGTCACCGACGCACTCCGCGCCGGGTCGGCACCATCATCCATCACGGCACCAAGACCTCCGAGCACCAGCAACGAGTAGATGAATGTGCCGACGACGAGTCCCAGCACCACTTGCTGGAACGGATCCTCGAAGAAGCCACGCAGCGCCCGGGGGGAGTACTGGTTGGCGGCCATCTGAGTCGATAATGCGGTGATCGAGAAGACGATCGCAGCGACGGTGATGGTGGCGCCCGCGACGGTGGTAACGATGACGCGGCCGCCACTCACCGTCGTCGCGAGCAGGAATGGCAAGCCGGGTTCCACCGCCCGGGATTCGAGGAGCAGGACGAGGACCGCGGCAGCCGAGCAGACGCCTATGACCGTCAACGGAAGGAGAAACAGACTCCCCTGAACCCTTCGACCGAACAACCCCGTCACACCTCGAAACCTAGCGGCTCGGCCCCCGCTTTCGTTGGCAGTTGCCGAGCTGGTCCTGCCGGCATAGGAATGCGGTACGCTGTCCTCGGAATGACCTACACCCTGCTTCTTCCCGGGCCGCGCTGACCGACGGTCGGACGCGGCGTACCCCTCCCCCGGAGGGGTTTTCTTATGGAGTGACATGACCGAACATCGCTACACGGCAGAGCTTGCGGGCCGCATCGAGCAGGCCTGGCAGGATCGCTGGGAGGCCGAAGGCACGTTCCACGCGCCCAATCCTGCAGGGCCGTGGGCCGAGCCGGATGAGGTGGCGACGTTCGACGGTCATCTCCTGATCCTCGACATGTTCCCCTACCCGAGCGGAGCCGGCCTGCATGTCGGCCACCCGATCGGCTACATCGCCACCGACGTGTACGCGCGTTTCAACCGGATGCTCGGCGTGAACGTCCTGCACTGTCTCGGCTACGACGCCTTCGGTCTGCCTGCCGAGCAGTACGCCATCGAGACCGGCCGCCACCCGCGCGACACGACCGAGGAGAACATCGCGATCATGTCGCGACAACTTCGACGACTCGGGCTGGGTCACGACAACCGCCGCTCGGTGAGAACGATCGACCCTTCCTACTATCGGTGGACCCAGTGGATCTTCACGCAGATCTTCGACGCCTGGTACGACGAGACCGCCACCCGCCCTGCCGGGGGAACCGGTCGGGCGAGACCAATCGCCGACCTCGTTGCCCAATTCGAATCTGAAACTCGCCCCACACCGGACGGACGCCCATGGGACGAGCTGACACCCGTCGAGCGGGCGGAGGTCGTCGATGGGTACCGTCTCGTGCACACGGCCGAGGCGCCGGTCAACTGGTGTCCTGGACTCGGCACGGTGCTCGCCAACGAGGAGGTCACCAACGACGGGCGCTCGGACCGCGGCAATTTCCCGGTGTTCAAACGCAACCTGCGCCAGTGGGTGATGCGGATCACCGCGTACGCGGACCGTCTCGCCGACGATCTCGATCGGGTGGAGTGGCCAGAGAACGTCAAGGTCATGCAACGCAACTGGATCGGGCGCAGCCAGGGTGCACGCATCGTGTTCCCCTCCGACGGTGGACCGATCGAGGTGTTCACGACCAGGCCCGACACCCTGTTCGGAACGACGTTCATGGTGCTCGCCCCCGAGCACCCACTCGTCGATTCGCTCATGCCAAGCGGCCGATGGCCCTCGGGGACCGACGAGTCGTGGACGGCAGGCGCCGCCACCCCCACCGAGGCGGTCGCCGTCTACCGCCGCGACGCCGCGACCAGGACCGACATCGAACGTCGGGCAGAAGGTAAGGACAAGACGGGTGTCTTCGCCGGCGGGTACGCGACCAATCCCGCGACCGGCGAACGTATCCCCGTGTTCGTCGCCGACTACGTGCTGATGGGGTACGGCACCGGGGCGGTCATGGGTGTGCCGGGAGAGGACCAGCGCGACTGGGATTTCTCAGAGAAGTTCCACCTGCCGATCGTGCGCACGGTCGAGCCGCCCGAGGGACATCCACGTGACCAGGCGTACGTCGGTGAAGGTCCTGCGATCAACTCGGCCAACGACGAAGTCAACCTCAACGGCCTGGGAATCGACGCCGCCAAGGCGGTCATCATCGATTGGCTGACTGCGAAAGGCGTCGGCGCAGCCGCCGTCACGTACAAGCTTCGCGATTGGCTGTTCGCCAGACAGCGCTACTGGGGGGAACCGTTCCCTGTGTTGTTCGACGACGACGGCATCGCCCATGCCGTCCCCGATTCGATGCTCCCTGTGGAACTGCCCGAAGTGCCCGACTACACACCGGCCACCTTCGATCCGGACGACGCCGACGCCGAACTCGAGGCGCCGCTCGCGCACAACCTGGACTGGGTGAACGTCGAGCTGGATCTGGGCGACGGCAATGGCCGGCTTCACTTCCGGCGAGACACCAACGTCATGCCCCAGTGGGCAGGGTCCTGCTGGTACTACCTCCGATACCTCGACCCCGCCAACGATGAGGCACTCGTCGATCCGAAGAACGAGGCGTACTGGATGGGACCTCACGACGAACCAGTCGTTCCCGGCACCCGCGATCCCGGCGGGGTCGACCTCTACGTGGGTGGCGTCGAGCACGCCGTGTTGCATCTGCTCTACGCGCGGTTCTGGCACAAGGTGCTGTACGACCTCGGGCATCTCTCCAGCGATGAGCCGTTCCGCACGTACTTCTCACAGGGCTACATCCAAGCGTCGGCGTTCACGGACGCCCGCGGGCAGCATGTTCCTGCCGAAGAGGTCGAGGAAGGACCGGCGGGCAGCTTCAGGTGGCACGGCGAACCGGTCGTCCGGGAGTTCGGAAAGATGGGCAAGTCCTTGAAGAACACGGTGAGCCCCGACGAGCTGTACGCCACCTACGGTGCCGACACGTTTCGCCTCTACGAGATGGGAATGGGGCCGCTCGACCAGTCGAAACCGTGGGAGACAAGGGCCGTTGTCGGAAGCCAACGGTTCCTGCAACGGCTCTGGCGCACCATCATCGACGAGGACACAGGCGATATCGTCGTGGCCGACGATCCACCCGACAGCGAGACGCTTAGGGTGCTTCACCGGACGATCGACGCCGTGACCCGCGACTACGCGCACCTGTCGTTCAACACGGCTATCGCGCGGCTCACCGAGCTGGTGAACGCGCTTACCAAACTCGATCGGGTACCGCGCGAGGCGGCCGAGACCCTAGTGTTGATGGTCGCCCCGCTGGCACCCCACATCGCGGAGGAGCTGTGGAACCGGCTCGGTCACCCCAAGACGCTGACCTACGAGCCGTTTCCGGTCGCCGACACGAATCTGCTCGTCGCCGAAACGGTCACCTGCGTCGTGCAGATCAATGGCAAGGTCCGCGACCGGATCGAAGTGCCGGCGCACATCACCGAAGACGAGCTGAGTACGCGCGTGCTCGCGCTCCCGAAGGTGGTAACCGCAACCACGGGCGGAGTCCGAAAGATCATCGTCAGGGCCCCCAAGCTCGTCAACGTCGTGCCTTCGTAACGCTCTCGTCACGCACCAATGAGACCATGCGTAGGTCTCATGAGCACCGCACTAACACGCCCCCCAAGAACCGAGCGGGCCGGGCGAGGAGCAGCCCTGCTCCTCGTAGTCATGCTGGCATTCGCGATCGCGGTCGGCATCGGAATGGGAGGGGTGCCGATGAGTCCATTCATCGCCCTCCCGTTCTACGCGGCCGGCTACGTGATTCTCCGCAAAGTCGGGTCGCATCCGATCGGGTGGCTGCTGTGCGGGCTCGGCGTGATCCTCCAACTGACAACAGCCGACCTGCCGTGGTTGTCGAACCTCTGGCTCAACTGGCTGTCCGGCTGGGGATTCTCGTTGATGTTCGCCCTCTTCACATGGCTGTTGATCCTCTTTCCCGACGGTCGCGCCTCTCGGTGGTGGATGATCGCCGGCTGGATCGCCACCGGGCTGGTTGTCGGCGGATTCCTCACTCCGACCGTCACCGATGTCAACGACCCGAGCATCGTGATTGGCGTGAACCCCACCGGTCTCCGGTGGCTTCCCGAGGCTACGGGAGTCGTCGCCAACGCCGCTATCACAGTGTTTCTCATCGCTGCAGCCATCGGTGTAGTAGTCCGCGGGCGCCGGGCCGCCCCGGAGCTGCGCATGCGGTACAAGCCTGTCCTCGCCACCATGGCCGTGCTCGGTGCGTACATCCTCGTCCTCTTGGGGTGGTTGATCGCCGATCCGGCCTTCACGGCCGGCAGCAACGGCACCATCGTCTGGAGCGTGGCCCTCATTCTCTACATGCTGATCCCGACGTCGTTCGGGGTGGCGATCACCAGATATCGCCTCTACGACATCGATCGGATCGTCTCGAGAACGGTCACCTACGGTCTGCTCGCCGTCCTGGTGGCCGCCGTCTACGCCATCCCCGTCATCCTGCTCCCCCGCCTCCTCGGCGAATCCAGCGGTCTCATCATCGCCGGCTCCACCCTCGCCGCAGCAGCCATCTTCAACCCAGCACGCAAACGCATCCAGACGGTGATCGACCGTCGCTTCAACCGAACGCGAGCCAACGCAGGACGTGAGTTGGGAATCTTCGCCTCGCGTCTCGAGGCCAGCGTCGATCTCGATACTCTCACCCACGAAATTGCGCTGGTGCTGGATCGCACCCTCTCGCCGAGTTCGCAGGCCCTGTGGATCAAGGAGGTCCAGTGACAACTCGGACCGGGTCCAAACCGTCGGCCATCCAGCGACTCTTCAGCGCGGGGATGATGGCTCTCTTCCTGGCGGGCTCGGCCTACGGTGTGGTACGAGGCGTATTCGTCGAAACATCGAACGTCGGCGTCTACATCGGAGCCGCTGCCTTCGCCATCGTTGGATTCATTCTCACTATCCGCGTCCCAGGCAACCGGGTGTCCTGGGCGGTCATGGCCGCGGCCACCGGGACCGGTGTGTTCATCCCCCTTGCCTCCGTGGACCGTGTCGCCACCTACTTCCTGGGTTCTGTCGTGATCTACGCCGTTCTATTCCCGAGCCTTGGCGTCTTCATTCCACTCTGGTTCCCCACCGGATCGCCACCTTCACCGCGCTGGCGATGGGTGGTTTGGGTCACCGGTGCTGCCGTGGCGATGATCCTGATAGGGGAAGGCATCTGGGTGTTCATACTGCACGGCGATGTGCAAGCGAGTCCAACCTGCACGACGCCGAGCCTCTGTGCCTCCTTCGCCGGGACGGGTGTCCTGATGATCGCCGTCGCCGCCGCGGTCGTCTCACTGGCCGTGAGATGGATCCGATCCGACGGGGTCGAGCGCTTTCAGCTCAGATGGCTGGTGCCCGCGTTCGTGCTCTTCCTCGCTGGCTTCGTCGCCGAACTCGCCTTCCATGGCACCCCTGTCGATAGGGTGCTGTTCCCGCTCGGTGTGCTGTCGATTCCTGTGTCGATCGGGGTGGCGATCACCAGATACCGACTCTACGACATCGATCGGATCGTCTCGAGAACGGTCACCTACGGTCTGCTCGCCGTCCTGGTGGCCGCCGTCTACGCCATCCCCGTCATCCTGCTCCCCCGCCTCCTCGGCGAATCCAGCGACCTGATCATCGCCGGCTCCACCCTCGCCGCAGCAGCCATCTTCAACCCAGCACGCAAACGCATCCAAACGGTGATCGACCGTCGCTTCAACCGGACCCGCTACGACATGGAACACCAACTCGACGACCTCGGCCGCCGACTCGGAGAACGAACCTCGATCGCCGACGTCGTCACCGACGTCTCCGGTGTCTTGGCCGCGACCCTCCAACCCGAATCAGTCGCCGTCTGGACCCGTAACGATCCCGCCCCCTAGGCGCGGCGCAACACCGATTGGGCAGCGTGGAAGCCCGCCATGCCATGGACACCGGGCCCCGGTGGCGTCGACGACGAACACAGGTACAGGCCGTCGGCCAGGCGGTAGGGATCGATAGCCGGTCTCGGTCGAAGTATCGCCCGTAGCCGGTCCGTGCGACCGCCTGCGATATCCCCGCCGACCAGATTCGGATTCCACCGCTCCAGCTGGCGCGGCGTCATGACGTGGCGGCCGAGAATGAGGACACGGAACCCGGGCGCGAATCGTTCGATCTGGCGTTCGATGGCGTCGGTCATATCCACTTCGGAACCGTTGGGAACCCTGCAGTACGCCCAGAGCACATGACGACCTTCGGGTGCGCGGCTCGGATCGGCCACCGTCGGCTGAGCAGCGATGATGAACGGATGCTCCGGTGGGCGCCCCTCCCAGACGGCACGCTCCGCCACTGCGATCTCCTCTGCCGTTCCACCGATATGCAGCGTGCCTGCTCGTCGGCACGGCTCCGACTCCCACGGGATCGGCCCGGCCAGGGCGAAGTCCATCTTGAAGACCCCGGGCCCGTGCTCGTACGTGGCGAAGCGCTCACGAAGTTGGTCCGGAAGTCGGCTGCCCGCGATACGGGCAGCGGCTCTCGGTCCGGTGTCGAGCACCACGGTGCCATCGAGATCTGACAGGTCGGTCACCTCCATCCCGGTGGCGATCTCGCCGCCGATGGAGACGAGGTAAGAGGCGAGGCTGTCGACGATCGACTGTGAGCCGCCTCGAGCGACCGGCCACCCCCCACGGTGAGCGCACGCGGCGAGCGCCGCTCCAACCGCAGTGTTGGCGAGCCGGTCCATTGGCATCGGCGCGTGGGCTGCGAGGCCGGCGAACAGCCCCCGTGCCTCATCCGTGCGAACTCCACGCAGCACCCATGAGATCGGCTGCAACGCGGTGAGGCCGAACACGCCGAGCCGAATGGGGTGGCGGGGCACTTGGGCGAGAGGACCGAGGATGAATGGCTCGAGATCGGCCCAGTGCTCGACCACCTGTCCGACCATGCGGCGGTAGGTCCGCCCGTCTTCCTTGAGGCCTTCCACGGTCTCGTCGAGCGACCGGTACACGACTGCTGCGCGACCACCGTCGAGCGGATGGGCAAGGGGGATATCGGGTTGAGCCCACGCAAGCCCGTGATCACTCAGCGGAAGTGACGCGAAGAACGGTGATGCCGCGCCAAACGGATGAACGCCGGCACCTATGTCGTGAATGAACCCGGGCAGTGTGACCGCTTCGGTGCGTGCGGCCCCACCGACCGTCTCGGCCCGCTCGAGAACGGTCACCGACCAGCCCGCCTGCCGCAGAGCGATCGCTGCCGACAGGCCGTTCGGACCCGCCCCTACCACGTGTGCGGTGTTCACAATTCGACCCTCACCACTGCACCAATCGCCACAACTCCGGCTCCCATGCATCCGGTCCGGTAAGACTCGCGAAGATCTCGGTCGCTTCCAAGGACTCGGCTTGCGATTCCTGCATCTCGCCGGCGGCCTTGTGCAGGCCGGCCAGACGATCGTGAAGGGCAGCTTGGCGGTGACGGTCGCCTACTTCGACGGCGAGCACGAGCGCGTCGCGCGCCAAGGCCAGTGCGCCGTCGAGATCTCCGGACCTGCCAAGGCGATCGCTCAGGTTGTTGAGGGCCGCCATTCGAAGGTGAGGTTCATCACCGGCCGCGACCGCCGCTTCCTCGAGGTGTGTTCGAGCATCGGCATCGTCCGAGATGACGATCCCCAGCACGTTGTGGGCACGCGACCGTTCATCGGGGTCAACCGCCTCGTCCAATGATCTCTTTGCAAGCTCGAGCGCACGATCCGTGTCCCCTTCGCGCCAGGCGAGCAGACTCCAGTCTGCATACAGCGCCGTCCGCTTCGGGTGATCTGCCTCGGCGAGAGAGAAGTGGTAGTGCGCCGCCTCCCATCTCCCCAGCCTTCGATGGAGGTCACCGAGTCGATGCTCGATCAGGGCCAGACGGGGACCAGTCGACAATCGAGCGGCGGTCTCATACTCGACGAGAGCCTCCCCGAACCGACCGTCGAACACCCCCAGGTCGCCGATCTCGCCGTGCAGTCTGCTCGCGTCGACGTGGCCCGCGGCGAGCGCAGCTCTGAACGCCTGCTCCGCCTCGTCATGGGCATGAACCTCGCGTGCCGCCTCACCTGCACGCACGAACCAGTCCGCTGCTCGATGTTGCTCGTCGGCCGCATTGAAGTGGTGCGCGATCTCGAAGGTCGTCGCGAGTTCGGTCGATGCAGCAGAACGAGCTAGGGCCTCGGCGATCCGCCGATGAAGGATCTTGCGGCGAACCTGTGTGGCGCTTTCGAGCACCGTATCCGCCAGCAATGGGTGCTCGATCTCGACGTCGCCCGAATCGTGCCCCTCGCGCAGCATGCGCCGTTCCAGAAGCGTGTCCACGGCGTCGAGTACCTCCGTCTCGCTGCGGCCACTCACATCCCTGATGAGGTCGAACGACGCCGGTCTTCCGATCGCCGCGACGGCAGTCAACACCTGTCTTGACAGGGTTGGAAGATCATCAACCCTGCGAAGCAGCAAGGATCTGACCTGCGGCGGAATGTCGCCGGCCGGATCCGGACCGGCATCAAGAAAGGCGACAACGAACAGGGGAACACCTGCCGTCACCCTATACAGCTCCGCTGGATCGATTCCCTCGTTGCCGCTCGCGAGAGCCTCCACCGAAGACTGGTCGAGCGGTCCGAGTTCGATCGGCTCGATCGGCCGACCCCTTGGCATCTCGAAGATGTCGACCAGTTCGTTGTTGGTCATCACTTCGTCACTTCGGAAGGCGACCACGATCGAGCTTCGCAGCTCGTCGACGGCCCTGGCCAGCACCTGCGCCGACGCACTGTCACACCACTGGGCGTCGTCGACGATGATGACTGCGTGTGCGGCGCCGAGCAGCCTGACGGCTGCGTCCGCCAACCGCCGACCCTCCGTAGGGTCCGTGCCAAGTGCCGGCGCAAAACGGTCTGGCACCAGGCGGCCGATCTCCGACCTTGCCCAGGCAGGAAGGTCCTCGCCGTCTACGAGCCGCAGCGCCTGCTTCAGCAACTCCTGCAGAAGACCGAACCCGACGTCTCGATAGGAGGGCCGGGCGCGAGCAATGAGCACGGGACGGTGCTCCCCGACAAGCGAGCTGGCAAGTTCGTCGAGAAGCCGCGTACGTCCGATACCCGCGACCCCCTTGACCGCGACATGGACTCCCGTGTCGACCGCCAGCCTCAATCGCTCCCACTCGCTGGATCGTCCGACGAGCGCCGGCGGAGCCGGCGGGGTCACGGACGCGATGACCTTCGTCTCCCTCGGCCGGCTCGGCGCACGCGGCAGATCCTCGTCGAGGATCGCTTCATACAGTTCGGTTGTTTCCTCGACCGGCGTCACACCGAGCTCATCCTGAAGCATGCCGACGCATTCGCGATATACCTCTACGCTGCCGGCTCGATCCCCCATCCAGGCTCGAAGGAGCATGAGACGTCGGTAGGTGGGCTCGTGGAGCGGATCCATCCGGAGCCGGCGACGGAGCGTCGCCGTGGCTGCGTCGAAGTCACCCCGGGCGGTCTCGGCGTCAGCCAGCCGATCCATCAACATCGCGCTCGTCGCCCGGATGCGGTCTGAAGTGCCCTGAACCCAATCATCGAACATGAACGATCCCGTCACGTGGAATCCCTCCATGAACTCACCGCGGACGATACGAAGTGCCTCGCGAAGCGTCGGGATGCAGGCATCGCACACCTCGTCGTCGCCGTGACCGTGCTCGAGTATCGAATCGGAGGTTGCTCTCAGACGGTCCACATCGATACTCAGTGAGTCTCCGCCGAGAGTGACCGTGTCACGATCGGCCACCACCCAACGTCCACCGAGACCCGACCGAAGGGCAGCGAGTGTCCGTCGCAGCGCCGCTCTTGCACGTTCCTCTGACGAATCGGGCCACAACATGCCGGCGAGATGGTCCCGACGGCGCCGACGCTCGCTCGCCGCCAGGTACGCCAGCAGGGCAACCGCCTTTCTCGTGTCGACGTTCAGCGGCGCGCCGTCGACCGTGACTACCGGCGGTCCGATCAGCTCCACTTCCAACATCGCGTTACCACTCCCGAGCCGGATCTGCATCGTAGCCCTCGATTGGAGGCTACGAACGAGGATGCCGCTCCTCCGTGACGATCTCGTAACGCTTCGGCGTTGATGCTCACTTGGACTCCGTAACGATCTCGGAACGGCGCTCGCGTAGAACGGCGCCAGCATGAGACCATTCCGCCGCAAGCCCAAGGCTGAAAGCATCGCACCACCCGAGGAGAGGACAGCTGTCCCGTCCTTCTCCGAACCCACTGAGATCCCCGACCACGATCCGCTGATGGCGTACCTTCTCGGTGCTGCCGGCCCCATCGAACTCGACAAGGTCGATCTCGATTCCCCCGCGCTCCGCTCGCTCAAAGAGGCACACGTGGTGCTGGTGGTGCCGCTCATCAGCCAGGGTGAGTTGGTCGGCACCATCAACCTCGGCCGCCGGTTGTCCGATCAGCCCTACTCGACAGACGATCGTAAGCTGCTCGCCGGGCTCGCCTCACAGGTGGCACCGGCCATCCGGCTCGCCCAGCTCGTCGCCGAACAACAGGCAGAGGCGGAAGAACGTGAGCGGATCGCGCACGAACTCCAGGTGGCGGCACTCATCCAGCAGACGCTCCTGCCGAAGACCCTTCCCGACATTCCCGGCTGGGAGATCGATGCCTACTACCGCCCGGCTCAGGCGGTCGGCGGCGACTTCTACGACTTCGTTCTTCTCGAGGACGGCAGGTACGTGCTCCTGATTGGCGACGTCACCGGCCATGGCGTCCCGGCGGCACTCGTCATGGCGAGCTGCCGGTCGATTCTCCGATCCGCAGCTCAGCAGCACAGCGATCCCGGCGAGATTCTCGCCACGACGAATGAAGCGCTGATCGTCGACATTCCGCCGAACATGTTCGTCACCTGCCTCTGCGCCCTCCTCGATCCACAAACCAGCACACTCCGCTTCGCCAACGCAGGTCACAACCTCCCCTACGCAAGCTCCGTGGATGGCGTGACCGAGCTGCGTGCGACGGGAATGCCGCTCGGACTGATGCCCGATATGCAGTACGACGTGGTGGAAGCAGCGATCCAGCCCGGCACGGCCCTGGTCCTGTCGTCCGACGGTCTGACCGAAGCGCACAACCCGGAACGGGAGATGTACGGGTTCGGTCGACTCCGAGCGCTCCTGGGACACTCCTACTCGGACACCGGACTTCTGAAATCCATCCTGTCCGATCTCGACGAGTTCAGCCGCGGCGTTGAGCAGGAAGACGACGTCACGCTCGTCGTCGTGCGGCACACGTCGTCAGCTCGCAACAGCGCCGCCGTGTTCAGCGGCGTGACTGAACTCGGTTCATTCGAGCTACCCAGTGCTCCTGGCAACGAACGTGAGGCGATGGACCGCGTCCTCGAGATGGTGGGGTCGGTTGGCATGCCATCTGATCGGTTGCAGCAGCTGGGGAGCGCCGTGGCCGAGGCGGCAATGAACGCGATCGAGCATGGCAACAAGAACCGTCCGGAGACTCCCGTCTCCGTGTCCGTCATGGTCGACGACGGAGCCGTCCACGTGTCGATCGGCGACAAGGGCATGACCGACGTTCCTCTCGAGACAAAGGAGCCCGATCTCGAGGCGAAGCTCGCGGGCCTCGACACACCGCGAGGGTGGGGCCTGTTCCTCATCGAACGGCTCGTGGACGAGGTGATCACTTCTCAGAACGACGACGGACACGTCATCGAACTGGTCATGAGACTGGAGGCCACAACATGACCGCAACAGCATTTTCATGGAACATCGAACGACACGACGGCGGCGTCCGGTTTCGAGGCCGCCTACGAACGGATCGCCGGCGAAGAGGGCTCGATCACGATCGACTTCTCCGGCACCGACTTCATCAACTCCACCGGTATCGCATTGATCGTCTCCTTGCTCGCCAAGGCGAGGGCGATGCACCGGCCGGTGATCGCCAGAGGACTTACCGACCACTACCGGGAGATCTTTCGCATCACCCGACTGTCGGACTTCCTGACCATTGAAGAGCACGCCGAGGCGTGAGGAAGGAACACATATGGACACAGCCACAAACTCATTCGCCACACGATCTGTAGCTCCGGATGTGACGGTCATCGACATCGTCGGTGAAGTCACCTCGGCCTCAGAAGCTGTGCTGACGGATGCACACAGTCGTGCGGGAGACTCCAAGATCGTCGTGTTGAACTTCTCAGAGCTCGACTTCATGAATAGCTCGGGCATTGGTCTTCTCGTCACGATGCTGATCAGGGCCAAGCGCAACAACCAGACGATGCGTGCGTGCGGTCTCAGCGACCACTACCGGCAGATCCTCTCCCTCACCCGGCTCGACGAGGCAATCGCCGTGTTCGAGACGGAAGACGCGGCAATCGCCGCCTGAAAGGAATCACTCATGACGGAACCAAGAGACAAAGAACACTGGGCGGCTCACGTCGAGCACCTCGCAGCAGAGGGGCTCCCAGAAGGCGTGCGCTCGGACACCGTAGCGGGACGACGGTTGATGAGTCCTCTCCAAGGATTCGGACAGATGTGGCAGAAGACGTACCGTATTCCGGTGCCCGGGCACACGCCCGAAGAAGTGATCGCCACCTGGAAAGCCGAGTACGGGCGGTTCTGGCCGACGTACAACAAGTTCTATGCACCGATCGCTGGTATCAAGCCGGGCGAAGTCGGGCTGATCAAGGGAGCATCGGGCCCGGTCCGCCTCTCTACCGGAGTGATGGTCTTGTACGCGGACGACGTCTCGTTCACCTACATGACCCCACAGGGTCATCCGTTTGCCGGCTGGATCACGTTCAGTGCCGATGAAGAAGACGGCGTCACGCACGCACAAGCATCCGCACTGATCAGAGCCAACGACCCACTTTACGAACTCGGCTTCATGTTCGGAGGCAACCGCCAGGAGGACCGGATGTGGCAGCACACACTCCGATCCCTGGCCGAGTACCTCGGCGCTCCCTGCGAGGTCGCGACGACCAAGATCAAGGTCGACCGGAAGCGCCAGTGGAGGCAGTTCGGGAACATCCGCCACAACTCGGCGATCCGCACGATGCTTCGGCGAGGCACGGGAGGGAAGTAGTTCCCGCCCTCTTCGCTCACCCCAACGGTTCGATCATCGGAAGCGGACCACCGAAGTCGTCTTCGACCGGCTGGGACTCGCCTGTCCAGTTTCGTCCGGTGCTGCAGCGCAGCCAACTTCGGGAACCGTGGGGTCGCCGTGAGCAGTGAGCCGGAGCGCTGGTCACGCCACCGTCTTGCATGCTGACCGAGTCTGGTAGGCTATACGTAGCTGCTTCGGCGGTGGCT
>Ga0307426_1001755_pt1 | contig 13954 bp, 7 predicted proteins | sample SalMarWE160340MG_FD_202165 | JGI IMG/M metagenome (GOLD analysis project Ga0307426, IMG submission 202165) | Salt marsh sediment microbial communities from the Plum Island Ecosystem LTER, Massachusetts, United States - WE1603-40 | ecosystem: Environmental > Aquatic > Marine > Intertidal zone >... | reverse complement strand
CAGGACTGGGAGAGCTGGTTCGAGGAGCTCAGCCAAGTCGAGCAGACCCTTCGTGAAGATCCAGTCGGCATCTACCCTCATATGGACTTTGAGACACGCGACCTGTATCGCAAGCGTGTAGAGACGTTGGCCAAGGGGACCGGCAGGGAGGAGGTGGAGATTGCAGAGGCGGCGGTCGAGCTAGCGATAGAGAATCGCTCGCTAGCGGTCGAGGGGACCGAACCGGTGGCAACCGTAGAGCGTACGGCGCACGTAGGTTATGTGCTGGTAAGTAGTGGGCGCGATGGTCTGGAGGAGCGGCTGGACTATCGTCCGCCGTGGAAAGTGCGCATGCGGCGCTGGCTCGCCGCGCAGGCTACAGCCTTCTATTTCGGTGCCATCTCGGTCTCGACGCTGGGCGTGCTTACGCTGCTACTGCTGTACGGCCTCTGGGAAGGCGGCGCTCTATGGGTGTTGGTACTCGTTGGAGTGGTCAGCCTGATCCCGGCTTCTGCCGTAACCGTCGATGTGATCAACTGGTTGCTCACGCGCTTTGTCCCACCGCGGATGCTGCCCAAGATGGACTTCTCAGAAGGAGTGCCTGAGGAATACACGACGATGGTCGTGATCCCCGCGCTGCTGAGCAGTGAGTCGGACATCCAGCCTCTGTTACAGCAGATCGAGCTACACTACCTGAGCAACGACGACCCAAACCTGCACTTTGCCTTGCTTACTGATTTCGCCGATGCCCCCGCGCAGGACATGCCGGAGGATGAGGCTCTGCTCGACAGGGCCAGCGCTGGCATCCGGCAGCTCAACCGGGCTCACGCGCGCGAGGGCGCAGACCCGTTCCACCTGTATCACCGCAGGCGGAAATGGAACGCGGCCGAGGAGACGTGGATGGGCTGGGAGCGCAAGCGTGGCAAGCTGTCCGAGTTCAACCAACTCCTGCTTGGGGAAGACGACACCTCCTATATGCTCAAGCTCGGAGACCAGCAAGCGCTATCGCGGGTGCGCTATGTGATCACACTCGATGCCGACACCTCACTGCCGCGGGACAGCGCACGGCGTCTCGCCGGCACGATGGCTCACCCGCTGAACAGGGCCACCTTTGACTCTGAATCGGGGCGGGTAGTCTCTGGTTACACTGTGCTCCAGCCGCGGACAGAGATCAAGCCGACGAGCGCCAACCAGTCGCTCTTTGCCCGAGTGTATTCCGGCGACGTGAACCTGGACCTGTATTCGCGCGCGGTGTCTGACGTGTACCAGGACGTCTTTGGGGAAGGCATCTATGTAGGAAAGGGCATCTATGACGTCGCGGCGTTCCAGAAGAGCCTGGATGGGCGTGTGCCAGAGAACGCTCTGTTGAGCCACGACCTCTTCGAAGGCGTGCACGGTCGCGCGGCGCTGGTGACCGATATCATTCTCTACGAGGACTATCCGCCCCACTATCTCGCCTATGCTCACCGCATGCACCGCTGGGTCCGGGGTGATTGGCAGCTCCTGCCATGGCTGCTGCCGGGAGTACCGCACGAGACAAAAGGGAGCCTTCGTAACGTGTTGTCCGCGCTCGACCGCTGGAAGCTGATCGATAACCTGCGGCGCAGCCTGACGCTCCCGTCGGTGCTGGCGCTGCTCATATGTGGCTGGCTGATCTTCCCTGGGGCCCCGTGGCTCTGGACAGTGATAGGGGCTGCCGTCGTCGGAGTGCCCCTGGTCACGTTGGGCATCTCGGCCGTGGTCGAGGGGGTCACAACTGGAGGCGGGATAAGGGAGAACATACGAGGGCTGCGTGATGACGCACTGCGTTGGCTGCTCGCGCTCGCGTTCATGCCATACCAAGTACTGATCACGATCGATGCCATCGGGAGCACGTTCGTCCGGCTGTTCGTCACGCATCGGCACCTGCTACAGTGGACCACAGCAGCTCACACGGTCAGCCTGTTCGGGCGAAAGATGCAGGTGGGTGTCATCTGGCTGCGGATGGGGGGAGCACCGCTAACGGCAGTGGCAGCAGGGATCCTGGTGGGCTTTGTGGCGCCCAGGTCGCTGGGCCCCGCGATCCCCTTACTCGTGGCCTGGGTGCTGTCGCCACAGATCGCACACTGGATCAGCAGGCCGATCGAGCAGGTCAAGGAACATCTTCCAGCCGGGGCCTACGTCCGGCTGCGGCACCTCGCTCGCCGGACGTGGCTCTATTTCGAGCGCTTTGTGGGACCTGAAGACCACTGGCTGCCGCCAGACCACTATCAGGAGGAACCGCTCGGCGTGGTCGCTCATCGCACCTCGCCAACCAACATCGGCCTGTTGCTGTTGTCGACAGTAAACGCCTACGATCTGGGCTACATTGGACGAGTGGAGCTGACGATACGACTGCGCGATACATTGGACACGCTTACGGAGCTGGAAACATACCGTGGGCATCTCATGAACTGGTACGATACGCGTACTCTCGAACCGCTCAGACCACGATATGTATCGACCGTAGACAGCGGCAATCTAGCTGGATGCCTGCTGACCCTAGCACAGGCCTGTGAAAGCGTACCGTCTGCTCCGCTTCTGCGCTGGGAGGCATGGGAGGGCTTTCTCGACGCATGTGCGCTCCTGATGGAGGCAGTCGGTCGCGTAGAAAGTGGTGCGTTGCGGGCAGCAACCGCTTCAATGGAAGAGACGCTGAGTGGATTCGAGCGACGGCTACTGGACAAGCGTGACGATCCTGCAGCGTGGCCCCGTTTGCTGCGCGAGTTTGCGGGGACGGGCTGGGAAACGTTCAATGCGCACATTATGGAGTACATTGAGGCACACGGCAATGAGTTGAGCTCATCGACATTGCGCGAGATGCGCGTCTGGACGGAGCGAATGCAGTATCACCTCACCTGGTTGCAGCGGGAGGTCGACCAGTTGCTGCCGTGGTGGAACGTGCTTCAGGAACCTCCTGCCTTCCTCACTGGCGCGCAGGGCGAGGAGGTCGGCCCAGCATGGCAGGCCTTGCTGGCCATTCTGACCAGGATCCCGAGCCTGGACGGCGTGCCGGAGCTCTGTCGTGCGGCACGGCTGCGGCTCGGTGAGCTGCAGACGATACTGAGAGAGATTGCCGAACCGGCCGATAGTGCGGAAGGGGTCGAGGAGGCGCTCCGCTGGTGCCAGCGCTTGCGGGATCAGCTCGATCGCGCCCAGGTGGATGCTGCTGGCCTGTCGGTCGCATTCGAGGAGATCGCCAGGCACGCGGACGACCTTTTCCGTGGGATGGAGTTCGGGTTCCTGCTGGATCCGCAGCGAGAGGTGTTCCGGATCGGATATAACGTGATGTCCGAGACGCTGGACAACAGCTACTACGACCTGCTTGCCTCGGAGGCCCGCATTGCCAGCTTGCTGGCTATCTGCAAGGGAGACGTACCTCAGCGACACTGGCTGCATATGGCGCGCCCGCTGGCCGAGATCGAAGGGATGAGGGCGCTCTTGTCGTGGAGTGGCACGATGTTCGAGTACCTCATGCCGACGCTCCTTGTCGAGAGCTATCCGGGAACATTGCTGGAGCAGAGCTGTCGTGTGGCCGTTGATAGGCAGATCGCCTACGCTCGCCGTGAGGGCGTACCGTGGGGAGTTTCAGAGTCGTCGTACTATCAGTTCGACGCCAACCGTGGCTACCAGTACAAGGCGTTCGGCGTGCCCGGATTGGGGCTCAAGCGGGGCCTGGCGGACGATCTCGTGGTCGCGTCCTATGCCTCCATACTGGCTCTTCCCATCCGGCCCAGGGCTGTGATGGAGAACCTAGATCGTCTCGAGGAGCTGCAGGCCAAGGGCCAGTACGGCCTGTACGAGTCGATCGACTATACGGCGTCACGCTTGCCACTAGGGCAGCGCCACGCACTCGTGCGCACCTACATGGCGCACCACCAGGCGATGATTATGCTCTCGCTGGGAAATGCGCTGTTGGCGGATGTCATGCAGCGGCGATTCCACTCGGACCAACGTGTGAGAAGCGTCGAGCTGCTGTTGCACGAGCGAGTACCGCAGGGCGCACCGTTGGAGGAACTGGGGGAGGACGAGGTCAGCGCCGTGCGGAGAGCAGAGCCAGAGGTGACGATCACGCCGTGGGAAGCATCTGCGGATGCGCCTTTGCCGATGCTACGTGTGTTGTCGAACGGCAGCTACACGGTAGTTGCTACTGCTGCAGGTGGTGGCTGGAGCGAGTATACGCCCTCGAACGATGAGGGTGCCGGATCACAGGAGAAGGTCGCCCTGACCCGATGGCGGGCAGACACGACGTGCGATAGTTGGGGTACCTGGGTCTACCTACGAGACCTCGAGACTGGCCGGCTGTGGTCTCCTACCAGGCAGCCGATGCGATCTGGGGAGGGCGAGGGGGACGTGTCCTTTGCGCCGCACCAGGTCACATATGGGCGCCGCCTGGACGACTGGACCGTGCGAGCCGAGGTCACCGTGCCTCCAGACGACAACGTAGAGGTCCGCCGGCTGACGATCGTGAACCACGCTGACCAGGTACGGAGGCTGCGCGTGACCAGCTACGGCGAGGTCGTGCTGAACAGCCAAGAGACGGATCGACAGCATCCTGCATTCAACAAGCTCTTTATCGAGAGCGAGTTCGTTGAGGAGGAGCAGATACTGCTGTACCGGCGTCGGCCTCGAGCAGAGGGGGAGACACCTCTGTACCTCGGTCACGCTGTTGCCGTGCGCGGCGCAGAGGTGAGTGCTGTCGAGTATGAGGGGGACCGCGCCGAGTTCCTGGGACGCGGGCAGACGATTGCTGCGCCACAGTTGCTGTCCTCCAAGCGTGTGCTGACGGGACACACGGGTGCCACGCTGGACCCGATCCTGTCTCTGGATCAGGAGATCGCTTTGGACCCGCGCAGTACAGCTCACGTCGCAGTAACGATCGCTGCAGGGACATCGAGGGATGCCGTCATGCAAGTGATGACCCGGTACCGGCAGTGGGATGCGATCGACCGGGCCTTTACTGAGGCCAAGGGCCAGAGCGCCTATGCGCTCAGCGAGCTAGAGCTGACCGGTGAGGATCTGCAGCGGATCGATCGCCTTCTGGCAGCACTAGTTTACCCGTACCGCGGCCTGAGACCGGAAGCCGGCGTGATCGCGCAGAACCAGAGAGGGCAGGCCACGCTGTGGGCACAGGGCATCTCGGGAGACTATCCGATCCTCCTGGTGTGCGTGCACGAGGAAGATGAGATGGAGCTGGTAAGTGACGTGCTCAAGGCCCACACGTATTGGCGCGAGCGCCGGATACAGGTCGATCTGGTTCTGCTGAATGAGAGAGAGACGGGATATGGGCAGGAGCTGAACGCTCAACTGCGCCGCTTGATCGAGCGAACAGGTGCCGATGGTCTGTTGAACCAGCGCGGCGGCATCTTTGTGCTACGTGCGGACCAGCTCGGCGAAGCGGACAGGATCCTTCTGCTGTCTGCTGCACGCGTCGTGCTCGATGGTGGAGCGGGCTCGCTCGCCGATCAGTTGGCAGCGCTCGAGGACCGGCCGGTGCGCCTTCCGGCGTTGCAGCCCACCTATCCAGGCGTCAGGGAGTCGGAGCCGACGCCAGCGCTGGAGGCGAGCGAGGATTTGCACTTTTGCAACGGGTACGGCGGGTTCACTCCTGACGGCAAAGAGTACGTCATCGATCTGGTACCCGGCCAGTGGACTCCCGCGCCCTGGGTCAACGTGATTGCGAACCCCGAGTTCGGGTTCCTGGTCTCCGAAGCAGGACTTGGAGGCACCTGGGCAGGCAACAGCCAGGAAAACCGGCTCACGCCCTGGCGCAATGATCCGGTGAGCGATGAGCCGGCTGAGGCGATCTACCTGCGCGATGAGCAGACAGGCGCGGTGTGGTCGCCGACACCGCTGCCGGTGCGCGTGCGGGCGCCATACGAGATCCGGCACGGAGCGGGGTACTCGACGTTCACGCACAACAGCCACGGGCTTCGGCAGCGGGTCCGCGTCTTTGCGGCGCGCGATGACCCGATCAAGGTCATCCAGTTAAGGCTGGAGAACACGTGGAACCAAGGCCGGCGGGTGACGGCGACCTATTATGCCGAATGGGTCCTGGGCACCTCGCGCGATGGGGCCCAGCAGTTCGTGATCCCGGAATTCGATGGCGAGTCGGAAGTGCTTCTGGCTCGTAACCCGTACAACAGCGAATTCTCCGAGCGCGTGGCGTTCGCCGCTGCCGGGCGACGGCTGCACGGCATGACCGGCGACCGTGGTGAGTTCCTGGGAAAGCTGGGCAGTATGCAGAGTCCGGCTGCGCTGGACCGCATCGGGCTAGAGGGCCGGGTGGAGGCAGGACTCGATCCGTGTGCCGCGTTGCAGGTTCACCTCGATCTCGGACCCGGCGAAAGCACAGAGATCCATTTCCTCCTGGGGCAAGGGACAAACCGGGAAGACGCGCTGGCACTCGCGCAGAAATATCGTACGCCAGATGTGGTGGACATGGCGTGGGACGAGATGCGGGAGCAGTGGGACGAGCTACTCGGCACAGTGCAGGTGGACACGCCGGATGAGGCGATGAACTTGGTCTTGAACCGCTGGCTGCTGTACCAGGCGCTGGCATGCCGTGTGTGGGGCCGCTCGGCGCTCTATCAGTCGAGCGGGGCCTACGGCTTCCGCGACCAGCTTCAGGACGTGATGGCGCTCGTCCACGCCGCTCCCGAACTCGTCCGGGACCAGATCCTGCGCTCTGCGGAACACCAGTTCGAGGCCGGCGATGTCCTGCACTGGTGGCACCCACCCTCCGGGCGGGGCGTACGGACTCACATCTCTGACGACCTGTTGTGGCTGCCGTTGGTCACGGCTCACTATGTGCGGTGCACGGGCGATCGCGCGATCCTGGATGAGGAGCTTCCCTTCCTCCAGGCTGAGCCGCTCAAAGCCGACGAAGAGGACCGCTATGGCCAGTACAGCGCGACCGAGACGCACTATCCGCTGTACGAGCACTGTCTACGCGCGTTGGACAAGGGCACGACGTCCGGCGAGCACGGTCTGCCACTGATGGGTAGCGGTGACTGGAACGATGGCATGAACCGCGTCGGGATCGAGGGTGAGGGCGAAAGCGTGTGGTTGGGGTGGTTCCTGTACATGAACCTGACTCAGTTTGCCGATCTATGCGCCGACCGGGGTGACGATGAACGGGCAGCAGCGTACCGAGAGCAGGCGGAGGAGCTGCGGCAGACCCTGGAGAATGAGGCGTGGGACGGTGCGTGGTATCGACGGGCATACTATGATGATGGTAGCCCACTGGGCTCGGCACGCAACCGTGAGTGCAGGATCGACTCGATCGCCCAGTCCTGGTCGGTCCTGTCGGGGGCTGCAAGCGCCGATCGCGCAGGTCGTGCGATGCAGGCTGTCGAGGAGTGGCTCGTCAAGAGGGATGACCGACTGATTTTGCTCTTTGCGCCACCTTTTGACAAGACGCTCAACGACCCGGGATATATCAAGGGCTATCCACCCGGGATCCGTGAGAACGGCGGGCAGTACACGCACGCTGCATTGTGGGCGGTATGGGCGTATGCGCAGATGGGCAAGGGCACACGTGCCCAGTCACTCTTTTCGCTGCTCAACCCGGTGCTGCATAGCGATACACAAGAGAAAGCGGATCACTACAAGGTGGAGCCCTACGTGGTCGTGGCAGACGTGTACAGCGTGCCTCCCCACGTAGGGCGCGGCGGCTGGAGCTGGTATACGGGCTCGGGAGCGTGGATGTATCGGCTCGGTATAGAGGCGATCCTGGGAATCCAGCGCGAAGGTGAGGCGCTGCGGATCGACCCTCGCATCCCCGCCGATTGGGATGGGTATGCGGTCCGCTACCGCTTTGGAGAGGCCTCCTACGAGATCCAGGTCGAGAACCCGGAACACGTGCAGCAGGGAGTGTCAGAGATCGTGCTGGATGGACAAGCATTATTCGACGGCCTCGTACCTCTGGAGGACGATGGAGGGACGCACGACGTGCGGGTGGTGATGGGATGATCGGCCCGTACACGGAAGTGAGATAGAAGGAGGAACGGCCTTGGACGAAAGCGTCGATCTGTTCAGCGGCATCCTCACGGAGCGGCGGGGAGTGAACGTCGACACACTGCACTCAGTGCTCGATCTTGCGGTGGAGCTGGCCAGGGAAGGCCGCGAGGGGCGCCGCATCGGGACAATGTTCGTCGTCGCGGATGAGGAAGAGGTACTACAACGTTCGCGCTGCCTGATTCTCGACCCGCTGTGGCACCATCCGGTCGAGCGGCGACGGCTCACGGACCACAACCTGCGCGAAACCTTGAAAGAACTGGCGCAGTTGGACGGGGCGTTCGTCATCTCGAACGAGGGGGTGGCGCTCTCGGCAACGCGTTATATCAATGCCTCTTCAGAGGGGATCGACCTGCCGCTCGGGCTGGGTGGCCGGCACATGGCGGCAGCGTCGATCACGTACGAGACGAACGCCGTTGCTGTCGTCGTCTCTGCGAGTTCGATCGTCCGTGTATTTGACGATGGCCAGCTCATCGCCGAGATCATCCCGGAGATCTGGTTCCTGCGGCGCTATGGCGTGGCAGACAGGACCGTTCGTCCCGAGGGAGATGGGGAACAGATTGCCGTGTTCCATCGCGGCGAGGGAGAACGCTGAGACTTGGCGCCGGCTGCCGTTCTCAGAGCAGGGTACATCGCTCTTTCCAGCAGGCGGGCCGACCTAGCCAACCCGATCCTAACTCTGTCCACCAAAGTCAACCACAGCTCAAACGCAGCCCATCAGTTTGGATCGATGAGCGATGCTATGATAGAGGAAAGTGGCAGTGGCGTCATAGAGGTGGTCTCGGTGGCGCGCTGCTCGTTCGAGAAGGATGGACATGATGGCAGAGATCAAGCGCAAAGGCCAGGCGATCTGGTCCGGTGACAAGAGGGGAAGCGGCACGGTCAGCACCGAGAGCGAGGTGTTGGACAGCACGCGATATACCTTCAAGACGCGGTTCGGTGACCAGCCGGGAACGAACCCAGAAGAGCTGATTGCAGCGGCCCATGCGGGGTGCTTTAGCATGGCGCTCGCCGCCACCGCAAGCGACAAGGGCTATACGCCGCGCTATATCAAGACTGTGGCTACCTGTACACTCGTGCCCCTGGATGGAGGCGGGTACAAGATCGCCAAGATGGACCTCGATGTGAGCGCGAAGGTGCTCGATATCGACGAGGAAACCTTCCAGGAGCTCGTGGAAGAAGCCGACCAGGGGTGTCCTGTATCCAACCTGCTACGTCCTGGCTTGGAGATCACGCTAAAGGCCTCTCTGGCCGAGTAGAGTCCCACTGCAAGCTGGAAGGGACTACGAGGAGCGAACATGGAAACGTACGAATATGTCATCATCGGCGGCGGCATGGCCGGAGGAAAGGCCTCCGAAGGAATCCGCAAAGTGGATGAGCGCGGGCACGTTGTCCTGATCACGGACGAGGCCCACCGGCCTTACGAGCGTCCACCTCTCTCCAAGGAGTACATGGTGGGGGAAAAGGGCCTGAGCCGCGTCTACCTGCGGCCCGAGAGCTATTATCCGGAGCACGACGTAGAGGTGTGGACCGGCGTGCGGGCAACTGAGCTGAGCCCAACCTCGCACGTGGTCACGTTGGACAGTGGGGAGCAGATCCGCTACAACAAGCTGCTGCTAGCGACGGGCGGACGTGCGAAGCGACTGCCTCTGCCAGGGAACGGCCTGCCCGGTGTGTTCACCCTACGGACGATCGAGGACTCGGATGCGATCAAGGAAGCAGCAGAGACGGCCGAGCGCGCCCTGGTCCTGGGCGGGAGCTTTATTGGTTCGGAGGTCGCTTCCTCACTGACCCAACTGGGCGTCGAGGTAACGATGGTCTTTCCTGACAGGCGATTGCTCGAGCGGGTCGTACCTGAGGAGTTGAGTGCGTTTCTGCACCGTATGTACAAGGACCGGGGAGTGCGGATCATTCCTGAGACCACAGCAGAGAAGCTGAACGGGAGTGCCAAGGTCGCAGACGCGCAGCTCGACAATGGGGAAACGCTCTCCGTCGATATGGTCGTCATGGGCGTCGGTATCAACCTGAACACTCAACTGGCACGAGATGCAGGACTGGAGCTCACGAAGGAGGGTGCGGTAGCTGTAGACCAATACCTGCGGACGAGCGACCACGACATCTATGCGGCCGGAGATATCGCGGCCTGGCCCAGCATGACCTTTCGCGAGGCTACACTCTCCGGCGGGCCCAAGCGTCTGCGCGTGGAGCACTGGGACGTGGCGCGCAGCCAGGGGTTGCGTGCAGGCGGCAACATGGCAGGCGACCAGGCGCCCTATACAACGCTGCCCTACTTTTTCTCGGACCTGTTCGAGTTCAGCTTTGAGGCGTGGGGCGATCTGAGCGCGTGGGACACGACCGTCTTGCGCGGCTGCCTGGAGCGTGGAAGCTTTGCCTACTTTTACTTTCGTGAGACGCGACTGGTGGGCGTGCTTGCCGTCGGACGGCCGGACGAGGAGCGTAAACCCATGCAGGAACTGGTGCGTCTGGGCCCGCAGCACGAGAAGGTGGCGGAAGCGCTCAGGACAGAAGAAACCAGCTTGAGCAAGCTCATTACATAGTGCAGGGCGGCCAGGCGGACCTGGAGCGAGGCGCTCTATGTGAGACAGGCAGGCGCGAGAGCAGTCAGCTACTATGCCCGCAGTGGCGATATCGTCACGTTGGCCCTCGTTCGTGGCGGTCAGCAGATAGAATCTCCCGTCAAACTGGAGGCTCGTCCGGCAGGTCAGCCTGGCTAGCTACACTTTCGCCCCAACGGGGCGTGGCCCCAGCCCGCAGCGGGTCGGGGCCACGTTTCGCCTTGTGGGCTTGGCGCCTGATGCAGATGGTAGTATAATCGCGCCAACTAGGACCCCTGTTGCAGAGCGTACTGTAGACCAAGTGCTGCAGCGGGGTCGTGTAACATCCGCGTTGGCTCTCCCGAGCCAGCGTGGGCAGGAGGAGAAGGTATGAGCGGAATACTGCGCACGTTGGTCGTGGACGACGAGGAACGGATCCGCTTCTTCCTGCAGGAGACCCTGCAGCGGTCAGGACACGTTGTGACGACAGCGTCGAATGGAGAGGAGGCGCTGGAGCGGCTGCAGGAGACCTCGTTCGATCTCGTGATGCTTGACTTGATGCTGGGTGGGCGGATCGACGGTCAGCGTGTCCTCGAAGCGATCCGCTGGCGTTGGCCCGGTACGATCGTGATCATCCTGACTGCACATGGGTCGCTCGAGTCTGCCGTATCGGCGATCCAGGAAGGCGTGGATGGATACTTGCTCAAGCCTGTCCGGCCCGACGATATTCGCCGAGCTGTGGGAGAGGCGGTCGAGCGACGCCAGATGTTGGTCGAAGCAGAGCAGGATGGGGACTCGGGTCACATACTAAAGCGAGGCCCATTTGCGGTCGATCTTCAGAGCCGCCAGGTGACCTATGGTGAGAAGACAGTGGATCTCACTCCGAGCGAGTTCAAGCTCTTGGTCCACATGATGCAGAACGCGCGCGAGGCGATCTCACCGCCCGAGTTGGTACAAGCGGTACGCCAGTACAAGCCTGAATATCTGCAGGAAGCACGCCAGATCATCAAGTGGTATGTTCATCGGCTGCGCCGTAAGGTGGAGCCAGATCCTTCGAACCCGAGGCATATCCTGAATGTCCGTGGCGTCGGCTATATGTTCGAGCCATAACGAGCCCGAATCGGCTTTCCACGATACTAGAGCGAGGCCCGCCCAGTCCAGACTGGGCAGGCCTCGCTTTGCTCATCTGCTAGCCTGCTCCCGCACTCGGTATGTTGCTTCTGTCTGACGACATCACATACGAATGTCTCCTCCACGTGCAGTGCCCAACGAAAATCCAACCTAGTCAACCGGATCCGAAGGCAGCGCAAACCAACTCCATCGGTTGCGCGGATGCCAGTCTGCTACAATGGGGGTTGCACACGCGGTTTGGCGTGTTGTGTCCGGCACGCGTGGTCGTTGCCGTCTTGATACAGACAGGAAAACCCACGGCTACATGGAGTATAAAGACTATTATGCGATCCTCGGCGTGAGCCGAGACGCAGACCCAAAGGAGCTTCGGAGCGCGTATCGAAAGCTTGCGCGCCAGTACCATCCCGACGTCAATCCCGGCGACAGCGAGGCAGAGGAACGGTTCAAGGAGATCAATGAAGCCTACGAGGTCTTGTCGGACCCGGAAAAACGGGAAAAGTACGACCGACTCGGCACGGAATGGCGTCGTTACCAGCAGGCCGGAGGTCAGCCCGGTGGCTTTGACTGGGATCAATGGCGATCTCAGCAAGCAGGCCCAGGCGGGCAGCGGGTGCACGTACGTTACGGTACCCCGGAGGATCTCGAGGACCTGTTTGGAGGCGCGGCGCCCTTCTCTGACTTTTTTGCGCAGATGTTCGGTGGCGGGGGAGGTGCGCCAGCAGGTGGATTCCAGTATCAGGTACAACCAAGGCGTGGACGGGACGTCGAGCAGGAGGTGCAGATCGATCTACTGGAGGCCTACAAGGGCACAACTCGTACCCTACAGATGGACGGGCGACGTCTGCGAGTCAAGATCCCCGCTGGAGCACATACGGGAACACGGGTCCGCATTCCGGGAGCGGGGGCATCGGGCAGTGCAGGTGGCGAGCAGGGCGACCTTTACTTGCACGTGATCGTGGCGCCTGATCCGCGGTTCGAGCGCGAGCACGCGGATTTGCATACGGACGTGCGGGTGGATCTGTATACTGCCATCCTGGGCGGGAAGGTGCCAGTGCCTACCCTCGATGGCACGGTCCGACTGACGATCCCGGAGGGCACGCAGAACGGCCAGGTTTTCCGTCTGAGAGGGAAGGGCATGCCACAGCTGCGGGATCCCGAACAGCACGGGGACCTGTATACTAGAGTGCAGGTCGAGTTGCCGACGGAACTGAGCGATCGGCAGCGTGAGCTGTTCGAGGAACTGCGGCGAGCGGTCTAGAGGGAGCCACCAGACAGGATGGGCAGGCAGGTGGAGCAAATCGAGACCACGATTGCCATTGCTGCGCAGGAAAGCGGCCTCTCGGTGCGGGTGGTGCAGCACTGCATCCGCGAGGGCCTGGTGGGGATGGATCTCGGTGAAGCAGAGCTGGAGCGCTTGCGCCGCATCCGCCGCCTACGCGCGCTGGGGATCAATCCACACGGCATCGAGATTATCCTGCGTATGAGGAGGCAGATCGAGCATCTGCAGGCGCAGTTGGCTCGCATGGAGCAGCAGTGCCCAACAGATGAGTAGGCGCGGCGTCCAGAGACGCCGCGTGAGCCCGAATCACTGAAAAACGGAGGTAAGCAGAAATGGACAAGAGGCAGCTAGAGACATCCGAGTTATACCAGCGTTGTGACCCTGCGCTCTTTGACTTTGAGACGACGGCCGATCTCGAGGAGTTGGGGGAGGTCATCGGGCAGCCACGCGCTGTGGAAGCGCTGCACTTTGGGATGGGCATCGGAACGGATGGGTACAATATCTATGCGATGGGCCCAACGGGAACGCGCAAGCGCGAACTCGTACGGGAGCTGTTTCAGAGACGGGCCAAGTCAGAGCGCGTGCCTAATGACTGGTGCTACGTCAACAACTTTGACCAGCCGGCCAAACCTCGCGCGATCGGCCTGCCGCCAGGCATGGGCACAGAGTTTCGCAACGACATGGAGCATGCAACCGAGGAGCTGAGCACAGCGATGTCGGCTGCTTTCGAGAGCGAGGAATATCAGACGCGGCAGCAGTCGATCGCAGAAGAGTTTCAGGAGCGCCAGTCGGAGGCGCTCGAGGGACTGCGAGAGCGCGTCGAAAAGGATGATCTGGCCCTGATTCGTACGCCAGGCGGCTTTGTGTTCGCCCCAGTCCACGACGGGAACGTGCTGTCTCCCGAAGAGATCCAGCAGTTGTCCGAGGAGAGACGGCGGGCATTGGAGCGGAAAGTCGAAGACTATGAGCAGGA
>Ga0307426_1001750_pt1 | contig 13967 bp, 11 predicted proteins | sample SalMarWE160340MG_FD_202165 | JGI IMG/M metagenome (GOLD analysis project Ga0307426, IMG submission 202165) | Salt marsh sediment microbial communities from the Plum Island Ecosystem LTER, Massachusetts, United States - WE1603-40 | ecosystem: Environmental > Aquatic > Marine > Intertidal zone >... | reverse complement strand
CGTGGTGCAGCTCGTACTTCTCCTTCAAGCCCCTCAGAATCGAGATCGTGTCCTCGACCGTCGGCTCGGAGATGAACACCGGCTGGAACCGGCGGGCGAGCGCGGCGTCCTTTTCGACATGCTTCTGGTACTCGTCGAGGGTGGTCGCCCCCACGCAGTGCAATTCGCCCCTGGCCAGCGCCGGCTTTAGCAGGTTCGAGGCGTCCATCGAGCCTTCCGCCTTGCCGGCGCCCACAAGCGTGTGCAGTTCGTCGATGAACAGGATGATCTGCCCCGCCGCCGCCTGAATCTCGCTGAGCACCGATTTCAGCCGCTCCTCGAACTCGCCGCGGTATTTCGAGCCGGCGATCATGGCGCCGAGGTCGAGGGCCATCAGGGATTTGTTCTTGAGCGATTCCGGCACGTCGCCATTGACGATCCGGTTCGCCAGCCCCTCGGCGATCGCGGTCTTGCCGACCCCGGGCTCGCCGATCAGGACGGGATTGTTCTTGGTGCGCCGGGAGAGCACCTGGATGGTGCGGCGGATTTCCTCGTCGCGTCCGATGACCGGATCGAGCTTGCCCAAGCGCGCTTCCTCGGTGAGGTCGCGGGCGTATTTCTTCAGCGCGTCGTAGGTCGCCTCCGCCGAAACCGAGTCCGCGGTGCGTCCCTTGCGCAATTCGTTGATCGCTTCGTTGAGCGAATTCGGCGTCACCCCCGCCGAGGCCAGCGCCTTGCCGGCGTCGGAAGATTTCTCGATCGTCAGCGCCAGCAGCAGCCGCTCGACGGTGACGTAGCTGTCGCCGGCCTTCTCCGCCGCCTTTTCGGCGGTCTCGAAAACCCGCGCCATGTCGCGGCTGAGATAGAGCTGACCGGAATCCCCCGAGACCTGGGGGACCTTCTTCAGCCCCGATTCGACATTGGCCCTGACCGCGGCGAGATTGCCGCCGGCGCGTTCGACAAGCCCCGAGGCCAGGCCCTGCTCGTCGTCGAGCAGCACCTTGAGCACATGCAGGGGTGTGAACTGCTGATGGCCGGCGCCGAGCGCCGACTGCTGGGCGGACTGGACGAACCCTTGCGCCCGCTCGGTGTATTTCTCGATATTCACCGCGCAACTCTCCTCATTCGCCCGTCCGGCCCGCCCGTTTCGGCGCGAACTCAGACGGCAGAAGCGTTGATGGTCGGCGCCCATTGCCCGGCGCGCCGCTCCGAAGCAAATATAGGCGTTCGCGATGCCGAAAAAAGGCCGGGCGCCATCGCCCGGCCCTGAACGAGCGATTCGAACGCCCCGCGCCGCGCTACTTGGCGGCTGCGGTTTCGTCCTCTGCCGGTGTGTTGTCGGTGCTTGTGTCGGTTTCCTCGCCGCTGGAGCCGTTTATGGACGGTTGCGGGGCGCTCGCGAGGTTCGGGTCGGCAGGCGCGTCGGCGCGCGCATTGCGCCGCCGGGGTCGCCGTGCACCACCGGCGGAGCCGGCGTCCTGAGCGGTTTTGCCGTCGGCATTGTCGGCGCCGGCGGGTTTTTCTGCGGCCACGGGCTGGGTGTCGCGCACCTCCCCGTTCATCCGTTCGCCGGAGTGGAATTGCCCGTCACCGCCGCCGTCGCCGGCCTCCGAGCGATCTTCGTCCTGGGATTGTTCGGCGCGCTGTTGCTGCTGCTGGAATTGCGTCTGCGCCGCGGAGATGACGCGGAAATAGTGCTCGGCGTGCTGAAAATAGTTCTCTGCCATGATCAGATCGCCCGAGGCCGTCGCGTCGCGCGCCAGCTGCACATATTTGTCGGCGATGTGCGAGGCGTTGCCCCTGACTTTGACGTCGGGACCATTGCTCTCGTAGGTGCGCGAAAGGGGATTGGCGTTCTTCCGGCTGTTGCGGCCGCGCGAACGTTTTGATTGCTGTCCAGGTCTCATGAGGTCGATCTGATACTTTGTGTCGTTGCGCCAGCGACGAGCGCCGGCTGTTCCGAATGCTGGTTCCGTTTGCACAAGCGCAGACTGCGATCCTAAAGCCGGATCCGCGGCCATCGTTGCCGCGATTCAGTCGCTCGATTTGTGGCCGTGCTTCGTCTCGCTATCTTGACCGCTCGCCACCTCGGCCGAGGGAGAAAGGCCCCGACAGCAGGGCGCATCGCGTTGATGCCGCCCGTCAGCGCACGGACCCTAGCCGCTTCGCCTGGCATTTCCAAGCAAAAAGTTTCCACTGGCTCCGGGCCTTAGCATCACTCCTCGCGGCCGGGCACCAGTGAGGTAATCACGCGATCATGACCTGCAAGATCTTGACGAGTGGTTATCGTTTCAAACCCCGCCCGCCGCGCCAGCGACGCAACCGGGGCGGCCTGCGAGGCGCCGATTTCGACCGCCAGTATGCCCCCCGGCTTCATGTATTTCCCCGCACCGCCGACGACCGCGCGCAACGCATCGAGCCCGTCTGTGCCGCCGTCGAGAGCCGCCCGCGGGTCGTGATCGCGCACCTCCCGCGCCAGACCCGGAATTTCCGCGGCCGCGACATAGGGCGGATTCGAAACCACAAGATCGAACCGCTCGGCCGCCGGCACCGGACCATACCAGTCGCCCTGGGCGAAGCGCAGCCGCCCCTGAACCCCGTAGGTCCGCGCGTTGGCGGCCGCGACCTCGAGCGCCGCTGCGCTGAGGTCGGTCGCAAGCCCGCTCGCGCTCGGGCAGTGCAGCGCCATCGCGATCGCCACGCATCCGGTCCCGGTCCCCAGATCGAGGAACCGCGGCTGCCGGCACTCACCGAGATGCGCCAGCCCCGTCTCCACCAGCAGCTCGGTTTCGGGACGGGGCACCAGGGTTTCGGGACCGAGCGCCAACACCAGCCCGTAGAATTCCTTTTCGCCGACGATGCGCGCCACCGGTTCGCCGGCCGCCCGGCGCCGGGCGCCCGCCTCGGCGCGCCCGATGATCTCGGCGTCGACCGCATCGCGCTCGCGCACGATCAGCCCGGCATCGCTGAGCGAGGCGGCATGCGCCACGATCAGCCGCGCGTCGCGCGCCGCCCCCTCGATCCCGGCCCGCTCCAGCTCGTCGCGGACGCGCCGCACCAGGCGCGCGAAAGTCGGCGCGATGTCCGCCGCGATCACGAGGGCGTCTCCTCGGCCGTCAGCAGTTCGGCCTGATGCTCGGTGACCAGCGCGTCGATGATCTCGTCGAGCGCCTCGCCCGCCATCACCTTGTCGAGTTTGTAGAGCGTAAGGTTGACGCGGTGGTCGGTGACCCGCCCTTGCGGGAAATTGTAGGTCCGGATGCGCTCCGAGCGGTCGCCCGAGCCCACCTGGCCCCGGCGTTCGGCGGCCCGCTCGCTGTCGCGTTCCTGGCGCCGCGCCTCGTAGAGCCGGGCTCTGAGGACCTTCATGGCCGTCGCGCGGTTCTGGTGCTGCGACTTCTCCGAGGCGACGACCACGATGCCGGTCGGCAGATGCGTGATCCGAACCGCTGAATCGGTGGTGTTCACATGCTGCCCGCCGGCGCCCGAGGCCCGCATGGTGTCGATGCGGATTTCGTCGGTGGGGATTTCGAGGTCGATCTCCTCGGCTTCCGGCAGCACCGCCACCGTCGCCGCCGACGTATGGATGCGCCCCGACGCCTCGGTCTCGGGCACCCGCTGCACCCGGTGCACCCCGGATTCGTATTTCAGCCGCGCATAGGCCCCGGTCCCGGCGATGTTGGCGACGATTTCCTTGTAGCCCCCCGGCAGCCCCTCCGATTGTTCGACGACGTTCAGCTTCCAGCCCTTGAGCTCCGCGTAGCGCTGATACATCCGGAACAGATCGCCCACGAACAGCGCCGCCTCGTCGCCGCCGGTGCCGGCCCGGATCTCGACGATGACGCTGCGCTTGTCGTTGGCGTCGGTGGGCAACAGGAGCACCCGGATCTGGTGCCCGAGTTTGTCGAGCTCATCCCTGAGCCGGGTCCGCTCCTCGTCGGCCAGCGCCGCCATCTCGGCGTCGCCGGAGAGCGCGAGCTCATCGGCGCCGGCCAGCTCGGCCGCCGCCTCGCGGTAGGCCCTGATCTTCTCGACCACGGGCTGCAACTCCGCATATTCCTTCGAGAGCCGCACATAGGTGTCCGCGTCGGGGTTCTCGAGCATCGAGCTCTCGATCGAAGCGAACCGCGCCTCCAGCGCCTCTAGTCTCTGTTGGGGCAGCACTATCATCGCCTAGAAGATATGGGCGCCTGGCGCCCGGTTCAAAGCGGCAGATCCTGGTGGGCGGCGCACGCCATCAGCAAATCGCGCATCGTTTCGGTGCCCTCCCGCGCGTCGAGCGCCTCCACGATCTGCTTCTGGATCGGGTGCAGCTCGACGGCCCGCACGAGCTCCCTGATCGGGCCGATCGAGGCGGCGGCCATCGACAGGCGCGTGATCCCGATCGCCATCAGCGCCAGGGCCTCGATCGGTCGGCCCGCCAGCTCTCCGCACATGGTCAGCGGAACCTGATGGGCGGCCGCTTCGGTGGCAACATGCCTGAGCGCCCGCAATCGCGGCAGCCCGATCGGATCGTATTTGCGCGCCACGCGCGGGTTCGAGCGGTCGGCGGCGCTCAGGAACTGCACCAGATCGTTCGAGCCGATGGAGATGAAATCGGCGATCGGCAGCACCCGGTCAAGCTCGTAGAGTAAAGAGGGCACCTCGATCATGGCGCCGACCGACAGCTTCTCGGGCGGCGTCCCGCCGGTTCGCTCGAGCCGTTCGAGCTCCTTGTTGATGACGCTTCTGGCCTGCCGGAACTCGCTCGCCTCGGTGATCATCGGCACCAGGATATCGAGCCGCCTGCCGGACGCGGCCTGCAGGAGCGCCCGCACCTGGGTGCGGAACAGCCCCGGCCGGTCGAGCGCCAGCCGAAGCGACCGCCAGCCCATGGCCGGGTTCTCCTCGACCGCCGAGCGCATGAACGGGACCACCTTGTCGCCGCCGATGTCGAGCAGGCGGAAGACGATCGGCCTGTCGCCGACAAGCGCCATCGCCTCGGCATAGAGGTTCGTCTGCTCGTCGAGCCGCGGCAGCCTTTCGGCGATCATGAACTGCAACTCGGTCCGGAACAGCCCGACGCCCGCCGCCCCGGTTTCCTCGATCGTCGGCAGGTCGGCGATCAGCCCGGAATTGTGCAACAAGGTCACCTCGACGCCGTCGCGCGTCACCGACGGCTGATCGCGCAACGCCGCGTATTGGGCCTGGCGCTTGGCGCTCAGCGCCAGCTTGTCGACATAGATCGCCTCGACGTCCGGGGGCGGCCTCAGATGCACCATGCCCGCCGCCGCATCGACGATGATGTCGTCGCCGGCCTCGCTCACCGAAACGATGTTGTCGGCCTGCCCCACCGCCACCAGCCCCAGCGAACGGGCGACGATGGCCACATGCGCGGTGGTGCCGCCTTCCTCGAGCACCACCCCGCGCAGCCGCGAGCGGTCATATTCAAGCAGTTCCGCCGGTCCCAGATTGCGCGCCACCAGGACCGCTTCCTCCGGCAGGTCGCGTCCGCCGAACACCTTCGGGTCGCCGGTGAGGACCCGAAGCAGCCGGTTGGCGAGATCGTCGAGATCGTGCAGCCGGTCGCGGATATAGGGGTCGGACTGCCTGAGCATGCGGGCCCTTGTGTCGTTCTGCACCCGCTCCACCGCTGCCTCCGCGGTGAGGCCGGCGGACACCGCCTCCCGCATCCGTCGCGCCCAGCCCCGGTCGTAGGCGAACATCCGGTAGCTCTCCAGGATGTCCCGGTGCTCGGAATTCATCTGCAGATCGCGGTGCGAGAACATGTCGTCGATCGACACCCGCAAGGTCCTCACCGCCTGCTCGAGCCGCTCGAGCTCGGCCTCCACGTCCTCGGCGACGAAATTGGTCACCACCAGGCGCGGATCGTGCAGGACGATCTGGCCGAGCGCGATGCCGTCGGTGAACCCCACCGCCTCGATGGTGCGCGGCCGCCTCAGATCGATGTCCGAGCCCGGCTGGATGAGGTTGTCGAACTCGGACGTCGAGATCATCTCGGCGAGCAGCGTCGCCACCGTCAGCAGCGCCTCGGTCTCGTCCTCCCGGTAATCGCGCTTGTCGCGGTTCTGCACGACCAGGACGCCGAGCGTCTGCCCGGCCCTCAGGACCGGCACCCCGAGGAACGACACGAACGGGTCCTCGCCCGTCTCCGGCCGGTAGACGAAGGCCGGATGGTGCGGGGCGTCGTTGAGGTTGAGCGTTTCGGCCTCGGCCGCGATCAACCCCACCAGGCCCTCGCCCAGCCTGAGCGAGGTCATGTGGACGGCGGCTTCCTTCAGCCCGTGGGTGGCGAAGAGCTCCAGCGCCCCGTCGTCGCGCAACACGTAGAACGAGCACACATCGGCGCCCATATTCTCCGCGATCCGGTCGACGATCCTGTTGAGCCGGTCCTGCGCGCCGATGGCATCGGCCATGATCTCGCGCAGATCCCGCAGCAGCACGCGCGGGCCGGCAACCGTCATTGCCATGGTGATCCGACGGCGCCCGGCCGTCCCCTGGGAGACCTCCGCGTCATCCGGCGCGTTCAGGCCTCCTGCCTGTCGAGCCCGTAATAGGCATGCAGGGCCCTGACCGCAAGTTCGGCATATTCATCCTCGATCAGCACCGAGGTCTTGATCTCCGAGGTGGTGATGAGCTGGATGTTGATCGAGCGCTCCGCGAGCGCCCGGAACATCGAGGACGCCACCCCGGCGTGCGAGCGCATGCCGACCCCGATGACCGAAATCTTGGCGCCGCCGGTCGAGCCGGTGATCGATTCGTATTCGAAGGCATCCCCGGCCGCCTCCAGCACTTTCTTGGCGCGCTCGTACTCGGCGTCCGGGACGGTGAAGGTGATGTCGGTGATCTGCCCGTCCTCGGAGAGGTTCTGCACGATCATGTCGACCACGATCTGCGCGTCGGCGAGCGCCCCGAACACCGAGGCGGCCACCCCCGGCCGGTCCTTGACCCCACGGATGGTGATCTTCGCCTCGTTCCTGGCGCAGGTGATCCCGGATACGATCTGCTTTTCCACGATCTCGTCCTCGTCGCACACCAGCGTGCCCGGCCCGCCCGGTTCGCCGGAGACGCCCCCGGTGGTCTCCGGTGCGTCGAAACTCGAGCGCACCACCAGCCGGACATGGGTCCCCATGGCAAGGCCGACGGCGCGGTTTTGTAGCACCTTGGCACCGCCCGAGGCCATCTCCAGCATTTCCTCGAAGCTGATCCGCCTCAGAAGCTGCGCCTTCGGCACGATCTTCGGGTCGGCGGTGAAGACGCCCTCGACGTCGGTGTAGATGTCGCACCGGTCCGCCCCGACCGCCGCCGCCACCGCCACCGCGGTCGTGTCCGAGCCGCCCCGCCCCAGGGTCGTGATCCTGCCGTGCGGCGAGATGCCCTGAAAGCCGGTCACGACGCACGCCTGGCCGGCCTGCATCCGCTCGACGAGAAGATCCGGGGAGACCTGGCGGATGCGCGCCGCGCCATGGGAATCGTCGGTCTCGATCGGCACCTGCCAGCCGGTGAACGAGCGCGCCGGCACCCCGATGTCCTGCAGGACGATCGCCATCAGCCCGGCCGAAACCTGCTCGCCGGAGGAAACCACCGCGTCGTACTCGCGGGCATCGTGCATCGGCGCCGCCGCGCGCGTGAGTCGCACTAGCTCATCGGTCGCGCCGGCCATCGCCGAGACGACGACCGTGACCTGGTTGCCGTCGGCGATCTCGCGCCTGACGTGGCCGGCGGCATGCCGGATGCGGTCGAGGTCGGCGATCGACGTGCCGCCGAACTTCATCACCAGTCGGGCCATCGTCGGTACCGGGAAGCTCCAAGGGGCCGGGGGGCGTCATGGACCGGCTCGCGGCGTTCGATTGCCACAACTGCCCTACCCGTTCAACTGCAACCCCACGCGAGAAGCCCGCACGAAACCCGGCGCGGGCGGTCGCCCGCGAACGCAACGGGCCCGATGGCCGATGCCTCTAGCGCTTCACCGGCAGCCAGATCTCCATGCCGCCGAGCCCCGTTTCGCCGTCGAACTCCTCGGTGTAACGCTCGAGGATCAACCCCGGCTCGGCGGGCTCATAGTCGGATTTCGCCACCCAGTCGAAGATCGCCCGCATCGTCGCGTTCATCTCCGAGACGTGGCGATCGTGAATGAACACAGCGTAGTGCAGCGCCGGAATGGCGCGGGTTTCGAGGTCCGGCCCCACATCGGCGTCCGCCGCCACTTCCACCGCCGCCATGTAGTCGAACCCGTCCTCGACCGGCGGATCGGAATAGTTGACCCCCCAGGCGCCGTCCGGCGCCTGCCCCGGGACGTGCCCGATATGGGGACCGAACTTCTGCCAAAGCGTCGGGATCTGCGGGATTTCGGAGAACTTGTAGTGCTGCGACATGCCGGCAAATCGCATCGCCGGTCGGTCCTGAAAGCGGTCGGGTTCGACGCGCATGCCGGGATTCATCGTCATTTTGAATGGCTCCGTGAGCTTGAGGTGGTCGGTCCCGCCATTGCCGCGAACCCGTTCGGGGGTGGTCCCGAACCGGTCGCGAAAGGCGCGGGTGAATGCCTCATGGGAGCCGTAGCCGGCGTCGAGCGCGACGGTAAGAATGCCGGTCTCGCCCCTGGCCAGGGTGCGCGCCGCCTCGCTGAGGCGCCGGGCCCGCACGTAGCCCATCACCGACATGCCCGTAGCCGGCGTCGAGCGCGACGGTAAGAATGCCGGTCTCGCCCCTGGCCAGGGTGCGCGCCGCCTCGCTGAGGCGCCGGGCCCGCACGTAGCCCATCACCGACATGCCCGTAGCCGTCCCGAAGGCGCGGGCGAAATGGAATTTCGACAGCCCGCACGACTGCGCGATGGCGTCGAGGCTGAGCGGCTCGCCGAGATGGTTCTCGATGTACCAGACCGCCTTACCCATGGGCATCGGATTTATCTCCCGTCGGCATTCGCGTAGTGTCATGCCAGCGGTGGCGCAAGCCCGCTTGATCGCCATTGCGCGTCGCCCCGGCCGGGGGTCGGCCTTGCCCTGACGGCCGGGCGGGGGTAGCGAGGGACATCGCCGACCGCAGGAGCCGTCCGTGGCCGCAACGACCGTCACCGCCGAGGAAGTCGACCGCTTCGAGGCGCTCGCCGACCAATGGTGGGACCCCGCCGGCAAGTTCGCGCCGCTGCACAAGTTCAACCCGGTACGCCTGGCCTATATCCGCGAGAAGGTGATCGCGCATTTCGCGCTCAACGAGATCGCCCGCGAACCTCTCGAGGGGCTGGAGTTCCTCGATATCGGCTGCGGCGGCGGGCTGGTCTCCGAACCGATGGCGCGGCTGGGCGCCACCGTCACGGGCATCGATCCGGGCGCCCGCAACATCGAGGCGGCGCGCATCCACGCCGGCCAGAGCGGGCTCGAGATCGACTATCTGGCGACCACCGCCGAGGCGGTCGCCGATTCTTCCAAGAGCTTCGACGTCGTTCTCAATCTCGAGGTGGTCGAGCATGTCGCCGACGTCGCCCTGTATCTCAGGACCGCTTCATCGCTGGTGAAGCCCGGCGGCCTGATGGTCGTGGCCACCATCAACCGCACGGCGCGCGCCTTCGCGCTCGCCATCGTCGGAGCCGAATACGTCCTCGGCTGGCTGCCGAAGGGCACCCACCGTTTCGACAAGCTCGTCACCCCCGAAGAGCTCGCTTCCAATCTCCGGCGCAACGGCATGGACGTGATCGAAAGGTGCGGGGTCACCTACAGCCCGCTCCAGGACCGCTGGCGGCGCTCGCGGGACCTCGGCGTCAACTACATGCTGGTGGCGACAAAGCCGAAATAGGGTTGCCGCCGCGCCGCGAAGCTTGAATCCTGCACCCGGGCACCGCATCTGGAACCTCAACGCGGCGGCAGGAAGAAGATGAGCCAGTCCGATCGAATTGCGGTGGTCACCGGCGCCTCGCAGGGGCTGGGGCTGGAGACCGTCCGCCAGCTCGCCGACCGCGGGATGACGGTGGTGCTGACCGCCCGCACCCAGGCCCGGATCGACAAGGCCCTCGGCGAACTCGGCAAGCCCCCCAACGTCGTCGGCCACATTCTCGACGTTGCCGACCAGGCATCCGTCGACACCTTCTTCGACTGGCTGATGCAAACGCACCGCCGCATCGACGTCCTGGTCAACAACGCCGGCCGTATCGCCGGCGACCGCTGGGAGACCCTCGAGACCCCGCCCGAGGCGATCGCCGAGCTCATCGACAACAACGCGCTGGGCGCCTGGCGGATGATCCAGGAGGCGCTGCCGGCGATGAACCGCGCCGGCCACGGGCGCATCGTCAACGTCTCCTCGGGGATGGGGGCGCTCACCGACATGGGCAGCGGCTCGGTCCCCTATCGGCTTTCGAAAACGGCGATGAACGCGATCACCCGCATCGCCTCGAACGAGGCGCGCGGCGACGTGCATGTCAACGTCGTGTGCCCCGGCTGGGTGCGCACGTCGATGGGCGGGCCCGGCGCCCGCCTCAGCGTCGAGGAAGGCGCCTCGGGCATCGTCTGGGCCGCCACTTTGCCCGCGGACGGCCCCAACGGCGGCTTCTTCCGCCACGGCAAGCCGATCGAGTGGTGAGCGAAGCCGCCGGCACGGTGGCGACCGTACGTTTCTCCCCCGCCCGCCGGGCAACCGATCTTGCCGCGTTCGCACGCCCATGCCACCGTCAATCGGCTGGAAACCGTCGCGGTCCGGCGGCTGGCCACGCAGCCGGCGCACCGCCGCCCGGGGACTGCCAGGCACTTTGAGGAGCACAATTGATGCGTGTTGCATCTGGATCGGCTTCGCCGCTTGCCGGCGGTTCGTTGCGAGCCGTGGTCTCGGGATTGGGGATCGCGCTGGTTCTGGGCGCCCCCCTCTCCCACGCCCAGGAGACCTATCTTGCGGGCCAGACGCTCGAGCTGCTCAGCGGTTTTTCCGAAGGATCGTCGGGCGCCGTTGTCATGCAGGAATGGGGCAAGGCGGTCGAACGGGTTCTCCCAGACACCCGCGTGGTCTACCGGCCCAACGCCGGGGGCTCGACCGAACTGGCCTATGCGCTGCTCGCCGACGCCGCGCCGGACGGGCTGACAGTGGGCTCCCACAGCACCAACTCCCTGATCGGGGGAAGGGAAGGCGAGCGCGACCTCAACATCACCAATTTCGCGGTGCTGGGGGCGCTGACCCGGACGGTCGACATCCTGGTGGCCTCGACGGCCTCCGGCATCACATCCATCGACGATCTCAGGGCACGCCAAGTCCCGGTTGTGCTGCCGGTGCGCGCAACCGTCTCCGGCGACTATTTCGAGGCCCTGTTCGTCAACGCCCTGTTCGGCACCCGCATCAAGCCGGTGACCGGCTATTCGTCGGCCGAGCGCAACCTGGCGTTCCAGTCGGGCGAGGCGGATCTGATCATCAAGCAGTACATCGACGCGATACCGTTCATCGAGGACGGCGGCGGCATCGCGATCATGAAATTCGGCGATGGTGCTGTACCCGACATCCTCGGCGATCCGCCGGCGATGTCCTCGCTCGACCACGATCCCGCCTTCGAGTGGATCATCGATTATCTCAACGCCACCACCGCCACGCGCATTATTGCGACCCGCAAGGACGTCCCCGCCGACCGGCTGGCCGCCCTGCGCGCCATCTTCATGCAGGCCGCCAGCGATCCGCGGTTCGTCGAAGCGGCAAGTGCGTTCACGACGATCGACCCCTCGCCGGGCGATGAGATCCAGGCCGAGATCGAGGCGCTGGTCGGCCGGGTCGGCGATTTCGAAACAACGGTCGATCGGGCGCTCGCCTGCGGCCTGCACCGGGCCGAAACCGGCGAGACGTGCGGAGATTGAGGCGCCGGCGGCGACCCGCGGGCACTCATTTGCCCATGCGAAACTCGTACGCCGCGCCACTCGGCGACCGGGCTCAATCCGGCAAGGCGGACTCGGGCACGTCGCGATGGATGCGGACGGCGGGAGAGCGGTGGCTCGGCCGGTCGATGATCCCGGATCGATAGGCGAGCAGCGTGAGCAGCGCCTGGTCCTGGCGATGATTGGCGCGGCTCGACCCCTCCGGGGCGATGACATCCTTGTCCATGGCGCCGGCAAGCCAGTCCTCGGCCAGCCGGCGCGACCCGGGGTTTCGGGGATCGAAGGCGACGATGGCGCCGGTCAGCGGTTGGCGGTCCGCGAATTGCCCGGGCGCAATCCCCAGCGCCTTGGACATTCCCGGATGCGTCCATTGGCCGATGGTGCCCGAAGACCCCGGCGAGTAGAGCCCTGTGTTGCGCGTGATGGAGGCGATTTCCCACATCGGGAAGCGGATCACGTTGCCGGCGTCCATCCAGCAGATGAGATCGTCGGTGCGCCGCATCTGTTCGACCACGATCGCCGGCTTCCACGCATATTCCCCGGCATTGACCGCGATGTCGAAATGCGCCGGATAGTCCTCGAACCGGAAAGGTTTGAGGTCGAACCCGAGGGCACCGATCCGCTCCCGGTGCCACGCCGCCAGCCCGAGGTCGTAGACAACCACGCGATTGGGCGGCATCCAGCGCCGGGCGCTCTTCAGGAGCTGGATGAGCGAGGTACCGTGATTGGAGCTGGCGCCGGTGACGACGATCATGCTTGCGAGACTACCGCACCGCCCCACGTCCGCAAGACGCGGGGGGCGCCGGCATCGTCTGGGCCGCGACGCCTCCGGCGTTTGCTCACGGGACGCGTTGGGCTAGCCTGCACGCCGATCTGGCAACGCGAGGCCCCGCATGCGCAAGAGTGTCATTCCGTCCGACCTGCGGGACGTCTACGAGCGGTGGCATTTCGCCCCGGCGGTGATTGCCAACGGGCTGATCTTCTGTTCGGGCATCATCGGAACCAGCACCGACGGCGAGGCGCCGGGCCGCGCCGGCCTGAGCGGCGCCAAGGCGACGCTGGACGACCACACAGATGCTCCAATCTCGGCGCTGCAGGCGGTGCGCGATCCGAAAGCGCAATTCGAAACCGCGTTCGCGGCGCTGCAACTGATCCTCGCTGAGGCCGGGGCGGAACTCTCAGATATCGTCGAGCTCACCAGCTACCATGTCGACATGGCGCGTCACTGGCAGAGTTTCGTCGCCGTCAAGGACGCGTATCTCACATCGCCCTGGCCGGCCTGGACCGCCATCGGGGTCAGCGAACTGGCGGTGCCGGGCGGGCTGGTCGAATTGCGGGCGGTGGCGCTGGCGAAGACGAACTGAACCCCCAGGAAGGGGAACGGCGCGGCGCCCCCTACTCCTTCTCCTTGTCGGCCAGATACGGCCCGTGCAGCGCCATGTCGGCTTCCGTCATGCGGTCGGCGACGGCGTTGTTCTGGTGCCAGTAGGGATAGATGAGCGGCGGCCGGCTGACCTTTTCCAGTCGCCCGATCTCCTCGTCCGTCAATTCGAGCTCGGCGGCCTTGAGGTTGTCCGCGAACTGCGCATCGGTCCGCCCGCCGATGATGACCGAGGTCACCCACGGCCGGCTGATCAGCCAGCTGAGCGCCACCTGCGCGCCGGAGACGGAGCGCGCCTCGGCGATGCCCATGATCTCCTCGATGATGTCGTAAAGCCGCTCCTCGTCGTAGATCGGCGGCTCGGTCCATCCCATCATGTGTCGGCTGCCCTCGACCGTCCGATTGTCGCGCCGGAACTTGCCGGACAACAGCCCGCCGGCGATCGGGCTCCACACCAGAATGCCGAGCCCCTGGTCGACCGAGATCGGCACCAGCTCGTATTCGGCCTCCCGCGCCTGCAGGGTGTAGTGGATCTGCTGGGAAACAAAGCGCTGCTGGTGGCGAGCGTCGGAGATGCCGAGCGCCTTCATCAGGTGCCAGCCCGAATAGTTCGAGCAGCCGATGTAGCGGACCTTGCCCTGGGTGACGAGCGTGTCGAGCGCCTCCAGCGTCTCCTCGAGCGGCGTCAGCCCGTCCCACTGATGCACCTGGTAGAGATCGATGACGTCGGTCTTCAGGCGTTTCAGACTTGCCTCGCATTGCGCCA
>Ga0307426_1001749_pt1 | contig 13975 bp, 11 predicted proteins | sample SalMarWE160340MG_FD_202165 | JGI IMG/M metagenome (GOLD analysis project Ga0307426, IMG submission 202165) | Salt marsh sediment microbial communities from the Plum Island Ecosystem LTER, Massachusetts, United States - WE1603-40 | ecosystem: Environmental > Aquatic > Marine > Intertidal zone >... | reverse complement strand
GCTCAAAGCTTGGATAGTGTATAACAACTCGTTTCTTTGCTTGATTTTTAGAAATCGCCATCTTAAGTCCCACCACATTTTTGTTTAGATTATAATAACTTGCTCTAAAAGTTTTTTCCCCAAAGCAGGAATACGGGTTCGTGTCTTGATTTATGATAATAGTAAACCGATTAATCACTGATCAAGATTTGACACTTAATTCCCCGCAAAATTTTTTTTCAGTCTCTCTATTAAGAGAATTAATACCCAAACGATAGACCGTTAGCTGAACCGCCTGGGGGGGATAATGAAATCTATCACGATTCACGGCATCGATGCGCCCTTGGCCGAGTTGATTCGATCGAAGGCGAGATATGACGGGGTGAGCGTCAACAAGACGATAGAGAAAGTACCTGAATTTTAGGCATTTTGAATTTCATGCATTTTAGATCATTTGTGGCTTTCGACAGACCCGCAGGGGCCACTTTTTCTGAGCGTAGTCTCGGAAAAAGCTTAGTTCCTGACGGTATATTTCTCGATCACCTCTTCATTCAATTCCACTCCCAGTCCCGGCCCGTCCGGGACCTGCAGGAAACCGTCCTTGAAATTGAGCGGCCGCGCGGGTAGCTCGTCCCTCAAGGGATTCGGCACCTGGTCGAATTCACAGATCAGAAAATTCGGCAGCGACTTTGCCAGATGCAGCGTGGCGGTCACACACAGCACCCCGCCCCAGGCATGGGGCGCATAGTGCTTATTGAAGGCCTGAGCCAGTGCCGCGATTTTCTTGCACTCGGTGATGCCGCCTGCTCGCGCGATGTCGGGCTGGCAGATGTCGATCGCTTTCTTGAGCAGTAGTTCGCGAAAGGCGTACTTCGTATATTCGCATTCGCCGGCGGCCAGGCACATGCTGATGTGCTGTTTTATCCAGGCCATTCCGGCTATATCCTCCGGAGTCACCGGCTCTTCAAACCAGTAGATGTCCAGCTCCTCCAGTTTTTTCCCGATTCTGACGGCGGTGGGCGGATCATAGGCGCCGTTGGCATCCACCATGAGCTTGAGCTCAGGGCCGAAAGCCTTTCGCAGGGCTTGAAGTCTGGCAAAATCCTGCGTCGTCTCCTCGCCGATTTTAAGCTTCATGGCCCGGAAGCCCAGTTCATAGTAGCTTCGGGCGAGATCGACCATTGCTTCCGGACGGCCCTCCATCATCAGGCCGGTGGCGTAGACCGGAATTTTGTCCCGAAACCCTCCTCCCAGCAACCTGTACACCGGTTGACCCAGAATTTTGCCTTTGAGATCCCAAAGGGCGATGTCAACTGCACTGATGGCAATCATCTGATAACCGCGGGTGTAGCCCCGGCTGCTCTGGGTCGCATAAAGCGTTTCCCAGAGGGGTTCGGTGTTCACAGGATCCTGGCCGATTAAAAATGGGGCCAGCACCTGCTCTACGACGGCAGCTGCCACCTGCGGCGCGACCGGTGTGAGCCCTTCGCCATATCCGACCAAGCCCTCATCGGTTGTGATTTTGACCAGCAAACAGCGCCGTGCCTTCAGCGGTACTGTTTGGCGCGCGCGGGCCACAAATTTTCCAAGCGGTGCTTCCAGCGATAGCGCTTCAACCGTATTGATTTTCATGGGCTGACCTCTCCTCCTTTAAAGAAAAAAAATTGGGTGTCAAACCGTTGATTAGTGACTAACAATGCATTTTTGTCTATGTTTTGAGGCCACATAGGTTATACGATTGTAATCTTATCTGATGAGCCCTTCTTTAAGCAACAAATCTGTTGAAAATAAATGATTACTGGAGATGGAGTTTGGGGGACATCAACTTTTAAGGTTTGAACCTCATATCACTCTCAATCCCGGGCGAAACCGGCTACCTTTATTAATTGCATATATTCCGCTCGATTCCGGCCACCCATTCCGGAGGAAGTCGGCCACTGGACTTGCATATGACTGACTCTTGCCTTAAATGTATCTTTTCGACGGTAAAAAGGGGATTCTAAGGCCTAAAAACGCCCTTGTTTTTATGCTCATGCCTTAGTTGGCGGCGTTGTACCTTGGTCCGACCTAATGCCGTTAACTCAATACTTGGCCTACACGTACCCCTGTCAAAGCTTCAGCCGTGGCATTACTGCCACCACCGCATGACTCGGAGCCGGTGTGGGTCGCTACTCCTTCACCGTATGGAACTTTCATCCACTACATCATGCCGGTTTTGACCGGCGCTTTCGTGTCAAATCTTGATTAGTGATTAAATTGTAGCTCTCTCGACCTTGTCGACACATAGGAGGAATACGGGGTCTTGATTTGTGATTAAAGAAATCCGACTAATCACTGATCAAGATTTGACACCCAATTCTTCTTGGTGCCACCGGAGGTGTCGGGAGCATTGCGGTTTCGATCCTGGCAAAATTGGGATATGCGGTGGTCGCGGCGACCGGCAAATCGGATCACAAAGATTTTCTACTATCTTTGGGTGCCAAAGAGGTGATCAGCCGGGAGCAGGCGTCGGATCCTCTGGCAAAACCCATTTTGAAGGCACGCTGGGCAGGAGCGGTGGATCCGGTCGGCGGCAACGTTTTGGCGACGGCAATCAAATCCACAAATTTCGGCGGCGTGATCTCCTGTTGCGGCAATGCCGGTTCCAATGACCTCAATACCAGTGTTTTTCCGTTTATTCTGAGGGGGGTCAGCCTGCTCGGCGTTGATTCTCAAAACTGCCCCATGGATGTCCGATTGAAAGTCTGGGAAAAGCTATCCGAAGCATATAAACCAGCAAATCTGGAACGGCTGTACGCGGAAATCTCCCTCGCGGAACTGGATTCCCACATCGACCTGATTCTGAAGGGCAAAAAACAAGGCAGAGCGGTTATCAATCTCTGGCCGGAGGCATAGCAGAGCGGTTTTGGACCCCTGAAAAGCTGCCGGTTGATGCCGTCCCGACGGGATTGATCACAGAAAGTCTTCTGCAGGAATCGTGCTGAGGCGTGATCGCTGAAAGCTGGCGGCTGGACCAACTCAAAGCCGGTCCAGCCTGTCTATTATTGCTGCGGATGTGTATGACGGCATATTGTAAGTCATTCCATGACGACGCTGATCAGAGGATCGTTACCTTCTATAAAGCCTGGCAGCCCGGTCTTGGGCAAGGGCGGCAGCTGCTTTGGGAGATTTTCCGCGTAAACACACGTTAGCGAACATGTCGACGACGACATATTCAGCCATGGTGGCCGCCGATGCCGGTCCTTCCGGGCCTTCGTAGCCATTCCAGAGCATTCGAGCCGTGGCGTCCCGATAGGGGGTGATCATGGGGTCAGCCGTCCACAGAGGTATTTCTTTGTACTTTTTCAAGCTGGGAGCAACCAGTCCCCTCATTCCAGTAAGCCATTCTGCGTACTGGGGTGTATCGAACATGTGAAGGATGTAGTGTTTTGCAGCCTGGGGGTACTTGCAATGCTTGTAAACGAAGATTTGATTCAACAAATGGAGTTCAGTGGGTTTGCCGACAGGTCCAATTGGTGAATGGAAGTGTCCCATGTCTTCTGCGATTTCTGGAAATTTTTCCTTGGCGACGTAATAGATACTGATTCCGTTGCTGGTCAGACCGATTTGGCCGGCGAGGAATGCTTTGTTGTTGTGGGGATCGAGCCAGGAGGCGACACCGGAAATCATGGATTCATAAAATTCCTTGCCAGCATCAAGGGCGTCCCACGTTTCCTGTCTATTCAGACAGAGTGTCTTGCCATCCTTCTCCACCACCTTTCCTCCAAAGGACCAAAGCCACCAATGCCAAGTTGTATTCGCATCCCCGACCGCATGGGAGAGGGAAAAACCGCAGGGATGACCTATCTCCTTCAATTTGTTGCAGAGTTTGAGGAATCCTTGAATGTCGTCCGGAAACTTTTCGAATCCGGCCTCCTTCATCCAGCTTTTTCTGATGTTCATGCAGTTGCCGATCGTACCCAACGGCAAGGCGATCCAACGCTTGCTCGCGGGATCGATTCCATACATGCTGCATACCGACTCCCAGCCTCCGTACTGTTTACCCAGATAGTCGGCAAGGTCCGTCAAATCCATTAGCGCTTGGGGGTAGAGATGGGGGTCATCGAGCCATCCCACGACGAGGTCCTGACCGGCGCCAACAGACGCAGCCATTGCCGCTTTGGTGCGAACGTCTTCCCACGAGATGTATTCGGTTATGACCTTGTTTCCAGTGAGCTGCTCCCACCGCTTGGTATTCTCATCCCAGTGGACTTTGTCGCCGGACACGAATTCAACCCAGCGCAAAACACGCAAAACGGCATCGCTTTCCGGTTGCAGGTTCAAAGGGTTAGTCTCTTTCTGGTCCGATGCGAAAAGCTTGAGGGGCATTCCAGCCAGTGTTACGGCAGCTGTTGCTGCCATTCCTGTTTTCAAGAATTCTCTGCGGTTGAATCGGTTTTTTGTTTGCATACCTTCCTCCTCCCTGTTTAAAGATAAGAAGTTGCTTTTCCGAAGCGAAAGAATCGGAAAAGGTGAATTGTGTACCGGCATCAGCTGCAGCGCAACATATTGAGGCGTCAATTAAACGGAACCAGTAACAATTCCGATAACGAAAGCAGGCTTTATTGTCAAGATTTGATTTTTTGCGATGGAATTGAAAATTCAAGCCGATTTGAGCATAGCTCACCGGTGTGCCTGCGGTTGGAATTTTTTAAAGATAGGATTCAATCGGGTATTGCACATCGATCAGGTAGTCATCCGCGCCGGGCGATGAGAACTCATCATTGATGATAAGGGCTTCAGTGGGCGGATCATTGGCTCGCGGATGTGGTTTGCGTTTGATCCGCCTACGGCGGACTCGAGGATTTTTTTCACGAGCTGGTTATCCTCGACAAACGAAATTAGAAAAGATAGGGTCGCGGTAGGAATGCCGGTCACCCGGCACCCCCCGCGCAGATCCGTACGTGAGGAACTTCCTCATACGGCTCCTGCCTCAGGTAATAACGCCAAAACGCACTAAAGGATACGGATGATAGACGCGAACCGGTGGAAACCACTTAGCACAAAGTCTCTCCATACGCCGCCAAGTCATATTGTGCTTTTGGCTGCGACGCTTTAGTGTCTTCCACCATAGCCACTGAACAGATTGGCGAAAGGCGCTTATCGCTCGGTTGTTCATTGGTAGCGCATAATAGCGCATGTGCCCGCTGAGTACCGACCGTAAGTACGCGCCCTGTTTTGGAACTGGTTCGTGCATTCGCCGGCGAAGCTCACCATAAACCTCTTTCAGCTTCGCTTGCCACTTCTTGCGGATCGTTTTACGCAGTATTGTAAACTTTCCTTTCCGGGTCTTGCTGCATATATGCGTAAAGCCCAGAAAGTTAAATGTCTGCGGTTTGCCTTGTTTCCGTTCCCACCGACTCTTGGCCGCAAAACGACCAAATTCAATGAGCCTGGTTTTCTGCGGGTGCAACTGCAAACCGAAATGCATAAAGCGCTCGCGTAATTGATTGAGGAATTTATCAGCCTCTGATTTGTACTGGAATCCGATGAGGAAATCGTCAGCAAAACGCACGACGATAATATCTGCGCGTGTTTGCCGTTTGCGCCATTGGTGTACCCAAAGATCAAGTACATAGTGAAGATAAATATTTGCCAGCAACGGGCTTATACTGCCTCCTTGCACGGCTCCGACTTCACTACAGGTGCGCCTTCCGTCCTCCAGTACCCCGGCCTTGAGCCACTTTTGAATCAGGCGCACAATGCGCCGATCCGCGATACGCTGCTCGATGAGTTTTACCCGCCATTCGTGCCCGAGGGTATCGAAAAATGCCCGAATGTCGGCATCTAACACCCAGCTCACTTTCTTTGTCATGATTCCGACATACAGCGCATCCAGCGCTTGATGCTGGCTGCGTTTTGGCCGAAATCCGTAAGAAAATCCGAGAAATTCCAACTCATAGATCTCATTTAGCACCGCCACCACCGCACGCTGCACAATCTTATCTTCCAGCACCGGAACTCCGATCGGCCTTTGGCGTCCGTCGGCTTTGGGAACAAATTTTCTATGAACCGGTTTTGCCCGGTACGCTCCCCGTTTTAAGCGATTGGACAGATCCTGAAGATTCTCTTCCAGGTTCTTTCCATACTCATGCCATCTTCGGCCATCAACTCCTGGGGCCGCTGTACGCTTAACCGCATGGTAGGCCTCGCCAAGTTGATCAACGTCGTAAACATGGTGGAAAAGCGTCGTGAACCGCTGTCTCCCATCCTTTCTTGCTGCTTGACCTATCCGTCCCAGCGCGCTTTGTGCACGGATCCGGCCCTGGGTCCGGGCTGCGTTGCGCTTCGACAAATTTCCCTTGGCCAATCCCCTTTCCTCCATTGCCTCCGCCACCCACTGACGAGCTTTGTTCGGCAACTTCTGCGGTACTATGGAATTGTCCGACTTCCCATACCCGTTCACCATTGTATTGCGTCCTTAGACTTCCCAATGCGGTCTCCATACCCTCTATATGCAGACGAATATGGGATCTCCCGGTTCCCGTGCAAGCTGTTTCCGTACATGCCAAGGTCTACGACCGCGCAGAGCCCGAACATGTCTCGCGCTAGCGACACGTTCGGTATTGCCTTCCGCCTGACACACGGCGTCGGCGCTCTGGAATTTACAAGCATTTCACGGCTCAATACTTGGCCTACACGTACCCCTGTCAAAGCTTCAGCCGTGGCATTACTGCCACCACCGCATGACTCGGAGCCGGTGTGGGTCGCTACTCCTTCACCGTATGCAACTTTCATCCACTACATCATGCCGGTTTTGACCGGCGCTTTCGTGTCAAATCTTGATTAGTGATTAACAATGCATTTTTGTCTATGTCTTGAGACACATAGGTTATACGATTGTTATCTTATCTGATGAGCCTTTCTTTCAGCAACAAATCTGTTGAAAATAAATGATTACTGGAGATGGAGTTTGGGGGACATCAACTTTTAAGGTTTGAACCTCATATTACTCTCAATTTCGGGCGTCGAAAACGGCCGCCCTCATTAATGTCATAAAACTGTTAGCGGCGCTGGTTTGATTCTCATAAACCTGTTAGAATGGAATGAATACGGGGTGTTGATTTAGGATAATAGTAAATCGACTAATCACTAATCAAGATTTGACACCTGGTTTTTTGAAGTCATGTTATGGCTCCTTTCTCATCATGTGAAGCGCTTATCTTGGATAATGTCTCGGGCATCCCGATAAGCAGCGGAAGACGGATGATCACATCCAGTCCCATGACCGTCAGAAAAACGTATTCCGGTCCCAGGGTGTCCCAGATAGTACCCGCTATAAACGCGGCCACCGAGCCGAGCAGCATACGGCAGAGCCTCATGAATCCGATCCATCGCCCCATTTGTTCCGGTGGAACCAGCTCAAAAGACATGGCCCCGGCGATCGTTGCACAGATATAGTAAAATCCTTGAAAAATACCGGCCGTTATCAGGAATCCGGGCCGGGGCGCCCAGATGAGGATCAGGTTGGAAACCCAGAAAAGGGGCAGTGTCAGATAAAGCACTTTTTTACGCCCGATCCGATCGGCCAGCCGGCCCATGGGAATTCCCAGCAATAGAGAGGTTAGGGCACAACCGGTCACCATGAAACCCAGGACATAGGAGTCGGCACCCTTGACCTCATGGGCAAAGACCTGGCTGAACGGAAAGACCATCCCGAGCGGCAGGGAGCCCACAGAGACGATCACCAGCCATCGCTTCAAGTGGCGCCCCTCCCGTAAAACCAGAGCCATGTCCTTAAAAAAGCCGCAATGAGACATGCTTTGAGCGGCCCAGTTGCGTTCCGATAGCTGAAAATAAATCAGCCCAAAGGTGATCACGGTTCCTGCCAGCGCCAAAAAGAACAAAGGCCTAATGCCGGCGATGTTTACGCCCCCGAATCTTACGACCAACAAAGCCCCCAGCATGGGGCCGCCGATGCTCAGCAGTCCGGCCGCAAGGGTTTCACAGAGGGTCATGGCGGTGGCCCGGTCTGCGCTGGCCAAAGAATTTCCGCACACCGTGGCGCAGCTGTGACCGCTGATGGTTTCACCCAGCCAGAACGCCGCCATGGCAATGATAATGATCGTCCAGCTTGAGGCCACCCCATAGACGAGATAGGAGACGAAAAGAAAGCCGATGCCGATCAGATAGATTCTTTTAATGCCGATCCGGTCAATCAGCCATCCCACCAGGGGGCTCAACACACCGGCAACACACATACCGATGCTGTTGACGATACCCAGTTGGATGGCCGTTGCCCCCAGCGCCACCGTATAAATCGACTGATAGGGAAAGATGATTTGATTGACGAATCTTGCCAGAGACGAGCGGACGACGGTGATTTTCCAATCCCGCGACTGCCTATTAAAGAACCCGATACCCTTAGAGACCGCACCCGCGGAAGTCTTATCCTTTTTTTGCATCAATTCCATTCTTTCCGGAAAACAGATAGTCCAAGGTTAAAGCGAAACAATCCTTCCGGCCGCCCGCCCGCGTTGACATCGACCCATCCTTTTATTCCCACTGTTTTAGATCCACAGCGTTTTCGGTTTTGGCAACGATAGAAGTGCCGGTCATATCGCCGGTTACATTCAGCGCCTTTCGGCCGATATCGAGCAGGGCATCGATGCCAAGGATCATGGCATAGGCTGGCGCCACCGGGGTTCCCGCCTCCACCGACAACCCGACTGAATTGAGGACCATCAACAGCATGATGGCGCCGGCGCCCCTCCCGTATGCAGGAACAGCACGGTGTCTTCTTTTTTGAAAAACCCCTTGCGTGACAATCCGATGAGTCCGGCCATGGTTTTTCCTATTTCCTTGAGCTTCCCGACCACCTTTAATGATTGGATGCATTTGATAAAGACGATTCATTTGTTTTCCTCGTTGCAGCCGAAAGCTTGGCTTGTTTCCCGTGGGAGCGCGTTTTCCATTGTTTCTCATAATCCCATTAAGGGCGTCATCATGCCCTCCGGTTTGCCTGGCATGCTCTAAGATTACAAGGCGCAAGGCAATGGCGTTCTGCGGACATTCGCTGACGCATCGTCCGCAACCGATGCACCTGGCGGGATTCACAGCAGCAGCATTTTTGATTGCTATGGCCCCGACCGGACAGGCGGTCTCGCATACGCCGCAGCCCAGACACTTTTCCGAATCGACGACGGCAATGTGCCTGGGGAGTTCCGGTTCTTGTCGGATTTCATGAATACGTCGGTTTAGCTGATCAAGACAAACGCCAATCTCCTGCACCCTTGCCTTCAATAAGGACAGTTCCTCCTTTGCGCTCATTCCGTTTTTCCTCCCCTTTCCGAAGATTTCTCCATTTCTGCCCCTGTTTGCGGATCTTTCTCCTGCGCGTTAACCTCGTATGGGTTCTTTTCTCAGTATGTTGCCGATAGTTCATATCCCGCCCGAGTGGCGCTGAATATATCCTGTACTTCCCGGGCATCCCCGATAATCTCAATGCGCGACGTCAGGTTGCAGATCTCTTCATCCGGACCCGGCGCCGAGATCATTCCGGAAGCTGCGATAACGGTCTGAAAGGGTTCCAGGGACATCCGGACTCCGTCCTGCTCTATGTCCACGCTCTTTTCCAAGAAGGCCTTGACGGTGGTATGGGGCATGAGAATGACATTTTTCATTTCCCCGATCCGTTTCAAGATCAGGTTTCTCGTAATCATCTCCATCATGCTCCCAATCGGATCGGTTCGTTTTGTGGCAACCACTTCGTAACCTTCTCGTCCCAGTTTCTCTGCAATTTCGAGACCGGTTCTTCCGGCTCCGATAACCAGGACCCGTGGACCTTTTATTTCCTTTTGTGCGGCGAAATATTCAACCGATGTGAGGGTATACTGGTTTTTTAAGCCTGAAATCTCCGGTATGTTTTGAACCGCACCGGTTGCCCACACCAGAAGATCCGGCCGAAACTCCTTTACGAAGGACGGATCCACGGTCCTGCCCAGAACGATGGTTGCACCGGAAGATCTCAGAGACGACTCGATCGAATCGAGACCGTCCTTCATCTTTTCTTTCCCGGATGCCTGCCAGGCGAGAGCAAATTGCCCGCCGAGGCGACCCTCCTTTTCGACAAGGGTGATTTTGTGGCCCCGCCGGGTTAAGTACAGGGCAGCGCTCATGCCGGCCGGACCGCCGCCGGCAACCAGAATCTTTTTGGAAGACTCCGCAGGTTTTAAGGGTGGCAATCCGATTTCCGGATTCAAGTTGCATCCCAGCGGCTGCCCGCTTTTGACCCGATGAAGGCACCCTTGAAGACAGTAACCACAAAGGACCGCTTCTTTAAATTTCTCTTGTTTCCACTTCTCAATTAAATCAGGGTCTGCAATCAGCGGCCTTCCGATAGCGATAAGATCGGCAAGGCCGTCTGTCATAATCTTTTCGATTCGTTCCTTACGGCCCATTCTTCCTGCGGCGATGAGGGGGAGCGAGGTGCTTCCCCGAACCCATGCCAATGCATCCGTCTGGGGTTTTTCCGGGAGACCGGCATGGTGGAAATACCACGGCGGGCTGAAGCAGGCATTTCCCATGCCCACATGAACAGCACTTGCGCCGGCCTTCTCGGCTAGTTTAAGAAACGGCAACAGGTCTTCAGGGCTTACGCCGTACTCGGGCGACATTTCATTGCCGGAAATTCGGACTAGAAAAGGCCGGCCCGGCGCGCCTTCTCTGACAGCGGACAAAACTTCTCCGGCAAAAAGCAACCGGTCCCGGCCGTAAGGATCGCTGCGCGTGTTGATTTTTCCGTTCAAGAACTGGGATACCAGATAACCGTGACCCGCCTGTATTTCGATCATATCGAATCCGGCTTCCTTTGCCTTTTTTGCCGCCGATTTGTAACCGGCAATGATGGCCTTTATGTCTTCTTCACTTAAATGATCCGACTCCTGGCCGCTGGCGGTGCAGATGACGGCAGATGGGCCCTTGGGTCTGGTTTTGGTAACCATGGAGTTTGCAGCTGCGCCGGCATGGTTCAGATGGAGACAGGCCAGTCGATCTACTTCGTGGATCACGTCGACGATCTTTTTTAGCTCTTGAGCGCTTTCCGGAAGATGAATGCAAGGCTGCTTGGGATGTTCCCTTCCTTCAGGGGTAACGGAAACAGGCTCCAGGATGACCACTGCGGGACCCTGCGCCGCAATCTGTCGATAAAACAGGAGTTGTCGGTCCGACACCGTTCCGTTGGGGTTTCCATATCCCAGCTTAATTGGAGGGAATAAAAATCGATTTTTTAACTTGACGGTTCCAAGGGTAAACTCCTCAAATAATCTTTTCATTCTTGCCTCCTTTCTCCTTTTTGGAGTTCCAGGAATCGCATGTGCCCGCTTTTTAGCAACCGATTAAAACAGACGTTTTTGTCAAAAGCCTGGTCGAAGATTTCCCGGGTGGAGATGAATCGTTCCGACGTCCAGGCATTTTTTTCGCCTATCGGCATCAGTTCAATAAAACGGATGTGGTAAGGCTTTCTATAGGTAAGGCGTGCAAAATCGATGACCTCATCTGCGTTCATACCCCTTAAGGCAACCACGTTGATCTTGATGGGATATATTCCCACCCGTTCCGCTTCTTCGATCCCTTCCCAGACATGTCTGAAATGATCCCGCCGGGCGATTCGACGAAACCTTTCCGGCTTTAAAGTATCCATGCTCACGTTGATACGGCAGATACCGCATTCCCGAAGGGGCGCGGCAAATTCTTTAAGCAGAACTCCGTTGGTGGTCAGGGTGATTTCCTCCAGACCGTCGAGGGAACAGAGTCTTTGAATAAATCCAATAATGCCTTTTCTTACCAGCGGTTCCCCGCCTGTCAGCCGGACCTTGCGGATGCCCTTCTGAATGCACAGGCTCACGATGCAAAGCATTTCTTCATAAGTCAGGATTTCATTGTGCGGGACAAATCGGATGCCCTCTTCAGGCATGCAATAGATACACCTCAGGTTGCAGCGATCCGTCACGGAAAGACGCAGGTAATTGATGATTCTGCCGTGGTTGTCAAACAATGATCCGTCCTCAGTTGATTATTACACAAACATACCCGCCGGTCTGATATCCGAAAGGTCGCAGGACAGGATGATAATTGCTAAAAAGACCCTTACAGAAAGTATCGAAAGGGACTTTGTAAAGTCTGTCCTGTTCCGGGTCCACGTCGAGAATGGTGACCTCTCCAGTTTGGTTATTAAACTGCCCGACCGGTGAAATATGGGGAATGTTCAAGGTCCTGACAAATGTGCCCTGGTCGAAGTGAGCAATGATCAGGGCAGTTGCCCCGGGGATCGATATCACCCGCTTTCATTCCCGGGTAAACTTTCGTTCCATCCCGGAGCAGTCCCCTGACAACACCACTGAACGAGGCTTTAACCAGCTCGCTATTTACTTTCGCAACCACATCTCCAATCTGAACGAAATCTCCAATTTTTTTTACATTTAAGAACTTACCGGCCTTGGGGGCACGGAACACCCGATCCGCAGAAAAACCGGCAATTTCACCGGGTATGCCGGTATTCGGTTCAGCCTCACCGGCTTTGAATATCCTTCCCAGGTTATGACCGCGGTTGGTTTCAATCACCACATGCACATCCTTGGCGGCGGTAAATCCGGGACCCAGCCCGATAACCAGGAGGGCATCTTTTATCCCGGTGCCGAGGTTTTTCTTGGCCAGGATGGCATCCACGAGAACATCCGGTTTCAGAGAATTCTTAATTTCGGCTTCAGGGTCGACCAGCAGGGCAATTTTACCCGCTTGCCAAACCAGGGGGACCTCCTCAGGAGAGGAAATCCGCCTGGCGATAACACCCTCAATTTCTTTCTCACCATCATAGACTGCTTCACAAAAGGAAACCGTGCGTCTGACCGCCTGAGGCTGCTCAATATCCGTAAGGCAGATTCGAAAATGCGATCGGAATAATCGGCAAGCCACTCCACTGGCCAGCTCACCCGCCCCCTTGATTAGAATCACCAGATCGCTCAGATTTTTCATGCAGCCTCCAGTTGTTACCAGTTCAAGGTAAATGGACAACCGTACCCGCCTTGTTGAAGAAAAAATGCTCGCCGAATTCCTGTGCCAGCAGGCCGGCAGCCGGCAGATCTGTGCAGTGGCACAAGCCCAGCCTGTGCACACCCAGATCCTTCAGGGCGGCAATGGTCTGCCACAGACGCTCCTCAGAAGCACTAATAAGGTGAGAGCCGCCGATCACAGCGTGTATTTCAGCGATACCGGCAATCTGCTGTGCATGGGTGAGCGTGTTGATCATGCCGCGGTGGGCACAGCCCAAGATGATTACCAGCCCTTGCTTTGTCTTCACAATCAGTGCCTGGTCATCCAAAACCTTATCCGGTTTCCAAGCAGAACCTTCCTGCACAAAGAGAGCGGAATCAATTTCCTCAAACGGGGTAATCATCGGAATTTCTCCTGTGGTCATTACATCCTTTGCGATGCGGACCGGCTGGGAAGTGAGGTGAAAGACGCCTCCCAGACTCTCCAGTTCATCCCGCTGGAAGGGAATACCGATGTATCTGTCCGGCTCTCCTTCGCGCCGTGCGTACTTTACCTGCCAGATGTCCGGGTGGGCGATTATGTTCACCCTTTTCCTCATTCTGCGCAACAGTTTGCGCAGACCGCCGGTGTGGTCAAAATGTCCGTGGCTCAGGACAACTTTTTCAATCTTACTGAGGTCGATGCCAAGGGTATCGGCATTATGGGAAATTGCGTAGCGCTGACCGGTATCGAGCAGAACAGTTGTCTCTTGGGTCTCTACCAGAACACTCAGCCCCCACTCACCCAGAAAATCTCCAATACCGGCTGTATTTTCACTTAAGGTCGTGATACGAATTGGCATATCTTTTCCTCCCCTTCGACAAAGTCCGACAAGCAATAACCTGTGTATCTTTGATCTCCACTATCATGAATTTCTTACCATTATTTTGATCAAGCCGAAAAACCTTGAATTCTTATGGCTTCGGCA
>Ga0307426_1001747_pt1 | contig 13981 bp, 12 predicted proteins | sample SalMarWE160340MG_FD_202165 | JGI IMG/M metagenome (GOLD analysis project Ga0307426, IMG submission 202165) | Salt marsh sediment microbial communities from the Plum Island Ecosystem LTER, Massachusetts, United States - WE1603-40 | ecosystem: Environmental > Aquatic > Marine > Intertidal zone >... | reverse complement strand
TGGATAAGGAGACGGTTTTAGCCATCGACACGCTTGCCAAAACCGTCTCCTTATCCACCGCTTCTTTCAGCTTCTCAAGGTCAAGAAAGCCTTCCTTGTCAACGGGGACCTTGGTGGTGGTGAACCCAAACTTCTTTAATAGGTCGGTCACGTGCAAGACGTTTATCGGCTCGATCTCTGAGATGACGATTTTTGTGCCCTTGTGCTTGTTGGCGAAAGCCGCTCCCATCAGCGCCAAGTTATTGGCTTCTGTCGCGCCAGGCGTGAAAGTTATTTCTTCAAGGATTTTGGCGCCTAAGAACTTGCTGATTTTTTGGGCTGACTCCATGATGGTTTCGAAGGCTTCCCAACCTGGTTTGTGCGTAAGAGTGGGGTTGCCGTAAGCTTTTTGGCTGTAGTAAGGTAGCATTTCGTCAAGCACTTCTTTGGGAACCACTGTTGAGTTTTCGTTATCCAAATAGACCTCGCGAGTTAAGTTTTCATGCGCTTTAAGTAGCGCCTTAACATTTTCAACCATACCATATCCTGACCTTTTAGAGAATAAACAATTGTTTCACACTTAATATCGACAATTCAAATAGAAAAAGTTACCCTTAAAAAATCGAGAAGCGGCACATTAACACTATAAATCAGCGTTCCCAATAGTGTGTTTGAACCAATGAAACGATGGCGCATGTAAGTGAAAGTAACCGAATTGCCAGTGCCCGAAACCGTGAAGGAGGTAACGATTCGAAGTGGCATTGCCGCGTTGTATCCTCCTCAGGAAGAAGCCGTACAAACTGGCGTGCTTGAAGGTAAAAACTTGGTGTTGGCGAGTCCCACGGCGTCTGGGAAGACGTTGATAGCTGAGCTTTGCAGCCTGAAGCACGTTTTAGAGCGGAAGGCCAAGGTTGTTTATTTGTCGCCTTTGCGGGCTTTGGCGAACGAAAAGTTCGATGAATTCAAGAAGTACACTTCTATCCGCAAGGCAGATGGCAGACGGGTGAGCGTGGGCATCAGCACTGGCGATTTTGACAGCGGCGACTCATGGCTGGGAAGATACGACATCATAGTGACCACCAACGAGAAGGCAGACTCCCTTCTAAGGCACCGCGTCAAATGGATGGACGACATCTCACTGGTGATTGCGGACGAAGTACACCTGCTGAACGACGGCGACCGCGGACCCACACTTGAGGTGGTGCTGGCGAGGCTCATGCAGGTTAACCCCGGTATGCAGGTTTTAGCTTTAAGCGCCACCATCCACAACGTTGAAGAAATCGCAGGCTGGCTCAACGCCGCCTACGTGATAACAGATTGGCGCCCAGTCACCCTCAAAGAAGGCGTACTCTTACACCAAGAAATCCAGTACAAGGACGGAGACGCCAGAAAAATCGAGAAAAAAACCCGCGACCCAACCATAAACCTCGTCTTGAACACCCTGAAAACCGGCGGACAAGCACTGGTCTTCGCATCCACAAGAAAAAACTCGGTGAACATGGCGGAAAAAATCGCAGCGCACACAGGCGAAGTCCTGTCAAAACCACTCAAACGGACTTTGGCGAATGAAGCCGAGAAGATACTGTCTGCAGGCGAAAGAACGCACATCAGCGATTCGCTGGCTGGGCTCGTGGAGTGCGGCACCGCTTTCCACCACGCCGGTTTGGCTGGCGCACACCGTAGGCTGGTGGAAGACCTGTTCAGGCAGGGCAAAATCAAAGTGTTAACCGCCACGCCGACGCTGGCTTTCGGAGTCAACCTTCCCGCGCGCACGGTGGTGATTCAGGATTACAGGCGGTGGGAACCGGGTTACGGTTATTACCCGATAGCGGTTTTGGAGTACAAGCAGATGGCTGGCAGGGCGGGAAGACCCAAATACGACAAGGTCGGCGAATCCATACTCATCAGCAAAACCGCCGACGAGGCAGATTACTTGATGGACAACTACATTCTGGCGCGTCCCGAACGGATATGGTCGAGGCTGGCGGTTGAGAAAATAATCCGCGGGCACGTGCTGGCAACAATCGCTTCGGACTTCGCGCACACGGAGAACGGCATCTACGACTTCTTCGGAAAAACCTTCTACGCGTACCAGTATGACGTGAAAGCCATCAAAAGCATCATAGCCAAGATTCTGAAGTACCTGTACGACGAGGAAATGCTGGAACTGTTCGGCAACGACATTTACGCCACCAAATTCGGAAAACGCACCAGCGAACTCTACATAGACCCGCTGTCAGCCGTTGAAATCCGCGACGCACTACGACATGAACCTGAATACCTGACCGACCTGAGCTTGTTGCATCTAATTGCGCACACGCCAGACATGGGTCCAGTAATGAGACCGTACTCGCGCGAGCTTGACAAGCTGGGCGTTTTCATGGAAGAGCACAGGGAAGAATTCTTAACGGATATTCCCAGCGAACTGGACGACCAAATAGGTTACCAAGAGTTTCTGGGCGAAGTCAAAACTGCCATGGTTCTGGAAAGCTGGATTGAAGAGGCGAGCGAGAACACGCTGATAGACCAGTTCCGAGTTCAGCCTGGCGACCTCTACAGGACCATTGAGAACGCAAAGTGGCTGCTCCACGCCACGCACGAGTTAGCCAAGCTCTTCGGAAACAAGGCGGTTCTGCCCCTAGCATCGGAGCTGATAGAGCGCGTGGCAAAAGGCATAAAAAAGGAGCTGCTGCCCATCGTCAAGCTGGAAGGCGTAGGGCGCGTACGCGGGCGCATAATGTACAACGCAGGCTTCCAGACAATTGCCGACATAAAACACGCGCCGCTTGAAGACTTGACGAACCTGCCTCTGATCGGGCCTCGGTTAGCTAAGAAAATCAAGGAGCAGGTGGGCGGCTTCGTCAAGAAAGAAACGTGGGAGAAACTTGAGAAAGGCGACGAGTGGAAACAGAAGTCGCTGGCGGATTATTAGCTTAACTTTTTGCGAATGCCTCTGCCTGCTTAACCGCCGTGCCCACATAATTCTTCGGGTTCAACGCGTCATCGATTTCTTTCGCGCTCAGCTTGCCGCTGACAGGCGTGTCTTCGAGTAGTATTTCGCGGAACTGCCGTTTTTCAACCTCGCTCTTTATTGTTAACTTCCTGAGCAATTCGTGGGCTTCTTGCCTGTTCACGCCCTTCGCAACGAGCGCCATCATAACGGCTTCCGACATGGCGCGCCCCTGCGTTAAATCCAAGTTCCGCAGCATCCGCTGTTCATCCACCCGCAAGTTAGCCACAATGTTACTCATCAGGAGCAGCAGGTAGTCAACCAGAATGCAGGACTCGGGAAGAATAAAACGTTCAGCCGAAGACTGCGTCAGGTCTCTCTCGTGCCACGTGACAACGTTCTCAAGCGCGGGAATGCTTAGGCTTCTGACGATTCGGGCTAAGCCACAGACTCTCTCGCAAGTTTCCGGGTTCCGCTTGTGAGGCATGGTGGAGCTGCCAACTTGGTGCTCTTTCTCAAATGACTCAAAGAGTTCGCCGATTTCGGGCCGCTGCAACTCGCGGATTTCCGTGGCGGAGTTTTCCAGCGAAGACGCAATAATGGCTAGGAGGCATACGAATTCGGCGTAGCGGTCTCTCTGCACGATCTGCGTGGAAATCTCAGTAGCACTTATGCCCAGCCGCTTCATTACGAGTTCCTGAATTCGCGCCGCGTTTTCGCCTAAGCTGGCTTGGGTGCCAACGGCGCCGCTTACCTTTCCAGCTACCACGCGGTTGTGGCAGTCGTTTAGCCGCTGGATGTGTCGGGAGACCTCGTATCCCCAGACTGCGAATTTGAAGCCTAATGTGATTGGCAATGCGTGTTGCCCGTGGGTTCTTCCAATCATGACGGTTTCTTTGTACTTGGCAGCCTGTTTCTGCAAGATGTCCCTCAACGTGGCTAGTTTTTTCTCGATGATTTCTGAGGCAGCTTTTAGTTGCAGGGCGTTGGCGGTGTCTACGATGTCGTAGCTTGTAGCGCCTAAGTGGACGTATGCGCCGCTTGAGCCGCTCACTTCAGATAACGCGCGAACCAAAGACGCAATATCATGCTTAATCTCCTTCTCAATGGCTTTCACTCGCTCCACCTTCACGTACTTGGTGGAAGCCATAGCCGCGATTTTTTCCGCGTCTTTCCGCGGGATGTCGCCGACTTCAGCGTGCGCCAAAGCCAACGCGGCTTCAACGTCCAGTAATCTTTGGACACGCGCTTCTTCCTCGAAGATCTTGAGCATCTCAGGGGTTCCGTAGCGACCAGTGTCTATAGGTAAGATAGGCAAACCATTTTCCCTCTACAGAAGGATACGCGGATTAAACATTAATGTCTTACCACAACAATACCTGAATAACGCTGGACGGGAAGGTGGCTCGGGCATGAAAACGACAATTGCGGTGTTGGACAAAAAAGATGGCAACACAAAACTCAGCTTCTATGATAAGCAGCATTGCGTACGTTTAGCTGATGCAGCCGTCGTCTTTGATGGGCGAGTTTACGCGCCGACTCTGGGCGCTTCAGGCGCAGAAATTATCGCCGAAAAGCTTCAAAACGCAGACCGCGTCAAGGCAAGCAAGGCGTTTCTCAAAGAAGTCGAGGGTGACTTCTCATTTATTATCGCCGAGCCCGAGCGTATCATTGCGGGAAGAGACCCTGTTGGCGTTCAACCTCTGTACTATGGTGAGAACGAAAATGTGGCGGCTCTTGTCACCAACCGAAAAGCATTGTGGAAGCTCGGGATAGGTGAGGCGCTGTCGTTTCCGCCTGGAAACTTGGCGCTTGTCAGCCGAGAAGGCTTCAAATTCAAGCCAATTAAAAAGCTTGCTTACGCCCAGCCAAAACCTGTAGCCATGCAAGACGCCGCGGAAGCTTTGCAGAAGTTGCTGGAAAGGTCTGTTTGCAGGCGAGTTTTGGGCACTCGGGAAATTGCCGTTGCTTTCTCTGGGGGATTAGACAGCAGCGTTGTGGCGTTTCTGGCGAAAAAGTGCCATGTGGATGTCCGCCTAGTCCATGTGAGCTTGGAAAATCAGCCTGAAACCGAAGCGGCGAAGAAGGCAGCAGACGCGTTGAATCTGCCCTTGCAGGTTTACTTGTTCAGAGAGGCGGATGTTGCAAAAGTCATCGCTACGGTTGTGGAGCTTATCGAGGAGCCTGACCCCGTCAAGGCAAGCATTGGGGTGCCATTTTACTGGACGGCGGAAAAAGCTGTGAAGGCAGGTTTTAAGGTGTTGCTGGCTGGGCAGGGTGCGGATGAGCTTTTCGGAGGCTATCAGCGCTACGTTAACGAGTACTTGCTGCATGGCGAGGATGCGACGAGGAAAACCATGTTTGATGATGTGGTTCGGATTCATGAGAGCAACCTTGAGCGAGACGTGAAAATCTGCCGCTTCCACGATGTGGAGTTGCGTTTGCCGTTTGCGTCGTATCAGGTCGCCGAGTTCGCTGTGGCTCTGCCTACGGAATTGAAAATCGAACGGGACGCAGGTTCGCTGAGAAAACTGGTTTTGAGGAAAGTGGCGGAGAACATGGGTTTGCCCGCTTCTATAACGGAGAAGCCTAAGAAGGCTGTGCAGTACGCTACGGGGATAAATCGGGCCCTCAAGAAGTTAGCGAAGCAACAGAAGACAACAGTAGCCGAATACGTAAACAGGCTCTTTCTCAGCCAAAAGAGCGGAATTGATGCCCATGAGCCTTCGTTGGTCTAAGAGTGCTCTCAGTTGAAAAGTTGCGGAAGGCTTTCTCCGAATAATTCATAAACAGCCCCGTATCAATTATCCCGTTTAGGGTTGTTGAGTATGGAAAGCTGGGAATTGGTAATTATTGGGGCTGGTGCCGCTGGCTTAGCTGCTGGAATCTACGGCGCTAGAAGCGGGTTGAAAACGCTTATAGTGGATGAAAACTTTGCTGGGGGCACCACCGCGGACGCTCCGGTTGTGGAGAATTACCCTGGTTTCTCGCAGATAGCTGGGGGCGAACTGGCGGAGAAAATGGTGGATCACTGCAAAAAAGTTGGGGTAGCCTTTCACGAAGTGGAAACGGTGACGGGCTTAGACCTTGCGGGCGAACGGAAAATCGTGAAAACCAGCAGAGGAGAGTACGAGGCTAAGGCTGTCATCGTCGCCACGGGTTCTCATTACCGTGAAATCGGGGTGAAAGGTGAAAAGGAGTTCCGTGGGAAAGGCGTAAGTTACTGCGGTGTCTGCGATGGTCCTTTTTTCAAGGGCAAACGGGTGCTCGTAATCGGAGGCGGTAACTCTGCCGCCACGACCACGCTTTATCTTTCTGGCATTGCTGCTGAAGTGGTGGTGACTCACCGCAGAGACGCTTTTCGCGCTGAAGAAGCCCTTGTGAAGGATATAGCTTCCAAAGGGAACGTGCAGGTTTTCTGGAACACCGAAGTCCGAGAAATAAAAGGTGAAAAACTCGTCAATACAGTCGTCGTGTACCACAACAAGGAAGGCGAAACTAAGGAAATTCCAGTTGACGCTGTTTTCGTCCAGATTGGAGAAGCGCCTAACAGTCATATCGCTAGGGATGCTGGTGTTCAGGTTGATGATGCTGGCTACATTAAAACGGATATTTTCCAGCGAACCAGCATGACAGGGGTTTATGCTGCGGGTGATGTGACGAATCATCCTGTCAAGCAGATTGGCACTGCCGTTGGTCAAGGCATCACTGCTGCCCTTGAGGCGTACAGTTACATCCGACAACCGTATTATCGAAAATAGAGGGAAAACATTACTTCTCCTTGTTCTGGCGATCTCGCCCGCACAACCCTCTTTTCTTCTTCACTAACTTCAGCCATGTTTTATGAGATAGGTCTGCAGCGCGCGCAGGTCTACTTTTACGATTCGCCCAACCAGCATGGAGCTTTCGCTTACTTGTGGAAAGTGCCAGAGACAGAATTTAGAGTTGATCCGGATCCAAACTGGTACTGTTATGAAGTCTTCACTGGGGACTACGTATACACAATAGAGAATGCACCCGCGGTTTCCGCCTCACTTTCTGGATCAAGTGCAAATTATGGTCCAAATGGCGAAATATTGCAATATGTGCTTAATACGCCAGGTCACTGGCTAGCCTTATGGAACAACACTGCGATACCCGAGTTGCTGGCAGGGAAAGACTACTATGCTTGGATGTGGAGACCTTACGGAAAAACAGTTGATGGACGAAAAGGATACGTTTGGAATGTTAGCATACCGGAAGACGTTAAAGGATCAGTCGTTCACGTACTTGAAGACAGAATAATCATTCAATCAGGCTTATTGAATTTGATTGGCTACGGCGCGCGCGCTACGATTGAGGCGCTGCAGGGTCTCCTCCAAGTGGGTTTTGAATATGTGACTGATTTTCAGGGTCAAAAGGTTCTGAGAAAACGCAAGTGACGGCAACGAAAAATATATAGATACCGCAGAAACTTGAGGGAAAGGATTATATCATCCAAAAGCACTTTTCATGGTTCCATAAGCAAGCTGATACGCTTAACGTTGAGCGGAACAGTGAAAGAGGTTTCGAGAAATGAGTGAAGCATGTCTCGCTGCAGTAGAAATTAATCAGGATTTGTGTAGTCGATGTCTTGTTTGCCATTCAATTTGTCCCTATGAAGCCATAAATTATGATAAGGAAGCGGATAAGGTAGAAATTGACATACAGAAATGTCAAGTCTGCGGCATTTGCCCCAGTGCTTGTCCGGTTGCCGCCATAGAGGTTGCCTACTACGATTACGACCACCTCGTGGATTACGTGGATTGTGTAAGAAAGAAAGTTGACAGCGACACTCTGGTTTTGATGTGCCGAGGAAACTCTCCTTCCACATGCGAAACCGAAGAGATTCTGGCAGAACAAGGCATATGCGTCGATAATTATATCCCGTTACGTTTACCCTGTTCAGGAAGAATTCCAACAGACTTTATTTTTAAAACGCTTAGTTCAGGCGTGAAGAACATCGTTTCGATACAGTGTGAAGACCAGTTCTGCCGCTACAAGGAAGGCACGAAAATCAACACTAGGCGGTTCCAGCTGACACGGAACGTTCTGGAGCAGTTGGGTTATGACAAGAACGCGTTGAAAGTGGTGAAGTACTCCAGAAAAGCGGTTTACGACACCACGAAATGCGTGGGCTGCGACAAGTGCGTCTTCATCTGCCCGTATGACGCTATAACAGCTGAGGCTTTTGCCACGCCGAACATAGACGAGGAGAAATGTGTGGGTTGTGGCGCTTGTCAGCTGGTCTGCCAGCACGAAGCTATCCAAGTTAAAGGCTTCGAGTTTGAGAATGTTCTTGAGCGTTACGGTGAGGCAGCGTCTAAGCTGAAAGCCGAGAACAAGGCGCCGGCACTTCTGGCATTCGTCTGCCAATGGTCGGAGTTCCCGACGCTGGACAATCCTGACAGCGTGTTCAAGGGCAAGAACGCTATGGCTTTGGAGGTTCCCTGCTTCAAGGGGATGGACCCAGTTCACGTCATTAACGCTTTGAAGTGCGGTTTTGATGGTGTGATGGCTGTTGTGTGTTCCGCTGACGACTGCAAGCTTGAAAAAGGCAGGGACACCGCAGAACGCAACTTGGAAGTGCTGAAGAACGCGTTGAAGAAGATGAACCTGCTTGACCGTTTCGAGTATTATGAGGCGTCACCAAGGTGCGAAGGCGATTTTAATCGGGCGTTTGACGCATTTTACGCGAAGCTTGCAGCTATGCCTCAGAGCAAGGTTATGGTTGAGGAGGCGAAATAAACTGTACAAAATAGTAACCAAGAAAGAGCTTGCTCCCAAAGAAATGCTGTTCGAGATTGAGGCTCCAGACATCGCTGTGAAGGTGCAGCCTGGGCAATTCGTCATAGTTGTCATCGGCGAAAAAGGTGAGCGCATTCCGTTGACTATCTGTGGCTATGACAGGGCTAAGGGCACGGTGTCTTTCGCTTTTCACGAAGTCGGCAAAACCACGAAAGAACTTGGTAATTTATGCGAAGGTGACTGCCTAGAAAATGTTACTGGCCCGTTGGGTAATCCTTCTGAAATAAAGAATTACGGAAAAGTCCTGTGTGTGGGCGGCAGCATCATGATCGCGCCGTTGCTGTTGCAGGCTAAAGCTATGAAGGAGACGGGGAACAGCGTGACCACGGTTTTGGGCGCGAGAATTAAGGATGTGCTGTTCATGGAGGACGAAGCCAAAGCCGTGAGCGACAAGGTGTACGTAGCTACGGACGACGGTTCTGAGGGTTATAAGGGCTTGGATTTCTTGAGGGATCTGCTTAAGACGGAAAAGTTTGACCGCTGTGTTGCCTTAGGACCTGTTGTCATGATGAAGACTGTTAGCGAGATAACTAAGCCCTACGGCATTCCGACGATTGTGACTTTGACGCCCTTGATGGTTGATGGCATGGGTATGTGCGGCGTCTGCCGGGTCACGGTTGCCGGTAAAATGCAGTTTGCGTGTGTTGACGGCCCAGAGTTTGATGGGCATCTGGTTGATTTTGACGAATTAGTTACGCGTCAGCGTATTTTCCTTCCTGAAGAGCGTTTAAGTTCTGTTCTATATGAGATTGGAGGTTGTAAGTGTGGCAGAAACAAAGCCTAAACCTAAGCCGAAGATAAAGAAAGAAGCCGTTGAGATGCCGAAACAGGCGCCGAAAGATCGCGTTAAGAACTTTAACGAAGTTGCCTTGGGCTACGATGAGGCTCAGGCGTTAGAGGAAGCTAATCGTTGTCTGCAGTGCGTTAAGCCGCAGTGCGTGAGTGGCTGTCCCGTTGAGGTCCCTATTCCAGAATTCATCAAATGTATTCGCGAACAAAAGTATGCTGAAGCCATTGCTAAGATAAAGGAGAAAAACGCTTTGCCTGCTGTTTGCGGTCGTGTTTGCCCGCAAGAAGAACAGTGCCAAGTAAACTGCGTTGTCGGAAGGATCGGTGAACCAGTCAGTATCGGCCGTTTAGAGCGGTACTTGGCTGATTGGGAGCGTGAACATGGCTTTCAGATACCAGAAAAAGCTAAACCTACGGGAAAAAGAGTAGCTGTGGTGGGTGCGGGTCCCGCGGGGCTTACGGCTGCGGCTGACTTGGTGAAGATGGGTCATGAGGTGACGATGTTTGAGGCGCTTCACTTGGCGGGCGGCGTGCTGGTTTACGGTATTCCTGAGTTCCGTTTGCCTAAGAAGATTGTTCAGAAAGAGGTTAACTACATCCAGAAGTTGGGGGTTGACTTGCGTGTGGGCAACTTGGTTGGCAGGATTCACACGATTCCGGAGCTTATGGAAAACGGTTACGACGCAGTGTTCATCGGTTCAGGTGCTGGTTTGCCTCAGTTCATGAATATTCCTGGCGAGAACTTGGGTGGCATATACTCTGCTAACGAGTTTTTGATTCGCGTTAACCTGATGAAAGCGTTCAAGTTTCCTGACTTTGACACACCGCTGCGTATTGGGAAGCACGTGGTTGTCATAGGGGGCGGCAACGTTGCGATGGACTGTGCGCGGAGTTCGATGCGGCTTGGCGCTGACGTGTGCTTGCTTTACCGTCGTTCTCGTGAGGAGTTGCCTGCTCGGCATGAGGAGATTGAGAACGCTGAGGAAGAGGGGTTGGTGTGCAAGTTCTTGGCTGCGCCGTTGCGCTTTAATGGTGATGAGAAGGGCTGGGTTAAATCCATGGAGTGTCAAGCGATGGAGCTTGGTCCGCCGGATGCTTCGGGAAGGCGCAGGCCTCTTCCAGTTAAAGGTTCGGAGTTTACTATGGAGACTGACACGGTTATCATTGCTATTGGGCAGACGCCTAACCCGATTATTCAGCGGACTACGGAGGGTTTGGTTGTTAATCCGAGGCACGGCACTATCATAGTGGATGAGAATGGCAAGACGAGCTTGGAAGGCGTTTACGCTGGCGGTGACGTGGCGACGGGTGCGGCTACGGTTATCAGCGCGATGGGTATGGGCAAGAACGCAGCTAAAGCCATAAACGAGTACTTGATGAACAAGAAGTAGGCGCTTAAGTCTCGTTTTGAGGCTTTAAGCACTGTTTAGTTTTTCTATTTCTTCCGCCAGCAAGGGTAGGAAGGTGCCGATGTCTGAGACTACGCCAACTGCTTGGGTTGAGCCTCTGTCCAGCAGCTTAGTTACGGAGGCGGGGTTGATGTCGAGGCATACGAGTTTGACGGTGGAGGGCAGCATGTTTCCCACGGCTATGGCGTGCAGGGTTGACGCCAGCATAAGCACCATCGTGACGCCTTTAAGCTGTTCCTTGTACTTTTGCTGTGCCTGTACCATGTCTGTTATGACGTCTGGAAGGGGGCCGTCGTCTCGGATTGATGCGGCGAGGACGAACGGCACTTCTTTTTTTACGCATTCGTAGATTATTCCACTTTTGAGCACGCCCTGTTCTACTGCCTTCTTGAGGTTTCCTGCTCTGTAGATGGTGTTTATGGCGACTAGGTGGTTTCTGCAGCCTCTGACTGCAGCTACGCCTTCTTTGAGTGATATGCCTAGGGATGTTTTGAGTATGTCCGCTTCTACGTCATGTACGGCTAAGGCGTTGCCTGACAGGAGCGCGTCTACGTAGCCTTGGCGGATGAGGGTTGCGAGGGCTGGGGCGGCGCCTGTGTGTACTATAGCTGGTCCGGCTACGACGGCGATTTTTCCGTCTGTTTTTTTGAAGTTGTGGAGGTCTTGGGCGATTTTTTTTATTATGGTTATGGCTGGTTTTTCGCTGGAGGCGCCGCTGCTCATGAAGCTGAATATGCCTGTGCTTTCGCGGGATCTTTCTGGGGGTTTGACTTGTATGCCTTCTTCGCCTACGACGATGAGGTCGCCTTTTCTGATGTCTCGGATGGGTTTGCAGGCTGCGGTTTTGGCGTGGGGATTTACTACGATGACTTTGTCCATCATAGTGTTTTCCGCTGGGATCCATTGACCGTTGAGGTAGATTTGTGTGGGATTGTTTGTGGTGGAGTAGAAGTTGTCGGGGAAGACCATGTCGGCTGGGGCTGGGACGAGGGTTGCTTCGGCGATTTTGAATGCGAGGGCTCCGAGCGGGTATATCTCTCTTAGAATGTCTTCTAGGTGCGCGGGGGTTTGTGCTTTTACGAGTATTCGGGCGTAGCTGGGGTCGGTTTTGTGTTTTCCTACTTGGAATTCTATGGTTTCGAAGTCTCCGCCGAGTTCCATGATGCGGTTCCATATTTTGGTGAGGATCATGGAGTCTATGAGGTGGCCTTCGACTTTGATTTCTTTCTCGTTGGGTCTTGTTTTGCCTTTTTCCGTCATTTTCCATTGGCTCCTGCTTGGTTTTAGTTTTAAAGGGTATCTTGTTTAAAAGCGCTGTGCAGGTAGTCGTGCGTTCTGGGGTTTGATGTGAAAACTTCAGTTTTTATGAATAGATACGTTAGGAAAAAAAAGGGTGTGGTTATTGGAAACTGCGCCTTTATGTTGTTTCTTTGGACATTTTCTTTGCCATTGCGTATGCTATTGGTATCAGCATTATTACCAGTGCTATTGCGAATGCCCAAGAGATGTTTGCTATGATGTTCGTTACACCGGAGAAGGTTGCAAATATTCCTCCTGCGCCGACAATCAAGAAGATGCTGTAGAGAACGAATTTTACGTATCCTGCGACGCCTTTGAATTCTGGATGATCATCGGTCATTGATTTGACTAGTCCATCGGTTAGTGCTATTCCTGCGCCTATCATTACGAATCCTATTATGAGTGGGTATATTAGTTCGCCAGAGAGTAGCATTAGATCAAGTGCCAGTGCCAGTATGAAAGCAATTAAGCCTATCGGCAGAAGGTTCTTTAACATATCAGCGATTTCGACTTTTGCTGCAGGGAACATTGGTCTTATCATTCTTCCGATGAACGAGGCTAAGAAGTCAACGAGTACGGTGCCGAAGACTATGATGAGTAGTCCTCCGAGAAGCCTGGGTAGGTAGTCTGCGATGGTGGTTAGGTATGTACCCATTGTGCCACCTACGTTGAGGATTTGTATGGCGAGGATTATTGCCAGCATTACTATGAAGGATTTGATCACCCCTCCAAACGAGCGCGCGCTATCCCCAATAGCCTAAGGCAAGTCTATGCCCCTTTCCCAAGAATGGGGGGCAGAAGGGTGGAAAAAGGGCTGTTTTTAGGGCAAAAAAATGTGCAGAAGGATGGGAAAAGAGTTTCTACAAAAAAGCCAAGTTCCACAATAGCAACAAGATATAGAAATCCGCATAAAGAGCTATAGGTAGACGGTGCAGAGCTATTGTTGGTGGTGTAATATGGGTTTTCTAAAGAAGGTTAAGGACAAGACTAAGGAAGCAGCAGAGAAAGTGGGAGAAGAAGGAAGCAAGCTGGGAAAGAAGGGAGCTAAGGCAACAAAGAAAGCTGCCAAGAAAGGCGCAAAAGAAACCAAAAAAGCTGCAAAGAAAACAAAAGAGAAGCTTACGTAAAACTCAATTCCCAAAAGTCTACCCCTCTTTTTTCATCACTTGAGGTCGCAAATAGTTCAGGTTTCAGCTTCAGTTTTCACCTTTTCTCAAGAAAAAGAAAAAAGAGTGGTGTTATTGAATGCCCCATTTCTTTGTGACTTTCACTATTATGAATATCACGCAGGCAACGATTATGAAGGTGATCAAAGCTACCAGAAAGCTGCCAACGCCGAACTCCTGCGAGGACACTGGAACCTTGAGAGTAGATAAGTTGTCTATGCCAGGCAAAGCCAAGCCAATCACGGGCATAATCAGGTCCGATACCAGCGACTGCACAAGTTGACCAAGATATAAGCCGAGAATGAAAGCAACAGCAAGCCCCAGAACCTTGTAGCTTTCAAGAAAAGCTTTGAATTCAGCCCATAAGCCCTTTGGCGGCGGAGCAGGTTTCGCTGCAAGCAATTCCCGAATCTTCTTCAGTTCTTCAAGCATTTTATCTTCTTTAGACATTACAAACCACAGAACATTACTCTGATTCGATACGCATTTAAATTTTAGCATTAAACTCGCTTGCCGCCCACGAAGCTGTGAAAAGTGTTAATTCCACCATTGAGTAATTCATG
>Ga0307426_1001746_pt1 | contig 13982 bp, 9 predicted proteins | sample SalMarWE160340MG_FD_202165 | JGI IMG/M metagenome (GOLD analysis project Ga0307426, IMG submission 202165) | Salt marsh sediment microbial communities from the Plum Island Ecosystem LTER, Massachusetts, United States - WE1603-40 | ecosystem: Environmental > Aquatic > Marine > Intertidal zone >... | reverse complement strand
TGCCTGGAATGGTCCTTTGCTGAACTAAGGATGGGACTGCGGCGGATTAGGTTGTTGCTAGGGTAACGTCCTGGCAAGCCTATGATCTGTATGGGCCTTGAGAGAGGAAACCCAGAGATGGATTCTGAGACAAGAATCCAGGTCCTACGGGATGCAGCAGTCGCGAAACTTTCGCAATGCACGCAAGTGTGACGAAGGGATTCAGAGTGCTTCCTGATACTTTTGGGGAGCTTTTGCCAAGTCCAAAACGCTTGGAGAATAAGTGGTGGGTAAGACAGGTGCCAGCCGCCGCGGTAATACCTGCGCCACGAGTGGTGACCACGATTATTGGGCTTAAAGCGTTCGTAGCCGGTTTGGAAAGTTCCTAATGAAATCCCATTGACAACAATGGGGCTTGTTAGGGAAACTGCCAGACTTGAGACCGGGAGAGGTATGGGGTACTGTAGGGGTAAGGGTAAAACACTCTGTTTAACAGGCGCTGTAAACAGGGTTTACAGTCTTATAATCCTTACAGGACCACCTGATGAATTGAGCACCAGCTCTTTTCAGGTGAATGGCGAAGGCGCCATACTAGAACGGATCTGACGGTGAGGGACGAAAGTCAGGGGAGCAAAGGGGATTAGATAGAACCCTTTTTCTGTCAAACCGACGCAAAAAGCGTTCACGGAAAAAGATGAAGAAGGATTCCTGAAAACCCCCGTAGTCCTGACTGTAAACGATGCCCGCTAGACATTGGCAATCTTACGGGGGTTGTCAGAGTCGTAGGGAAACCGTTAAGCGGGCCGCCTGGGGAGTACGGTCGCAAGGCTGAAACTTAAGGGAATTGGCGGGGGAGCACACAAGGGGTGGAGGCTGCGGTTTAATTCGATTCAACGCGAGGAACCTCACCAGAAGCGACAGCAGAATGAAGGTCAGGCTGATGGTCTTACCAGACAAGCTGAGCGGTGGTGCATGAGAAAGCAGCGGGTCAAATTTAAGCCAGAAGTCCAATAATAAACAATGATACCAGCCTATATATTAGGTCTTTGGGCAGGAGACAAATATTGGAGAGCCAGTAGCATAGGAATTAGTAACACAAACCTCAAACTACTTAAGGCATTCAAACAATTCTTTATGGAAAATGGTTTTCCAAAAGAGAGAATAAAACTATCTGTTTATGTTCCTGAAAATTTTGAAATATCGTCTATAAACAGAAAAATAGATTTTCTTGCCTTGGAAGATGAAAACATAAAATTTTACAAACTCAAAAAAGGACCTAATCCGACATTCATATTATATGTGAATTCAAGACCACTGAAAAGAAAATTCTTTGAAACCTTGCAAAACCTTGAAATTCATATAAAAAGCAAGAAAGAAGCCATTATGTATATGGCTGGTATGTTCGATGCTGATGGCCATTTTGATAAACAGAAAAACAGAATTAGAATGTGTTATTCTAATGAAAACTCAGCAATTAAAGAGCAAAATATGATAAGTGAAATGGTCGGAATCAAACCAAAATTAAAATTCTATAAATCAGCAAATGAATGGATCTTGGATTTTTCTGGTAAAGATTTCAGTGAAATAAATTCTGAAATCTTGAAATATTCAACATCTCGCTAGTTTTCTGCAAAGCCGTCGTCATCTCGAGAGATGATGATAACGCTCAGCCAACTGTGCACCATTCAAACCGTCATGCCACGAGTGGCAAATGTATAATAATCTGATCTCTCGGGACGACAAAGTTCGTGGCGTGAGCTGTCTACTTAAGTGTAGTAACGAACAAGACCCGCGCCCTATGTTACTACCTGGCTCTTTGAGCAAGGGTACTCATAGGGGACCGCTGTTGATAAAGCAGAGGAAGGGGCGGTCGACGGCAGGTCTGTATGCTCTAAATCTTCTGGGCTACACGCGGCCTACAATGACCGGTACAGTGAGATGTGACCCCGAAAGGGGGAACTAATCTCTAAAGCCGGCCTTAGTTCAGATTGAGGGCTGTAACTCGCCCTCATGAAGGCGAAATCCCTAGTAGTCGCTGGTCATCAAACACCCTTTTACGATGCGAGCATGCAAAAAGCGTGTACGGAAAAACGTGAAAGGTCGTGTGAAATCTAGCGGCGAATACGTTCCTGCTCCTTGCACACACTGCCCGTCAAGCCAACCGAGTGGGTTTTTGGTGAGGTTTTGGTTTTTGCCAGAATCGAATCACGAGCTTGCAAGGTGGGCTAAGTCGTAAGACGTTGAGATGGGCAACACGAGCAACACCCTTTTACTATACGAGCATGCCAAAATCTGCATCTCCGATATAAACAATGCAGAGATGTCTCGTGTCTACGAGACACGAGCGTGTACGGAAAAGTAAAATAATGTTGCGATGACTAATTTGAGTGTTAGGTATAATCAGTATGTTTGGTGCACTCAAAGGACTATCATCTCAGTGTCCGATAAACAAGGTAACCGTAGGGGAACCTGTGGTTGGATCACCTCCTTATTTTTCCAATCCGGTACAAAAGGGTTCAACGTACAAAGCACACAAAGCCAACAGGGCAGATGGGCCGGTAGATCAACGGTAGATCGCTGCCCTTGCAAGAACCCTCTTTTCAAGAAAGAGGCTTCACCCAGAAAGGAGGCTGAGGCCTTCCAAATGAAAGGGGTTCCAGAAAAGGCAGAGGCTGTGGGTTCAAATGAACCCTTTCGCCCAGTAAACGTGCGAAAGCGTTCGCGGAAAGAACTTTCACACCCAGGAGCAACATGAACAATCCTGGGCACGAAATGGTTCAGGAAATCCCACCCGGTCCATTAATTCTATCTGTAATAGCTCTTCCAGCCACCATCTTCCGGGAAGCTTTCCGGACAGGAGCCGGTCTCGCTGCGGAAGGCCTTCATCTCCATGTCAGAGACTACCTGGAAATAGACGTACCCTTCTTCATCATCGGGTGTCGGCATTATCTGATAGCAGTGTGAATAGGTCACTTCTGCCGGGTCCTTGTATGTCGGGTTATCGTGATATATCCAGATATTATTCTCATCTATGATTCCTATCGTAAGCCTGTAACCGTCATCTACTATTGGCATTGGACTTCCGTACAATCCCTGCTTGTCAGTATCGTGAACGCCCCTGACAGGAACCTCGTCAAGGAACCACATTCCCTCAATCGCTCCTGGTGTATCCCTCATCACCGTGCCGCAGTCGTTGGCTCCGGGAATCCTTCCCTCAGCCCCGCCCATGAGATTCAGGTATTCGTTCTCCATGTCCTCAGAATACAGGTCATACGGACATATTACATGAAGCAGATTGGAGCCGAACTTCTCGTAACGCTCCTGATTGGGGAACTGATTGGTCACGTCATCGCTTTCGACTATGATGTCAAAAGATGCAACACCCGCATTCGGTATGAAATACCCTATCAGCTCTCCCGCTTCCATTTCTATTCTCTCTATCTGAATCCCCGCGCTTGAACTGCTGAGTTCGGGCATGATCTCAGAAATCTTCGGGACAATCTCTTTCAGATGCGAAAACGACAGCCTGTAACCACATCCCAGGTTGAACGTTATTGCGTAATCCGGGAGGCTCCCCTCACCAGGTTCGCTGCCTCCTGTATAGTAGCTCCCAAAATATGTATCACCGCTGGTTGGCATGTAAACAGGAATCTTCTCGCTTCCGTACTCATCCTTTATGGAAACGTAAGACCTTCCAACAATTATCTTCCCGCTGCCGTGGACCACTCCCAAAGGCTGGACATGGCTTATCTTCCCGGGGTCCACGAAATAGTGGGTGAAGACCGGCGTCTCGCAGGCTTCGGGTCCGTCCTGGTTTTTAGGAGTTGTATCATCGGTGCCATCGTCTTGCTGGGTAAAGTTTTGTTCATCATCTAACGAGTCTTCCTGGTTGGTGCAGCCACTTGTCAGAATCAGAACCGAAACAGCGAGTAAAGCCAGTATCTTCAGGCCCATGTTACATATTTGACAGGGACTGATAAATAAATTCCAAATCACATGTAACCCAGGGACCTGAGTTTCCTCATGGTTTCTTCCCTTTCCTTGTCCTGCGTCCTCCCTGACCTCTCGGGAATCCTGGTCGTTTCCAGTTCCGATATTATCTCATCGATGCTGGAGGCGCCGGATTCTATGGGCGTGGTGCACGGCATGCATCCCAGGGAGCGGAACCTCTTTCCATCCTTGGAGAAGTAGAGCGAGTTCACCGGAAGATTGCTCTCTTTTGTGTATCTCCACACGTCCAGCTCTGTCCAGTGGAGGATGGGATGGACCCTCACGTGGGAGCATTTCTCACCGAAATCGGTCTGGTAGAGGTCCCAGAGCTCCGGGTTCTGGAGAGATTCGAACGGGGCATCGCCAACCTCCTGGGGTTCCTTGGGCCTCACTATGTGCCACCTGAATTCCCTGTCCCTTGGCGAGAAGAACCTCTCCAGATTCCTCATGTAATGCTCGTCTCTCCTTATGGACATTATCAGTGCATCGAAGCCGTGTTCCCTGAGGACGTTCTTGAGGGCCTCTGTCTTGAGCGCGCTGCAGCACTCGAAGTGGCTCTTTTCAGGTGACACGTCCCCTGCGTCACTGTTCCTGGAAACCATGAGGTTGAGCCCCCATTCCTTGGAGAGCTTGTCCCTGAACTCGTATATCTCAGGGAACTTCCTCCCCGTGTCCAGATGCACCACGGGGAACGGGACCTCGCCGAAAACGTTCCTGATGAGAGAGAGCATGCACGTGGAATCCTTTCCGGTTGACCAGAGAACAGCGGGATTCTCGAACCTGCTACTGACCTCCCTCAATATATATTCGCTTTTCGATACCAACTTATCCATCAGCTCACCAGGCCCTTCCCGCCCATGGTCTGAGGGACCTCCAGCCCTAAAAGATTAAGGACGGTAGGCGCTATGTCCGTCAGGTCCGGGTTCTCCTTTGTTATGTTGAAGTTCGCGAACAGGACGGCAGGAACTATGCTGGGGTCTACCAGGTGGTCGCCCTTCCACTCCTCGTTGTTGTCTGCCAGTATCGCCTGCCTTGAACCCCCGACCGCATTCTCCCACGACATCCTGTATCCCTCGTCAAAGCCTATTACAATGTCGGGCGCATCGGCAGAAAAATCACCCGAGTATATCTCACCCCCCCTGTAGAGTTTCAGTATAGGTTTCCTGTTCGTCTCCGGGTCCGATAGTTTTGACAGGCCTTCTATTATCTCATCGATGAGATGCTCTTTATCGCCCGGCTCCACAATCCCCTGCCCTTCCCTGCCCTTCAGGTTTATGAATATGCTCGCGAACCCGAGGGAGTAGGCCTCTGTCCTGTTCCAGTCAACGTACCTGAAGAGCGTTCCCGGGTCATCTCCGGTCGGGGGCCGGGTCAGGGTCATGTAGCCGTTCTCAACGAGCCACGCGTTTATGCAGACAGACCTGTTGAATGCGTTGAACCCATGGTCGGAGAATATTATCAGCGACGTGTTCCCGTCAATCCTTCCAAGAAGCTCCCCGATGAACCCGTCCTTCTGGATGTAGTAATCCTCTATCTCCTTCGGTGTGTTTGTTTCCCAGAAGATGTGCTGCATCCTGTCCCCGGAATCGAAGCCGAAGGCCAACACGCCGCTCCTGAACCTGCTGAACTCGTTCCAGAAAATCTTCTCCCTCTCCCCCTCAATCTGCCAGAACTGCTCGAGGAAAACCTCCCTGCTTATCCTTCCCTCGTTGACCGCCTTGGTATCCTCCGGCTGTCCCATCGTGTAGAAGAGGCCTATCTCACCGGCCAGTTCCTTCCCATAACCCTCCGGATACGTTATCCTGTAGAGCTGGTTCTCGGGGTCTATCTGGACGGATGTCACGTACATGCCGAACTCGGGCGTGGAGCTCAGGAGATACGCCCTGAATATCCCGTACACGTTCCTGAGGAAACCGGTGCTGAAAGCCACCCTTATCCAGGGGCTCCATCCATCCTTCCCTATGGGATACGAGCTTCCCTGTATCTGGATTGCTGGATTGTCCCCGAGGATGACCGTCATAGGAACCTCTGCGTCTACGACCTCGCTGCCCTTCTGTATCCTGGGGCCGTAGAGGACGGTGTCTACCCGGCCCCCCCGCGGAGACACATGAACAATCCTTCCCGCGTCCATCGGCCCCTGCTTGGTATCGTCCTCAGTGTAAAAGGAATAGCTGTTCAGTAACCCTCTTATATCAACCGTCCCGAGGCCGGACAGCATCCTGCCGTTCACCTTCTCTGCAGGGAACGTGACGGGCCACTTGATGACACTGGTCGGGATTCCCGCATCGCTGGTTATCTTCCAGAAGGGAATCCCCTTCATGCCCGATGCATATTGAGTGCCTGTCGCTACGCTGCCCTGTTCCACCAGGCTGAGCCCCGGAAGATATGTTGCCGGGTCCCTTGCTATGAAATCGAAGATTCCATACCCTCCCGGATTGGAACCCGTAGCAGCGGCGCTCCACGCGACCGGCGTCTCGGGCGGGGTGGTCGTCCCGAGCCTGGAATACCCACCGGAGTTTGTCAGCTTCTTGAGATTAGGAAGCTTCCCCTCTTCCATCATCCTCTCGACTACCTTCGGGTCCATTGCGTCTATCCCGAGGACAATCACTTTCTTCCCCATCTCAAACCCCTCTGTGTTCTGGTAATTGATAATTACGGAAGCCATGATTATAATAGCGACTGCAATAATGAAAAAGATACCGAACCGACCAGACCCCATGGCGGCCTTCCACGCCCTTGAGAGAAGCCTCCTCAGCGGCCTTATGAACCAGGCCATGAGGAATGCGCCAATCGCCGTCAGTATGGCGCCTATGACGCCCCACAGGGAACCGGCTATCACGCTGCCGGTCCCGGGGTCAATGTACGAGAAGGGAAACATCATTAAGCTTTAAATTATTAACAATTAAAAACCAGCGTGATTCCGGCGAGCCCGGAACAAGCATAACTATATAAATACATACCACCAAAGAATACACTGTAATAATCACGTGCCGAGAGGGCCTGCTGATGCCGGCGGGCCTGAGTGGTGATAAAGTCGCCGCAAGGTGGCGAGGCCAACTGTTCAGAGTCGCTTGATGCGTGGTGGCAGCGTGTTGGGTGCAGTTTGGTAGCGAGAGTCGGCAACGATATTTATGCTATCTTATTCTCTGAGCAGAAGGTACAATCAAAATCATGATAACCGTTTACAACGTGATGAAATTCCTTACCTGACCGTAAGGGATGGATTTGACAGGCAAGCATGCGCAAGGCAGATGAAAGATATTTTACCGCTCCAGTTTGAGGGCTTAACCCGCCCTGTGATATGGTGAACACAACTCGATGTCAGGAAAGCGTGCATGGAATGCCTGGGTGATATTCATAGGTGAGTTATCCTGATCACAGGAACCGTTACGCTGTATGGTGTATAGCTAGGCTCAGGTACCGATGAGGGAGGTGGCAAGCTGCCATATGCCCGGGGTAGCCGCACGCAGGCTTCGAACCCGGGATTTCCTAATGGGACTTCCTGACCGCAAGGTCAATCCGAAAGGATAGGTGACGCCGGGAACTGAAACATCTAATTACCGGCAGGAAAAGAAAGCAATAGCGATTTCCTTAGTAAGGGCGACTGAAAAGGAAACAGGACAAACCGAATCTTCATGGGAAACCATGTAGAGATGTGGTGTTTGGACTTGTGTCTGTCCTAACTTCTCAACCAGAAATGCACTGGAAAGTGCTGCCACAGAGGGTGATAGCCCCGTATGGGAACAGAGGAAGGATAATGGCGAGTATCCAGAGTACCGCCGGTTGGATATCCGGTGGGAATACGGGAGACAATAACTCCTAATCCTAAACATACCCTGAGTCCGATAGCGCACTAGATGGATTTAGGTCCATAGTACGATACAGCAAGCATATTCTACTTTTGGATAGCGGAATAGCGGAACATAGGGATCCAAAAGTAGATAAGCTCGCTTATCAAACCACTAACATGAAAATTAAAAATTTTCAGGAAAACAGCCAGATATCTGAAAATAAAATTAACAGGGCGAAGTTACAAGCCTTGTTGGTTACTGATGGATCGGTTATACCTAATGGTAAAAGAATAGTTTTTGCAAATACCTCTAAAACCATGATAAAAAAATTCTGTAATCTTGTAGAAAAAGTCTATGGTTATAGAATAGAAAAAAGTAAAATTGGTTTTGGAAAAGGAACTATACAAACATTATACCTAGTTCAGTTTCGTTCAAAGAGTGTTTGCAAAGATTTGTTAACCGATATGACATATAACACAAACTTTGAGGTAAAACTTCCAGATTTCTGGTTTAAACTTTCTGAAAACAATACAGCTATGATAATAAGAAACCTCTTTGACGCCGATGGTGGTTGTTCATTGAGAGTTTCTTGGCTCAGAAAAAAGAAATGTTTTGAGATCAAGAAAACGGTTTTCTTGTCCTGCAAAAATACATATCTTAGAAAACAATACAGAGATCTTCTAAAAAAACTAAGCATAAACACAGGAGAAAGTAGCGATAACATAACAATCACAAAAAGAGCAGATATAGAAAGATTTTGTGATTTAATTGGTTTCTCAGAAAATGTTTTAGTTGGATATGACTCAAAACATTGGCATGGCATCGAAAAAAGAGAACTTCTTAGGAAGCTAATCATGACATATTCGTTCCCAAGAGGTTTTATACAGAAGTTCGAAAACAAAGAAGAAATTTATGATAAAATAAAGGACCTAACTCCAGGTGAATACCGTGAGGGAAAGCTGAAAAGTATCCTTAACAGGAGTTGAAAAGAGCTTCAAACCATACAGTCATATGTGGATGTTGTCCGTTAAATCTGTTCGAAGGAAAATCTGTAAAGATTAAATACGAAGAACAGAGTTCCGGATTGCATCGTCCGTTTCGAAATCAGGAAATTAGATTCATCCCATGCTAGCGGAATAGCGGAACGCTACTACCACTAGCTTTTTATGGGGTATCTTTCCATTTAAATCATGAAACATCTTGCATATCTAGCAGGATTTATAATCGGTGATGGAAACCTATCAAGCGGATACCTGATAAGGGCTGTTGAAGAAAACAGGGATTTTATTGAACGCTTCTCGGATATTTTTCTGAAGGTTTTTGATAAGAGACCTAAGATATATTTTGATAAGTACAACAACTCTTATGTTGCATACATCCATTCTAAAAAAATATGGAATTTTCTTGTATGCGAGTTTGGTATCCCGGCGGGAAATAAATCCAGAACATTGAGAATGCCAAAAAAGATAATGAAAGCCGAAAAATCTGTTTTATGTGCTTTCTTGTCAGGCATTTTTGATGCAGAGGGTTCTGTTTTCCTAATGAAGGATTCCCATCACAAAAGCGGTTATATAAGAATCCAAATTAAGATGCACAACCACAAATTCATTAAAGAGGTTTATGAAAAAATTAAACTTCTTGGCATAAACCCAAGGGTTTATAGATATGATGATTTTTCCATGATACAAATTAATGGAAGAAGGGAATGTAAAAAGTTTCATGATATGATAGGTTTCGGACACCCTATCAAGAATGGAAAGATTTCTAATTACCTGACGAAAAACACGTGGCAAGGAGTCTGCTTTAGTGGCGAGGTTAAAGTAAGTAGCCAGAGCGAAAGCGAATCTCCCGCAGCTTGCGAGGGGAGTGGGTATGAAAGTGCCCGAGTCACTGGGGCAGTACCAGAAACCTGTCGATCTAGTCCTGGGTAGGGTGAAGTCCTCCGAAAGGAGGATGGAGGCTCGCTAGCGGTATTGAGATTCAAATCATTCGCGTAACCTGGGACTAGGGGTGAAAAGCCAATCGAGATAGGTAATAGCTGGTTCCTCCCGAAATGGGTCGTAGCTCAGCCTCGGCAGAGGCAGGGTAAAGGGTAGAGCTACTGATTGGGCAACCAAGGAGGGAAACCTCCAGTTGTGCTGTCAAACTTAGAATCTTTATCCGCCGTAGAAGCCGGGAGTGAGGATCCGGGGTAAGCTCGAGATCCTAGAAGGAAAGAACCTAGACCAGGGCTAAGGTCCCAAAATGCATGTTAAGTGAGAAAGGCTGTCATCATCCTCAGACAGTGGGAAGGTTGGCTTAGAAGCAGCCACCCTTTAAAGAGTGCGTAATAGCTCACCCACCGATGGTTGGCGGCGCCGATAATGGACGGGACTAAACATGCTACCGATACCCTGGACGCCGAAAGGCGTGTTGTAGGGAGGTATCCCGTGGGGGTAGAAGCATGAGTGTAAATTTGTGTGAACCCTGTGGGAAAAAGAATCTTGCCGATAGTAACAGCGAAGTTTGGTGAGAATCCAAACCGCCTTAAGGGCTAGGGTTCCTCAGCAATGATTAAAGGATTATGGTTTGATGCGTTGAGCCATATTCCTGTCGATTCAGCTGAGGGTTAGTCGATCCTAAGGCAGCCCCTAAAAGGAATCTGCCGAAAGGGAAGCAGGTTAATATTCCTGCACTGAAGGAATACGCGCGGCAACGCAAGGCGATTTCCTGACGCTTCGGGATAGGTCAAATACAGAGATGTATCTAACTGTTGAACCCCGCGGAGAATCGTAATGATGAGAAGTGGGTGAAGACAGGAATGGCCCGCAAGGGTTTGGCTGAATCCCGGAGCCCGTGAAAACGGAAATCGCAAGGACTTTCTTCAATCGTACCGAGAACCATTTCTGGTGCCCCTTGCTGAGAAGGCAAAGGCGTGTTGGGAGAAATCGACCTAGGGAATTCGGCAAATTAGCCCCGTATCTTTGGTAGAAGGGGTGCCAACTACCCTGGTTCAACCAGGACTAGTTGGTCGCAGTGACAAGGAGGTCCCGACTGTTTAACAAAAACGTAGGGGAGTGCTAATCGGAAACGATTTGTATACTTCCTGAGGCCTGCCCAGTGCCGGTGTGTTAAGCCCGAGTTCAATCGGGTGAAGCCCCGGTAAACGGCGGCGGTAACTCTGACCGTTGACTTAGGCGGTCACAAAATTTGGCTATATGCGGGAACCCCCAAGCAATTTGGGTCCTTAGTAAGGAAAAATCCCAGAGAGCGATGATGGGTAATCCGCAGGAAACTGCTTGCTTCATGGAGGTGATAACCATGAAGGAAAACGAACAGGCGCTGAGTAAGCTCCTGAAAAAGAAGCGTTATCTAAGGTTTTATATCTTAGGTTTCGTGGATGCCGAAGGTTGTTTCAGCGTTTCTCTTAAGAAACAAGACACAACAAGATTTGGATGGGTTTTAGATCCGTTATTTCAAGTAACTCAGCACAAATCTAACAGATCTGTTCTGGAACAAATCAAAAAAGAACTGGTCTGTGGAAGAATAGTAGAGAAACCTGGACAAAAGGACACACTGATATACCTAGTTGACAACAGAAGACAACTTAGAGAAAAGGTAATACCATTCTTTGAAAAATACAAACTTATTACAAAGGGTGGTGATTTCCAGAAATTTAAGGAAATTGTAACAGGCCTGGAAAACAAAGAACATTTCGAAATAGAAACCTTTACTAAACTAATAGAAAAGGCATTCAAAATGAACCTTGAGGGTAAACAGAGAAGATATAAACTCGAAGAGGTTCTAAAAAATCTGAAAAGCAAGTAGGATCCCCAGAGGCCATACGCCAAACACCCGAGTGGGTGAAGATATGGTCCAACTCTTACAGTAATGTAAGGTACAGTTGCTTAAGGTAGCGTAATCCCTTGCCGATTAATTGTCGGCCTGCATCAATGGCTTAACGAGCGCCTCACTGTCCCGGGTTGATACCCAGTGAACTTAATGTCCTGTGCATATTCAGGAGTCCTCCAGTGGGACGAGAAGACCCCATGGAACTTTACTGCAGCTTGATGTTGTGGTATGGAAATCGGTGTATAGCGTAGGTGGGAGCGTCGCACCCAGGTCGTGAGGTCTGGGGAAGGCAACAATGTAACACCACCCACTAGTTTTCATATCGCTTACCTTTCTAGGGGACAGCATCTGGCGGGCAGTTTGACTGGGGCGGTACACCTCTGACAAATTATCAGAGGTGCCCAAAGGTTTCCTCATCAAGGTCAGAAATCTTGAGAAGAGTGTAAGAGCATAAGGAAGCCTGACAGGATGTTTCACAACAAGGCATCCTGACACGAAAGTGCGGTCTAGCGACCCCCTGTGCCTCATTAATTGGGGGCCAGGTTTGTCAGAAAAGCTACCCTGGGGATAATGGAGTTGTGGCGGGCGAGAGTCCATACCACGCTTCTCGTCTGGAGACAACATACCGTGAACTACATCAAGTAGTTCTGGAAGAAAATCGAGAAGTTTGGGACGATTTTATGAGCATCTTCGGATGCTATGAATTCCCATTCGTGGGTGCAAATCGACCCCGTTCATTGCTTCTCCGCCGTCGGCTCGGCTCTTCCTGGGCGTGCAGCAAAACCCTTTTTACGGGAGCTAACACTTCCGCAAAAAGCGTTTGCGGAAAAACTTGCAACCGCGTAAAAACGGTTCTGTAAGCGCCCAAGGGTGGGGGTGTTCACCCATCAAAGAGCCACGTTAGCTGGGTTAAGTACGGTGCGAGCCAGTACGGTCTATATCTACTGGAGGTGTCGATTACCTGAGGGGAAGGAATCTTTAGTACGAAAGGAACAGGATTCCGTGGCCTCTGGTGTATCGGTTGTGAGTGCACGCCGAGTAGCTACGCCATTACGGATAAGCGCTGAATTTCTGGAAAATCTTTCCCAGAACAGCATGGCATAAAGCTCTAGGGAGCTTTATATATCCGTAAACCCAATAAGGTATATGGAGATAAAAATAGATAGCATATTAAAACAAAAATACAGCAACAAGAAACCACAAGAACTGCCTAATGAAATACAACTCAATAAAGAGGTTTCTTGGATGATTGGATTTTGGATTGGTGACAACTGGAGCAATCGAGAAGGCTCTGTTATCAAAAATAATAAGAGATCTTCTGGAAAATTCGGAATAAACAACAACGATAAAGAAAATATCGTTCGATTCAAAAAAGGCTTAAGAAATCAATTCAAGATAAAGAATATTAAAATCGATGTTCAGATTCCAAGAAACTTAGAACTAAAAAAAGAGATTCATAAAAAAAGGGCATCTAGGAGTTTCGGAGTACGAGAAAAGAATATCAATGTATATTTCGGAAGTCCGTGGAGAAAAAAAATTGGATACGCAATTTATACAAACAATACAGTTCTTCTACGGGTTGTTACAAATGAAATATACAGAAAACTCCCGAAACTTATAGAAAAACCCGTTTTTGAAATTGGTAGTTTGATGCAAGGAATTGCTGATAGTGAAGGAACCGTTGATAAAGCAAATAAACTGATAGGCATTTCGAACAAAGATGTTTTTGTCTTAAATCTTATTTCAAAGTCCCTGAGAAGACTAAAAATAGATTATTTAGAGAGAACCGATAGGGACAAAAAAAGAATTGAGATAAAAGAACTAGAGAAGTTTCAAGAAAAAATCGGACTTAGCACAAAAAGAAAACAAAAAGAACTTTCAGAAATGATATCCGGCAACTTTACAAGAGAAAAAGATATGCTATATCTTAGAATGTTCAAGAATGAACTGAAAAAAGGAACTACAGCAAAAGACGTTTCTAAGAAACTTCATATACCACTCTCTACAGTCAAGCTTGCGTTAAAAAATCTTTTCTCTGGAAAACACATTGAGAGAAAAAGAGTTTCGAAACATTATGTTTATATGTTTCCTAGAGCTTGTCTAACTAAGCGCGAAGCCGTCCCTGAAAAGAGGTAATCATTCTCCGACCTGGTAGGCAACTACCGGATAGGAGAGGAGGGTCCCGTAGACGACGGGCTTATAGAACCGGGGTGTAAGTATCGAGCTTCGGCGAGATATTCAGCTCACGGTTACTAATCCCCGACCGGTTCCGGTTAAAAGGATAACTCACCATTAAACTTTTTTCAATTGCCACAATTAGCGGAAGCTTTATCTTATGGCAGGACAAAATAATATTATGAAGAAAGAGCACAGGAATTTAATTGTTTCAGT
>Ga0307426_1001741_pt1 | contig 14002 bp, 15 predicted proteins | sample SalMarWE160340MG_FD_202165 | JGI IMG/M metagenome (GOLD analysis project Ga0307426, IMG submission 202165) | Salt marsh sediment microbial communities from the Plum Island Ecosystem LTER, Massachusetts, United States - WE1603-40 | ecosystem: Environmental > Aquatic > Marine > Intertidal zone >... | reverse complement strand
GCACCTATCTGGGCACCAAAAAGACCATCGCCATCGGCTACAGCAATGACACCCAGCATGATGTGGTCACCAATTTAAAAAACGACAGCGGCGTCAACTATACCTCCTTTAACGAAGTCGACCTATTTGTCGACTGGCCCGCCGGGCCGGGCAGCGTCACCTTTGAAGGCGCTTATCTGCATACCTGAATGGTGGGCGGATCCGGGCCCGTGGGGTCCGGCATCTCCGATCATCCCATCAATGCCACCGAGGGCAAAGGCATTTATGTTCAGAGTGGCTACTACTTTCCCGATTGGAAGATTCAACCCTGGGCCGGCTATGAACTGTGGCACGCCACCAATGAGTTGGGGAGGTGGGAGGCCTACCGGCTGGGATTGAGCTATTTCTTACAAGTCAAGGGGCTGGATGCCAGCCTCAAGCTCGGGTACGAGCGGGTGAATACGGGAAAAGATATCGGCAGCAGTGCCACGGACAATAGCGGCAAGGACAGCATCAACACCGTGGTGCTGGGTCTTTATCTGACGTTCTAGAAGCGTGTCCCTTATTTCAATCTTCCATGATTGAGGCAAAACATGAAATATGCCAGGCATTTTTTGGTTTCATTTCTGGCGCTGCTTGTCTTGGCGGGCAACCTGCATGCGGAGGAAAATGATTCCTTTATAGGAAATTTTCTTGGAAACGTAGGAGAAGACTTTAAATATTTAGCTACATCTCCCACCAGACTGGATACAAAAAGTGCTTTGATCACGCTCGGAGTCATCGGCGTTGGCGGCGTACTTTTTGCCTATGATGAACAAATCAGGGACTTTTTTCAGAGAAATCAGTCACAAGAGGCAGATTATCTGGCATTTGGTGCTGAAAAACTTGGCTGGCAATATGCGATCGGATTTGTCGGTGCCTATGGCGGCGTCGGCTATTTGGTGAAAAACGAGAAAATGATGGAAACCGGTCTTTTGGCCGCAGAATCCCTCGTGGTCGCCAACAGCATTTCGCTGACCGTAAAGGTGTCAACCGGGAGATCGCGGCCGATGAGAGACCGAGGGGCTTACAGCTATAAGCCGTTTTCAGGCTCAAGATCTGATACGGCTTTTCCTTCGGGACATGCAACCACGGCCTTTACCATAGCTTCTGTGTTTGCGGATGAATATGAGAACCCTTGGGTTGGGGTTTTGACTTACAGCCTGGCCTGTCTGGTTGCCTGGGAGCGTCTTTATGATAACAAACACTGGGCCTCGGATGTCTGGGCTGGAGCTGCCCTTGGGACGGTGGTCGGCAAAAGCGTGGTTTATCTGCACAAAAAAACAGATGGAACGGTCAGCTTGGCTCCGCTGATTGAGCCATCCACAGGGAGTTATGGAGCGTTAATTCAGGTAAGGTTTTAACATTCTGCCGATCTGTTCAATATCGGCACCAACCAAGTCGCTGACCGCCGAAGTTTAGCAGCCTTTGGAGGGCGGCCAGTCTGATCGAAGACGAAATCACCTCTAAGAGGTTGTCCAATAACTCGTTTTCCCCTCCCTTGACGGCCTCCGGCTCGTAGAGCCTACGCCTCGGAGAGGAGGGGATCAAGGGGAGGGTGAATAGATAACACGATGATTCCACTTCTATTTTATCACCCCCACCCTAACCCCTGGTCGCCTCCGGCGCCGCCAAAGGCGGGTAAACCTCCCCCATCAATGGGGAGGGAATTATCGGGTTTTCCGAGGTTGTCGGACAGGATCATAACTCCCTTTAGAAAAATGGGAGGACGACAAATTTTTTTAGAACCTGAAAACAGATTAGAGATGTTGTGAGAGCGGTTTCCAACCGGGATGGACTCGGTCGGGCCACCATCTAGAATCGTGGTTGGAAACCACTCCCACCATGCATTAATTTCAGCCTAAAAATGAAACTGGATTTCAAGAAGTTTCATATAAGATACTAATCCGACAAGGCATTTTGGGATTGAAACTGAAGTTTAAATTATCTTCAAAGCTGACTCCGGTTTTGAAAGTCGATAATACCCAACATATTTATCTGTACCAGGGGTTTATTTTTTTCTGCTTCATTTTCATATCATCAGCTTCTGCTTTTTCAGCAGAGGCCAAGATCACCGACTTGGTTTTAAGTAACTCTCAAACCGAGGTCCTGGTTGATTTAAGGATCGAGGATTACTTCACGAAAGAAATGCAAGCGGCAGTTTTAAAAGGGATACCGATTACTATTTCATTTTCAATCTCTTTCTATGAAGTCCTCGATTTCTGGTTTGATAAAAAATTGATCGACAAAACTGTATCTCACAGCATTCGTTATGATGCGCTTAGAAAAGAATACAGGATTCAGCGATCATGGGAAAAGAGTGGTCCTGTAGATGAAACAGATTTTTTGCAAGCCCAAAAATTTTTATCTGAGATAAAAGGGTTGGAAGTTCTTCCCCTTTCAAGGCTGAAAAAAGGGTCACACTACCAACTAAGGGTCAAATCAGAGCTGTATGACCGATACCTGTCTTTTTCAGGAACTCCATTTGAGTTTAAAACGGACTGGTACACGATAGATTTTACTTATTAATCTTTTCTTCACTCATTCTTCATAAATCCCGTGTATAACCATTTCAATCTTAAATTCACAAAAATGATGATCATCTTTCTAAGCTGATTAATAATCATTAGACATAAAATTCTTTCAATTATTGAAGGATGAACCTTTCCCGTGCGCCGTAGGCCTTGCGCCGTGTGCCACTTCAAAATTGGCACATGCTTGGGGGGAAAGATCTATTTGTATATTTTCCGTAAACGTAGTCGATAGAAGGAGAAAATAATTTCTGATGGATACCTGGCGGGTACAATTTAAATTGGATTGGGACCATTATTTTCAAATCAGGGCCTTGCTGATCGCAGCGGTTGAGCATTTGGTGGTTTTAGCAAAACGGTTATATTCCAAATTGCGCCTGGAATTAAAAGACTGGTTCCGGTATTATTTAATCTGGAAAGACATATGCAGGGGGTGGTTTGCCGCGAGAGAAATTTCGATAAACAAAAAAACAAAATGGATTTTTATCCTCCTGACCGCCGTTCTTTTCCTGCCGGCGAGCTATTTCATCTACATGGAGGAACAGGGCAATTTTCACGTGATAACTCCGGGTGAAGCATACCGCTCGGCCCAACTGGATCGTGACGAGCTGAAGCATTATATTCGCAAATACAATATCAAAAGCATCATCAATTTGCGGGGTAAAAGAGCCGGCCGCAGCTGGTACCAGGAAGAGCTGTTGGTCAGTAAACAGTTTAACTGCCGGCACTATGATTTGTCGCTTCCGGCCGACCAAAGCCCATCCCGGGAGCAATTAAAAGCGCTGCGTCATCTTTTTGAAAACGCGCCGCGCCCGATTTTACTTCACTGCAAAGCTGGAGCGGATCGCGCCGGACTGGCGGCCGCCTTATGGAAAGTAGTTGTGGACGGGGAGCCCAAAGCGCTGGCCCGCAAACAGCTGTCGCTGCGTTTCGGCCATTTTCCGATAGGCCCGACTTCCGCGCTGGATGACTTTTTTAAAAAATGGCAGCCCGGACAAATCTGATAGGCAGACTCCATGAATCCAATTCTTAAACCATTACGTAAGTCTTTCACGTTTAGCTTCCCGGCCGGCCGGATCATTTGCCTGGCGATCATAGCGGTGCTGTTTGCGTTCGAAGTCTATGTGCTCTGCATTAACCATTTTGAAGGCGGAACGCCGCTGCCGCCCTACTTTGGCAACCGCCCGGATGTGATCAGGATGCTGACTGACCAGGAAAAGAAGGATTCATTTCGCTTTGCGGTTGTGGGAGATACCAAGAGTATCGGAACATTTGAAAGAATTGCTGAAGAATTGCGGACCGAATCCCTTGACTTTGTGGTGCTGCTCGGTGATGTCGCTTACAATGGCACCGAATCTTTTCACCGCTTGCTAAGAGCTGAAATCAACGAATATAAGCTCGAGGTTCCCACTTTTTATATCATCGGCAACCATGACGTCGAGCCCGATACCTTTCCAGTCCGGCGGTTTGAAGAGATTTATGGGCCCGGCATTTTTTCTTTTGTTTATCAGGATTGTCTTTTTATCGGGTTGCGGATTCTGGACGAGCCCTATACGAACCAGGAAAGTATCGATTTTTTGACCCAGATCGCCTCCGGTCCAAAAGATAGATTCCGTCACAAATTTGTATTCATGCACATCCCGCCGCCCATTTCCGCTGATTTCAGTGCACGCAGCTTCAAAGGTGACGCCGAACTGGTTGCGCTTTTCAATAAATTGCGGGTGGACTATGTCTTTGCCGGCGACTTCCACGGTTACGCCCGAACCCGTTTCGGTTCGACCAATTACCTGGTGACCGGCGGCGGGGGTGCCCGCCTGAAAAATAAAAAATTCAAGCAATTTCACCATGCAGTGGTGGTAACGGTCAGCCAGGATCGTATATCCGAGCGGATCATTCAGGTCGACAAGATCGATGAGCTTGAAGATGCCCTGGAAAAGCTGGCAGTCGGCGAGGTTTATCCCTGGCTCATTAAATATCGCATATTTGTTGTTCCGGCCAATGCAATGCTGCTGGTTATTTTTTTCGGCATGTTTTATACTCTGCGCAAGCACCTTAAAAAAGATTCGGGTCTATCTACCATTAAAAAGAAAGCATTTTAGTTATCATGACATTATCACATCATCGCAAAACACAGATTACCGTTCTCATGTTGCTCTTATGCATGGGGTTTTTGCTCTTTTTTTACAAAGTCGGAGACCGCGATCTGTGGGCGCCGGATGAAGACGAATACGCCCAGATGAGCCGGGAGATGATCCGCGATGGCCACTGGATATTTCCGACCGTCAACGGCCAACCCTGGGCCATCAAGCCGGTGCTCTACAATTGGCTCATCGCCGTGGTCTCACTGCCGGGGGGGGATGTCAACGAGTTTGACGCTCGCATCTTTTCCGCCCTGGCCGCCCTGGGCACGTTTTTGATGACGTTTTACCTTGGCCGGCGAATGTTTTCGACCCAGGCCGGAATTCTGGGGGCAACGGTTTTAGCCACCAGCATTCTTTTTCTCAAATTCGCCCGCTGGTCGCAGACCTATATGCTGTCGACCTTTTTTGCGATGCTGGCACTTTTTCTTTTCTACCGGGGTTACCGCAGCGAAGACAAACGCACGGTTTCCTATCTTTTGATGTATGCCGCTACCGGCCTGGGGGTATTGACCATGGGGCCTGTCAACCTGGCCATGCCCGGTCTGGTCATATTCGTGTATCTGGTGGTCATGAAGGATTGGCGGCATATCAAGCACCTGCGGCTGGGATGGGGGATCCTGATCTTTGTGGCAATCACAGCCCCCTGGTACGTTGCGGTGAGTCTGCAGGAGGGCTATGCCTTCGACCTGCTCGTCAAAACCAATATTTCGCGCTATTTTCATACCTGGACCCACGAGCAGCCGTTCTATTACTACCTGATTAATCTGCCGTGGGCGTTTGCGCCCTGGTCGCTGTTTTTGCCGGGTGCCTTCCATTTGGCTTTTTCCCGGCGGTCACAGGAGGACCGCCAAGCGCTGCGCTTTCTGCTGATCTGGGCCATCGGCCTGTTTGTGTTCTTTTCCCTGTCCCAGGCCAAGCGCGACGAATACATTCTGGGCCTGTATCCGGCGCTGGCGCTTTTGGTGGGGTATTGGGGTGACAAAGCTATTCAGCTCTGGCCGGATAAATATTACCGCAAATGGTTAATTGTCCCGTCGATGATCTTCCTGGGGTTCATGGCGCTGGCAACCGTAGCGCTGCCGGTGGCAACGGGGATTTTTTTCAAGCAATGGTTTTGGGCGGCGGTGGGGGTGAGCGTGATTACCGGGGTTTGCGCCGTGCTGCTCTGGCTTGCCTGGCGCCGGAATCAAGCCAGTCGCCTGCTGTTTTTGCCCGCGGCCCTCATGCTGGTGTTTACCCTCTACGCGGTGCACGTGCTCATACCCAAAATGGAATTTTACAAGTCACCGCGCCCTTTCTGCGAGGAAATCACAGCGCGTCTAGCAAAGGGCGGGCAATGGGCCATGTACAAATTTTACCGGGCGGCCTATGTCTATTACACGGACAGTTTCTGCCAGGTTTTGGAGGACGAAAACGAATTGCAGGCGTTCCTGGATCAGCCGACCCCTTCTCTGGTGGTCATGAAAGAAAAGCAATACACCCACTTAAGCGACGCCTTCAAGGCCAGAACCCAGCTGGTTTTTAAGCAACATATCGGGCATCGCTCGATGGTGCTGGTTTCCAACCGGATAGAGTAATTATGAAATTGCTAATTGTGGATGATGAACCGGATCTGCTGGATCAACTTGTGAAAATGCTTACGGGTCAGCGCTACGATGTCGATACAGCCGCCGACGGTGATGCTGCTCTGGACAAACTATTTGAAAATCCTTACGATTTGGTTGTTCTGGACATTATGCTGCCAAAGACCGACGGGTTGACGGTGCTTAAGGAAATGCGCGCAGCCGGCATCCGGACTCCCGTCCTCATGCTGACCGCGAAGGGCGCTGTCGAAGACAAGGTCATGGGATTGGATTACGGCGCGGATGATTATCTGGCCAAACCCTTTGCCATGGCGGAATTAATGGCCAGAATCCGTACGCTTTTCAGACGCAGCGGTGAGCAGCTGCATGCCGTGCTGACCGTCCATGATATCTCCCTGGACACCAGAACCCGTGAGGTCCGCCGGGAAGACCGAATCATAGAACTGACACCCAAAGAATTTTCAATTTTGGAATTTCTCCTATATAACAAAAACCGGGCGGTTTCCCGATTTACGCTGGCGGAGCATGTCTGGGGCGATGCATTCGATCCGTTTACCATGTCCAATTTCATTGACGTCCACCTGAAAAATCTGCGACGTAAAATCGGCGATAGCGCCGGCAATAAGATTATTCGCACCATCCGCGGCATCGGATTTGTCATCGAGGGTGACAAAAGTTGAAAATACGGCATAAAATAGCCCTGTGGATTACCGGAGCCGGCGTTTTGGTAAGCCTCGTATTCTCGACAATCATATTTTTGGCTATGATAGAGCAGCCTTACCGCTTGATTGACGGTGAGTTGAACACCGTCTCACGGGTCGTGATGCGCTATGCACATCCGTCAGCTGAAAAGCCGGAAAGTGTGAAAAACACTAACACACCGATTAATTCCAAGCAGTATTGGATCAAAATCTTCGACGACCATATGACGGTTGTGTACCAATCGGAATTGACCCGCTATGTCGATCTCCCGCTGTATGATAAACATAGCGGGTATACGGTCAGAACCACCATTCCCAAAGAGCGTTTGAAGCTGCATCAGGACGAAAACAATGAAGTGACCTTTCGGGTTAGAAGATTTCGGGTGCCGGTTCAGGGCGGTACCTATGTCGTTCAGATCGGCAAACCGATTGAAAAGCTGGATGAAGAAATTATCGAGACTATAAAAGGTATTGCTTTCGGGTTGATAACGGCGATGCTGCTGCTCGTTGTTCTGAGCTACCTGATCGCCGGCAAGGTGCTCAAACCGATCGGGGTTATAGACAGGTTGGCCCGGGAGATCAATGACAAAAACTTGAGCGTACGCATTCCCCTCGGCAAAAGCAGGGACGAGCTCTATCGCCTTTCGGAGTCTCTCAATCGAATGTTTGACCGATTGGAGAGTTCTTTTGAAACCCAAAAAGAGTTTATCGCCAGTGCATCCCATGAATTGAAAAGCCCCCTGGCCTTGTTGCAGCTTTCATTGGAGGACGAAGTTCAAGACCCGAATTTGCCGGACAATCTCAGGCACCAATTAATCCGTCAAACGGATATTGTGCGCCGAATGAGCCGGCTGGTAAAAAACCTGCTGGATTTATCCGCCCTGGAATTGAAAGAATGCTTCGATCTGAAAGAGATTAACCTGGCCGAATTGCTAAAATCGGTGCTCAGCGATTATGAAGTGGTATTCAGCGCCAAAAAGATCGACGTCCAGGCGCATATCCCGCCTAAACTTACAGTCAAGGGGGATTGGGAAAATCTGCAACGGGCCGTCATCAACCTGGTTGACAACGCCATCAAATATAATCATGAAGGCGGGAATATAATACTCAAGGTGTCGGCCAAGAACAGCGGGGTGCACATATCCTTGTTTAATACGGGCACGGGCATCCCGCCAGCGGATCTTGATCGCATCTTTGTACAGTTTTATCGGGTTGAAAAATCACGATCGGCCGAATACGGCGGATCGGGTCTGGGACTATCCATCGTCAAGCGTATAATTGAACTTCATGGTGGCCGTATCGACATAGAAAGCGAGCCGTCTGCCTGGACCCGCGTGAATATTTTTTTGCCATAATTAGCAGGGAGATAAAGGATGCGAATTGTCGCCGTCAAGGAAGAAACCGTTTCGATTGCCTCGCAAATTAAGAACGCGTACATCGACTTCAGCAATATGACCGTCTCCGCCCTAGCAATAATTACCGACGTGATCCGTGACGGTCGGCCGGTGGTCGGCTACGGGTTTAATTCAAACGGCCGCTATGCACAGGGCGGCCTGCTGCGGGAGCGTTTTATTCCCCGGCTGATGGCGGCTGATCCCGCCGCGCTGCTGGATGAAACGGGGCAAAACCTGGATCCCTCTGCCGTCTGGCGCACGCTGATGACCAACGAAAAACCCGGTGGCCACGGTGAGCGATCGGTGGCCGTCGGTGTGATCGACATGGCTGTTTGGGATGCGGTTGCCAAGATCGCAGGCATACCCCTCTATCGCCTGTTGGCCGAGCGTTTCGGCGGGGGCAAGCCGGAAGAAAAAGTCTTTGTCTACGCTGCCGGGGGTTACTACTACCCGGGCAAAGGGCTTGATGAGCTCCGGCGGGAAATGGAACCTTATCTGGACAAAGGGTACACGGTGCTTAAGATGAAAATCGGAGCCGTTCCCCTGGCCGAAGACATGCGTCGTATCGAGGCGGTGCTCAGTCTGCTGGAGCAGCGCGGCGTGGCATGGCCGGCCGGCAGCCATCTGGCGGTCGATGCCAACGGCCGTTTTGATCTTGCAACGGCGCTGACATACGCCCGGGAGCTCGCGCCGCCTGTCATTGCCTTATTCATTTTAATGGATCAATTGCGACACCGCCGTTAACCTCGTCCACAACCCGGCGGACATCCGGCAGACATCATCTGGCCTTTGGATTTTTGGTTGCACACCGGCATGAGCCGAGCCTTTTTTCGGCCTGTATTTTTTTCATAATCAGCGAACGGCCGTTTTTTTGCAGGTCAGCCTCGATGTCCTGGCGGGTGTATTCAAAACAGTAACAAATGACGTCCTTCATATAGTGTCTTTCTATATTTTGTATTTTAGCGGCCTAAAAATTTTGCCATTCACCCAATATTCCAACATTCCACCATTCCAATTGGGGCGAAACCCCTAACTTGGCCTCTTTTACTCTGCAAACATCCAACTTCCCGAGGCGGTCAATTTAATTCCAACACCGGTAAACCACACTCGAAAGTTTTCATCCTCGCCCTGATGATTCAGTGAAATCACCAGCGGACCGACTTGCCGATGATTTTCCCAGGTGGTAATCTGTGGGGATTGCTCCGAACCGCCGCGGCGATAGACCCATTGCTGCAACCGGTCATCATTTGCAAGATAAACCTCATAAACATCACCGGGGGTATATCCCTCGGTTGCCGAGTAGGTAACGACCACACACCTGGCCCGGCCACTGCCCATGGGAAGCTTTTGGCGGCCGATATCTTCCACTTTTGCATCGGTGTCCCAGGCGATATGAAATGGAAACAACAGCCAGTAATTGTCATTGGTGAACCAGGCATCAACTTTTTTAAGCGCGGATGAGGCGGTCGTTTCGATTTCATGGCGATGATACGTGACGGCTTCCTGATAATCCATTCCTTTGAACGTGACCCTGTTAATTTTGGGCTCCCAGATCCAGAAGCGGCTGATCTGTTTTTCTCCGGCCTTTACGTTAAAGGTATACTGAATCTGTTCAACCTGGGAAAAATATTGAACACCGTAAGAATTGCCGATGTGTTGCCGGATGGTCATTTCCGATGTTTGCTTGTCATGACCGGCACAAGCGATGAGGCCTATGAACAGAAGCGGTATCAGACGAAATCTTGCAAGTAATTTCATAACGTACCCCTCCTTTTGGAAATGATTGCATCGCTGATAATATGTTCAGTTTTTCACAAACGTACTTCGGATCATATAGGTCACGGTTTCTATTCCCCGATGGGGATGCGGAAAAAAGCCCTTAGTAACTTTTCGTGGTTGGTTACTTATAACACTTTTCTCACAAGGCTCAAGTAGAAATCCGAAGTTCGGATTTCGTACTTCGGATTTCAAGTTTACCTGTTCGATTCAGAATCCGCGCATTTTTTAGATAACTAAAATTACCTAACCAATTTTGAGGCAATCGTCGCCACATGCTTACCCTGAAACCGCGCGGCTTCCAGCTCGTTTTCACTCGGCATGCGGGAGCCGTCGCCGCCGGCAATCGTTGAAGCGCCGTACGGAGAACCGCCGGTGATCTCATCAATGCGCATTTGACCCTGGAACGCATAGGGCAGCCCAACAACCACAAACCCTTGGTGCAGCAGGGTGATATGAAAACTGAGAATCGTGGATTCCTGTCCACCATGCTGGGTGGCGGAACTTGCAAAGACGCTGCCTACTTTTCCCACCAGGGAACCATTGGCCCAGAGCTGCCCGGTAGCATCCAAAAATTGACGCATCTGACCGCACATGTTGCCGAAACGGGTGGGGGTGCCGAAAATAATTGCATCGGCGCCAGGCAGCTCGTCGACAGTACACACCGGCACATGGGAAAACGCTTTCTGGGCGTCTACCGCTCCCATTTTTGCAAGAACTTCATCCGGCAATGTTTCGGGAACGCGTCGCAGCTCAACTTCCGCAGCTTTCACTTGTTTGACGCCTTCGGCCACCGCCTCGGCCATTTTAAAAATATGTCCATATGTCGAATAAAAAACAACTAATACTTTCATGTTTAAGTCCTCCATAATTTTGCTGATTGGTTGATTAAGCCCCTAATGGCGCTTCATCGACAATTTGTTGTTAGAAAGATAAGGTGCTAAATGCTGAAACCGGCTAAATTAGCTTTGAGGTATCCTGAAACAGACACTTTATTAGTACCTGAATTCTGCACGTAACCTTGCTAACTATGCAAAATCGTATATATTCGAAGGTTCTCCGAAGCGATGTTTGCTGGAAAAAATTCAGGTAGTAAAATGATTGACATCCTTAAATGTTCAATCTTCAATTTTCAATGCCGTTCACACCCAAACCCAGTTTTTTACACAAATCTCCCAGAGTTTGCTGCTCGGCGGCGCTGAGTACGCCTAACTCAGTTTTGATCACCGCCGCATGGGACGGAAATATTTTGTGGATGAGTTTTTGCCCCTCATCCGTCAGATGAACGATAAAAAAGCGCCGGTCTGTCCTGTCGCGTTTACGTCCGACAAGACCGCGTTTTTCTAAATTGTCAATGACCAGGGTGATATTGCCGCTGCTTCGCAAGATTTTCTGCCCGAGGGCCTTCTGGGAAAGGGGGCCCAAGTGATAAAGCGCTTCAAGCACACCGAATTGGCTGACGGTCAGTCCAACCGATGACAGGTGTTTGTGAATCCGAGCCGTCAGTGATTCGGCGGCGCGCATCAGTTTCACATAGGTGCTTAAAGCTTTTTGCTTCATTATTACACCAGATCTTTTTTTGCATTTATACCTCGATATTAATTAGTTTAACATCAAACTAATGCAGCCGTATAATTTGGTCAAGAGATGTTCCATATTTTCCTATGGCAGATATGAAATAAAAAAAATATGCGCAGCATAAAGTAATTAAGCCGCCGGAGCTTCGATCAAACAGGTTTCTTCAGTTTCCAAAGAACCATATCCAACTCTTAATAGGCTATTTTTAAGGGCGGATTAATTAGCAGATTGTGCCGGCTTGACAAAGTGCCACGTTGTCGTATTTTGCGTTATTAGATTTATGCCTCGGATCTATACTAAACACCTTGTCCAATAACCCGAGGAAAAGGTCTCTCTATCCATAGTCTACTTGCCCGAGTGACAGCATCGAACCCGTTTAATTCTTTCATAATCAACGGAGGATACCAAATGAATAAAAAATATTTTAATATAACAGCTGCCGTTTTCTTAACAGCAATTCTAATTTTTACTTTTTCATCTGCACAGGCCTTTGAACTGCAATGGTTTGGGCAATCTGCTTTTAAAATTACTACGCCGCGCGGCAAAGTCATTTTGATTGACCCATTTATCACGAAGAACCCGAAGACTCCCGAAGCTTTCAAGGATCTTGGGAAATTAGGAAAGATTGATTTGATACTATTAACACACGGCCACGGTGATCATGTCGGCGATACAGCTGAAATTTCAAAAATGAGCGGTGCAAAAGTGGCGATGAACGCCGATATGGGACATACCTTTGCGGCATTGGGATGGGTGCCGTATGATCGTTTAATAGGCTTTAACAAAAGTGGAACGATAACCCCCCTTGGCGCAGATATACGCATTACCATGGTACACGCGGAACACAGTTCGGATGTGGTTTATACCGACCCCGCGACGCAAAAGAAAACGGTGTACCCGGGAGGGGAGCCGGCCGGCTACATCATTGAGTTGGAAAATGGCTTTAAAATTTACCATGCTGGAGACACGGCGGTGTTTGGCGACATGCAAATCATCGGCGACTATTACAAACCGGACCTGGCTCTGTTACCCATAGGCGGACATTACACCATGGATCCGGCCCACGCAGCTTATGCCGTTCGCAATTTTTTAAAGGTAAGCCGGATCATACCCATGCATTACGGCACCTTTCCACCCCTGAAGGGGACGCCCCAGGAACTGAAACAACAACTTGCGGGTTATTCCGCCGAGGTTACCGTAATGGAACCCGGCGAAAAACGGAATTTTTAAAGAACTGCGAACGGAAATATCCCGAAGCCAGCCCCGGTGAATTAAACCTTAAAAAAGACTAAATTTTGAGCGCAATTTGTGTTATAGACTTCGGTGGATTTTGTGTATCACGTTGGCAGTGGAATATATACGGAAGGAGGGTTTTTGAAATGCAATTGAAAAGGTTTAAAATCCTGGTTCCTTTAGCAATTGTAATTGCCCTGTTTTCTATTTCGAGTCTAAGTGCTTCAGATGCTATTGAATGGAACATTCTAAAAACGCTCAAATTAAAGGCAGCTCCTATTGATTTGGCTGTTTCCGCCGACGGCAGAAGGATCTTCGTGCTGACCGAGCAGGGGAAAATTATTGTTTATTCCGCCAATGCCGAAGAAAAGGCCACCATTGATGTCGGCGCCGATGTAGACAAAATCCAGGTTGGCCCCAGGGGTGACATAATTTTCTCAAACAGCCGTAAAAACAAAACGGTGCAGATCTTTGCGGTTGACTTCATTCAAAACATCAATGTTTCCGACTCCCCATTCAAAGGACCGGTCGATGCACCCATTGTGATTGCTGTTTTCGACGATTTCCAATGACCGTACTGTGCCAGGCTTGTGGCACTACTCGAGCAGGTGCTCGAAAAATACCCCCGGGATGTAAAAATTGTCTTTAAAAACTTTCCGATCAGCAGTCACCAATTTGCCGTGAAAGCCGCTGCGGCAGCTTTGGCGGCCGGCAGCCAGGGAAAATTTTGGGAATTTCATGATCGGCTGTTTGAAAACTACAACCGGATAAATGATCAGAAAATTCGGGATATTGCTTTATCATTGAATTTAGATGAAGTGGAATTTAACAAAAAGATGAAGGACCCCGAAGTAGAAAGTAAAATCAGACAGGATTTTTTAGATGGGCGTCAAGCCGGGGTCAACAGCACCCCTACCGTCTTTATCAACGGCCGGCTTTTAAAAAATCGAAGTCTTGCTGGATTCCAGGCGGCTATTGATAAAGAACTGCAAACGCTCAGCAATAAGACGGTTAAGCCGGATTCTTAAATGAAAAAAAGGAGGCCCA
>Ga0307426_1001735_pt1 | contig 14049 bp, 13 predicted proteins | sample SalMarWE160340MG_FD_202165 | JGI IMG/M metagenome (GOLD analysis project Ga0307426, IMG submission 202165) | Salt marsh sediment microbial communities from the Plum Island Ecosystem LTER, Massachusetts, United States - WE1603-40 | ecosystem: Environmental > Aquatic > Marine > Intertidal zone >... | reverse complement strand
TCGTGCTCGGGTAAATCTTGGTCAGGACCAGATAGCCTACCTACAGCAAAAAAATACTGTTGAACAGGCTATTCAGATGCTCAACCTGGCCATGGGTCGGGATCCGTTAACGAGTGTCGATATTGATTCCACCATTTCTGTAAAACCCTTGGAATTGAATCTTGACGATTTATTACAAAAAGCTTTTGCCAATCAACCGGAATTAAAAAGTATGGAATTGAATGTCCGGTCCCAGGAATTAAGTGTGGCGATGGCAAAAAGCCCGTTTTTACCGAATGTCAGTTTCGGATTTAACTACAACCGGGATAATGAACTTTTCAAACAAATCTACACAGATTTTAATAAAAACTGGACTATCAGCTATGGTATTCGGATTTCTTACAATTTGTTTAACGGGTTCTCGGATATGGTAAATTATCAAACCAGTCGTATCCAGTTAAAAAACTCCAAAATCTCGTTTGAGGATTACAAACGAAATTTAACCTCCAACATTAAAGTCCTTCAGAATAATTATAATGCCATTTTAGAAATTGTTGAGATTGATAAGAAAAATCTGGAGGCGTCGAGAGAGGAATACCGCCTGGCGAATGAACGGTATCGTTTAGGATCCGGCACTTCTCTGGAATTACGGGAAGCACAGGTAAATCTTACCCAGGCAGAGCAGATATTGGTTTCTGCCGAATATAATACCATCATTAATTATCTGGAATTACAGGAGGCTATAGGTAAAATTCAAACCGCATTAAACTTATAAAGGTATAGTTCATGAAAAAAATACTGATTATTGCAGCAGTGGTTGTTGTTCTGGCAATCATCATTATTGCAAACCTTTCTTCCGGTAAAGATGCTACAGAAGTTCAAACTGAAAAAGTTTTCCGGGCAGATATCACCTCAAAAGTAACCGGAAATGGTAAAATTTATCCGGTATCCGAGGTCGATATCAGTGCCAAGGTATCCGGTGAAATTCTGGCGATTAATGCCAACGAGGGTGATACAGTTAAAGTGGGGCAGGTTCTGGTCCGTTTGGATGATCAGCAATATCAGGCCATGCTGGACCGGGCCAAATCATCCATTCTTGGCGCCCGGGCACAGATGAAACTTGCTAAAACGGAATTGGAACGAACTAAAGAGCTCTTTCAGAAAAAGCTGGTTTCGCAAGCGGATCTGGATATCTCTCAGGCAAATTATGATAATTACGAAAGTCAGTATTACCAGGCCGAGGCAAATCTAAAGGAAGCTCAGGATGCCCTGGACAAAACCGTTCTGCGAGCGCCGATAGACGGAGTGGTGATCCGGAAAAATAAAGAAAAAGGTGAGATGGCTTTGGGATCACAGTTCCAGGCGGATATGATCATGGGAATCGCCGACCTCAGCCGGATGGAGGCCCGGGTGGAAGTGAATGAAAATGACATTATCAATGTCTCGCTAAACGATTCCAGCAGTGTGGAAATTGATGCTTTTCAGGATACCACTTTCCGGGGCATGGTCACCGAAATTTCTCACTCCGCTAGCACCGTTGCTGCCGGAACGATTGAAGAGGTAACCAATTACGAAGTCAGAATATTATTGCTGGATAAAGTGCCATCCTTCAGACCGGGAATGTCCGCCACTGCGGATATCCGGACCAAAACAGTCAAGAATGCACTTAATATTCCCATTCAGAGTTTAACTGCCCGGGAAAGGGAAAAACTGGAAAAAGCTGAAGGAGTAGAAACCACTCCTGCACAGCGGGAGCAGGAAGAACAGGCGGAAAATCCAAAGCTGAAGAAGGAAAAGAAAGAAAATGAAATGGTGGAAGTGGTTTTCGTAGTAGAGGGCGATGTGGCCAAAATGAGGGAAGTAAAAATTGGGATCAGCGACGAAAATTACTATCAGGTATTACATGGAGTAAACGAAGGGGATGAAGTCATAACCGGACCTTTTAAGGTCCTCAGTCGGACACTAAAGGATGGTGAGCTGGTAAAAGTAAAGAATAAAGAAAAGGGCTTTGTGAGGGAAGACTAAAAAGGGGGTCTGATGTCTGATAGTCACGTAATCCAAATTTCCAAACTGCATAAAATATATATCCTGGGTAAAACAAAAGTACACGCCTTGCGCGGTATCGATCTGGAGGTCAAAAAGGGGGAATATATCTCCATTATGGGGCCATCCGGATCAGGCAAATCCACGCTGATGAATATTATTGGTTGTCTGGATGTTTCCACCTCCGGAACCTACCATTTAAATGGTCAGGATGTGAGTGGGATGACCGACGATGAGTTGGCGAAAATCAGAAATAAAGAGATCGGTTTTGTATTTCAGACTTTTAATCTGCTCCCCCGCGCCTCGGCACTGCATAATGTCGAATTACCGCTCATCTATAATGGCACCGGCTCCAGCAAACGAAAGGAACTGGCCAAACAGGCTCTGGAAAAAGTTGGTTTGGCGGACCGGATGAACCATAAACCAAACGAGCTATCCGGAGGTCAGCGCCAGCGGGTGGCTATCGCCCGGGCCCTGGTAAACAATCCCTCCATGATCCTGGCGGATGAACCCACAGGTAATCTGGATACCACGACCGGGGAGGAAATTATGGTTATCTTCGACCGGCTTAATGAAATGGGGAATACCATTGTACTGGTAACCCACGAAGATTTTATTGCCCGGCACTCCAACCGGATTATCCGGCTTAAAGATGGCCTGATTGAGAAAGAAGAAATCCCGGAGCCGGCTGAGGAGAACAAATGAAACCCATTTCCGGACAATTTCTGGAATATCTCCGGTTTTCCTACGAATCCCTCTCGGCAAATAAAATTCGTTTTTTATTGACCACCCTGGGAATCCTTCTGGGGGTCACGGCGATAATCGTCATCTTTACTGCCATTCAGAGCATTAACGCTTATGTTGAAGGCGAATTTTCCAGTATCGGATCCGCCAGTCTGTACCTGGATAAATTTCCCTGGGTGATTACTGGCAATTACTGGGAATTTAGAAATCGCCCGGAAATCACCGTCGAAGACTACAAAAACATGAAAGACAGAGTCCCAACTGCCCGCTGGGTCAGTCCCCAGATTGAGGCAATGCGGACTGTTACCTACCGGGGCAAAAGCCTGGAAGATGTTTACACCATCGGTACCAACGATCAGTACGCGTTCACCGATGATGCCATTACTGATATTGGCCGGTTCTTTACTGAAATGGAAGTTTACCGGGCAAATCCGGTTTGCGTGATCGGACAGAATGTGATGGATGAATTATTCGAGAAGGAAAATCCGATTGGAAAGCGCATTAAAATAAACGGGCATCCTCACCGGGTGGTCGGAGTTCTGGAAAAAAAGGGCAGCTTTTTCGGTTTTAATATTGATAACCAGGTTATTATTCCCTATACAACTTTTCAGGGGATAAGTTTTCACCGAAGGGGGATTAGCATCGCTTTTCGCGCAGATAACCCCAGGGATATTGATAATATGCGGGAAGAGATCCGCGGGGAGATGCGCCGATTGCGAAAAATACCGCCGGCCGAGCCGGACAATTTTTCAATCAATCAGCAGGATATGCTCACAGAATTTTATAACAAAATTACCGGTACTTCTTACCTGGTGGTATTTATCATCGCTGCCATTTCTTTAGTTGTGGGTGGTATCGGGATCATGAATATTATGCTGGTATCGGTGACTGAACGAACCAAGGAAATTGGCATCAGAAAGGCGATCGGTGCTACCCGCCGGAATATTTTACTCCAATTCCTGAGTGAATCGGTTACCATAAGTTCAATCGGCGGGATCATCGGAATTATCCTGGGTGTTCTGATTGCCCAGTTTTTACTGAGCTATATAAAACTGGATGCCAGCGTCTCACTGACCACCATATTCATTGGATATTTTTTCTCTGCTATTGTTGGGATCATATCAGGCATGTATCCCGCTTATCGCGCAGCACGTCTGAATCCAATCGACGCACTGCGATACGAATAGGTGTTTAGAAAGGTTTTAGATTTATGTATTTAATGGAATTAATAAATACCGCCTATCAACAGTTGCGGGTTAACCGTCTTCGATCCGTGCTCACAACTCTGGGCATTGTCATCGGTATCGGAACCGTTATTCTTATTGTTTCGGTGCTGGAGGGATTTCGGTCTTCCATTGAAAAAGAATTGAATGTGCTGGGGGCGAATACCTTTCAGATAGAAAAATATGGTCCCCGTATAAATGTGGGCCACTCTAAACGTACACCTCGAAAAGATCTGACTGTTGAAATGGCCAATAGTATCCGGGAACATGCCTCATCGGTAAAATATGTTGGTCCGGAAAACTGGGAATTTGGAGAGACTGTGGTCTATAAAGGGGAACGAACCAATCCCAATGTTGTCCTGGCCGGGGCTACGCCTGAGTTCATCATTAACAATGGATACTTTATTGGTGAGGGAAGATTTCTGACCGAACAGGATGTCCGGAGTCATTCCAATGTGGTGATTCTCGGGATGGATATCGTTGACAAACTCTTTCCCTATCAGGATCCCATTGATGAAGAAGTTCGGATTCATGGCCAGAGATTTAAGGTGATCGGTGTATTTGAAGCCCGTGGAAATTCTGCCTTTGGCGAAAGCCGGGATAACCGGGTGGCCATCCCCATTACCGTCTGGCAGGAAATATTCGGGAAAACCCGTTCGGTAAATATCACGGTAATGGCCAACAGTGCGGAAGAATTCGAACAGGCACAGGATGAGGTCATCGGTATTTTAAGGAAATTAAGAAAGGTCCCCCCCGGTGAAGAAAACGACTTCGATATCTTTTATAACCAGTCCCTGATTGATTCCTTCAATAGCGTGGCAAAATATATCCAGCTTGGCGGAATATTAATCGGGCTGGTATCACTGGCCGTGGGCGGGATTGGCGTGATGAATATCATGCTGGTTTCGGTAACAGAACGAACCCGGGAAATAGGCATCCGCAAAGCGGTAGGTGCCAGAAGAGTAAATATCCTGGTTCAATTTTTACTGGAAGCCATTGCACTTTGTATCCTGGGCGGTATCCTGGGATTCGGTATTGGGGTGGGAGCTGCCGGCCTGATCTCACTGCTGGCAAAATTGCCCATGGCTGTCCCGCTGTGGGCGGTGGTTTCTTCTATCATTACCACTACGGTTATCGGTCTGTTTGCCGGAATTTATCCGGCCTATAAAGCGGCGGGTTTGAATGTGGTGGATTCCTTAAGATATGAATAGAAAAAATTGCTTTAATATGCCATGAGTAAAATAAATTTTAAGGAGATTAAGATGTTACGGGGAAATTTAAAATTTTTAAGAATTCTGTTTTCCTTATTGATTCTTGTGGTTTTTACCCATTTTGCTGTGGCAGAATCGGGAGAACAGATTGAAAAAACTTTTTCGGTCAAAGCGGGTGGAACACTGACCATTGATACGGATGTCGGAGCGATTGAGGTTGAAGCTGGCGCTCCGGATCAGGTAACCGTGGAAGTCTTGCGAAAGTTTAGTAACGGAGATGATGAAGATATTTCCAAGGTCTTTAATGTCTCCTTTCATCAGGAAGGGAACAACATTGAAGTAATCGGCGAGAGAAAGAAGAAATGGGGCTTTGGATGGGGCGGTATCAGAATTCAGTTCATGGTTAAAGTGCCCCCAAAATTTAATGTAGATCTCAGAACCTCCGGTGGAAGCATTTCAGTTGGTGACCTGGAGGGAACAGTCAATTCCCGGACCTCGGGTGGAAGCTTATCTTTCGGCGATATTAAAGGCCCGATAATGGGGCGAACCTCGGGCGGAAGCATTACCCTGGATAAATGCGAGGGCAATGTCGACCTGAATACTTCCGGCGGTTCAATCAGAATTGGTGAGGTTAATGGTGACCTGGATGTCCACACTTCCGGCGGTGGCATTGACATTGACCAGGCCAAAGGAAAAGTCGAGGCCAAAACTTCCGGTGGCAGCATACATGTGGATGAGGTTTCCGGTCAGATTGATGCCAGTACTTCCGGAGGATCAGTTGAGTGCTATATAGCCGGACAACCTGCCGGCGATTGTCAGCTAACCTCTTCCGGAGGCTCGGTTACAGTCTATCTGGATCCCAATATTTCGGCAGACCTTGATGCAAAATCCAGCGGCGGCAGAGTGAACAGCGATCTTAAGGTTTCTGTTCAGGGGGAGATGCGCAGAAATGTTCTCCGGGGTGAGATTAACGGAGGCGGACCCGAACTCTATCTTCGTACTTCTGCCGGAAGTGTAAATATTCGTGAGAAATAATTAAAAGTATTTATCCTTCTTCAGAATTTTTTATTTGTTCCAAACAGAGGAATTTTGGTTATATTCCTCTGTTTTCTTATTGGATAAGAAGGATGTTTAATTTCTAATTGTTGAGAGCAGAAAACTAATGCCATTCATCTATGGATTCAAGCCGGTTCTGGAAGCACTGGAAGCCGGCCAGTCGATTGATAAAATATACCTTCAAAGCGGCAGGCGAAATGCTCTGATTGGCAAGGTTTACAAATTGGCCAAAGCGCAAAAAATTCAGGTGGTAAACGCCGATCAGAAAAAAATGCGGGCAATCGCCGGTAATGTCAAACATCGGGGTATAGCCGCTTTTGCATCCAATATTAATTACATTCCCCTGGAAGACCTCATCGAAAAGATTCAGAAAAAAGGTGAACATCCGAATCTGATTCTGCTGGACAAAATACAGGATCCCCATAATTTTGGAGCGATTATCCGGTCGGCAGAGGTTCTGGGTGCGCATGGAATACTGTTCAGTTTACGGGAGAGTGTGCCGGTCACCGAGGTGGTCATCAAAGCCTCAGCCGGCGCAGTATTCAATATCCACATGTGCAAAATAGATAATATGGCCCAGGCGATTGATTATCTGCGTAATTGTGGACTGTGGATATATTCTTCTTCCTCGCATGCCGAAAAAGAATTGTGGGAAATGGATTTTCTCCGGCCACAGGCTATTATCATCGGGAGCGAGGGCAAGGGTGTACGTTCGTTACTGCTCAAGAAGAGCGACGAAATTTTTCGTATCCCCCAGGTTGGTAAGACCGAATCCCTGAATGCCTCAGTATCGGCCGGGATTATTTTAGCAGAAGTATTGCGGCAACGAAGAATGAAAAATTCAACCTGAAATTTTTATCCCACCCGGATTGACAAAAGCTGTACACTATATCACAGAATGAAACAAAACCGGATCTTATCATCCCGGAAGACTAATCAGCTATCCTATATTTCAATATTATTTCGTTTGGTTAATATTTGAGGTATTTATTGACTGAAATCGTGCTGCCGATGAAGCCCAGAAAAACACCGGTTGCCAGGATGGCATAAAAAAGAATGGATGGAATTGCGGTTTCCGGCAATATGATGTCCCGGATTAAATGGCCGATCAGAATAACAATGGAGCCACCCAATATGCCCCCGGCTAGACCCTGGAGAATTCCTTCGATAATAAAAGGAGTTTTGATAAATAAATTGGTCGCACCCACCAGACGCATAATTTGGATAATTGCACTCCGGGCATGAATGGTCAGCCGTATGGTGTTGAAGATCAGAATGATAATCACTGCCAGCAAGATGAGAGCAAACGAAGTTATTACCAGCACCCCGATCTTGAAATATTTATGTAAAAAACGAACGATCTCTTTTTGATAAATCACATCCTGAATTCCCTTCAGAGCTTTGATCTGGGAAACCAGGTTGTCGATGATAAGCGGATTGGAAAAATCGGATTTTATCTTTATCCGTAAAGATGCCGGCAGTGGATTTTCGTTAAGGAGCTGTTGCAGATCCTGTCCGAAAGTCTGCTGAAATTCCTTTAAGGCATCCTCCCGGGAAACATAAATTACTTCCTCTACCTGATCCATCCCCTGAATTTTAGTTTTTAGTGAGTTCAGGCTTTTATTATCCAGAGTCGGTTCCAGAAAGGCCTCGATTTCGATTTGTTTATAAAACCGAAAGAAAATATCCTTCAGATTTTGACCCAATAACGCAAACAAACCCAGTAAGGTTAAGGCCAGTCCGATGGAGATAATCGAGATCAGCGCTGAGAATCGGGCACGCTTTAATCCGATAAAACCTTCCTTGATAAGAAAAAATAAATTCATAGGGATCTGATCGAGCTTATGTTTTTGGAATCTATTTCCCGTCTGATTAATCCGTTTTCCAGCACAATTGTCCGATGCGGTGCGTAGCGTATCAATTCATAATTATGAGTTGCCATACACACCGCCGTTCCACTTTTATTGATTTTTTCCAGAAGCTCAACGATACCGCGGGAGGCTTCCGGATCCAGATTTCCGGTTGGTTCATCAGCCAGCAAAATAAACGGTTCATTGGCCAACGCCCGGGCGATGGCCGCCCGTTGTTTTTCTCCCCCGGAGAGGGTGGTCGGCATATGGTATCGCTTGTGATTCAATCCGACCTGGGTCAGCAGACTGAGTACCCTGCTTTTAATGGCGCGTTTGCGGGCGCCGACTGCTTGCAATGCGAAGGCAATATTATCATAGACATTTCGATCCGGCAATAATTTGAAGTCCTGGAACACCACCCCGACTTTTCGTCTCAGATATGGTATCTGTTTTTTTTTGATAGTGGAAGAACTGAATTTGTCGACAATAACATTTCCGGTGGAAGGGAACAGGTCGCAATAGATTAAGCGTAGTAAGGTTGTTTTGCCGGCACCGGTTTTTCCGATTAAATAGACAAACTCACCTTTATTGATCTTCAGGCTCGCCCCGGATAACAGGTTGCGATTACTGCTTTTCACCGAAACGTTGTAAAATTCAATCATTGGGACCGGATTTTTTTAATACAAAATGGGCCCGATTGCTATCGCCGTCGGCTGTAAAAAACGAAAAGTCCTCAAATACTGCAATAATCTGAAAAGAAGAATGATCTCGAATCATTTGTTGCATTTTTGAAAAGGGATATATTTTTTGAACATGTTTTTCCTCGAAGATCCCATCTTCCGTATATATGGAAAATTCATTTATTTGAAGACTTTTTAATCTGTCGTAATAGGACCGTCGCTGGTAGGCGAATTTTGAATCAATGACTTCTTTTTCTGAAAAGCCATTAAAATAATGCTTACAAAAGAATTCACTCACCGCATCAAAAATGAACAGACCTTCCTCAGGTAATAAAGTATACACCCGGTTCAGGGATTCAGTAAAAACCTCCAGAGATGGTAGATAATTGATTGTATCATAAAGACAGGTAAAGATATTGTATTTGCCGCCTGGAATTGTATTAAGATCAGGGAGTCCGTCCTCGGTAAATGAATGAGCAGGGTTTCTTTTTTTAGCGATTTTCAACATTGCCGGAGAAGGATCACTACCATCTGCTGCCAGGCCCAGCTGGCTCAGCTGATAAATAAACTCACCCGTGCCACAACCGACATCCATTATGGTGGGATTGGATGGTCCGTATTTACTCAAGATCTTCTTGATATATTTTGCCCAGCGACGGTATTCCACATGGCGCATTACATGGTTATAGATGACCGCCAGCTTTTCGTAAGGAAGAGTGATTTCACTATCCTGATCGACCAGTTTACCGGGTATTGTTTTCAATCTCATGGTATATTTGGAAATAGACGGCTAAAATGTTAGTAATTATCAACAATCGCGTTTCCGAATTCCGATGTCTTGAGCGGTTTTACCCCGGAGCCAATTTGCCTGGCCAGATCGTAAGTCACCTTTTTTTGCATGATGGTTTCTTCCAGCGCCTTCTCGATAATCGCAGATACTTCCGGCCAGTTGAGATATTGAAACATGAGTACTCCGGAGAGAATGACCGATGATGGATTCACTTTATCCATACCGGCATATTTGGGTGCCGTCCCATGGGTTGCTTCGAAAAGACCATGCACGTCACCAATGTTTGCTCCGGGCGCCATTCCCAAACCACCCACCTGTCCGGCACAGGCATCACTTAGATAATCACCATTCAGATTTGGAGTAGCGATGATGTCGTACTCATCGGTCCGGGTCAGAATTTGCTGAAGCATATTGTCCGCAATCCGATCCTTAATTACTTTTTTACCTTTGGGAACTTCACCGTTATATTTGTCCCACAACTCTTCTTCGGTAATAAAGACATCCGGATAATTTTCTTTGACAAACTGATAACCCCAATCTTTAAATGCCCCTTCGGTATATTTCATGATATTTCCTTTGTGAACAAGGGTGAGCGAGGTGTGGTCATTCTGGATTAAATATTCCACTGCTTTTTTCACCAGGTTTTGGGATGCGGTTTTACTGATCGGTTTTATCCCGATACCGGAATCCATTGGTATTTTTGTCTTGAATTCGCTATTTAAATAGTTAATAATCTTTTTTACTTCCGGACTACCCATGGGCCATTCAATCCCGGAATAGACATCCTCGGTGTTTTCCCGGAAAACAATCACATTCATTTTTTCCGGATTTTTCACCGGGCTTGGTACACCTCGATAATATTTCACCGGACGGATGCAGGCATACAGATTTAATATTTGCCGAAGCGTTACGTTCAGGCTGCGGAATCCGCCGCCGATTGGGGTGGTCAGCGGTCCTTTGATGGCGATGTAATATTTACGGATGGTATCTATGGTTTCCTGGGGGAGCCACTCTCCATAGAGCTCTTTTGCCTTTTCGCCGGCGTAAATTTCCATCCAGGCGACTTTACGTTTTCCCTGGTAGGCTTTTTCCACCGCGGCATCAAACACATGTTGCGCCGCTCTCCAGATGTCCGGACCAATCCCATCCCCTTCAATAAAAGGGATAATTGGTTTATCCGGTATGTCAAGTTGATTATTTTTAATAGTGATTGGTTTTCCGAATTCAGGTATCTTTACTTTACCGGGCATACATTCCTCCGAATTTTTTTCTTTTCCTTTATTGAACTGTGAAATATATAATATTTTTTCTGCTTTTATCTAATGAAAAGTCATTCTCTTTTCTGGCTTGTGGCCTCATCCTCTAGGAAATTTTTAAAACTATCTTTCCGGTATTTTTATTTGCTTCCATGTAGTCATGAGCCTCTTTTACTGCTTCCCAGGGATAAATTTTATCAATCACCGGTTTAAGTTTTCCACTGGTAAATCGGGAGAGGCCAAACGTGCTGAAATCCCGGGTTAATTTGATTTTGTATTCCAAGGAGCGATTTCTTAAGGTCGAACCGATGAGACGGATCCGTTTACTCATCAGAATTCGCAGGTTGAAATTCCGGATCTGATTGCCGCCCATCAAGGCAAGAAAGATGATTCTTCCGTCCATGGCCAGAGCCGATATATTATCTTCAAAATAAGGTTCACCGACGAAATCCAGAATTAAATTGACGCCCTGTTTACCCCCGGACTCCATGACGGCTGGCAGGAATGATCCATTATTATAATTCCAGGTCAAGCTGGCTCCCAACTCCGCACAGGTTTTCAGTTTATCATCGCTTCCCGCAGTCGTCAAAATTTTTGCACCAATTTCCCGGGCAAGCTGAATAGCTGCTGTACCCACTCCACTCGCTCCGGCGTGAATAAGAATAATCTCACCTTTCTGTAATTCTCCCAGGAAGAAGATGGCCTGGTAAGCAGTGAGAAAAGTTTCCGGGATAGCCGCTGCTTCTTCAAAAGACAGGTTTTCCGGAATTTTTATCGCCATCTTACGATGTATTTTTACATACTGGGCATAACCACCACCGGCCAGCAGTCCGAACACCCGGTCTCCCTTTTCCCAACCGGTACAATTTTTACCAACCTTTGTGATAATCCCGGCCATTTCCAGTCCCATAACCGGACTTTCTCCCTTTGGCGGTGGATACAATCCTTTTCGCTGGAGAATATCTGCTCTGTTTACCGCGGATGCTTTTACCTGAACCAGTATTTCATCCTCATTTGGGACGGGCGTCGGAGCGTCACCAAAGATCATTTGCTCTCCGGATTTTACCAGAACTGCTTTCATGATTTTCCCCTTTGTCGCATCATTTTGTTATCTTATTCCTAATACCGGTTCTGATCCAGGTTCATCAAGTTTGATTAAAAATTAAGGAATGAAATTAAATATATTCGGTTTGACATAAAACCACTTTTATTATTAAAGAAGTTTGGGAGATGTACGATAGAGAAAACCGGAAGTGATGCTTATTAGTTAGAACAAAACACGGATAAATTTTACTTAATCAGATTTCTTTTCTTTTTTACTGCTTTCCGCCTCTTTTTTGGCTGGAGTTTTTGGTGTCTCCCCAGAACCGTTCTTTTTTGCATAGTCGGTGATATAGAATCCAGAACCTTTAAATATCAGCCCCGATCCACCGGTGATAACGCGTTCCAGCTCGCCCTTGCAGGATGGACAGATTTTAAGCGGTGGATCGACGATACTCTGAAAACTGTCGAACTGCATTTTGCATTTCTTACATCGGTATGTATAGGTGGGCACTTAATTTCTCCTTAACTGGACTTTTTCAGGGACATCAGATTATCCATGGCCGAGATCAGCTTTTCCATCCCCTTTTCGATTTGCTCATTGGAAGTTGCAAAGGAAATTCTGATATATTCATCCGTTCCAAAAGCAATTCCCGGTACAGTAACCACATGAAAATTTTCGGTAATATAAGAAGAAAATTTAACCGAATCGTCGATGATCTGCCCGTTAATCCGGCTGCCAAATACGTCTGATACTTTTATGAAGAAATAGAATGCACCCTGGGGATAAGCGAATGAAAAATAATCCCGTTTTTTTAGAAAAGATAAAACTAGGTTTCTTCTCTTTTCAAAGGTGCTTCGCATTTTTTCAATTTCCAAATCAGGTGTTTGTAAAGCGGCCAGACCGGCCTGTTGTGATATCGATGACGCATTGGAGGTGTAGTGACTTTGAATTTTAGACATGGCTTTGGTTATGTTTAATGGCGCAGCCGAATATCCTAAGCGCCATCCGGTCATAGCATGGGATTTTGAGAAACCATTAATGATGATGGATTTTTGGATCAAATCGCCAAATGTGGCAATACTGGTATGTTTTAAACCATCGAATATGATCTTCTCGTAAATTTCATCGGAGATGATCCAGAGATCATGTTTTTCCAGCACTTTTGCCAGTTTGGAAAGTTCATCGGCAGTGTAAACGATACCGGTCGGATTACAGGGGCTGTTGAGGATAATGGCCTTTGTTCGCGGATTTAGTTTTTTTTCAAGGTCATCCGCAGAAAGTTTAAATCCCTTTTTTGTGGTGTCTATTATCGCAGGGATTCCCCCGGCCAGCTTTATCTGTTCCGGATAGCTTACCCAGTAAGGCATGGGTAAAATTACTTCATCATTTTCATTCAGGAGAGCAAACAGGGCATTCAGGATTGATTGTTTGGCGCCATTCGATACCACGATTTGATCCGGGGTAAAGGTAAGATCGTTGTCCTTTTTCAGTTTATCGCAAATAGCTTCTCTTAATTTTGGAATCCCGGTATTAGCAGTATACTTGGTAAAACCTTTTTTAATGGCTTCGATTCCGGCCAGGCAAATATTTTCCGGGGTATTGAAATCCGGCTCACCTGCGGTCAAATCGACCACATCAATGCCTTTGGCTTTCAGTTCCAGTGCTTTCTCTTTTACCTGGAGCGTTTTTGAAGCTTCAATTTTTGATAATCTTGATGAAATTTGGGTCACAATAATTATCCTCCGTTTGACCAACAGGTTGATTGGGAATTTTGGAAATTCAGTTATGACAGTATGCTGCAGATTGCTGCGACATTAACGATATCATCAACGCTGCATCCCCGGGACAAATCGTTATAAGGTTTGGCCAGCCCCTGAATAACCGGACCGACCGCTTCCGCTCCTGCCAATCGCTGAACCAGTTTATAGCCGATGTTGGCTGCATTGAGATCCGGGAAGATAAAGACATTTGCTTTACCGGCAACCGGAGATCCGGGCGCTTTCCGGTTTCCGATCTCCGGAATATAGGCGGCATCAAATTGAAGCTCCCCGTCAATATTCAGAGATGGCTCAATTTTTTTGACTATCTGCAATGCTTCAACCACCTTATCCGCCAGAGGATGCTTTGCGCTTCCCTTTGTGGAGAAAGAGAGCATGGCGACACTGGGCTCTG
>Ga0307426_1001732_pt1 | contig 14071 bp, 6 predicted proteins | sample SalMarWE160340MG_FD_202165 | JGI IMG/M metagenome (GOLD analysis project Ga0307426, IMG submission 202165) | Salt marsh sediment microbial communities from the Plum Island Ecosystem LTER, Massachusetts, United States - WE1603-40 | ecosystem: Environmental > Aquatic > Marine > Intertidal zone >... | reverse complement strand
TCGGCTATTCGGAAAAAGAATTTCTTTCGATTAACACCAGAGACATACAGACTGAAGAAGCACAGGTGACGTGCCGCGACATTATGGAAGAGACGCGGAAACACGGCACGAGTTATAGTCAAGTATCTTTGGTTAAGAAAAACGGCGAGACTTTTCCGGCATGTGCATACACCAACCTGTTGCAAGTAGACAACGAACAGTTGGTACTATGCGTGGTTGACGATCTATCCGAGCTGAAAAAAGTGGAGAAGGAGCTCCGTGACAACAACATATTTTTCAATTCAATCATAGAGAACATCCCCGATATGATATTCCTCAAGGACGCCGAGGATCTCCGCTTTGTGAGATTTAACAAAGCCGGCGAGGAGCTGCTCGGTTATTCCAAGCAGGACCTGATCGGCAAAAACGACTACGATTTCTTCCCTAAGGAAGAAGCCGATTTCTTCACTTCCAAAGACAGGGAAGTTTTGAGGAGCGGCAAAGTTCTGGAGATACCTGAAGAAGACATACACACGAGGGAGAAAGGAGTCAGAACTCTCCACACAAAGAAGATAGCCGTCTGTGATGATGATAAGACGCCGAAATATCTTTTGGGTATTGCCGAAGACATTACCGAGCGTAAGCAGCTTGAGGAGAAATTCGAGCTCGTCGTTGAATCTGTCCCCAACGCAATCGTCATAACGGGCACGGACGGGAGAATAACCCTCGTCAACACCCAGACTGAACGAATTTTCGGTTACGGCCGAGAAGAGCTGTTGGGAAAACTCGTCGAGACTCTAGTACCGGAACGATACCGGACGGCTCATCGAGAACACAGAAGGCGATTTACCAGACAGCCGAAATCTTCAAGAATGGGAGCCGGCAGGGAGCTCAACGGACTGCACAAAGACGGAAGCGAATTCCCGGTCGAAATAGATATAACGCCTCTGTTTACGAAAGACGGGACTATCTTCCTGAATTCCATTACGGATATTACCCACAGGAAGAAAAGAGAAGAATGGATGAGGATCCGGGACAGGGCTATTAACTCCTCACCATTCGGGATTCTGATAACGGGTACTGTTGAAGAAGGCAATAAAATTATACAGTGTAACCCCGCGTTCGAAGATATAACAGGCTATAAGCTCGACGAGATACTCGGAAAAAACTGCAGGTTCCTGCAGGGAGACGATCAGGACCAGGAAGCTCTGCCAGAATTAAAGAAAACCATCAAAGATGGCAAGCCTTTTCAGGGACTGCTGAGAAATTACAAGAAAGACGGTACGCTGTTCTGGAACGAATTGACGGTGTCACCCGTAAGGGACGAAAACGGAACAATTACCCACTACGTCGGCATACAAAACGACGTCACCGAGCGAAAAAAAGCCGAAGATGCCCTTAAAAAAGCCCACTCCGAGCTCGAATTCAAGGTTATGGAAAGAACCGCCGAGCTCGTGGAGCTCAATAACAAGCTTAAGTCCGAGATCGAGATACGTAAGAAGGTAGGAGATGCTCTCAGGTTCAACGTCGAACAGCTGTCCAAGAAAAAGCGTTATGAAGAAATAATCAACACCGTTACGAGGGCGTTACATCAGTCTCTTGAGCTGAGCGAAGTGCTGGACAACGCCGTTGCCGCCATATCGACCAATGTGAACGAGGCCGACAGCGTTTCCATTTATCTGGTCGAAGGAAACGAAGCGGTCCTTCAGGCCCAGCGGGGATACATCGACCGGTTGGTCAGGAAACTCAGCAGGATACCGAGCCCCAGAGGCGTGACCTGGAAGACGATAACCGACGGCAAGCTCAGGTACTCGCCTAACACGGACAATGACGAAGTGATCGGGCCTTCCGGCATAGAATTGGGAACAATGAGTTATGCATCCGTACCGATCAAATATGAAGGCAAGACGATCGGATGTATGAACATCCACTCTTTTGACAAGAACTCATTCGAACAGGACGAGATCGACCTTCTGGAATTAATAGCCGCACAGATCGAGATCGCTGTCAAAAACGCCCGACAGGCCGAATCCCTGAAACAGAATTTCGAATATATATCCAGGAAAAACCGCTACGAAGAAATCATCAGCACCCTTACTAGGGCAGTGCACCAGTCTCTTGACGTAAATGAAGTGCTCGAGAGCGCTGTCGAGGTTATAAGCAACAATGTGAACAAGGTGAATATAGTCACCACATACATGGTCGAAGGCGATCATGCTGTGGTGAAAGCGCACAGAGGTCTAACCGACGAATATTTACGCCGGGCAGGCAGAGTTCCCTATCCCAAAGGCGTAGTCTGGCATACAATCCGAACCACGGAGCTGATGTATGTTCCGAACATAGAAAAGGACAAGATTATCGGCAATGCGGGGAAAAAGCTACCGCAAAAAAGTTATTTAGCCGTGCCTTTTCTTTCCGGCAAGACAGCGGTAGGAGCCATATTCATAGCCTCTCAGGAAACAAACGCGTTTGACGACGAGGAGATCAGGCTCCTGAAGACCGTGTCTCGGCAAATAGGCGTCGCCATCAATAACGCGAAGCAGGCCGAGTCACTGAAAGAAAATCTCGAGCAGTTATCCAGGAAAAACCGTTATGAGGAAATAATCAGCACGGTTACGAGAGCCGTTCACCAGTCGCTTGACCTTAATGAAGTTCTGAAGAGCGCCGTCGAGGTAATAAGCAAAAACGTCAAAAAGGCCGACCTGGTCACGACTTATTTGGTAGAGGACGACGTTGCGGTACTCAAAGCGTACTCGGGTTCGAGCAGGGAGTTCATTCAGAAGGCGAGCAGAATTCCGCGCGGCAAGGGTGCTACCTGGCACATTATCCTGGAAGGGCAGTGCATACACGTGTCCGACGTCAGTAAAGACAAAATCATCGGTAAAGCTGGAATAAAACAGGGACTAAAAAGCTACATGGGCGTGCCTCTTTTGTTATCAAACACCGCCGTTGGCGTGATCTTTGTGGCTTCTTACGAAAAAAACTCCTTCGACGATGACGATCTGAGGCTTTTCAAAATCGTCTCACAACAGATAAGCGTGGCGATCGACAATGCGAGGCAGGCCGAGGCTCTGAAGGAAAACCTCGAGCATATCTCCAGAATAAACAGTTACGAAGAGATAATAAGCACCGTTACCTCGATTGTACACCAATCTCTCGATCTCGAGCGTGTGTTGGAAAATGCCATGGAAGTCATACTCGAAAAGATGACTACGGCAGACACGGCTGCCATATATATGGTTGAAGGCGATTACGCGGTTATGAAAGCTTACAGAAATCTGCCGGACGAGTTTATCGAAAAGGCGGGCAGGATACCGCGCGGCAAGGGAGTGGTCTGGCGGACAATTATCGAGGCGTCCCCAAGGTATGTCCCGGATCTGGACAAGGATCGCGTAATCGGCAATGCCGGAAGAAAGCTGGCAATTCAAAGTTACGCAGCCGTACCGTTCTTCTCGTCGAACAAGGCAGTCGGCGGTATTTACATCGGGTCTGTTAACAAAAACTCCTTTAACGAAGATGAAATCAGGGTATTTAATACGGTCTCTCAGCAGATCGGCATTGCCATAGAAAATGCACGGCAGGCCGAAGCGCTCAAAGAGTCCCAGGAAATGCTCAGAATCAGCGAGGAGCATTATAGACTACTGGTTGAGACCACAAACGTGATCCCATGGGAGGCAGACGCGGCGGGTAAACGGTTCACCTACGTCGGACCTCAGGCCGAAAAGATTCTCGGCTATCCTGTTGAGAAATGGTACGAGAAAGATTTCTGGCCCGACCATATTCACTCCGACGACCGGAAGGACGTGGTCAGAGCGAGTAAGAGCAACTCAGCAACGAAAAAGGAATATGAATTTGAATACAGGATGATAGCGTCGGACGGCGATGTTCGGTGGCTCCACGATGTGGTTACCGTCGAATCCGAGAACGGAGAACCCAGGACCTTAAGAGGTTTCATGGTTGACATTACGGAACGCAAGAAAGCGGAATACGAGCTGCAGACAAATCTTGAGCAGCTTTCCAGAAAAAACCGCTACGAGGAAATCGTAAGCACCGTTACCATGGCAGTGCACAAATCGCGGAATCTCGTAGAAGTGCTCGAGAACGCGGTTGAAATAATAAGCAGAAATATAGGCGTAGTCGACCACGTTTCGATATTTTTGGTGGAAGGCGACGACGCCGTCATGAAGGCCAGAAGGGGATTCCCCGACTGGTTCCTGGAAAAAATGGTGAGAATACCGAAGCCGAAGGGCTTTACATGGGCGTGTATTAATAGCGGAAAAGTCATCTACTGTCCGGACGTGGAGAAGGATAGTGTCATTGGACCGGCGGGCAAGAAAGCCGGATCGAAGTGCTATTTATCGATACCGCTGAAAGACGGAGCGAAATCCATAGGGACCATTAATCTGCATTCGCTAAAGAAAGACGCTTTCGACAAGGACGATATTTCACTTCTCAAAATGGTAGGAAAACAGATTGAGATCGCCATCAACAAGAGCAGGGACGCGGAAGCTCTCAGGAACAGCGAGGAGCGCTACCGCGCCATCATCGAGCATACTTACAACATGATAATAGAAACGGATCAGCTTGGCATAATCAGTTATGCGAATCCGCGCCACAAGGATCTACTAGGATACGAGCCCGACGAATTGATCGGGACGAATTGCCTCGATTTGGTATATGAAGAAGACCGTCCAGCAATAACGGTAGCATTTAAGCACGCTTTTGCGACTGGTGAAACCGTCGAAACCACCCGCTACAGATGCAGACACAAAAACGGAGAATTACGCTGGCTCGAAAGTACCGGAAAGCCATACGAGTCCACTCCCGGCGTAATCAGGGGTATCATATCTTCACGAGACATAACCGAGCGCAAAAAAACCGAAGACAGCAGACGCGAGATCATGGAACGTCATCAGGCGCTCGTGGAGCATGCCTACGATATAATCGTTGAGACGACAAGCGACGGCAAATTCTCTTATCTTAATCCCACATTTACTGAAACGCTCGGATACGAGCAGAGCGAAGTCCTGGGCAAAAGCATATTTGAGTTCGTACACCCCGACGACACTGCGGCGGTAATGGCTGAATTCGCTCAGGCTGTGACAAAATTCACGACCGGCAACATAGCGTACAGACTGAAAAACAAACAGGGCGAGTGGCGCTGGCTCGAAAGCTCCGGTAGACCTTTCAAAACGGCATCCGGCGAGATCCGGGCATCGATAACGACAAGGGATATCACTGAGAAAAAACGCTCCGAAGAAGAGTTGAAAAAAGCGTTCTCCGAGATAGAGACTCTTAAGAATCAGCTCGAGCAGGAAAACATATACCTTCAGGAAGAGGTCAAACTGATTCATCGTCACGGTGAGATATACGGTCAGAGCAAAGCGCTCGAGTCGGCTCTTAATCTGGCGGAACAGGTCGCGAATACCGAGTCCACCGTGCTCATTCTCGGCGAGACCGGTACCGGCAAGGAGTTGCTGGCGCATGCGATTCACAATATGAGTCCGCGGAAAGATCGTCCCATGGTAATCGTAAACTGCACCACACTGCCGGCGAGTCTGGTTGAGAATGAGCTATTCGGCCACGAAAAAGGCGCTTTCACGGGGGCTTCATCGAGACGTGCGGGAAGGTTCGAGATAGCTGACGGATCCACCATATTCCTCGACGAGGTGGGAGAGCTTCCAATGGAGCTTCAAAGCAAGCTGCTCCGCGTTTTGCAGACCGGGCAGTTCGAACGAATCGGAGGAACGCAGACCGTAAGTGTAAACGCCAGGGTCATAACAGCCACCAACCGCGACCTTACCGGAGACGTACAAGAAGGAAGGTTCCGCGAGGATCTTTTCTACAGGCTTAACGTATTTCCGATCAGTCTCCCTCCGCTCAGGGAGAGGAAAGAGGATATTCCCTTTCTCGTCGAAGCTTTTGTGAAAGAATTCGGAGAGAAAATGGGCAAGAGCATAAACAAAGTCTCCAAAAAAACCATGAATCATCTAATGTCTTATTCCTGGCCGGGTAATGTGAGGGAGCTCAGAAACGTGATCGAGCGGGCAGTAATTATTTCCGGCGGAGACAATCTGAACATAGACCTTCCGGGAGCGGAGTCAGCTCTCAAGACCAAGGCCAAGACCCTCTCGGACCTTGAAAAAGACCACATCGTCAAGATACTGAACATGACCAATTGGCGCATCCGGGGCGAAGGGGGGGCGGCCCAGCTGCTCGAGATGAAGCCGACCACGCTTGAATCCAGGATGCGGAGACTCGGTATCGAGCGCTTCAAGAGCGAGCAGCATTAGTCACGACTATCTTAACCGGACGCCGATTATCGGGCTCCGTTTTCGATAGATATCGCAGTAATGGTTTTGAAACCCGCACGTCGCTCGATTACCGGAACTATTTAAGTCTGGGAGACCGCCGCTATCGATTTTCATACAAATTGAGATCATCCGGGACCCGGCGTGACAGGCTCTTCCAATCTGGAAATCAAAACAGCCTTTGTGATAGAATGAGTGAGTGAGGAGTCGATGATAAAGGTCCTTTCCATAGACGGCGGTGGTATAAGGGGAATCATCCCTGCAGCCGTGCTTGCGGAAATCGAGCGGAGAACCGGCCGACGTACGGCGGAGATATTCGACCTCACCGCCGGTACTTCCACCGGCGGGATACTGGCTCTGGGTCTCAATGTGCGGAGTGAAAGGGGCGTAGCGCTTCACAGCGCGCTCGCGCTTAAAGAGCTCTACGAAACGAAGGGCTCCGAAATATTCCGCGTAAATCTCTGGCGGAAGCTGAGCACGTTCGGAGGATTCCTCGACGAGCAGTACACGCACCAAATACTTGAGGGGGTGCTGGAAGATTATCTCGGCAACGCGCTGCTCGAATCGTGCATCACGCATACGCTCGTCACTTCCTACGACATAGAGGACAGGAAGCCTTTCGTTTTCAGGAGCTGGGAGGACAGGCACAAGACCGTCAAAATGAAAGAGGCCGCGCGCGCCACGTCGGCGACGCCCGGTTTCTTCGAGCCCGCAGTGCTTGAGCTGGACGGAGTAAGGCACACGCTCATAGATGGAGGAGTGTTCATAAACAACCCCGCTCTCTCGGCGTACCTCGAAGCGGCGCGGATATTCCCGGACGAGGACGAGTTCATAGTCGTCTCTCTCGGTACGGGAGAGAAAACGAGGAAGATAACGTTTGAGGAAGCTAGGAACTGGGGCAAGATCGATTGGGCGCTTCCCGTTCTCGACGTGATGTTCGACGGAATGAACGACGCGGTCGATTACCATCTAACCCAATTACTGGGAGACAAGTACTTCAGGTTCCAGTACATATTTAAGGATTCGTGCCATATCCCGGACATCGCGCCCAGATCCGACAATGACGTACGCTTGATCTCCTCCGAAGCCGCGCATTTCATCGAGCACCAAAACGAGGAACTCGACAGGCTGTGCGAGGTGTTGGGTTAGTACAGGTCGCAACTCGACACGAAACGAATACCGTACGACTCCGCGGTTCTCGATACGACTGTGTGATGCAGTCTAATGTACATCCAAACTCGCAAGTTCGAGGCCCTGGCCCGCTCCCCTACGGCTGTATATCGACCTTTATCACGCCGTCCCCCTGCGAGGCAAAGAGTTCATAAGCCTCCTCGATCTCGTCGAGTGAGAAGCGGTGAGTGATGAGCTGCTTCAAGTTAACCTTGTCGTTCTTTACGAGGTCCATGAGCCGCCTCATCCTCTCCTTCCCTCCGGGGCAAAGTGTGGAGACTATTTTCTTGTCCGCTATGCCGAAGCCGAATTCCTGGTTTGGAATGCCGATGTGAGTAAGCTCCGCCGGATACACACCGAGGCTTGATATAGTGCCCCCTACCCTCGTGGACTTGACGCAGTTTGAAAACGTCTCCTGAAGCCCGATCCCCTCTATGGCCACGTCAACGCCTCTTCCTCCGGTGAGGTCCATGATCTCCTTGACCGGATCGGATTCCTTGAAGTTAATCACGACGTCGGCTCCCATATTCTGAGACATGGTCATTCTCGATGCGACGCTGTCCACTCCGATGATGAGGGAAGCCCCCTTGAGCTTTGCTCCCGCGGTCGCGCTCAGCCCTATCGGCCCCTGCCCGAAAACCGCGACTGTATCGCCGACTTTTATGTCGGCGCTCTCCGCTCCTGAAAGGCCCGTTGAGAATATATCGGTCGTAAGCAGCACGTCCTCATCCGTCAGCTCGTCCGGAATGCGCGCAAGGTTGGCCGCAGCGTTGGGTATCTTCACGTAATCGGCCTGACTGCCGTCTATCGTATTACCCATCTTCCAACCCCCCAGGAACCCCCCGCACTGAGCCAATGTGGAAGACAGGCAGTACTCGCAATGTCCGCAGGGAGTGATCGCGTTCACTGCAACGCGCTCGCCAAGCTCGTAATCCGCAACCCCGTCGCCGAGCTCGTGTATAACGCCGATAGGCTCGTGCCCGATAATCTGGCCGTGCTTCACCGGGTATTCACCCTTCATGATGTGTATGTCCGTTCCGCATATGGTTGTGAGCGTAACTTTTATTACCGCCTCTCCCGGCCCGGCCTTCGGGACGGGTCTCTCTTCGAGTCCGATTTTATTTACTTCTTTTAGTACGTTAGCCCGCATATATAAACCTCCTTTTGGTCTCTTTACCAATCAGTATCGCAAGACTCATGCCAGGATACAAATAACGAGAGTGTACGACACCTTACGGTCCCATTATTAAGAACATATTAAGCTTATCGAGGCGGCGGGGGATCGTGCGTCCAGTTTCACGACATCCGACATGTTATGCGGTTGATGGTGCTCGAATCTTGCGGGCATCGACTGAGGGCTCGAATAATGGCCGAATATGTGGGAAATTCGGTATTAAAAAATGAATCAGGCGATAGAAAATGGGTTACAGCCGAAAATTATCAGATATACTATAACTGTATTAGCCAAGTGGGTCCGGGGGGAGAGATTCTCCATACCTCTTTTGTCAAATCCTCCTTTAACGAGTATTCAAGGAGTTTGGATTTGTCCCCCCGGGCTTTTAAATCCCCATTATACACCAATTTCATTAGAAAATTCAAGTGCGGCGCATGGAGAGTGGCATTTATGTAAATATAGCGGCAGGGGATGGCTACATATATAACAGCTCTACTTCTCGGGTCCTCCCGAACAAAGACGAACGGTTATTCCTGTTGATTTCGGATGCGTCTCAAGAAACAATAAAGGACTTCAAGGACTGTCTCACCCCTGGCTCGAAACGTCTTCGGGTCGTACGATAACAAGCGTGTACTTATCCAGGTCGATGTACTTTCTGGCCGCTTTGACGATATCCTCTTTGGTAACCGCGAAAATCTCCTGGGGGTATTTCTTGTACTCTTCCCAGCCGACGCCGTATAGCTCGTCGAACGCAATCTTGGCCGCCTGAGAGGAGTTTTGCTGAAGCCCTATCTCGAAGCTCCCAACCAGGTAGTTCTGCGCGCGTTTCAGCTCGTCATCGGTCACGCCGTCCTTGAGAACGAGCGCCAGCTGTTCTTTAATGCCGCTTACGGCCTCCTGCTGCTTCTGAGGAGCCGTTCCTATATAGACGCCGAAATATCCCGATTCCAGCCCCGGAGTATAAAACGACGTAACGGTGTAGGCGAGGCTTTTCTTATCCCTCAGCTCGAGAAAGAGCCTTCCGCCCTGACCCGAAAGCACGGTGTTCAGCACCTCGAAAGCGTACTGATCGTTATCTTCGAGGTTAGGTGCAAGAAAGCCCATTATTATATGCGTCTGCGCCTTGTCGGGCTTGGTTTCAATCTTCTCGGTTATCTTGGAGGGCGGCGTTACTTCCGGAACTTCCGGCGTCGGAGCTGCTACTTTCTTCATCGCTCCGAATTTCTCCTTCACCATGGATAGCACTTCGTCTTCGCTCACGTTACCGACAACCGCTATGACCATGTTTTCAGGCCGTACGTATTTCTCATAAAATGAGCGCAGGTCGTCGCCGTCGAAAGCGCTTACGGTATCGATAGTTCCGAGCGGATTATATTTGTACGGGTGCTCGCTGAACAGCGTAGCGAGGAACAGATTAACAGTAGTCCTGAGCAGGTTGTCCCCTTCCCTGTTTATCTCAGCCAGAATCTCCCTCCTCGCGCGCTCGATCTCCTGAGAGTTAAAAGAAGGGTGCAGCAGGACGTCAGAGAATATATCCATTGCCTCGGGGAAGTTATTGCTCAGTGACTCCACAGTGACGCCGAAGCTGTTCCTTCCGGAAAATCCCTGCACCTCACCGGCGATCGACTCGATCTGCTGGGCAATCTGCGCCGCGCTCCTCGAATCCGTTCCGCGCGTGAGCATGCGCGAGACGAAGTTCGAGACGCCATTGGTCTTGTCATTCTCGTATCTGACCCCGCCGAGAAATGCGGCTCTGGCCGCGAACAGCGGCACGTCACGATTCTCCTTTATCAGGACGGTTATTCCGTTATCAAGCACATGCTTCTTAACCTCTGAAGACAGGGTAACGGGTCCCTTGGTAGCTGCTGGTGCGGTCTCCTGCTCCAGGCTATTCACAGCCGTCTGAGCCGTGCTGCTTTCGCCGTTTACAGGGAGGATTTCCTCGACAAGCTCCTCCCCCGTTGCTTCGGCGCCGCTCGTCGGTGTGTCTTCGCCCCATTCCTTACGGGCTTCGGAAGAGGCATTGTCCGCTATGGTCTTTATTTCCGCATCCGTTATGGTTATCTGTCCCGTCGGAAGCAGGAAGCCCGCCGTCAGGTTCTCGTTCGTGAGGTACTTGTTTGCGACTCTCATGATATCTTCGGCCGTAACGTCTCTCACCTTGTCCAGATATTCGTCCTCATACCTGAAATCGCCCGTTTCGACCTCGAAGTACCCGAGCTTTTGCGCCTGGCCCTGCATGGTTTCTTTCGTATATATTGAGTCGCTCTCGATGTTGATTTTAGCCTTGGAAAGCTCCAGATCGCTCACCGGTTCGTACTTAAGCTCATACAACTCTTTAATTATGGCGGCGAGTGCATCCTCGGCCTTGGACGGATCGACCGTTCCGCCGACAGCCAGTATTCCTTCCCTCATCGGCGTGAACGAATAAGAGTAAATGTTGTTCACGAGCCCCTTTTCTTCCTTTATGTTCCTGTACAGGCGCGAGCTCTCTCCTCCGCCGAGTATATTCGCGAGGACGTCCACAGCCGGAGTGTCTTCTCCCCTGGCGTTTGGAACGTGATACGCGAACGAGAAGTAACCCTCCTGAAGCGGCTTGTCTATGACGAAGGATCTCATTTCCTTCTGTGCAGGCTCCGGTGCTACGTCGCATTCGGGGAGCTCCCGCTTTTTGAACTTTCCGAACATTTGCTCTATCTTCGGCTTGATCTGGGCTGTGTCGAAGTCTCCCACGACTACGAGAGCCATGTTATTCGGCGCGTACCATTTATGATAGAAATCCGTAACCCTCTCCCTGTTGAAGCTCCTTACGCTTTCTTCGGTCCCTATGATGGGCCTGCGGTATGGGTGCTCGGAGAACGTCGTTTCGAAAAGCTTCTCGCTCAGGTTTCTGCCCGGGGAATCCTTTCCCCGTCTTATCTCCTCGACCACGACCTCAAGCTCCTTGTTAAGCTCGTCGGGGTCGAAAGCCGAGTTTTCCATGGCGTCCGAAAGCACGTCGAGCGCCGTGTCCGTGAACCTGCTGGCGATGACTATGTAATAGACCGTTTCGTCAAAGGAAGTAAAAGCGTTTATGTCTCCGCCGCTGCTCTCCACGACCTTAGCGATTTCGCCCACATCCCTCTTGTCAGTCCCCTTGAAAACCATATGCTCGTGGACGTGCGCGAGTCCGTACTCGCCCTCTTGCTCGCAGGCGCTCCCGGTCTTGACCCAGACATTTACAGCTACCACGGGTGAAGTGTGGTTCTCTTCGAGTATCACCGTCAGGCCGTTATCAAGCTTGTACTTCATTATTCCGTCAGCAGTTTCAGTCGTTTCTGCGGATTCGTTATCCATTTTTTTCTCCTCCCGGTTGCAGGAAGCCAACGTTATAACCGCGGCTAGAAGCATAAAGACCGTGACCACCGAAAACGCTCCCCTTAGCCACGAATATTTTGTAACGTATACCGGCTGCGGCCGGCTCAAAATCTTGGTATCTTTCATTGCAGCCCCGTTTTCAGAATTTCTTTTCACAAGAATTTACCCGTCCGGCGCCAACCGACGACAGGAGGATATATCCGTAATAAGATAATGGGAATTTAATTCCGTTCAAGCTGGCTTTGCGAATATAAGTCAAAATATGTTGTAATCACAGCAGGTTGCAGAAATCAGACGTCAACCGTTTTCCTGCGAATGCGCCTCCTCGGAGACCTTCGACTCCTTTCTGAGCTGTTTGTACAGGTAATAAAGGAGCCCTGAGACGGCGTAGAGGTAAACGAGGAAAATAAACATGATTTCCGGGTTCGTTATTATTGCCGCGATAATTATGGCAGCCACTACGAGGGCATTGAACGGCCCCCCGAGTCTGAAAGTCGGCTGTTTCGAGTATCTCACGTTGCTGACCATAAGAAGCCCTATAACCGGTGCGGCGACCAGATAAAACCACATCACTCTCTCATCCGGCTGAACGTTAAGCGCCGAGAGCAGCATGAGAGGGGAAACCATGAGCCCCGCGGCCATCGGGCTCGGAAGCCCCGTGAAATTAAACCTCTCAACGTCGGCTGACTGCACGTTGAATCGCGCGAGCCTGAGCGCAGCGCATATCACGTAGACGATAACCGCCATCAGCCCGAGCTTGCCCGCGTCCATCAGAGTCCATACATACAACAGAACCCCGGGCGCTACTCCGAACGATACGAGGTCTGAGAGCGAATCGTAGGAGATTCCGAAGCTGCTCTCGTGATTGATAATTCTAGCCAGCTTGCCGTCAAGCGTATCGAAGAAGAACGATATGACGATGAACGCGCCAGCCCACCAGAATTTTTTATAGAGCCATTCGGGCGAAGCCCCGCCCGATATACCGGACATAATCTGGAGCGACGTCAGAATGGACAGAAGCCCGAAGGACAGATTCCCCGTCGTGAATATATTAGGCAGCACTGGCATTACTTTCTGCCGCTTGCTTTTCTTTCTCCTCATTCCGTGCCCTCGTCCAGCCATGCTATTATGCTCTCACCGGCCTTTACTCTCTCGCCTTCTCCTACCTCAATTGTACAGTCCTTCGGGATATATACATCTACCCTGGACCCAAACTTAATCATACCGTACCTTTCGCCTTTTTTAAATTTCATGTCCAGGTCGGCGTACGAAACTATCCTTCGCGCGAGAAATCCGGCGATCTGTGTGATGACGATTTTCTCGCCGTCACCCGTCTCTACAAGTGTCGAGAATCTCTCATTGTCGTCGGACTTGCGTTTCATTCCCTCTGAGAATATCCAGGAAGGCATATGGGCTATATTGAAGCTGCCTGGAGTGTATTTGGTCCCGGTTACCTTCCCCCTGACCGGCATGCGGTTGATGTGGCAGTCGTAGAGCGCGAGCGATATGCTCACCCGCGTCATAGGTTCCCCAAGGAAGTCTCTTTCGTAGGCTTCTTCGATCTGAATTACTGTACCGTCGGCGGGCGAAACGATGGAGTCCTCTTCTTCCGGGATTTCCCGTTCGGGGTCTCTGAAGAAAAAAAGGGTTATCACGGCAAGTACCGCGAATATGAACGAGACTACGGTAAAGCCTATTATAGCGGCTGCCCATGCTAGGAAGGCTAGGATGCCCAGGTATGTAAATCCCTCAATTGCTATGGGAGACCGCTTTCTTTCCATTTAGTTTTTGGTCTTGTCGACCAGTTTCTTCTTGAAGAGGGAGCTCATCATCGAGCGGAGCTGCCCCCCGATTTCCTCAATCGGGTGATCTTCCCCTTTTTTAAGGAGCGCGTTATACACAGGCCTTCCGGCCCTGTTCTCGAGTATCCACTCTCTTGCGAACTCTCCGTTCTGGATTGCGTTCAGAATCTTCTTCATTTCCTTCTTCGTATCTTCGTCTACAACCCTCGGCCCTCTGGTAAGGTCTCCGTACTTGGCCGTGTCGCTTATGGAATACCTCATATTGGAAATACCGCCCT
>Ga0307426_1001731_pt1 | contig 14072 bp, 12 predicted proteins | sample SalMarWE160340MG_FD_202165 | JGI IMG/M metagenome (GOLD analysis project Ga0307426, IMG submission 202165) | Salt marsh sediment microbial communities from the Plum Island Ecosystem LTER, Massachusetts, United States - WE1603-40 | ecosystem: Environmental > Aquatic > Marine > Intertidal zone >... | reverse complement strand
AACGGCAAAGCCAGCAGGGAACTTATCCGATGGCGCGAGTCGGCGGGGCCGGCCGCAGCCCAGCCCTCGGTGTTCCGGATATACAGAGGTTTTTGTTTGAGGAAGACCTGCTTCAGGGATAAGGCCGTGTCTGTTTTCCCGGAAGCCCCGCCTGCCAAGGCATCCGATACTTCCTCCGTGAGCGAGCCGCCTTTTGGGTACGGGACAACACCTGCAGTTTGCCCGACAGTAATGCCGCCCCTGTTGTCCAGCCTCAGCACAGCAGAACCATCAGCATTCGAATCGTTTACAGCGGATTCAACGAGCAACTCCAATATCTTATCGAAACGCAGCCTTGCGGTAATCGATCCGCTGATGTCCCGCATCAGATTCAGTACCGAATCTACATTTCGTTTCAAGTCTTTCATGAACAAGTTGAAGTTTTGTGCGAGCACTCCAAACTCATCGTTTGTGCGAATATTTAACGTAGCTGTGAAGTCTCCCATGGATACGAGGCGGAATCCCTCTTCGACTCTGCTGATCCGTTGAGAGATCTGCCGAGCCAGCATGAGTGAGAGAACCACGGCCGCAACACCGATGAGAACGGTCAAACTCCAGAACAGGATAAGAATTTGCCGGCGGATGATAGTGCTTTGGTCTTCCAGCGAGCGAATAAAATGGCTCAAAAAACTTTCGAAGCTGTTTGTCAGATAGTAGGAGGTGTCTCTGACCTCGTCGAAAAACAGCGGAATCGTCGTATCCGCATCGGTCTGAAGCTGCTCATACACCCTTTCTTCACCGAGCACTCCTGAACCGACAAGCTGATCCAGCTTGCTCTGAAAATCTTCGATCTTCGTGAACGCTTTGTCGCTGATTACCTGAGCCACAGCATAGGCGTCCTGAAGCTCCTCATCCCTTAGCAGCCTCTTCACCCTCGGGGATTCCATGAACTTGTGGAACTCAACCTGGAATTCGACAACGGCAGTATTAAAACTCCTTCGGGTGGTTTGGAATCGGGGGGCAAAAATGATGTCTTTTAAGAGGCGGTAGGTCTGAGGCGTAAAGATGTCAAACATCAAATCCTTCATCAAGTTGTGGATCGTACGTGCCCTACCGATGAGCTCCACCCCGTTGTCGATGGTTTCCTTGAGTCGGGAAATTTCGTTCAAGGTCCAGACCGAAACGCTGGAAACAACAATCACACAGAACAGCACGATCCCCGTGACACAGATGATTTTCGCCTTGATCTTCACCGAATAGAATTATAATCGATCCACCTGGTGGAATCCACGGTGTTTGTCGTTTATCTCACGCACTCGCCTGCTTCTCGATCTCGAGGCGATCCCGGCCTCACACCATCGTTCCCGTCTTGACAATCCTTCCAGACGGAAGTATCTTGACAATCAGGAAACCTATAATACTATAAGAGTTTTACTGGTTTCCAAATATAAACGGTGTTGCGGAGGGAGGAACGTGAGACGTTGTCCGGAAGAGGTTCGCGAGCGCATCCTGGCACACGCCACCGAAAGATTCATGACCGGCGGTTTCAGCCGGGTGACCATGGACGATATCTCCGGCGAGCTGGGACTCAGCAAGAAAACTCTCTACAGACACTTTCCCGGCAAACAGGATCTGCTGCTGGCGGCCATCCGCGCCGAGTTGGCCAGGGTGAAGATCCGGTTGGACGAGGCTTTCGACGCCCCCAGACTGCCTTTCACAGCCCGCTTCGATCGGTTGCTGCGCGCCGTGGGCTCCCAGCTGGCCATGGTTCGGTATCCCCTTGTCGACGATTTGTATCGCCACGCCCCCCGGGTATGGCGGGAGATAGAGGAGTTCCGCAAGTCATACGTCTTCGACCGTTTGGAAAAGCTGCTTCTGCAGGGCGTTCGCGAGGGCTACGTCCGCGGCGATCTGAACCCGCACCTGGTTGTTTTCATAATCAGTCAGGTCGCCCAGTCCGCTCTCAATCCCGGCTACATGGTCGAGCTTGGGGCTTCGCCTGCCGAGGTGTTCGCCGCGGTGGTATCCCTCGTCTACCACGGAATTTTCACCGACAGGGGACGCAGGGAGATGGAAGGGCTGCCCGCGGACAAAGGCAAACATGGGAAAGGCCTCCAACCGGACCGGCAGCTGGAGACAAACAAGCGAGACGGGAGGGTAAGCGTTGATGGATAGAGTACTTGCATTACTAGCGGTATCCGCGGGGCTGCTGGTTTCGTGTTCCGGCAATGAGGCGGGCTATCTTGGCTCCGGCACCGTGGAGGTACGTGAAGTTCTGGTCTCCGCGCAGGTGGGCGGAATCATCGTCGCGCTCCCTGCGGAGGAGGGCAGCCGTGTCGAGCAGGATGATCTGCTGGCGCGGATCGATGCCACCGAGCCGCGGCTGCAGCTGGCCCAGGCCGAGGCTCGTCTGGATGGCGCACGCGCCCAGATGGAGCTCCTGCTGGCTGGAATCCCGGCGGAGGACGTGCGGCAGATCCGGGAACAGGCAGCCCAAGCCCGCGAGCATCTGGATCTGGCCCGCAAAGAGGCGGAGCGCTTCCGGGAGCTGGCTGCCGCGGGCAGCGCAACGCGCAGCCAGTTGGATCAGGCCGAAACGCAGCTGGCCACTGCCCAGGCCGGCTTCAATGCCGCCCAGGCCGCCTTGGACAAGGCTGTGGGCCCGGCCCGGCCCGCGGAGCTGCAGGCGGCCCAAGCTCATGTACGAGAGGCTGAAAGCACCGTGGAGCTCGCTCGCCTGCGGGTCAGGTACACGGAGGTCCACGCCCCCCTGACGGGCGTGGTCACCGAGCAGATCCGCGAGGCCGGGGAGCTGGTCGCCCCGGGGACACCGCTGCTGGTGCTGGCGGACCTGCAAACCGCCTACCTGACCGCGTACGTCTCCGAACCGCTCCTGACGGGAATTCATCAGGGCGAAGAGCTGCTCGTGGTCCTCGACGAACGCCGGGCTGCGCCCTACCGGGGCACGGTGATGCGCATCGCCGACCAGGCGGAGTTCACTCCATCGACCGTCCAAACCGCGGAAGAGCGTGCCCGCCTGGTGTACGCCGTCAAGCTGCGACTGGAAAACCAGTCCGAGGAGCTGAAGCCGGGGATGACCGCGGACGTCTACCACCTTGCGGGTCCGAAGAAATGAACACGGTCGAGGTGCGGGGGCTCAGCCGGAGCTTCGCCGCGACACAGGCCTTGCAGGAGGTGTCCTTCCTCGTGGCAGCCGGAGAGCTGTGCGCCGTGGTCGGGCCGGACGGCGCGGGTAAGACAACACTGGTGCGGGTTCTCTGCGGGCTGCTGCGCCCCCACGGAGGGCAGGTGTTCGTGCTTTCGCACCCCCTGCCCCGGGAGGCGCGCGCAGTACGCCGGAGTGTAGGCTACCTCTCCCAGGGCTTCACGCTGTACGGGGACCTCTCCGTGGACGAAAATCTCGCCTTCATGGCGCGACTGCACGGAGTCAGGGACTTCGCCGCTCGCCGTAAGGAGCTCCTGGGCTTTACCCGGCTGGCTGCCTTTCATACCCGGCCGGCGGCGCTGCTCTCCGGCGGCATGAAGAAGAAGCTCGCCCTGGCGGCCACCCTCGTGCACCGGCCGCGCCTGATTCTGCTGGACGAGCCGACCACCGGCGTGGATCCGGTTTCCCGAAGAGACTTCTGGGTCCTTCTGTCCACGCTGCGCGATCAGGGAGTGTCGATTCTGCTGACCACCCCGTACCTGGACGAAGCCGAGCGCTGCGACACGGTGCTGATGTTGCATCGCGGCAGGGTCCTGGACTGGAACAGCCCGGCGGAGCTGACCAGGCCCTTGAAAGGCCGCGTATTCGAGCTGACCGTCCCCGCGCCGAGGCAGGCCGCCGACCTGCTGCGGAGGAGGTTTGGAACAGAGCTGCAGGTGCAGCTGTTTGGAGACCGCCTGGATCTGCTTCTGCCGCCCGCCCATGTGCAGGACGCCCTGAGCCGGATCGGCTCCCTTCTGGACGGTTCCGGCCTGGGTCCGGCAGTGGTCCGTCAGCGGCGGCCGCGGCTGGAGAACGCGTTTATTACCAAGATTCGGGACAAGGAGGTTGCCTGATGAGATCTCTTCTCCTGTTCCTGCTGCTCAGCGGCGCCCTGTCAGCCATCGGCCCCCGGGCGGCGGCAGAAGAGCTTCCCCTGACCGTGCGGGAGGCCGTTGCCCGAGCCCTGGCTGCCGACCCAAACGTTGCCGCGGCAGCCGAGCTTGCCGGTGCCGCCGAATCGGCACGGCTCAGCCGCCGCCTGGATCGCCTGCCCAGCCTCGGTCTGTCGTTGGGCTACACGCGCCTTAACGAAGCCGACCCAATCCCCCTCACAGGAACGATGCCGCCCGCCAATGCTTATGGGGTGAGTGCCGAGCTGCGGCAGCCGCTGTTCAGCGGCGGCAGGCTCTCCGAACAGGTCCGTGCGGCCACCATAGAGGCAGAAGCGACCCGCCGCGATGTGGAGATGGCGCGCCTGGAGCTGCGACTGCGGGTTGTCCGCACCTACTGGCAGCTGCAGCGCCACGCGGCGGCGGCCGCCGCGCTCGATGAACGCCAGATACAGGTGAACGAGCAGTTGAAGGAGCTGGAGTCGCGCTTCGACCAGGGGTTGGCTACCCGCGAAGAGATCCTGCGGCTGCGCGGCCTGGCAGCCGACACCGACCTGCGTCTGGCCCGCAGCAAAAGCGAAAAGGAGCTGGCCGCCGTAGAGCTGGCTCTCCTGACCGGAGCACCTCAGGGAACCACCGTCGTTCCTGTAAGCGAGCTGCCGGTGAAGCTGCCGGCGCTCCCCGAGCAGGACACCCTCTGGCTGCAGGCAAAGCAGGAACACCCCCAACTGGCTTCTGCGCTGCTGCGCGTGGAGGGCGCCAGGAGCGCCGAGAACCTCACCCGCGCCGGTCTGTACCCCAGCCTGGCGTTCAACGCCAGCTATGGCTACCAATCGCCGGATTCCCGGGCTTTTCCTCCGGAGGAGGATCTTACGATGTTCTGGCAGCTCGGCGTGGTCCTGCACTTCGACCTGCTTTCGCCGCTGCGGGTTCCCGCCCTGGTTCACGAGGCCGAGTCCCGCAGGCAGTCGGCCTGGCACAGCAAACAGGCCCTGCGGGACCGGCTGTTCCTGTCCCTCAACCGGGCCTACGCCGAAGCGCTGCTCGCGGAGCAGGAGGTCCAGGCGGCCGGCACCGCGCAAGCCTACGCGGAGGAGCTTCGCCGGGCCGTCCAGAATCGCTATGATCAGGGATCGGCTCTGCGTTCAGAGCTGCTTGACGCCCAGGCGGTTGTCCTGGAGGCGGGGTTGCGCCTGGTCGACGCCCGGGTGAACCGGGTGGTGTCCCGGGCAACCCTGGCCGCCGCAGTGGGTACGGTGGAGGCCTGGGCCGCACCCTCCGGCTTCGAGGGGGAGCTGCCGTGACAGACAAGCCCCCGGCTATTCGTGCGGAGAAACTCAGCCGTCGCTTCGGCCGGTTCGTGGCCGTGGATGAGGTCAGCTTCGAAGCCGCCGCGGGCTCCATCTTCGGCCTGCTCGGGGCCAACGGCGCCGGAAAGTCCACCATCATTCGCATGCTCTGCGGTCTCCTCGCCCCCACCGGAGGAAGCGCCCTCGTGGCCGGCCTGGACGTCGCGGCCGATCCCGAGGCGGTCAAACGCCGCATCGGCTACATGTCCCAGGAGTTTTCCCTGTACCGGGACCTGACGGTCAGGGAAAACCTGGAGTTCTTCGCCGGTATCTACGCCGTGCCCCTGGCTGCGGATGTGCTGGAGCAGGCGGACCTTGCGGGCAGCGGCGCCCGGCTGGCCGGCCTATTGCCGGGCGGGTACCGGCAGCGCCTGGCCCTGGCTTGCGCGCTGCTCCACGACCCGCAGATCGTGTTCCTGGACGAGCCTACCGGGGGTGTGGACCCGGTCTCCCGCCGGCGCTTCTGGGACCGTATCCACGCCCTGACGGATCTGGGAAAGACAGTCGTGGTCACAACCCACTACCTGGACGAGGCGGAGTACTGCCACCACCTGCTCCTGATGCACACCGGCCGTATAGTGGCGCAGGGCAGCCCTTCAAACCTCAAGCAGCAATGGTTTACAACGCCGCTGCTGGAGATCACCTGTCGGCGGCTGGGAGAGGCGATCGAGGCCTTGCGGGGAGATCCCCGGATGCATTCAGCCGCCGTGTTCGGCTCGCAGCTCCACGTCTGCGTACAAGGCTGGGAGGGTTCGGCGGTCTCCCCCGCAGAGCTGGCCCGGGATCTCCTGGACAAAGCAGGTATTGCCGTGGACAGCGTCGAAGAGGTCGTACCGTCCCTGGAAGACGTGTTTATACGAGTGATCGAATCGTGATTCGTGTCCTGGCCGTGACGATGAAGGAACTCCGCCACATCTGGCGGGACAAGCGCACCCTGGCCGTGCTGATGTTCGTGCCGCTCTTCCTCCTGGTCATGTTCGGCTACGCCGTTCGCCTGGACGTGCACAGGCTGCCGGTGGCCGTGTTCGACTACGATCACAGCGCCGCCAGCAGAACCCTGAGCCGCAGCCTGTTTCACGACGAGAGCTTCGTGCAGCTGCACAGCGCCGAACGCCGGCCGCAGGTGCTGCTGGACCGCGGGCAGGCCGGGGCGGTGGTGATCATTCCTCATGGTTACCAGCGCGCCCTGCTGGCCGGGGGCGCCCCCACGGTTCAGCTGCTGGTTGACGGCTCCAGCGCGGTGATCGCCGCGGCCGCGCGCGGCTACCTGAAGCGCATTATCACCACGGCCGCGGCGGGCGCTTACCGGGAAGGGCCGATCGACTATCGGCCCCGGGTCTGGTTCAACCCCCAGATGGACAGCCACCGCTTCCTGGTGCCGGGCCTGGTGGCCTTCATTCTGGTGATCACCGCAGTGGTTTCCACTTCGCTCTCGATCGTACGGGAGAAGGAGCACGGCACCATGGAGCAGATCATCGTCTCGCCCCTCTCGCCGGTAGAGCTCCTCGTGGGGAAGACCGTGCCATACATGCTCCTGTCCCTGGTGGTGGCCGCGGGGGTGCTGGCCGCCAGCGCCCTGCTGTTCGGAGTGGAGATCCGCGGCAGCGTAGCCCTCCTTTTCGCCGCAACCGTGCTGTTCCTGCTGGCCTGCCTGGGCCAGGGACTTCTGATCTCCTCGATAGCAGACACCCAGCAGCTGGCCTTTCTGATCGCGGTCATCTCCACGCTGTTACCGGCCTTCATCCTCTCCGGATTCGTCTTCCCCATCGAGAACATGCCCCCGGCGATCCGGGCGGTCACCTATATTGTCCCTGCGCGCTACTACCTGGTGTGCCTGCGAGGGATCATGCTGAAGTCGCTGGACACGTCCGCCCTCTGGCCCCAGTTTCTGGAAATGTCAATCTTCTCGGCTGTGACTGTCGGGGCCAGTGCTGTCCTCCTGGCTCGATCGAGGCAGTCGTGATGCGCGCGCTGCGCACGATGCTGGTGAAGGAGCTGCGCCAGCTGCGGCGGGACAGGAGAATGCTGCCCATCGTGTTCATCGCCCCGGTCTTTCAGCTCCTGTTGCTGGGCTACGCTGCCAACCTGGACGTCAAGGACGTGACCCTGCTGGTTCTGGACGAAGACCGCAGCTCCGCCAGCCGTGCCCTGGCCACAGCCTTCGATCAGACCGAGACCTTCCGGGTCGTCGATCAGGCCGAGCGTCCGCAGGAGATCTCGGAGCGCATCGACGGGGGGCGAGTGCGCCTGGCCCTGGTGATCCCGGCCGGTTTCGCGGCTGATTTAACCACCGGCCGGCGCCCGGCCGTCCAGCTGATTGCCGACGGGGCCAACTCTACAGTGGCTGCGGTGGCCCTCAGCCAGGCCGCCGAGATCGTGCGTCGTTTCGGCGCCGGCCCCGGTGGGGGCGGTCCCTCTGGGACGGGCGGCTTTGGATCCCGCGCGTCGGGCACAGGAAGCCGCTTCGGGTCGGGGTCGATGCCGGCGGTGGAGGTGCGGGAACGCATCTGGTACAATCCGCAGCTGGAAACCCGGCGCTTCATGGTGCCGGGGATCCTGGCCCTGCTTCTCATGGTCATGACCACCCTGCTCACCTCCCTGGCCGTGGTCAAAGAGAGGGAAAACGGCACCCTGGAGCAGTTGAATGTCAGTCCCCTGTCTCCGCGGCAGGTCATCGCCGGGAAGCTGGTCCCCTTCGTCCTTATAGGCATCGTAGACGTGGTACTCGTGCTGGCGGTAACCCCTCTGCTCTTCGGACTGTTCCCGCGGGGCAGCATCCTGCTTCTGTTTCTGCTAACCCTGCTGTTCCTGATGACCACTCTGGGCCTCGGACTGCTGGTCTCCACGGTCAGTCGTACCCAGCAGCAGGCGATGATGGTCTCGGTATTCTTCGTCATGATCCCGATGTTCTTTCTCTCCGGTTTCGCCTTCCCGATCGAGAGCATGCCCGCGGTGATCCGCTACCTGAGCTACCTGTTGCCGCTGCGCTACTACTTCGTGATCATCCGGGGCATCTTCCTGAAGGCCTCCGGGCTGGCTGAGCTTTGGGACGAAGCCCTGGCCCTGCTGCTGTTCGGCCTGGGCATCCTGGCTCTAAGTGTGGCCCGCTTCCGCAAACGGATGCGCTGACACCGACCGATTTATCTTCTTAATCTGGAATACGCCGAGGTGGTCTGAGGCCCGATTCCCGAATATGTAAATTGGTTCCGAGTATTCCCTTCCTGCAAGATTTTTCAGAGGCTCTTGACAATTCTCCCCAAGATTTGTTATTATATGACCATGTTTCTATATTGTTCATAAAGACACTATATTTGTAAGGAATAGCTGTTGCCTCGAATATTCACGGAGGCGGACCGGGCCGCCATTCGAGAAACCCTCATAGAAGCAGGTAAGAAGTATTTCCTGCGCTATGGTCTGCGGAAGACGAACGTGGAAGAACTTGCGCGGGCTGCAGGCATCGCAAAGGGAACCTTCTATCATTTCTTCGCGTCGAAGGAAGATCTCTGTATGGAGATTTTCGAACGGGAGGAAATCATTATTGCAAAAGAGGTGGAAGCGATTCTTTCTCAGCATCGGGACGCCGTGGAGGCTTTTCGGGCTGTCCTGGCGTACTCTTTGGAGTTCGTCCGGGGCAATTCCCTCCTCACTCACCTTAGAGAAACGGGGGAATACGCGCTGCTGGCCAGGGGTGTCGGATCGCTGAAGCTTGCCGAGCATCTTTCCCACGACACCGGAGTCGCAGAAATGCTTTTAAAAACCCTGCGCGCCAAAGGCGGCGTATGCGACCTAACGCCGGAAATCTTGGCGGGGATTCTACGCGCTATCGTACTTATGTTCCTTCACGAGGATGAGATCGGGGAGAAAGTATTCGGTCCCGCGATGGAGTTAATCCTCTCCTGGATATCGGAAGGGCTTGTCGGAGGAGGGCACAAGTCATGAGCGATGAAACGAAATCACCTCTCGCAGCGAGGAAAAAAAGTGCGACAGGATGTGCTGGAACCACTCGCGGCAGTGATGCCAACACGCCGGTGATATTTGCCGAGGACCTGTGTAAACGGTATCCCGAGATCATGGCTGTAGATTCTTTATGCCTGGAAGTCGGCCGAGGGGAGATCTACGGTTTTCTTGGCCGCAACGGCGCCGGGAAAACAACCACGATCCGCATGCTCCTGGGTCTGATTCGTCCCACTCGGGGTCGAGTGCTGCTGTTCGGAAAAGATGTGAGCAAGGATCGCCGGACCGCAGTCTCATCCGTAGGAAGTCTGGTTGAGACAGCAACCTCATATCCGACCTTGACCGTGCGCGAAAACCTCGAGATCCAGCGCCGCCTCACCGGCACGGGACGGAAAGCGATGGAACGCGCAATCGCTGTGCTCGGTCTTAAGGAGCAGGTGAATCGTCGTGCCGGTCGGCTGTCCCTCGGTAACAAACAACGCCTGGCCCTAGCGCGAGCGATTCTCCATAGTCCCCGCCTTCTCATCCTGGATGAGCCGGCCAACGGCCTCGATCCCGCCGGTATTGTCGAGATCCGGCGGCTTTTACGCCGTCTGGCTGACGAACAGAGGATTACTGTTTTCGTCTCCAGCCATATCTTGGGTGAGATCAACCAGCTGGCGGATCGGATCGGCATCATCCATCGCGGTCGCCTTGTTGAGGAGTTCGATGCGAGGCAAACGGACGCCAAGGCTCAGGACAGATTGGAGATCCGTATATCGGATCCCGAGCGGGCCATGATTCTTCTCCGGTCCAACCTGGGCATCGACGACATCAAACTGCGTGAGGATCAAGGGATCGAGATTGGGGGAGCTGACGTACAACCAGCGGCGATAGCGCGCCTTCTGGTGGAAGAGGGGCTGGAATTGCAAGCCCTCTGCCCGTTCCGGGAGGACCTCGAGGCGCGTTTCATGCGCTTGACGGGAGGTGAGCCGTGATCTTTCTTCAGGTACTGTATTCAGAGTTCCTCAAGCTCAGGCGGACGAAAATCACCTGGATCGTGGGTCTGTTGTACTGCTTCGGTCCGCTGGCGTTGAGCTTCTTCATGATAATCCTGAGGGAGCCGGAACTTGCCCGGAGAATGGGACTCCTTACAGCCAAGGCACAGCTCACCGTCGGAACCGCCGACTGGCCCACCTACCTGACACTGATCGCGGTCGTGCTTTCAGCCGGAACGATCGTAATCGGTATTATCGAGGCTTTCGTGTTCGGACGCGAGTTCGCCGAAGGAACAGCGAAGAACATGCTGACTCTGCCGATCAGGCGCTCCATGTTTGTAGCCGCCAAGATCGTCGTGTCAATTGTTTGGTATGCCTGCATTGTGCTGGTAGTGTACGGCTTAGCCATCCTGCTCGGCTTTTTGGTGGGTCTCCCCGGTTTCGATCCGGTACTCCTGGAGAGAAACAGCCGGCTGTGCCTGCTGGTTCTCATCGAAACGCTCCTGTTGAGCTCGTTGCCCGCGTGGATCGCGGTCGTGGGGCGCGGCTACCTGGCACCCATGGGATTCACGATCTTCTCTTCAATTGTGCTCGGCCAGATCTTCCTCCATACCGGCTGGGCTCCATGGGTGCCATGGTCAATCGTATTCCTGACAGCCGGTGCAGGGGAACCTGGAGCCCCGGTTCCCGGTGCCGGTTCTTTCGTAGTTCTTGCAGGGGTCTTTGTTATAGGGTGCATCGCGCTGAACTTGAGTCTGGATCGGGCGGACAATACCCAGTAGTGCATGCTCCTGTATTGTTCCCGACAGAATATCCTTGCGATCCTGCAAACGGTTTGGTAAAATCCGAAACCGTCAAGCTGTGCCTCATTGATTAGAGATAAAAGTCACATGGCGGAAGAAGCAGCAGATTGGTCAATGGTTGCGGAGTTCACCAATCATCCTCAAGCGGATTTAGCCAAGAACCTTCTCCAGAAACACGGCATCCGCGTATCCATCTGGTCTGATGATTGCGGTGGATTGGCGGTGGGTCAAACGTTCATTCAACAGGTCAGACTCTTCGTACCTGATTCGGACCGACAAGCCGCCATGGACATCCTAGGAAAAAATATTGCTTAAACGTAGGACTCTGATCCTTCTGTTCGTTTTCTTTATGTCGGTCCTGTTGACATGTTCCAAGTCTTCGCAAAACCCTTCATGGTCGGAAGACAAGCTCGACACTGCAACGGCCTACGCCAAAGAGATCGGATCTGCGGCCGTATTGGTATTGTACGACGGCCGGGTTGTTTTTTCATTCGGGGACACCACGCGCAAGTACATGTGCCATTCGATACGTAAACCGTTTCTCGGCGCGTTGTATGGCATCTACGTTGGGAAGGGCGTGATCGATATCGGTACAACCTTGGAGGAGTTAAACATCGACGACATCCCACCGTCGCTCACCTCTGGCGAGAAACTGGCCACGACCCGTGATCTTCTTATGTCACGATCAGGGGTCTATCACGAGGCTGCCGGCGAAGTCCAGCCTATGATCGACGCACGGCCGGAACGTGGCAGCCACCGTCCCGGAACGTTTTTTTACTACAACAACTGGGACTTCAATGTCCTCGGTACGATCTTCGAACAGACAACCGGCAAACGGATCTTTGAGGCGTTCAACGAGGACATCGCCAAACGGATTGGAATGGTGGACTTTTCCCCTTCCGACTGCACCTACAAGTTCGAACGGTCTAAGTCCAAACATCCTGCGTACTTTTTCCGAATGTCCGCTCGCGACATGGCCAGCTTCGGATTATTGTATCAAAATAACGGTCAATGGGGCGACGAGCAGATCGTGCCCGAGAAATGGATCCGAGAAAGCACTGCCGTTTATCCTGTAGAAAATCTTGGAGGTGATCCATACGGCTATTTGTGGAGAATCATCCCAGAAAAGGCCGGACTAGGACGCGGTTTCTACCACACCGGCCTTGGTGTTCATCTGCTGGCTGTCCTGCCGGATCAGAAACTGGTGCTCATTCACCGAATTGATACAGATCGATATTTCGATATCACATGGTCTGAAATCCGAACTCTCATGGAAATGATCGTCGGCGCACGAATTATGCCGGAATGAGCGGCAGCGCCATCCTCGCCTACCTGATGTTTGGATTTCTCAATCCGACAGATCCCACGGCGACGTTTGGCTCAATTGTGGACAGCGCGAAGTGGGCCGGTTTCGATCATTTCGTCTTGCGCCACGACACATTTTTCATGTCAATCCTGTTCCTCGTCTCAGGCCTACATGTCTGGCGGAGTCTTAAGAGCAAAGGAGCGGATCGCGCCGTTATTCGCGATAGCGCAAAGCCTGAGGTTATGTCTATTACAACGCTGGATCAGTTTTTGGGGGGGCAGGTCAGATGCAGCAGCGTCCCAACAGCCCGCAGCCGGTCTATTTCCCAATGCGAATTACGTTCCAAGAGAGTGGCGCAAGGATTACCTCCATTCGCCCTTCATCGAGAATCGGTAGTTCGGCACTACGTGGAGTGACTGCTTCATTGTCTCTCGTGTTTGTTGCCTTCAGATCCGGGTTTGCTAGGACAGAGTGCTCTACAGGCTTGTAACCGTTGAAACTGCGGAGATCGCACTCGACCTCCAGACTGCTCTTATTGTCTCGGTTGACTGCAAAAATCGTTAGGACTGAGTCTTGCTCATTATAGACTGAAACCGCCTCTAGACACGGGATATTGGAGAAATCCTTCGAGTCATACACCGGCGAAGAAACGACTGGAACTAGTACCGTCCCACGACCATACGCTGAAGCCTGCGCAAACGGATAAAAAATCGTTTGCCGCCACGCAGGACCATTTTTTTCGGTCATTATAGGTGCAATAACATTCACAAGCTGTGCAAAGCATGCAATTCTAACCCTGTCGGCGTGCTTAAGAAGTGTAATAAGCAGACAGCCGACCAGTAACGCATCCTCGAAGTTGTAGACGTCTTCAAGCAGACGAGGAGCAACAATCCAGGGTTCGACTTTCGTATCTGCCTCTCGAGAGTGATACCAGACATTCCACTCGTCGAAAGAGAGGTTCATGATCTTGGGCGAGCGTCTTTTCGCTCGCACAAAGTCGCAGGTTGCGATCACCGAGCGGATGTACTGGTCCATTTGGAGCGATTTCGCCAAATAGTTTTTAATGTCGTTTTCCGGGTTACCAAAGTAGCTGTGGAGTGAAAGATAGTCTACCTGTTCATACGTTTCTTCAAGGACCGTCGATTCCCACTCAGGGAAGGTGGGCATCACACCGCTGGAACTACCGCAGACCACAAGTTCGATGTGCGGATCAACCCACTTCATGACTTTCGCGGCTTCGCATGCAACTCTGCCGTATTCGTATGCCGTCTTATGCCCGATCTGCCACGGCCCGTCCATCTCGTTACCTAACGACCAAGTGCGGATCCGGTGCGGCTCCGGATAACCGTGCGATCTACGTAGATCACTGAAATATGACCTACCGGGATGATTGCAATATTCAACAAGATCCCGGGCCTCTTCCGGCCCCCGTGTGCCGAGATTTACCACCATGTTCACTTCCGCTTTGAGGCTTCCAGCCCATTCGACAAACTCATTTGTACCAATTTCGTTCGTTTCGAGAGTCCGCCAGGCTGAATCCAGCCTCTGCGGGCGTTTTTCACGTGGACCGACACCGTCCTCCCACCGATAGCCGGAAACAAAATTC